>Ga0214473_10001796_pt1 | contig 27482 bp, 29 predicted proteins | sample RVTome_7_FD_203509 | JGI IMG/M metagenome (GOLD analysis project Ga0214473, IMG submission 203509) | Soil microbial communities from uranium-contaminated site in the Upper Colorado River Basin, Wyoming, United States - RVT98D197 | ecosystem: Environmental > Terrestrial > Soil > Contaminated >...
GAGCAACAGCTCAAGGTCGTGGCTGAGAGTTAAGCCCGGGCTAGGCTTTTGGCCACCACTTCTGGAAATGGTGCACGGGCCCCCTCCCCTTGCCGATGTGGAGCCGATCGGCCGCGGCGATCGCCGCAGTGACATACGCCTTGGCGATTCTTGCGGCGTCGCGCAGGGCGGCGCCTTTGGCAAGCTCGGCGGCGATGGCTGAGGACAGGGTGCAGCCGGTGCCGTGGGTGTTGCCGGTCTCGACCCGTGGCGCTTCCAGACGCAGCTCTCCCCCTTCGTCGACCAGAACATCGATCGCCTTGGCGCCGTCGGCGTGTCCGCCCTTGATGAGCACGGCCTTGGCGCCGAGGTGCCTGAGCGCCACGGCCTGAGCAACCATCTCGCGCTCATTCTTGGCCTCGCTCTCGCCGAGCAGCTTGGCCGCCTCGGGCAGATTTGGCGTGATCAGCGTCGCGCGCGGAACGAGGATAGAGCGGAGAGTCTCGATGGCATCTTCATCGAGCAAAGCATCGCCCGACGCGGCGACCATGACGGGATCGAGTACGACTGGAACTCCCGGCAAGGCTTCGAGCGCTCCGGCGACAGCCTCGATCACCTCGGCTGTGGCGAGCATGCCGATCTTCACGGCGCCGATTTTGAGGTCGCGCGCCACGACCTTGATCTGTCGCGCCACAAAGTCCGGCGGGACGACCAGCACCGCCTCGACGCCTTCCGTGTTCTGGGCGGTCAGCGCCGTGATCACGCTTGCCCCATAGACGCCGAGCGCGGAGAAGGTTTTGAGGTCAGCCTGGATGCCTGCGCCGCCAGAGGAATCCGAGCCGGCGATGGTGAGAGCGATGGCGGTCATGACCACTCATTATCGGTGCTGGCTCCGAAATGCGAGCGCGCCGATTCAGCCGATGGTCGCAAGCCCTGGAAAGGCCTCGAGCATCCAGGCGGCGATCAAGGTCATGGAGTTGGTGAGAAACAGGATGCCGGTCAACACCAGGAAGCCGCCGAGCACCTTCTCAACGGCTGCCAAATGACCCCGGAAACGCTGCATGGCGCGCATGAACGGCTTGATGGCAAGTGCGGCGAGGATGAAGGGGATGCCGAGCCCCAAGGAATAAACGAGGAGCAGGCTGACGCCCTGGCTCACCGAGTCCTCGCCCGCGGCGATGGCCAGGATCGCCCCGAGCACCGGCCCGATACAGGGCGTCCAGCCGAAGGCGAAGGCGAGGCCGATGACATAGGCGCCGATGAGGCCGGCAGGGCGTGCGTCGGCGTGATAACGCGCCTCGCGATGCAGAATGGGCAAATGGATCAGCCCAAGAAAATGCAAGCCGGCAATGATGATGATCACGCCCGCGATCTTGCTGAGCAAGGGAAGGTTCGCCACGAGAAGCTGGCCTGCGGCAGTGGCCGTGGCGCCGAGAATGACGAAAACGGTGGTGAAGCCGAGCACGAAGGCGATGGAGGACAACACGACGGTGGCGTAGACATGGGACGGCGTCTCGTCCTCGCCGGTGAGCTGATCGAAGGTGGTGCCGCCGAGGAAGCAGAGATAAGGCGGCACCAGCGGTAGCACGCACGGGGAGAGGAAGCTCAAGAGCCCCGCGATCAGCGCGCCGATATAGGTGACGTTCATAGCTTACCGACTCAAAACACCTTGACCAGATATCCGCCTCATCCTGAGGAGGCTGCGGAACGCGGCCGTCTCGAAGGATGGGGCTTCATGGTTCGAGACGCGCCCTTCGGGCGCTCCTTACCATGAGGAATAATCGTTGAACCGCAAGCCTCCAGGGCATCACTTTAGCGTCAATCTGCCCCTTACGCGGCAGCGGCGCGCGCGCGCAAGGCGGCAGCCCTGATGGCGGCGATGTTCTCTTTAAAGGCACCGCCCTTGAACACGCCTGAGCCCGCCACGATGACATTGGCGCCGGCCTCGACCACGAGAGGCACGGTCTCCGCGTTGATGCCACCGTCGACCTCAAGGTTGATTGGCCGCGCGCCGATGGCTTTGCGGATGGCCCTGATCTTGTCGAGTTGGCCAGGAATGAAGGCCTGCCCGCCGAAGCCGGGGTTCACCGTCATCACGAGGACGAGGTCGACCTTGTCCAGCACATAGTCGATCGCCGTCTCGGGCGTCGAGGGCGTAATGCTGACGCCGGCCTTCTTGCCGAGGCTCCTGATGAGCTGAAGAGAGCGGTCGAGGTGTGGTCCCGCCTCTGCATGCACCGTAATGATGTCTGAGCCTGCTTTCGCGAAAGCCTCGATGAACGGATCGCAGGGCGCAATCATCAGATGCACATCGAACAGCTTCTTCGAGTGCGGGCGGAGCGCCTTCACCACGTCGGGGCCGATGGTGATATTCGGCACGAAGTGCCCATCCATGACGTCGACATGGATCCAGTCGCAGCCCGCCGCATCTATGGCGCGCACCTCCTCGCCGAGCTTGGCGAAGTCAGCCGAGAGGATCGAGGGGGCGATGATGATGTCCTTAGCCATGGCCCAACCTATGTCATTGCCCGGCTTGACCGGGCAATCCAGTAACCCCGGTCTTCGCAAGTAACTACGGATTGATGGTTACTAGATTCCCGCTTTCGCGGGAATGACAAGTGGAGAGAATTGACCGAATTCTTCGTGGTTCAGGCTAGTTTGAGGCGCGGGCTCCGCTTCTGGCGAGCGCCAGGACCGCCGGCAGCTCGTGGCCTCCGAGCCATTCCAGGAAGGCCCCGCCCGCCGTCGAGACATAGCTGAAGTCGTCAGCCACATGGGCCTCGTTCAAGGCCCGCACCGTATCGCCGCCGCCGGCAACGCTCACAAGCTTGCCGTCCTTGGTGAGGCGGGCGACCTCGCGGGCAATGGCGAAGGTCGCTTCGCCGAAGGGCGCCGTCTCGAACGCGCCGAGAGGGCCGTTCCACAGCACGGTGTGAATTGAAGCGAGCCGCCGTTTCAGGTCGGCGACGCTCTCAGGACCAAAGTCGAGGATCATGCCGTCGGCAGGCACCCTTCCGACCGGGCACACTTGCCAATCGACGCCCTCTCTAAGCGCCTTGGCCACGACCACGTCGGACGGCAAGACGATTTCGCAGGACGACCGTTCCGCCCGCGCCATGATGTCCTTGGCGGTCGCCACGAAATCGGGCTCGCAGAACGAGGCGCCGACCTCGAGCCCTTGGGCGAGGAGAAAGGTGTTGGCCATGCCGCCGCCAACGACGAGAACGTCCATGCGCGTCACGAGATTGGTCAGGACCTCGATCTTGGTGGAGACCTTGGCGCCGCCGACAATGGCCATGACCGGCCGCTCAGGATTTTCGAGCGCCTCCCCGAGCGCCGTGATCTCGGCCATCATCAGAAGGCCGGCATAGGCCGGCAAGAAGTCGGCGATGGCCTCGATCGAGGCATGCGCCCTGTGGGCCGACGAAAAGGCATCGTCGACATAGAGGTCGCCGTGGGCAGCAAGCCTTTTCGCGAAATTGCGGTCGTTCTTCTCCTCGCCCGGGTAGAAGCGGACATTCTCAAGCACAGTCACCTCGCCGGGCTTAAGCGGCGCGAGGCCTTTCCTAGCCTCCTCGCCGATGCAGTCGCCGACGAAGCGGACCGTCGTGCCCGGCATCAGCTCCTGCATTTTTTGGGCGACCGGCCGCAATGAGGTCTCGGGCGATATCACCCCCTTGGGACGCCCCAAATGGGAGAGCACGATGACCTTGGCCCCCTCCCGCGCAAGTTTGGCGATGGTCGGCAAGACGCGCGTGATGCGGGTAGGGTCGGCGACGGCGCCGCCTTCGATCGGCACGTTGAAGTCAACGCGGACGAGCACGCGCTTGCCATGCACATCGACCCCGTCGATGCTCCTGACACGGGAGAGGTCGAGGCCGCCCGCAGCACCCTTTCCAGGGGCAACCGGCGAGGAGAGCTCGTTCATATCAGCCGCCCCATGGCGACGGCCGTGTCCGACATGCGGTTGGAAAAGCCCCATTCATTGTCGTACCAGGCCACCACGCGGCAGAACGTGCCGTCGACGACGTGAGTGCAGTTGAGGTCGAAGATCGAGCTCAACGGATCGTGGTTGAAGTCGGTCGAGACGAGCGGCTTCGCATTCACGCCCAAGATGCCTTTGAGCTGGCCGCTGGCGGCCTTGGCCATCGCGTCGTTGATCTCCTTGACGGTGGTCGGCCGCATGGCCTGGAAGGTGAGATCGACCAGGCTCACATTGGGGACCGGCACCCTGATCGATGCGCCGTCGAGCTTGCCCTTCAGCTCCGGGAGCACCAGGCCGACCGCCTTGGCGGCGCCGGTCGAGCTGGGGATCAAGTTTATGGCACTGGCGCGCGCTCGGTAGGGATCCTTATGCAGGGTGTCCACCGTCCGCTGGTCGCCGGTGTAGGCGTGCACCGTGGTCATATAGCCGTGCTTGATGCCGATCGCCTCATTCAGCACCTGCGCCACCGGGGCGAGACAATTGGTGGTGCAGGAGGCGTTGGAGACCACGTGGTGCTCCTGGGTGAGCTTGTCGTGATTGACGCCGAACACCACGGTGAGATCGGCGCCGGAGCACGGCGCGGAGACAAGCACGCGCTTGGCGCCGGCGGTCAGGTGCTTGGCGGCGCCCTCGCGGTCGGTGAAGCGGCCGGTGCATTCCATGACGATATCGACGCCGAGGTCGCGCCAGGGAAGCTTCTCGGGCGTTGCCTCCGACAAGACGGCGACATCCTGGCCGTTAGTCTTGAGATGTCCGTCGGCGACATCGATCCGACCGCGGAACCGCCCATGCACGCTGTCGAACTCGAGCAGATGGGCGTTCATCTCGGCCGAGCCGAGATCGTTGATGGCAACGAAGTCGAGATCATTGCGGCCGGATTCGAGGAAGGCCCTGAAGGTAAGCCGGCCGATCCGGCCAAATCCGTTAATGGCGACGCGCTTAGTAGACATCCTCTCCCTTACCTCTTCGTCTTGCCGATCAGATCACGCGCGGCGGCCGCAACCGCCTCCGCCGTGATGCCGAAATGCTTATATAGGTCTTGCGCCGGCGCTGAAGCGCCGAATCCGCGCATGCCGACAAAGGCGCTGTTCGGCCCCAACCATTGCGACCAGCCGAACGCCACCGCAGCCTCGACCCCGACGCGCGGCGCCGAGCCCAGGACCGCGTTCCGGTAGCTCTCGTTCTGTGCCGCGAACAGCTCGAAACAGGGCATGGATACCACGGCGGCGCGGACCCCCTCCCCATCGAGAGCCTTCGCCGCCTGCACCGCCAAGGCCACCTCAGAGCCGGTGCCGACCAAGGTCACGTCGCGGCTGCCCTTGGGCTCGATCAGCACATAAGCGCCCTTGGCTGACAGATTCTCCGCCGTTTGCGCGGTGCGCAGGAGCGGCACACCCTGGCGCGTCAGCGCCAGGATCGACGGCGTCTTCGCCGACAACAGGGCAACCTCCCAGCACTCGGCACACTCGATCGCATCGGCCGGCCGCATGACGTTGAGATTGGGCATGGCGCGGAGCGCCGCCAGATGCTCGACCGGCTGGTGGGTCGGGCCGTCCTCGCCAAGGCCGATCGAATCGTGAGTCATGACGTAGATCACGCGCTGGCCCATCAGCGCCGCGAGGCGGATCGACGGGCGGCAATAATCGGTGAACACCAGGAAGGTGCCGCCATAAGGCACGATCCCGCCGTGCAGCGCGAGCCCGTTCATCGCCGCCGCCATGGCATGCTCGCGCACCCCGTAATGAATATAATTGCCCGCGAAATTGCCCGGCTTAATCTGGATGCTCCGGATGGTGAAGGTGCCGTTGGAGCCGGTGAGGTCGGCTGAGCCGCCGATTAGCCCGGGCACGACGGGGAGGAGCTTCTCCAGCACCTTCTGCGAGGATTGCCGCGTCGCAAGCTTGGCGCCTTCGCGGGCGAAGTCGCCCTTCACCGCGACGATCGCGGCACCGATCGCCGCTTTCACCTTGTCGTCGATAGGATCGGTGAGCCCGGCTCGGGCTGACGCATCGAGCCGCTTCGCGGCCGCGGCCCAAGCCTCGTAGGCCGCGCGATGCCGGGCGCCCGCCGCGCGCCAGCTGGCCAGGATCGGCTTCGGCACCTCGAAGGGAGGATGCCGCCAATGGAGCTTCTCGCGCGCCCCCGCAATCTCCTCTGCCCCAAGCGGTGCGCCGTGCGTCGCGGCCGTGCCCGCCTTGCTCGGCGCGCCATAGCCGATGATTGTGCGGCAGGCGATCAGCGACGGCCGGTCGGTCACGGATTTCGCATTCTCGATGGCGAGCGCGATCGCTTCCGGATCATGGCCGTCGACGCGGGCGGTATGCCAGTTCGATGCCCTGAAGCGCTCGATCTGGTCGTCGGAGACGGCAAGGCTGGTGGGGCCGTCGATGGAGACCTGGTTGTCGTCGAACAGCACGATGAGACGGCCGAGCTTGAGGTGGCCGGCGAGCGAGATCGCCTCATGGCTCAGGCCTTCCATGAGACAGCCGTCGCCCACCACGCAATAGGTGTAGTGGCTGACGATCTCATCGCCATGGCGAGCATTGAGCAGCCGCTCGGCGAGCGCCATGCCGACGGCGTTGCCGAGCCCCTGGCCAAGCGGGCCGGTGGTCGTCTCGATGCCCGGCGCATGGCCGTATTCCGGGTGCCCCGGCGTGCGGGAGTGAAGCTGACGGAAATTCTTGAGTTCCTCGACCGTCATCTCGGGGGTGCCGGTGAGATAGAGCAACGCATAGAGCAGCATCGAGCCGTGGCCGGCGGACAACACGAAGCGGTCGCGGTCGGGCCAATCCGGATGGGCGGCATCGAACTTCAGGAAGCGCGTGAACAGCACGGTGGCGACGTCGGCCATGCCCATGGGCATACCGGGATGGCCGGAATCGGCCTTTTGCACGGCGTCCATGGCGAGCGCCCTGATGGCGTTGGCCATGTCGTGATGAGTCGCCTCGGGTAACGCCTGATCCTGCATCAGGGCTTCAGCCATCGATTCTCCCCAAAAGCACGTGAAGTTCTAATACGCGCGGACGCCCATTGCAGCCTTGACCGCGTGATACCCAACAAGAAGCTGGGTCAGCGCCAGCGGGTGGCTCTTGGCGCCGTTGGCGATGTCGATGCGACCGACCTGGTCGCGCAGATGCCCCGCCTCCGGGATAAGGTTCCACAGCAGATCCTCGATCCGCTCGGCCCTCTTGTCGGAGATATTGCCGTTAATCTCAAGCACGTCGACGGGCTTGCCGTCCCGGTCGCGGGCAAGCTCAAGGTGGATCCCGGCATTGCTCGATCCGTCGAATAGCGGGGTGAAGTCGGGATGGGGCAAGGTCGGGCGCAAAATGTGGCGAACATCGAGCCTGGTATCGGAGCCGTTGGCGCCCGCTGACCGCTGGAATCTGATGACAATGTCGGCAAACGTGCGCTGCGGATGGATGAAGTTCGGACTGTCGATCTCGCGCCGTTCCAGCTGGGCCATGACCTCCGCCATGGTGTAGCCACGCGTCGTCGTGTCGCGGTGCATCTTCCACTTCACCCTGAGCTCCTCCTCGGGATCGAGATAAATCTTCACGTCGTAGCAGTCGCGCATGGCGCGCGTGGTGTAGCCGAGCAGGCCTTCGGCGATGACGAATTCCTTGGGCCTGACGTATTCGGGTGGCTGAAGCGTGCCGTGCCGGTGATCGTAGACCGGCTTCAGGATCGGCTCGCCGGTGCGCAGGAGGCGCAAGTGCTGCTCGAGGACGTCGACGTAGTTGGCGCGCGGGTCGAGCGCCGACAGACCGGCGGCGGCGCGCTGCGCACGGTCGTAGCGATGGTAATCGTCGGTGCAGATCACCGTGCAGTGCGCCTCGCCCAAAATCTGGGCGACGCCCACCGACAGCGTCGACTTCCCCGACGCAGAATCACCTACGATGCCGAGTATGATCGGATGATCGACTCGTTTCGACATATCGCACTCCAGGCACTCCTCCCAAACCGGGCTTCAAGCGACGTCGCGCGCGGCGATGCTCGCCATGCGCTCGCTCGGCATATAGGTCGTCAAGATCTGCCGCTCGCCGGTTGCTCCCGTTGTCATCATGGTCTGCACCTTATAATGGGACTTGGTCCGCTCGACACCTTCGAGCATGAGACCGGTGGTGATCCCGGTGGCGCAGAAAAACACGTTATTCGACGTGATTATCTCGTCGCGTTCGTACCATTTCGAGGTGTCGATCCCGGCTTCCTTCACCGCCTTCGCCTCGGTCTGAAGCTGGGGATCGAGGCGCGCCAAGAACTCGCCGCCCATGGCCCTGATGGCGCACGCCGACATAACGCCCTCGGGCGTGCCTCCCGTTCCCATCAAGGCATCAATGCCGGAGCCAGGAATGGCGGCCATCAGAGCGCCGGCCACGTCGCCCGCCGGATAGAGCGCGACCCGCGCTCCCGACGCCAGAATTCTGTCGACAAGCTCGCGGTGGCGCGGCTTCTCCAGCACGAAGACGGTGAGATCTGAGACATCCTTGCTAAGAACCTCGGCAAGGATGGAGAGTTTCTTCTCCACGGGCCAGCGCGGATCGATCTTGCCGCGCGCGGGGGCGCTCGCCACGAATTTCTCCATATAGAAGGCGGGGCCCGGGTTCAGCATGGCGCCGCGCGGGGCTACCGCAAGCACGGCAAGCGCATTGGTCTGCCCGCGCACGAGGTAGCTCGTGCCCTCCACCGGATCGACCGCGATGTCGGCCTTGAAGGCCGCGCCCGGGCGGCCGAACCGCTCGCCACGCTGGGGCTGCGGCGCCTCGCCTCGCGTGGCTTCGCCGATCGCCACCACGGCATCGATATCGACGTCGGCCAGCGCGGCCCGCATGGCGTCGAGCGCCGCGCGGCCGGCGTCCTGGCTGTCGCCGCGCCCGATCCAGCTGAAGGCGGCGGTAGCGGCGCGCTCGGTGACGCGGCGGAGGGAAAAGACAAGCTCCGGATTGACCGGACCTGGGGTCTCCATAGTGGCTCCTTACAGGCACTTCCGGCAGGGACTAAGCCGAACGCTATTTGCCATGAGAACAAAGGAAAAGACCTGACGCACTATATCTTATGGTTCGGCGAGCACCTAGGTTTCAAGGGGTTAGGCAGAGCGAACTTCCTTTTTGATTCAACGGGCACCCCGCCTTGGATCGAGCCCGTCGCGCAAGGCATCGCCAAGCACATTGACCGAGACCAGAAGGCCGATCAGCACCAGGCCCGGAATGACCGTCACCCACCATGCGCCGGCGAACATCAGGTCGTAGCCCGACCGGATCAACGTGCCGAGCGAGGGCTTGGTCACCGGCATGCCGAGGCCAAGAAAGGAAAGCGCCGCCTCGGCCATGATGGCGCCCGCCACTTGCGTGGTCGCGACCACGATGAGGGGCGACAGGATATTGGGAAGGATGTGGCGCCACATGATGCCAAGGCTGCTGCCGCCCAGCGCCCGGGCCGCGCGGACATAGTCCTTGACCGCCTCGACTTGAGTGGCAGCCCTGGCCGTGCGGGCGAAATAAGGCCACTCGGCAAGGCCGATGACGACGACGAGGAGCGGCACGGCAAACCGGGTCAAGCTCTCCCCGCCAAGGCCGGCACGGAACAGCGCGAGCGCGATGATGGCGATCATCAGGGTGGAGAGCGAGAGCTGGATGTCGGCGGCGCGGGTCACGATGGTGTCCACCCTCCCCCCGGCATAGCCGGCCAAGAGGCCGAGCGGGACGCCGATCGCCGTTTGGATGGCGACGGCGAGCACGCCAACCACAAGCGAGATGCGCGTGCCATAAAGGATAGCGCTTAAGAGATCGCGGCCTTGCGCGTCCGTGCCGAGCAGAAAGCGGGGGTCGCTTCCCTCGAGCCAGGACGGGGGAAGGCCGGCGTCGAGCACATCGAAGCTCGTCAGATCGAACGAGTTCTGCGGCGCAAGCAGCGGCGCAAAAGCCGCCGCCAGCGCGATCGCGCCAAGCACAATCGCGGCAAGCGCCCCCCCTGGGCGCTCTCCGGCAAAAGCTAACAACGCGCGCGGACCGGTTTGCACGCCCTCGGCGCTCATCGCGTCCCTTCGAGGCTGATGCGGGGATCGAGCATGAGGCTGACGATGTCCACGATGGTGTTGGTGATGACGAAGAGGAGGCCGACAAAGACGAGATAGGTGGTGACGAGCGGTATGTCGGCGCGGGTCACCGCTTCGAGGAACAGGAACCCCATGCCCGGCCATTGGAACACCGTCTCGGTCAGAAGCGTGTAGGCGACCAGCGTGCCGGTCTGGAGCCCGCCCACGGCAACGAGCGGGAGCAGCGCATTGCGGAGCGCATGGCTGAGCCACACCCTGAGCGGCGAGGCGCCTTTGGCCCGAGCGGTGCGTACATAATCGTGGCCGAGCTCGTCGAGCATGGCGCCACGCACCAACCGGATGAAGAGCGGCAGCATGATCGAGGAGAGCGTGAGCGCGGGGAGGACGAGGTGCCTGAGTCCGTCGCGTGTCAGTAGCCCCGTCTCCCAAAAGCCCAGGCGCACCGTCTCGCCGCGGCCGAAGGCCGGAAGCCAGCCGAGCCAGACCGCGAAGATGGTGATGAGGAAGATCCCGGTGAGAAAGACCGGGACCGAGATGCCGAGAACGCTCAAGCTCATAATGAGTTTCGCGCCGACCGAGCGCGGGCGGACCGCGCAATAGACTCCCGCCGGCAGGGAGAGCAGCAGCACGATCAGGCTCGCGCCGAGCACAAGCTCGAGGCTCGCCGGAAACTTGGCGAGGATGATTTCGAGCGTCGGCCGCTTGTAGATGGTGGAGGTGCCGAGATCGCCTTTTACCGCGCCGCCGAGATAGCGGGCGAGCTGCACCGGCCAGGGGGCATCGAGCCCAAGCTTGTGGCGAAGCTCCTCGCGCTCGGCTACGGGCACCGCCTCGCCCATGATCTCGCGCAAGGGATCGCCAAGCGCGGCGTGCACGGCAAAGGCGATAATGAGGATGGCCAGCATGACGAGCGCGGCTTGGGTGAGGCGGCGCGCAAAAAAGGTGAACCCCGCCGCAAGCGCCTTCATTCAAGACCTTCGCGTGAGGGCAGGCTCATGCCCTTGGCCGGGTCAGACCATAGGCGATCGCGGCGGCGACCGCAGCCTGCCACGGCACGAAGAGCAGCATGATCTGATCGAGACGTGCGGCGGGATAAAGCAGGAGTCCAAACAGCATCCCTGTGCCGACGATGAGGCCCCAGGCCTCGGGACGCCTGATGGCTTGCGCCGCGATGCCGGCGCCAAAGGCGGTGAGGCCCGCTCCGATCGCGCCGCCGACAAGTCCCGCCAAAACCCACCCTACCACCTCGCGACTCGCCTTGGCGCCTTCGACCGTGCCGAACAGCTCGGAGCTGACAATGGCCGACATCACGTCGTTGGCCGTGTTGACCGCAGCGAGCCAGCCCATCAGCGCAAGCGCCATGGCCAGCAGGCATTTGCCGGGGTCGCGGTTCGCCCAAAGCCACAGCATGATCGCCACCCCAGCCCCAAAGGCAATGCCGGCATGGAGCGGAATCCCCTCGGCGTTGATGAGGATCTGGGGGTCCTCCAGGCGCAGGTCCGGCAAAGGAGAGGGAACGCTCGAGATGAGGCCGGTGAGAACGCCGACGCCGGCCATGATGGCGACGGCCCGGGCCCGCGCGGGCGGCTTTCGGGGCATCGCTGCGCTAGCAATAGATGAGCTCATCCATGACCCCGCGCTGCCCGCTCATGTTAGCAGTATGCTATCCTCGCCGCCACGTCTCAGCATCAGGGAGGGCACTATGCGTGCTTTCATGCTTTTGATTGGCTTCGCCTTGCTTTCTGCCTTGCCCGCAAACCCCTTGTCGGCGGCCGCGCTCGGCGAGACCTGCGACGGCATCGCGGCTATTCAATGCGACGAGGGGCTGTGGTGCGAGCACCCGGCCGGTCAATGCAAGGTCGCCGACGGGGCGGGCGTGTGCATCAAGGCGCCGGAAATCTGCACGCAGAACTACCTTCCCGTCTGCGGCTGCAATGGCAAGACCTACGGCAACGATTGCATGCGCAAGGTCGAGAAGGTCCAACTCGACCACATCGGCGAGTGCGCCAACTAGCTGCCTAGATATTTGCGAGTGAGGACTCGTCAGTTGGCGCTGGCCGACGGTCTCGATTCGACGACCGACTTCATCTGAGCCAGGCCCTTGTCCATGAGGTCGCTCATCATCGTCTTGCCGCCCATCACCAGGCAGAGCGCCTTTTCTATGAAGTTATGATGCGCGGCCACGCTCCAGGTGACGGCCGTCTGGTCGCCTTCCGGTTTGAAGGTGAAGTCGGAGGTGCTGGTGCCCGCGAACGGCTTCACCATGTCGACTCTGGTCTTTACGAGCTCGTTCGGGCGGCTCTCGGTGAGCGTCATCTTACCTTCGCCAACCTCGCTATTGCCGGACCAGGTCATGACCGTGCCCTCGCCCTCGGGCGGACCCTCGAAGGCGACTTTCGCCTTGGGATCGAGCTTCGCCCAAGGCGACCAGGCCTCCCATTTGTGGAAGTCGTTGACCTGGGCAAAGACATCGGCCTGGGGCGCCGCGATCGTGGTGCTCCGATCCATCTGGAACTCGGAGGGCTGCAAGGCGACGACCACGACGAAGATGAGGACGATTGCCGCTAGAGCGATGAGGATCTTCTTCAGCATCGGAGTTTCCCTGGGTTCTGGTTGAAAGTCGCGGCTGACTACTCGATCACAAGATCACCGAGATAAGGCATATCGATGACATTGACCACTGACTCGATCCGCACATTCTTGCGCGCGGCCCAGGAGAGATGCTGCCAATGCAGCGGCAGAAGCGCCGCGTCGTCATAAAGGATGCGCTCGATCTTTTTCAGAATTTCGGCGCGCGCCTTCGCATCGGTCATGGTCTGAGTCGCAAGCGTGAGCTTGTCGACCTCGGTATTCGAATAGTTGCCGGCATTGTACTGGCCGTAGCCCTTTTTCTTGTCGGGGGTCATCACCAGGAACTCGTAGAAGTTGGCCGAGTCCTGGGTGTCGGACTGCCAGCCGATCATCATGATGTCGCCCGCGCGCTCGTCGAAGCGCTGCCAGTACTGCGCCTTGGGCATGGTCTGAAGATCGACCTTGATGTTGATCTTGGCGAGCATGGCGGCAACCGCCTCGGCGACGCGGGCGTCCTCGATATAGCGATTGTTGGGAGCCATCATGGTCACCGAGAAACCGTCCTCGTAGCCCGCCTCCTTCATCAGCGCCTTGGCCTTGGCAAGGTCGTATCGCGGAGCGAGCGCAGGGTCGTGGCCGGTATAGCCGGGAGGGCTGAGCTCGCCCGCGGCCGTGGCAAGGCCGCGCAATATCTTCTCGGCAATGCCCTCGCCGTTCACCGCATGGATCATGGCAAGCCGGATGCGGGCGTCCTTGAAGGCCGGAACGCGGTCCTGATTCAACTCGAAGGTCAGCACGCGCGTGCTCGGCATGGTGATGAGGGTGCAGCAGGACGCCTGCTTGAGGCGGGCAAGGTCGGTCGGCGGCACGGGCGCGATGAAATCGATGTCGCCCGCGAGCAGCGCCGCCACCCGCGTCGCCGGCTCCTTGATCGGCGTGAAGACGATCTCATCGACATTGCCGGGCGACGCCTTGTCCCAGTAGTCGGCGAAGCGCTTGAGCTTGAGCCGCACACCCTGCTCGCGTTCGGCGACGATGAAGGGCCCAGTGGCGCTCGCGTGCGACGAGGCGAAGGAGGCGCCATGCTTGACGATGAGGTCCTTCGGACGCCCTCGCTCGTCCGTTCCGGAATAGAATTCGCGGTCCATGGGGAAGATGTAGGTGGCGAGGTTGAGCACGAGCGGATAAGGGCCTTTGGTCACGAGATCGACGGTGAGGCCGTCGACCGCGCGCGCCTCGCTGAAGGGCTCGAACAGGGCCTTGAAGTCGGGGCTCTGCTTCAGCCGGTTGAAGGTCCACACCACGTCCTCGGCGCTAAGCGTGCGTCCGGATTGAAACTTCACACCCTCGCGTAGGTGGAAGCGGGTGGTGCGCTCGTCGATCGTCTCGAAGCTCTGGGCAAGGCGCGGCTCGATCGAGAGGTCCTGGCGGAACCGGATCAACGGGTCGAACAGGAGATGAGACAGCTGAAGCGTCGCGCCCGACAACTGCTCATGGGGATCGAGCGAGGTGGGGTCCGAGTCATAAGCCATGCGCAGTGTCTTGGCCTGCGCAGCTTCGGGGGCCCCAGAAGCAAGGGCAGCGAGGAGGGTGACGATGAGAAAAAGGCGCATGGGCGGGCGCTATGTCGCCTGAAAGAAGCGCCGCCGTCCACTCCCTTTGCCTCAATACGGAGGGCATATACAGTCTCGCCTTCGCCAGGGAGGAGCCCCGAGGGGCTGAAATATCGTGCAGGGTTTTTTCGTCACCGGGACCGACACCGATGTCGGCAAGACGGTCGTCTCGGCCTGGCTCGTGGCACGGCTTGGCGCGTTCTACTGGAAGCCGGTCCAGGCCGGGAACCATCCGGAGATCGACTCCGCCATCGTGCGCCGCCTGACCGGCGCTTCCCCGGACCGTATTCTGCCCGAGGCTTACCTCCTGCCCGAGCCGATCGCCCCACACGAGGCGGCGCGGCGGGCCGGCATTACCATCGACATGGAGAGACTTGTGCCGCCCCCTTGCAACCGGCCGCTGGTGGTCGAGGGCGCCGGCGGGCTCATGGTGCCGCTTACCGATCGGGCCTACGTCATCGATCTCGCCACCGAGCTGCATCTGCCGATCATTCTCGTCACGCGCTCCACGCTCGGCACCATCAACCACACGCTCCTCTCGCTCGAAGCGATCAGGCGGCGCGGGCTGCCCCTCGCCGGGGTGGTGGTGAATGGACCCGAGACCCCGCATAATCGCGCCGCGATCGAGCGCTACGGCCAGGTGGAGGTCGTCGCCGAAATCCCCTGGCTCGATCAACTGACGCCGGCGACGCTCATGGCCATAGAGCCGGAGCTCGACCTCGCCAAACTTGCCCGGACTGGCGCATGAACGACGATCCGAAATCGCCCCCCCGTGCGCGCGCCTCTTTCGCCGAGGACGTGCTTGAGCGCGACCGGCGCCATGTCTGGCATCCTTTCACCCAGCATGGGACCGAGAGCGAGCCGATCGTCATTGCCCGCGCGAAAGCCGCTTCGCTGTTCGACGCCGACGGTAACGAGATCCTCGACCTCGTCTCCTCCTGGTGGACATGCACCCACGGGCATGCGCATCCGAAGATCAATGCGGCGCTTACCGAGCAGGCGAGCCTGTTCGAGCATGTGATGTTCGCGGGCTTCACCCACCGGCCTGCCGCCGATCTCGCTCAAGCCGTTGCCAAGCTTCTGCCCGGCGATCTCAGCAAAGTGTTCTTCTCCGACGATGGATCGACCTCGGTCGAGGTCGCACTCAAGATCGCCTATCAATATTGGATCAACTGCGGCGAACCTGGGCGCCGCATGCTGGTCGCCTTCGACGGCGGCTATCACGGCGACACGCTGGGCGCCATGTCGCTCGGGCGCGGTTCCCAGATGTTCAGTCCGTTCCGCGATCTGATGTGCAAGGTCGCGGTGCTCCCCTACCCCGCGACCTTCGAAGGGGACGATGCCGCGGAGGAGCGCGAGGCCGGCGCGCTGTCGTCCTTCGAAGCGCTGCTCGCCGACCGGGGACACACGATCGCCGCGCTCATCATCGAGCCAATGCTGCAAGGGGCCGGTGGCATGCGGCTTTGCCGTCCGAGCTTCCTCAAGCGTCTCGTCGAGACGGCGCGAGAGGCGGGCGTCCTGGTCATCTTCGACGAGGTGGCGACGGGCTTCGGGCGGACGGGAACGCTGTTCGCCATGGAGCAGGCGAACGTGGTTCCCGATCTGGTCTGCCTGTCCAAGGGGCTCACCGCCGGCTACATGCCGCTCGCCGTGACGGTGGCCCGGGAAGCCGTGTTCGAGGCCTTTGTGGGGGATAGTTTCGCGCGCGCGCTTCCACACGGCCATTCCTTCACCGCCAATCCGCTGGCTTGCGCGGTGGCGCTCGCCTCGCTGGCCCTGTTCGAAGAGGAGAAGACGCTTGCGCGGATTGCGCACATCAATGAGCGCCATCGGGCGATAATGGCCGAGCTTGCGGCGCGGCCCGACGTGACCCGGCTTCGTCTGATCGGCTCGATCCTCGCCTTCGACGTGAAGGAGGCGGGCGGCTACCAATCGGCCACGAGCCAAGCTCTGCGCGACTGGTATCTCGCCCACGGCCTCAATATCAGGCCGCTCGGGCCGACGCTCTATCTCATGCCCCCCTACTGCATCACCGACGAAGAGCTGACCCGCGCCTATGCCGGGCTCATCGCGGGCCTCGACACACTCGCGTCCGGCGACTTCAGCGCGCCATAGACGATGTGCCAGGTGATGCGGCCGCCGTGCTTCGCGTCGGTGGCGCGGATGGCGCGGCGGAGCGCGCCTGGGGAAAGCGGCGCATAGCCCTCCTTCGGCGTGAGCCCGCCGACCGCCTTCATGCGGCGGAGGAAGGACAACGCGTCCGTATCGGGCGTCAAACGCTCCTCCTCGACAACCCCGGGAAGTGGCGAAATATCGGCAAGCCCACTCGGCAAGTCTTCGCTTGCAAGCACCGCGCGCCACTCGGCGAAGCTCTCCGTTCCAAGGGTCGCGTAGAGCAGAAGGCCCCCGGGAGCGAGAAGCCGGGAGAGACGTTCCAGGCTCGCGACAGGGTCGGCGAGCCAATGCAAAGTCATGCTCGAGACGATGAGGTCGAGTTCCGCGTGACCTCCCGCCTGGCCTGCATCCATCACCTCGAAGCTGATGCGGGCGTTTCCTGCCGGCGTAACGTTCCGCCGGCACTCGGCGATCATGGCGGGCGCGGCGTCGGTCAGGACGAAGCTCCCTTCGGGGTAGCGCCTGACCAGGTGGCGGCTGAAGAGACCCGTGCCGCAGCCGAGCTCAAGCACGCGGGGGCGCTTAAGATCGGGCAAGTAGCGCGCGAGCTTATCGGCGACCGCGCGTTGGAGCCCGGCATGAAGCTCATAGCTCTCAGCCCGCGCGCCGAAGCGTGCCGCAATTTCTGCGCTACGACGGGAGAGCATCGGCGAATTCAAGGACATGACGCGCGCACCATCGCGGGTGCCTCAAGGGAAGAGCGTGGCCGCCGTCCTGCGACCATTTGATGTCGACGTCCTGCCAGATCGCCTCGCTCATCGACGCCGGCACGACGGCGTCGTCGCGGGTGGCAAGGGCCAGGACCGGGCAAGCAAGCTCGTCTTTAGCTTTTCGCGCGTCCCAATGCATCAGCCAATCGAGCCCTTCATCGAGGCGAGCGACATTGAGCGCGTCCGGCAGGGCAAAGCCCGCGGCGCCGCATGATCGCCAGAACGCCTGGAGCGTTCCGTGCGGCTCCCGCTCGAGCCCCCGCTTGAGCGCGTCGATCCGCGACGGCGCTATGTGGCAACAGAAGCAGTCGAAGCCCTGCACGCTGACAAGGGCCCGGAACCGGTCTCTCTCTTGCTGAAGCAGCCACAATAGTCCGAGCGAATGGCCGACCGCGATTGCGTCCGACGGCCAGTCCGTCTCGCCCTTAGGGCCGCCGGAGACAAAGCCGAGATCGACGAGGGTGATGTCGGCGCCATCGAGATGGGCGACGACGTCGGCCCAGATGCCGGCATGGAAGCCCCAGCCATGGACGAGCACGAAATGCATCTTCTCGCTTCACATCGCGCGGACCCGGCGGGGCGCGTGCTCCGTCGAGAAGGCATCCAAAAGACGATCGATGTCAGACTCCTGGTGCGCCGCGGTGAAGGCGAGCCTGAGCCGCGCAGTGCCGGGCGGAACCGTGGGCGGCCTGATCGACGTGGCCCACAGGCCAGCCTGGCGGAGGCGGCCGCTCATGGCAAGGGCTGCTTCGGGAGATCCCAAGATGATGGGCACGATCTGGGTGGTCGACGCGCCGGTGTTGAGCCCGATGGCACTTGCGCCGGCGCGAAACCGCTCCGCCAGGTTCGCCACATGAGTGCGCTCGGCATCCAGGCCGGGAACGAGATCGAGGGCGGCGTCGATGGCGCCAAGCACGGGCGGCGGAAGCGCGGTGGAGTAGATCACGCCGCCACAGCGATTGGTGAGATAATCGCGCACCGTCTCCGTCGCGGCGACATAGCCCCCGAAGCCGCCCAGCGCCTTGGAGAAGGTGCCGATCACGATATCCGCCTCCCCGGACAGCCCGGAGCCCCCTTCCCCGAGGATGCCGGTCGCATGCGCATCGTCCACGATCAGGCAGGCCTCGTGCTCGCGCGCGAGACGCGCAATCGCTGCAAGCGGCGCGATATCGCCATCCATGGAGAACACGCTCTCGGTCAGGATGAATTTCGGCCGGTCATCTCCTTGATATTGACTCAGAAGCTCGCCGAGCTGGGAGGCGTCACAATGCCGGTAGCGCAGCTGCCGTACCCCCGCCGCCTGACAGCCGAAATGCATGCTGGCGTGATTGAGGCGGTCGGCGAAGACGAGAGGCTCGGCGTCGAGCACGTTGCGATCGAAAAGCGCCTGGAGCACGGCGGCGTTGGTCTGGAAGCCCGATGCCATGATCAGCGCAGCTTGCTTCTTCTTGAGATGCACGACTTTAACTTCGATCGGCGCGAACAGGTCGAGATTGCCGGTGACGAGGCGCGAGGCGCCCGCGCCCACGCCATAGGTCTCGGCCCACTCGATCGCCCGGCCGATCAGAGCCTGGTGGAAGCGAAGCGCGAGATAGTCGTTGCTGGAGAAATTGACGTAAGACCGCCCCTCGGCGCCGATGATCCGCGCATCGCGCGCCGCGACCGCCAGCAAAGAGCGCCGCAGGCCCTCGCGGGCCCGCGCATCGAGAAAGGCCTGGTACCTTCTTTCGCTCGCGGTCATGATCCTGTATTAGCGAAGGGCTCAACCTCCAGCAATCGCAACGCATCGCAAGTGTCAGAAATCCTCAAAACCGCGAATCCTATCAACGGCAAGGCGCGGCTGGCGCAGACCCTGCGCGAGCCTGAACAGGCGCCGGAAACCCGCCACGACTGGAGCGCCCAGGAGGTTCTTGCCCTCCTCACCGCGCCCCTGCTCGACCTTGTCGATCAGTCGCGCGCAGTGCACCGGCGCTACCACGCCGAGGGCGAGGTGCAGCTTGCAAGTCTCTTGTCGATCAAGACCGGGGCCTGCCCCGAGGACTGCAAATATTGCGCGCAATCCGCCCATTACGCCAAGACCACCGGCCTCAAGCGCGAGACGCTGCTCGACGTCGACGACGTCCTTGAGAAGGCGAGGCTCGCCAGGGCGGCGGGGGCCACCCGGTTCTGCATGGGCGCCGCCTGGCGCGAGGTAAAGGACGGGGAAGCCTTCGATAACGTGCTCGCCATGGTGCGCGGGGTGCGGGAGCTCGGCATGGAGGCCTGCGTCACTCTCGGCATGCTGAGCCAAGCGCAGGCCGATCGCCTCGCCGAAGCGGGTCTCACCGCCTACAATCACAATCTCGATACCTCGCCCGAGTTCTATGGCGAGATCGTCACCACGCGCACCTACCAGGACCGGCTCGACACGCTCGCGCGCGTCCGCAAGGCCGGCGTCGAGGTCTGCTGCGGCGGCATTATCGGCCTGGGCGAGAGCATTGAGGATCGGGCGCGGCTGCTGCAGACCCTGGCCAATCTCAGTCCCCATCCGGAAAGCGTGCCCATCAACGCGCTTGCCGCCGTGCCCGGCACGCCGTTAGGGGATCAGCCGCCCGTCGATCCGCTCGATCTCGTGCGCATGGTGGCGGCGGCGCGCATCATGATGCCGCTGTCGCGGGTCAGGCTTTCCGCAGGGCGGCGCGCGCTCACGAAAGAAGCGCAGATCCTCTGCTTCCTCGCCGGCGCCAATTCGATCTTCTACGGCGACAAGCTGCTCACCACCGCCAATAACGACGCGGCCGACGATCTCGCCCTGATCGAGGAGGCTGGCCTCAGCGTTCAGGCGCCCTCCCCTGCGGAATGAGCTAGCGCCGCAGCTTGGGCGTCTCGCCGGGGTTGGTGTAGTAGGTGATCATCAGCATCGACATCAGGATGGCGGCAAACAGGCCAGCCAGGGTTCCGATCCACACCGGTGAACCGGAAAGATCGCCGCGCTGCGCAAGTTCGAGCGCCGCGGCGCTGGCCGCCAGCGACGCGACCGCGGCGAAAACGATCACCAGCATCGGCGTGCGGGAATCGTCGGGTCCCAAGCCTGCTCCGCGCGACAGAATGAAATTTCGTACGACCGCGCCGACGATGGTGCCGAGGAAACCGGCGAGAATCGCCAGGGTCAGTCCGCCAACCGAGGTACCGAGGCCGAGCCCGACCAGCGCGCCGACCGCGGTTCCAATCAACAAAACAATCAATAGGCTTGCTGAGGTCATTCTCTTGCCCCCCCTTTTTGGCTCGGTTCCGTTCGCCAAACCGGCCTTGCTCTCCAGGCGTCGAGTATGCCTCAAGCCCAAGACCGGGAAAAGCAAGGAACCGGGGTCGGGCGGGAAGGCAGCTTGCGTTCGGCTCAAGCCAGCGCTAGGCAAGTCCCTCACCTTCTTAAGCCTTCCCACCTCATGTCCCGCATCGTCTATGTGAACGGCAGCTACGCCCCTGAGGAAGAGGCGAAGGTCTCAATCTTCGACCGCGCCTTTCTCTTCGGCGATGGCGTCTATGAGGTGACCGCGGTGCTCGACGGGCGGCTCGTCGATTTCGAGCCGCATCTGGCGCGGCTCGACCGCTCGCTCAAGGAGATCGCCCTTCCTGCCCCTCTCGGTCACGACGATTTGCGCAGGCTGCACAGTGAGCTGATCCAGCGGAACAGGGTCGAAGAAGGCATCGTCTATCTTCAGATCACCCGCGGGAGCGCCGACCGCGACTTCGCATACCCCGAGAAGACCGTGCCCAATGTGGTCGCCTTCACCCAGAGCCGGCCGCTGATCGCCAACCCTTACGCCGCAACGGGAGTGAAGGTCGTCACCATCCCCGACCTCCGCTGGAAGCGGCGCGACATCAAGTCGACGTCGATGCTGGCGCAAGCCATGGGCAAGCAGGAAGCCAAGCTCAACGGCGCTTACGAGGCCTGGATGGTCGAGAATGGCCATGTCACCGAAGGGACCTCGTCCACGGCCTTTATCCTCGATGCCGAGGGCGTGGTCCGCACTCAGCCGCTTGGTTATCACATCCTGCCCGGCGTGACCCGCCGCGCCGTGCTCCGCCTCGTGGCACTGGAGGGCGTGAACCTCGAAGAGCGTCCCTTCAGCGTCGCCGAGGCGCTGTCCGCGCGCGAGGCCTTCATGACCGCGGCCTCGGCCTTCGTGCTGCCGGTGGTCGAGATCGACGGCGTCGCCATCGGAGACGGGCGCCCGGGCCCGGTCGCCGGTAAATTCCGCGCCCTCTATATCGAGGAGGCTCGGAGATCGTGATGTCACCGCGTTCTGAGGTCGCGGTGAGACGGGTCGTGGCGCTGATGAACGCCGGCGCCGGCGCCTTCAGCCAGACGCTCGCCGAGGACGTCCGCAACGATCTTGCCATGGCCTTTGCGCAGCGTGATGTCGCCGCAGAAATCAAATTTGTCGACGGCGAAGGGCTAAAGGACGCCGCCGAGCGGGCGCTTAAGCAAGCCCAACGCGGCGAGATCGACGCCATTGTCGTCGGCGGGGGCGACGGCAGCATGCGCGCCGCGGCGAGCGTGCTGGCCGGAACCGGCGTCCCGCTCGGCGCGATCCCCCTTGGCACGCTCAATCATTTCGCCAAGGATCTCGGCATCCCCTTGCAGGTCGAGGAAGCGGCGGCAACGATCGCCGCCGGACGCACACGCGTCGTCGATCTCGCCGAGGTCAACGGCGAGACCTTCATCAACAACTCGTCCATCGGCATCTATCCTTACATGGTCATCGACCGCGAGCGGCGGAGAGCAACCCACAAGCTCGCCAAATGGATGGCCATGGTGCCGGCTTTCTTCCGCATGATGCGCCACTTTCCGCGGCGGCGCTTGCGCATCTCGGCCGAAGGCTTCGCGCGGCCTTACCGCACGCCCTGCCTGTTCGTCGGCAACAACGAATATGGCATGGAGCTCTTCACCGTCAGGCGGCGCCAGCGCCTCGATTCGGGCAAGCTCTGGTTCTATGTGGTGAAACCGCGCGAGCCGCTGGAATTCTTCTGGATGGTCTGCCGGCTGTGCTTCGGCCGCATGGATCAGGCCCGCGACCTCGATACGTTTCAGCTTGCGGAGGCCGAGATCAGCGCCAAGACAAGCCGGCTGCCGGTGGCGCTCGACGGCGAGGTGAGGGTCATGCACACCCCCCTTCACTATCGCTCCCGCCCCGGCGCGCTCAGGGTCATCGTGCCAGGGGCCCGGCAAGAGTAGCGGCCGGAGCCTCTGCCCTCGGCCAGCCACGGCTTGGCGAGCTTTTGCCTAGAACGGGGCCGAATCGGTTATGCTCAGCGCCATGTTCGCTCGCCCACACACGAGTTACGTCAAGCGCAAGCTGATCGAGTTTGCGCCTGAAATCTGGCTTGCGCTCGACTTGCTGGCGAAAGACAGCGGCCGAAGCGTGCAGGAGCTTGCCGACGAAGCCTTTGCCGATTTGCTCGGCAAATATCAGCGTCCGGCCTCGTTGAAAGAGGCGCTCCGAGAGAGCGCGCGCCGCCTTCCGGCCAATGACGACGTGCCGCCGCCGCGCTGACGCGCCGTGGAAGGCCGATAATCCAACCATGCTGGCGTTACGCCTAACGGGACGCTAGAACCTCTCCACCTAGATTCGAGCCTTGGGGGTCGTTTTGGCGGAAGGGAGCATCGCGTCGGCAACGTCCGTGCATTTCGACGGCGCGGGCGCAAGCCTCGCTTGGTCGATCCCCTTCGCCGGCCTGCTCCTCTCCATCGCCTTCCTGCCGCTCCTGGCACCGCGGTTCTGGGAGCATCATTTCGGTAAGGTGGCCGTCTTCTGGGCTCTGGCCTTGATCATCCCTTGCGCCGTGGTCACCGGTTTCTGGACGGCGACGACGGAGATCGTGCACACATTCCTGCTCGACTATTTGCCCTTCATCATCCTACTGTTCGCGCTATTCGTGGTGGCGGGCGGCATCCGCGTCAGCGGCAATCTCGTGGGCACGCCGGCCACCAACACGGCGATCCTCGCCTTCGGCACCCTGTCGGCAAGCTTCCTCGGCACGACCGGTGCGTCCATGGTGCTGATCCGGCCAATCATCAGGGCGAACCAGGACCGCCATTACCACATCCATGTCTTCGTGTTCTTCCTCTTCCTCGTCTCCAATATCGGCGGCTCGCTCACGCCGCTCGGCGACCCGCCGCTCTTTCTCGGCTTCCTCAAAGGCGTCGACTTTCTCTGGACGCTGGAGGCGATGCTGCTGCCCATGCTGTTCATGAGCTTGATCCTGCTCGCGCTCTTCTATCTTATCGATCGTCTCGCCTGGAATCGAGAGTCGCCCGAGATCAAGAGCAAGAGCCGCGTGCCGCGCCACATCGAAATCGAGGGCTTGCACAACGTGCTCTATCTCATGGCCATCGCGTTGACGGTGCTTATGAGCGGGATCTGGAACCGTGACGCCACGATCCCGGTGGGCCTTGGGCTCGAGATGCCGGTCAACGGCTTGATCCGCGACGTCGTCCTCGTCGCCATAAGCCTTCTCTCCTGGTGGACGACGCCGCGTCCGGTGCGTGTGGAGAATGCGTTTACCTGGACGCCGATGCAGGAGGTGGCAATCCTGTTCGCGGCCATCTTCATCACCATGATCCCGATGCTCGCTTTGCTCAAGGCCGGCAGCGAAGGCCCCTTCGCTCCTCTTCTCAGCCTCGTTTCAACACCTGAGGGAAAGCCGGTCGAGGCCGCCTATTTCTGGCTGACCGGCGGGCTCTCGAGCTTCCTCGACAACGCCCCGACCTATCTGGTGTTCTTCAATCTCGCCGGCGGCGACGCGAAAGAGCTGATGGGCCCGCTTGAGCTGACGCTGCTCGCCATCTCCTCAGGGGCCGTGTTCATGGGCGCCATGACCTATATCGGCAATGCCCCCAATTTCATGGTTCGGTCGATCTGCGAGGAACACAGGATCAAGATGCCGAGCTTCATCGGCTACATGCTGTGGTCGGGCGGGATTCTTCTGCCGCTGTTCGCGCTGGTCACTTGGATCTGGTTCTTGTGAGGCTAGTCCTTGAGCCGGGCGAGGATCGCCTCGAGGGCCGCGACCACCTCCGCCCTCTCGACGCGATCATCCTCGCCGTGAAGCACAATCCGATCCTGCAACTAGGCGAGGCCGGCATCGAGGCTTTGCTCGCGCCCGACGGCCTGACCTACGATTTGAAGGGCGTGCTGCCGCCGGGCGCAAGTCACGCCCGTATCTAAGTAGGCTGATTGATCTCGAAACGCAGGGTTGGTTCGGCAAAACAACCCCATGCAAAGTATATTTGGGCCGCGCCTGAATGGCCTTCTACGAACTCAATAGTTGCTCTGCCCCTGCCGCGGTTGCAATTCCGGCGGCAAGTTTCTCGACAAGCGGCTGATAGCAAATATTACGCGCAGCGGCCGGGGGAGATGTAGCTCCGACCGCCACGACTTGCCAAGGCAGGAGGACGCTCTGCATTGACCGAGGATCTCTTACCACAGCCCCGCCCGCGCTGGCGTCTCCTTAGCAATTATCAACGGAAGCCCCCCGTGGCGCATGACTGAGGAAAGAGGAGCGCCGAGGTCACCGCTGGCCCGGCGCTCGCTCCGAGCTGCCGCACCTCGCGGAAGGAGAGGCTTGCGGCAACGCACGAGAACAATATCACGCATTAGCCTGAAACCTTCACCCCACTGAGGAATGAAGCATGGCCGGCTCCATGCGGGGTTCGACTTCTAGCTCGCCGCTGGCAGCATGGCGACGACCGCCCCGATTTTCAGCTCGATGACCAAGCGGGCGCTGACATTTACCCCGATCGTGGGACCGTCATCGCTGAGCCCGATATGGTCGGCGAAGGTCCTGAGGTGATAGTGCCGGATGCCGGTGAGACGGAGCTAGCGAAAGGTAAAAGGGAGGATTCAGAGCCTTCGAATTGAGTTTAACGTGGCCAATGATTTAGGCTACCGCTCCGTACGGGGCTTGTCGGTAGTGATCTGCTGCTCCCGATCTGAGCAACACTGGATCACAGTGCTACTTCCTGGGAGGGTCAGCGGTTGGAACGGAGCAGTGGTCGGGGCATGGCACTGCCCCGACCACTGCTGGCCACGGAAACCCGCTTTGAGGCCTCGCGTGACCGTTTTCACGCCCAGCACAGCGACGTTGCAGCAATCGCCGCATCACTGGGACGCAAGCTGGGTGGCATCGACAGCGGCGACCACCTGAGCCTCGCCATCACAACGGAGTGAGAGTGAATTGTTCTGGGGGCTGTCGATATATGCAGTCTGGCCGGGATTGAGGCTGATCCGAATGCCGGCCGCGCTGGTTGCTTCCGCATCGTCAGCATTCCAAATCACCGCCTGAACATTGCAGTTCCCGGAGCCAGGAACATAGAAGGCGATTACCCGATTTGCTCCGATTGTCGTCAGAATTGGCTCGTGCGGTCGCAGATTCTTTTGCACCGTCTCATCGGCGCAGATAGGCGTGGTGGCAGCGCTGAGAGCGACGCCAGCCGCAGCGCATTTCAAGAAATGGCGAGAGAGCGGGAACATCGTGGACCTCCTTCTGGAGTCGCGCCCAAGATCATCTTGAGCTTGAGCGACTTGTAGCGCCTTCGCCCAGATCCACGATGTGGCGAACACCACGAGTTCAACACTTAAAGTGTAGATAAATCATAGACTTAGGTTAGCTCTCTTCACGGTGCCTGGTGACCCTCGTCGAATCATCCTCAAGAGGATGGATTACGCGGGTGGCCCTTATAGAACTTAATTGCCTTCTACTACCGAGATGGCCAAGATAGATAAAAGAGATTTTTAGCTCCGTCACTAACGAGCCCATCAGGGATAACGCCGGCTGGCAAAGATTCTTGAAACCCGGGAGACCGTCGTGGTTACTAACACGTCCGCTCTGACTTTCCCGATTGGCGATGCGGAGAAACCTCCGACGAATCTCCGCGAGGTAATTAGCGATCTGATATCCCTTGGACACGAGCGGGCCGCATCACGTCGGCTCGTAGAGAAGCTCCTGAACTTCGCTACCGGCGAAGTCGACATCGTTGAAATCGCCCAGACGCAGTTGCGCTTGCTTGAGGCCGACGACACACGTCCTCATTTTAGAATTCATCCGCAGGGCATGGAGGTCGACGTCGTCACCGGTCTTATTTACATCACCACGGTGGAAATCATCGAGGAGCGAGACAAGTCACGTGAATACTGGGGCAAAGGAAGGGCACATCTCTTCGAGTGCAATATCGAGGGGCAGACGATCCGATCGGTCAACCTCAGGAGCGACAACGAAGACGAATACCATCCGAGTGGGATGGTGCTCATCGACGGGACGATGTTCATGGCTATCTCGGGTTACGGGCCAGAAACTTCTGCCACGATTATCAGATTCAACGTGAAGGACTGGACGTACGAGAAGCTATTCCAGATCCAGGATCACGTCGGTTTGGTCGTCCCAAATCTCGATGAAGGCGAAATCTTCTTGGGAAATTGGGGTTGTCGCCACTATTACTGCACGGATCTGAAGGGGAACATAAAGAGCAAGCGCCCCACTCCATGTTCCGACAACATGGAGCATCAGGACGCTCAGTTGCTGAACGTAAACATGAATATCCTCAACAACGTCAGAGGCACCCCCAAGGGTGCTGAGATCGCGTGGGCGGATAATAAGGGAACGATAATGTTGTCGACCGGAGTTACAGCCGGTGGGAGGGAGTACTTCGGCCTCGACATATTCGATATCACTAGCTGGAAGATGCACACGTCACTGCGCTGGCCGTCCTCTCGGCACATGACGATTGGCGGGTGGCCACCTTTCGCGAATTCTACGTTCCTTTGGGTCGACTCTTATGATCGGGTTCTCGCGCTTGTCACCGACGAACGGACGGTCGAGGATACGCGGTTGGTGCTCTATACGCTCACTCGGCGTGGGTAAACGTATCTCAAGAGAGTGGGCGTGGGTGGCATGTCGTCAGGATTACTCCGTATTCAGCCCTAATGACCCCGCTACGGCCGAACTGGCCGAAGGCCACCCACTCGCGTCAAGAACGTTCTCGACCAAAACGGCTGAGACCAGCATCGAACCGCCAAATTGCCTCCCATTTCCCTTGAGCGGGGCGATTGATTTCGTTGTTGTTGCGCCGCGAGATGGTCAGTGGTCTAGCTTTAGACTTCTTGCCCTTGACCCCCCAACGATCCGGCACAGTATTGTCAGATGGTGGGCGCTGGGGTAACGCAAAGCTTTCTATCCTGTAGTGAAAAGGCTAACGCATTGGGGATGGCTCAACATGAATGACATAGACGAGCATTTCTCAAAGGTAGCAGAGAAGTACAACGACATCCGTAGGACCGATCACGAACCAATTGCGCATATCCGAAATCTGTTCTCCAAATACGAGCGTTGCGAGGCCCTCGACGTTGGCTGCG
>Ga0214473_10001797_pt1 | contig 27457 bp, 25 predicted proteins | sample RVTome_7_FD_203509 | JGI IMG/M metagenome (GOLD analysis project Ga0214473, IMG submission 203509) | Soil microbial communities from uranium-contaminated site in the Upper Colorado River Basin, Wyoming, United States - RVT98D197 | ecosystem: Environmental > Terrestrial > Soil > Contaminated >...
AAGCGCCGACGCGATGGCGACGCGGCGCCCGAACAGCCTGAGCGCCAGCAGATAGAGGCAGAGCGTGGCGCCCGTGATGTAGAGGTTGGAGAGCGTCCGGGTCGTGACTTCCTCGGTCCCGAATATCTGTATCCAGTAGTACAGGATGGCGTGGTAGAGAGGCGGGTGCGCCGAGTGAGCGGCCAGGCTCTTCAGCGCCGAGACAAGCGTGGCGTGGTTCGAGCCATAGATCGCGACGGAGAGCAGCTCGTCGTACCAGTAGGACTTCCAGTTCGCGAGAAAGAGGCGCGCGACAAATGAGAAGAACAGGATGAGGCAAAGGATCTGATGCTGCGCCAGCCAGCGCACCCAACGTGTAGCGCGTGCCAGCATGCCGGCGGCGGCGCGCCGCACTGGATTCCCCGATGGCAAGGCGAATACTCCCGGACTGCCCGCCCGCAGTCATAACACCCAATCACGCATGCGGATATTATCGAGGCGCAAGGCTTGGCTGTGGCTAGCGGCGGCGATCCTCATTGCCGGCGCCGTGGCAGCGGGCCCGTTTGCCTACCGCACGGCCCTGGTCGGCTCCGGCTACAGTGCCGAGATTCTCTGTGGGGGCGTGTTGGTCTCCGGCCGCGACGAGGCTGCCGTCAGAGCCGAGGATCTGACCGGCCCCGGCTACGAGCTGCTCCGATTTTTCCGTCGGAAGGTCGAGCCGGACAACAGGCGCGTGACCGCCTCCTTTCATGGCTGGGCCACGCAGACGGCCGTCTTCCGCGACGGCCTCGGCTGCACGCTCATCGACGGCAGGAGAGAAGACGACTTGCGCGCCGAGGCCGCGGGTCTTTCTTACACGCCGCCGCCTTCCAATTCCGAGACGCTTTGGCCCGAAGGCGAGCGCATCGATACGCCGGCGCAGGATGTCGACCTGCCCGCACTTAACGCGGGCATCGAGGCGGCGTTCGCCGAACCCGACCCCGCTTATCCCCGCAACACGCGGGCGCTGGTCGTGGTGCATCGCGGGCGCATGATCGCCGAGCGCTATGCGCCGGGCTTCGACGCAAGGATGCCGCTGATCGGCTGGTCCATGACCAAGGCCGCGCTCAACGCCCTCGTCGGACTAAGGGTCAAGGACGGCAAACTCGCACCCGCCGATAAGGCGTTGCTGCCGGAATGGCGCGGTGAGGGCGACAAGCGCCGCGGCATCTCGCTCGACGACCTGCTGCGCATGTCGAGCGGCCTCGCCTTCGACGAGAGCTATGATGATCCACTCGCGGACGTGACGCAGATGCTGTTCGTTGCTGGGGACAAGGCCAGGTTCGCTGCCGCGAAGCCGCTGCTTCATCCTCCCGGCACAAACTGGCACTATTCGAGCGGCACCTCGGTGATCATCGCCCGCATCTTGCGCGCGAGCTTCACGGCGGAGCGCGACTATCTGCGCTACCCGAGCGAGCGTCTGTTCGCGCCGCTCGGCATGAGGAGCGCGGTGATCGAGCCGGACGCTGCCGGAACCTTGGTGGCATCATCGCTGATGTACGCCTCTGCGCGCGATTTCGCGCGGCTTGGGCTCCTCTTCCTTCAGGACGGCGTGTTGCAGGGGGAGCGTCTGCTGCCGGAAGGATGGATCGCCTACAGTTTGATGCCCACAAAGAACGCGCCGGATGGAAGCTATGGCGCGCATATGTGGTTGAAGCTGCCGGAGTCCGACGGGTTTGGTGAGCCGCCGATGCCGGAGGACGCCTATTATTTCCTCGGCCACGAGGAGCAGATCGTGGCCATCGTGCCTTCGCGCGATCTCGTCATCGTGCGGCTTGGCCTCACCCAGAAAGGCGGCGACTGGGACCACGCGCGAGACCTCGCGCCCATCGTTGCGGCCTTTCCAGCAAAAGAGCGCTGAACCGCAAGCGGCCTACTTGAACAGCTTCAGCGATTCTGCGGCCAGCACGCCGCCGGTGAGCTCAATATCGGCGAACGGCGTCTTGTCGGCGATCTCGGCATCGGTGACCATGATCTGGCCGATCTTGGTGGCGAGCTCTGCGATCGAGGCGCCAAAGACGACGCGGGCGATGCCGCACCAGACGATCGCGCCCATGCACATCGGGCACGATTCGCCGGAGGTGTAGAGCGTCGTTCCCTTGAGCTTTTCGGGGCCGTACTCGGCGAGGAATCGCCGGATCGCCACCATCTCGCCATGCGCCGTCGGGTCACGCTCCTGCTTGCCGAGATTGCGGCCGCGGGCGAGCACCTCACCGTTCCGCACGATCACCGCTCCGAAGGGGTAATCGCCACGGGCCGCCTCTTCGAGGGCGATGCGCATGAAGGCTTCGTCTTCTTTCGTCGCAGGCGCTTCGAGACCTCTGCCGAAGGCCGGCGTTGCGATCGGGAGCGCAACGGCGCCAAGCGCGCCTGCAATCACATGGCGACGGCTTAACCCGGCAGAACATTCTTTCAAGCCTTCTTGCATTGTGCTGGCCTCCAACAGTTTCGACCGACTGATCCCCGCGTCGCTCGCTCGCCGGAACGTGATGAGGGTTCCGGCATTGCCTGCTGCTACAGTCGCGCCCTTCCCTTACCGTCCAATGAAAGTGATCCCAGCCATGTCGTTCGGAATGTATCAGGCCTCGGTTCCGGCCTTTCTCCAAATGCTGAAAAATCTCACCGCTATCCTGGACAAGGCCGAGGCCTATGCCGCCGAGCGCAAGATCGAGCCCGAGGTATTGTTGAACTGGCGGCTCGCCGCCGACATGTTTCCCTTGACGCGGCAGATTCAAATCGCGGCCGATTTCGCCAAGGGAACCACGGCGCGGCTCGCCGGCAAAGAGGTGCCGAAATATGCCGACGAGGAGAAGAGCTTCGCCGAACTCAAGGCCCGCATCGCCAAGACGGTGAAGTTCGTCGAAGGCTTGGCGCCCAAGGACTTCGACGGCTCGGAGGGGCGCGACATCTCACTGACCGTCGGCGGCCAGGAGTTGCACTTCCAGGGCGAGCCCTATCTCGTGCATTTCGCGCTGCCCAATTTCTATTTCCACGCTACGACCGCTTACGACATCCTGCGCCGCTGTGGGGTCGAGATCGGCAAGCGCGACTTCATCGGCACGATCTGACGGCAGCCGGGAATAGAACCTTCAGGTCGCGGTGCCGGCGCTGCTTGGCCCGCGAAACAGAAAGGTCATCAGCAGACCGGCGACAAAGCCGCCGATATGGGCCATGTAAGCGATGCCGCCGACATTGGCGCTCTCGTCTGTATAGGCGATCGTCCCGACACCGCTCACTAGCTGCAAGGCGATCCAAGCCCCGAGCACGATGACGGCCGGCATGGCGACGATTTGCCGGCCGAGCAGCACGTTCACCCGCGCCTGCGGAAACATGAGGATATAGGCGCCGAGCACGCCGGCGATCGCGCCCGAGGCGCCAACGTTGGGGACGCCAGATTCGGGCGCGACGGCATATTGGGCGAACGTCGCGGCGATGCCTGTCAGCAAGTAGAAGATCAGAAATTTGATATGGCCGAAGCGATCTTCGACATTGTCCCCGAAGATCCACAGAAACAGCATATTGCCGAATAGGTGCAACCAGCCGCCATGCATGAACATCGCGGAGAAGATCGTCACCGCGTTGGTGCCGGGCTGGTCCGAAAATCGAGAGGGAATGAAGGCCCAATTGGTGATGAATTGGTCTCCGCCGGCGAGCTCGGCCAGGAAGACCAGCACGTTGACGCCGATCAGAGCCATGGTGACGGTGGGGAAGGTTCGCCGTTGCGAATTGTCGTCGCTGACCGGGAACATGTGGGCCCTCGCCTCTTGCGGCACGCGTGGGGCGCGATCATAGCCGAGGCCGAGGGGAAGTCTAATGGCCAGCCTGCAGCCAAACATGCCGAGGGAGGCTTATCGGCAACGGTCGTGCGAAGAACCGCCTCGCGACGCGCAATTGAGGGTGGCCGGAGCCGCCCTCTCGGACTAACCTTAAGGGGCTACGAGGGTTTTCGAGATGGGCGGACGAGCCTTAGTCGCGGGCTTTGGCACTGCGGCCCAGGTCTTCCTGTTAGCCGTATTGATCGCTGGGGCTGCCGACGCCGTGGAGGTGCCGGCGGAGGCGCAGCCGGCTGACCTCGCGTCCAGCGCGCCGAACGCCGTTGAGCCGGCGGAGTCACCGCCAGGCGAAGCCGATCAAGAGCCAGCCGCGTCCCCCGCGAGCGAGGACGAAATCCTAACAAGCCCTGCGCCGGCTCCCGCCGGCGAGGACGAGCCATCGGCGACCCCGGCCGCGGCGCCGGCGAGCGAGGAGGGCCGCGATCCTGCCGATGCTCTCGACACCGCCGTGGCGCCGCCGAGCGGTGGCGATCAGAAGCCTGACGATACCGCCGCCGTCGCGCCGGGCGAAGCCCAGCAGCCTCCTACCGATACCGCCGCACCTGCGCCCAGCGAGGCTGAGCAGCAACATCCCGCCACCGCTCCCACAGTTGCCGAGCCGCCGCCGGCAGACCCTATCGTGGCGGAAATCAGGTTGAAGCTTCAGGATCCTGTCCTGCGCAAGGGAGCAGCGGCGGACGATCTTGCCGCGCTTGAGGCCTACTATGGCGAGCGCAGCGGCCCTCCGCTGTGGATCACCACGGTGGGCTTTTCCGCCAGGGCTGGAACCCTCATCGCCGAGATTCAAAAAGCCGGCGACTGGGGCCTGGCTCCCGAGGCCTTCGACCTGCCGCCGGCTTCCGACCTGCCGGCCACCACCGAGGCCCAAGCCATCGATGAGATCAAGCTGGCGCTTGCCATTCTGAAATATGCGCGCTTCGCCAAGGGAGGGCGCGTGTCGCCCGCGCGCATCAGCGCCCTGTTCGATCAGAAGCCCAATCTGCGCGATCCTAAGGTCGTCCTGAGCGAGATCGCGGCCTCGGCGTCTCCCGGCGCCTATCTGACATCGCTGCATCCCAAGCAGGAGCAGTTCGAGAACCTGCGCCGTTCGCTCGTCAAGGCGGTCGCCGCCAGCAAGGCGCGCGGACGCAAGCCCGGCAGCGACGCCCTCGTACAGCGGCTCATCGTCAACATGGAGCGCTGGCGCTGGATGCCCCCCGAGCTTGGCTCGTTCTATGTCTGGAACAACGTTCCGGCCTTCACCGCCCGCGTCATCAAGAACGGCAAGTCCATCTATGTGGAGAAGGCCATCGTCGGTCAGGTCAAATACGCCACCCCGATCTTTTCCGCGGAGATGCGCTCTATCGTGTTCCATCCGGACTGGACTGTGCCCGAGACCATCAAGCTCGAGGATCTCCAGCCGCGTTTGCGGCAAACCAGGGGCGGCGTGCCGGACGTTTCCGTCTTGCGCGCCAACAAGCTCTCGGTCAGCTATCAGGGGCGCCCGGTCGATGCCGAGACCGTTGACTGGGAACGCGCCAATATCCTCAGCTATACCTTCACCCAGGCGCCGGGACCGGACAACGTGCTGGGCACGCTCAAGTTCAATTTTCCCAATCGCCACGCGATCTACATGCATGACACGGTGCAGCCGGCCCTGTTCAATGAGGCCGTGCGTACCTTGAGCCACGGCTGCATCCGGGTGCATCAGCCGGACCGTCTGGCGCTCCTCCTGCTTGCCGAGGACAAGGGTTGGTCAGAGCAGCAGGTCAAGGATCTTCTCGCCAAAGGCAGTAACAGCGTGGTGTCGCTGAGCCGGCCGGTGCCCGTGCATCTCACCTACTTCACCATGGCCTTCGATGGCGTGGGCAGACTACAGACCTTCGCCGATGTCTACGGGCTCGACAAAAAGATGGCTCAGGCGTTGTTCGGCAAGTCCGAATTGCTCGCGGCGGATGCTGCTCCTGGAGTGAGACAACAAAAGCGAAGCGCGCGGAACGCCGGTTTGGGCGGCGCCAACTTCCTACCGGGCCTGTTCGGTAACTAGGCCGAGCCTGCTCAATGTCGGCGGCGATCGCCACGGGTTTCCCTAGGGGTCCAGCCCGATTGATCCAGTCTTGTGGAAACGCCAGCGTGAAGCCCGATAGGTTCCAAACGAGAAGCCCGCGCTGCGGCGGCAGACCCTTTTAGAAGCCGAACCAAATGCTGAAGCCCGGACGCCAATAGGGCCGATAGTAGTAGGGGTAGCCGTACCAGCCACCGCGCCGCCCACGCCCACGCCAACGCCGACGCCCACGCCGACGCCGATACCGACGCCTCGCTTCTGCCGGTGTGCTGGTTGCAGCGGTGACAGCGGTGGCCAGCGTGGTTATGCCGACTGTCGTTCCGACCGTCGTTCCCACCGCGCTGATGCACCAAAACAATGCGATCGCCGTGGCCGCGACAGTTTGAGCCAGTAGCTTAGTTAGGCGTTTCATTCCCCACCCTCCTTTCATCGGAAGACCGGCTGCATGCAGCCCTAGGGTGTAGCGGCGGACTACCTTCGCTAGGATGGAAGACGCCGATATCGCTTGAGCGCAAACGCAGCCTTAGTGACTTGGGTTCCGCACCTTTATCTGCGTCCGCTCAATTCGAAAGGTTTTGCTCGGTCTGACCGGCCTTGAGGGAGATCGAGATTGCCACGCAAATACGTCTCGGACTTCCGCTTGTGGCACATTCCAGATGTGGCGCCTGCCGCGAAGGAAGGGCCGCTTGCGGCTCAAAGTGGACTCAGGCAAGCCGTCCATGAGCACGCCTAGCTAAGGGCCGGCGCTATTTCGCCGCGGCCGTGACCTCGGACCGTTCGATACCGGCGAGGATCGCGCTGGCAAGCTCGCTGAGCGAGGGATCGCGCGCGCCCATGACCAGAACGAGATCGCCCGGCCTTGCCTCTTGGGCGATCCGCGCCACCAGCCGCTCGCGCGATGGGGCAAACTCGGCCCTCGTGCCCAAGGCGCCGATCTCGGCCACGATGTCGGCCGCCGAGAAGTCGCGCGTGGCGGTCCCTCCGGCGTAGAACACTTCGAGCATCCATAGCAGGTCTTCCGGCGCGAGCTCGCGGGCGAAGGTCGTGACGAAGTCGTGGCGCAGGAAGCGCGTCGGCCCATAGCCGTGCGGCTGGTAGATCGCTAGCACGCGGCGAGCGCGGAGCTTCGCCGTCCTGATCGCCGCCGCGATCTTATCGGCGTTGTGGGCGAAATCGTCGACGACCTCCACCCCGCGCGTCCGTCCCACGGTCTGGAACCGCCGGCCGATGCCGCGGAAGCTTGCGAGCGGGCTCACCATCTCTTCGAGCGTTACCCCGAGCACGCGGCAAGCGGCGATGGCCGCCAGCGCATTGGCGACGTTATGCGCGCCCGGCACCGGCAGCGTGAACTTTGTATCCCACACCCGGAAGCGGCTTGAGGCCGGGCCAAGCTCGACATCCTCGCCGCGCAGATCGGCCCGTGCGCTGGTGCCGAACCGTAGCGCCCCGCCGGCGAACGGATCGAGAGTCTCGTTATCCCCCACCACCAGCGCCTCGCGCGCGCGGGCGCGCAAGGTGGCGAACATGGCGGCGACCTCGGCCATCTCCTTGTGGTCGCGCTGGAGATTGAGGATTACGCCGATGGCGGGCGCATAGCGGACGAGCGAGCCGTCGCTCTCGTCGGCTTCGACCACCAGCAGGTCCGCGTCTCCGGCCCAGGCATTGCCCGGCAGGCCTTGCGCCTGAAGCTCCGGCAGATCGCCCCCGGTGATGACCGAGGGGTCGCGGCCGGCGCCCTTGAGGATGGCAAACACCATCGCCGTGACCGTCGACTTGCCGCTCGTGCCCGTCACCGCGATGGAGCGGTGCCGCGCCACGAAATGGGCCAGCAGCTCCGAGCGATGGATGATGGGAATGTTCTTCGCCCGCGCCGCGGCGAAGTCCGGCACATGCTCCTCGACTGCGGTGGAGACGACGAGCGCCGCGCAATCGGGGCCGAGCCCGCTGCCGTCCTGGGGCAGCACGGCGATGCCGAGACCCTCGAGCTGGGCATGCAACCCTTCGCGCTCGCCGCGGTCGAACGCCCGGTCGCTGCCGCTGGCAACGCCTCCGGTCATCACCTGAAACTGGGCGAGCGCACTCATGCCGGCGCCGCCAAGACCGGCATAGTGAAAGCGCCCTCCGCCATTAGGGTCGGGGATCGTCCCCGCTTCCGGCGCGGCGACGAACACGAAATCGCCTTCGCGCACGCGGGCGAAGAGCTCGCACACAGCCTCGTTCGCCAGCCGCACGCAGCCATGCGAAACGGGGCGGCCGAGCAGAGCCTCGTGATTGGTGCCGTGGAGATAGATATAGCGCTGGAGCGAGTCGCGCCCTTCTCCCCGATTGACGCCGTCCTCGATCCCGTCAAGCGTCAGAATGCGGGTGAGGATGAGGTCCTCGTCGCACGCCTCGCCGCACCATGCCTCGCCGGTCGGCTCGCGCGAGACGAACACCGTGCCTTGGGTGGCGTCCGCGCCGATCCGCGCCTTGATCCGGTGCCACCCCGGCGGCGTCCGGTACGAGCCTTCCTCGCCGCCGATTCCGGCCCGCGCGGTGGAGACCGGCCAGGCGGCGACAGCCGCTCCGGATTCGAGCCATATGGCGACTTGACGCTCGGCGTCGACCACGAGCAGGCGCTCGGGCAACGCAGAAGGAGCGCCGGGGCGCGACAGGCCTGCTCGCGCAAGATCGAGGGCCCGGGCGACGGATTTCTGGTCGGTCGGATCGGTCACGCGCGCACTCTGCCATAACGGGCGCGCGGGCTGTTACTCTCTTGTGGTGTGCTTTGGCGTGCCTCGGGGGCACGTCAGCCCCGCATTAGAAGAGCGGGCCGCCATAGGGATAATAGAATTTCCAGTAGCGATACTGGTAAGGGCGCCAATAGGGATAGTAGGTCCAGTTATAGCGGCGCTTGGAATAAGCGTAGCGCTTGTAGCGCGCCCGGCGAGCAACCTCCTCCACCACGGCGCCGCTGAGCTCCTGGCTCATAGCCGCGTGATCGCCGAGGACGAGCGGAACGGCGTGCGCCGGTCCTGGCGCCAAAAAAAAGGCGCCGGCAAAGAGTGCAACAGCAACTGCGATGCGCATCAACGGGCTCCTTCAGCCATTTCTACCCGCTTTGGGCTATGACGCAACGCCATAACACGGGCCTAGTTTCCGTCCGGTTAGCGGCTGGGCCCCCGCCACCATAGCTTGGCGGCATCGAATTGGAAGCGAAGCGGCATTTCAGCTTAAGCGCGGACTTCGCCATGCTCCCGCATAGGGTTCGAGCCACGAACCGGCCGCCAAGAGGAGACTAGTCCATGCTCACACGCCTGATTTGCTCTGCTTTGCTCGTGACAGGCGCCCTCGCATTTTCAGCCCCTGGGACGGCGATCGCCGCCGAGGACGACGGCATCGTCAAGTTCAAGAGCGCCTATCCCATGCCCGAAACCATCGAGCGCATGAAGAAGGACATTGCCGACAAGGGCATCAAGTTCTTCGACGAGATCGATCAGTCCAAACTTGCCGCCGACGCCGGCATCACCCTACTGCCCTCGACCCTGCTCGTGTTCGGCAATCCGCCCCTCGGCACCCTCTTCATCACCTCCGATCCCGATGCCGGGCTCGACTGGCCGGTGCGGCTTCTGGTCTACCAGGACGATAAGGGTGATGTGTGGGTGGCCTACACGGAATTCGCCTGGATCGCCCGCCGTCACGGCATCACGAACCGGGACAAGGAATTCAAGATGGCCGCGGAGGTCATCTCCTCCATCACCTCGACGGTCAAGGCGAAGTAGCGCTTAGAGCCACACCGTAGCGACGAGAAGGATCAGGATTTCGCTCGTCTGCTCGACGGCGCCGAGCACGTCGCCGGTCTGCCCCCCGATCTGACTGATGCTGAGCCACGCCATCAGGCCGAGCGCTGCTACGAGCAACACGACGGCGATGAAGGTGGCGCTGAGACCGAGGCATAGCAAGAGCGCAACAAGGCCGATCGCGACCGCCAAGACAGAGCTTCTCTGTGGCGGCAGGCCGGCATCGGCCGAGAGTCCGTCTTGCCGTGCCCTTGGCACAAGCCGCATGAAGACCGGCATGACCGCGCGGGCGCCGGCATGGGCGGCGATCAGCGCCAGCGCCGCCAGCGCCGGCTCGGCGAGGCTGGCGATGGCTCCCACGCGCAGCAGGAGGGAAAGGATCAGCGCCGCGGCGCCGTAAGTGCCGATCTGGCTGTCGCGCATGATCTCGAGCTTGCGCTCTCTAGTCCCGCCGGCGCCGAAGCCGTCCGCGGTATCGGCAAGGCCGTCCTCGTGCAGGCAGCCGGTGATGAGAGCCGTGCCCGCAACGGCGAGGACCGCGCCGACAAAGGCGTGGAGGCCGAGCGCGTGCATGAGCCAGTAGATGAGCGCGCCGAAGGCGCCCACGCCCGCGCCGACGATCGGGAAGGTCCAGCTGGCACGGACGAGGTCGGCCCCGGTGGTGGATTGGGAGTGAACAAGCGGCAGACGCGTCAAGAAGGCTAGGCCGGTCTTGAGGTCCGTGTTAAGGGCCTTGGCCGAGACGCCCCCCGCCATTGTGATCGCTCCTCCCAGCCGGTACCGGTAGAGTCTACCCTGAAATGACGCGTTTCGCTTCCTTGGACGAATTGCGCGCGGCTTGTCTCGATCTTCCCGGAGGCCACCCCGAAGCCGCGGCGGCCGTGGCCCGCCGCGAAGGTGCGCTGACCAAGCCGCCGCGCAGCCTCGGGCGCCTCGAAGAGGCGGTTGCCTGGCTCAGCCTTTGGCAGGGGCGGAGCCCGCCGCGTCTCGATCAGGTCGAGATCCTCGTTTTTGCCGGCAATCACGGGGTGACGGCGCAAGGCGTCTCGGCCTATCCGCCCGAGGTCACGGCGCAGATGGTGGCGAACTTCGCCGCCGGGGGCGCCGCCATCAACCAGCTCGCGCAAATCGCCAACGCCGAGCTGCGCGTGATCGCGCTCGACCTCGACCACCCGACGGCCGACTTCACGGCAGGCGCAGCCATGGACGAGGCCGAGTTCCTCGACGCCGTTTCGTCCGGCTACGACGCTCTCTCGCCCGAAGCCGATCTCGTTGTCTTGGGCGAGATGGGCATCGGCAATACCACGGCGGCCTCGGCCGTTTCAGCGGCGCTGTTCGGCGGCGGGGGTGCGCGCTTTGCCGGTCACGGCACCGGCCTCGATGACAAGGGCCTCAAGCGCAAGCAAAAGGTGATCGACGCGGCGCTCGTCCGTCATGGTGCGATCCTCGGCGATCCTTTGCGCGTCGCAGCGGCACTTGGCGGGCGCGAGCTTGCCGCCATTCTCGGTGCCGCGCTCGCGGCGCGCCATCAGCGTATCCCAACGCTGCTCGACGGCTTCGTGTGCACTGCCGCCGTTGCGCCCTTGGCCAAGCTTCGCGCCGATGCCCTCGACCATGCGCTGGCCGGCCATAGATCGGCCGAAGCTGGCCACCGCCTGTTGCTCGAAGCCCTCGGCCTTCCTCCGCTGCTCGATCTCGGCATGCGCCTCGGCGAAGGGTCGGGCGCCGCGGTCGCCGTGCTCGTGCTGCGCGCCGCACTGGCCTGCCATACCGGCATGGCGACCTTCGCCGAGGCCCATGTGTCCGGCAAGGACGCCTAGGTCCCCGTCATGCGCTTTTGGCGATGGCATGAAAGAACGTGCCGGTGACCTGCCCACGCCGTCCGCCCGCCGTGCCGAGGCTCTCGCCCTGCCCATCGGCAAGCTCCACGAAAGGCTCGTCGTCGCCGGTCTCGACCAGCGCCGCATAGTGAAATTCATGGCCGCGCAGGCGTGCGCCAGCGTTGCCGAGCAGACTGTCGCCAAGAAGCCGGGCCTCGCGATAGCCGAGATGAAGCTTTGGGTGCGCAAAACTCGTGGCGTGGCTGAGCAGCCCGGCCATGCGGTGGCTGACGCCGTCGGCATCCTCGAGGCTTTCGCCAAGCACCATGTAGCCGCCGCACTCTCCATGCACCGGCCGTGTCGTCGCGAAACGTGCCAGCCTTAAGCGAAAGTGCTCAGCGTCCGCGAGCCGTCCGGCGTGAAGTTCAGGGTAGCCACCGGGAAGCCAGCAGATGTCGCAAGTCTCGGGCGGGGCCTCGTCGGCAAGCGGCGAGAAATTAGCGATCTCGGCGCCTGCCTGCCGCCAGCCCGCGAGAATATGCGGATAGACGAAGCTGAAGGCGGCGTCTTGCGCCAGCGCGATGCGCTGGCCTGGCGGTTGGATGGGCGCCGCGGGCTGACTGGTTGATAGGCGAGGCGGCACGGCAAGCGCCTGGATCGCGTCGAGATCGAGATAGCTCTCGGCCATGTCTGCCAGGCGCTCGAGCCGCGCCGCAAGGTCTCCATGCTCGACAGCCTGCACCAGGCCGAGATGGCGTTCGGGCAGGGCAAGCGCCGCGTCGCGCGGAATAGCGCCGAGGATAGGAATATTCAGCGCCGCGACGGCGTCTCCCACGAGCTTCCGATGCCGCTCGCTGCCGACGCGGTTCAGCACGATCCCGCCGATCAACACTTGCGGGTCATGCGAGGCGAAGCCGCGCACCAGCGCCGCCGCCGATTGCGATTGGCCTGAGACATCGATGACGAGCAGCACCGGCAAACCGAAGCGCGCGGCGAGGTCGGCCGTGGCTCCGCTCCGCCGGGGCGCGGCGGGAATACCGTCGAACAGGCCCATGGCGCCCTCGATGACGAGAAGGTCGGCGTGCGCCGCGCCCTCGCGTAAGAGCGCATCGAGCAGCGAGGGCGGCATGGCCCAGCTGTCGAGATTGAAGCTTTGCCTCCCCGTGGCAGCTTCGTGGAAGCTGGGGTCGATATAATCGGGGCCCACCTTGGCTGCTTGCACGTCAAACCCGCGCCGCCTGAGTGCCGCGAGAAGCGCTAACGCCACAATGGTCTTGCCGGCGCCCGACCGGGGGGCCGCGACGATGAGGCCTGGCGCCGTCATGGGGCGAGCTTCCTGCCGTGACGGCGCGCCTCAGCCGCACTATAGCGAAGGACATGACCAAGCCAGACCGCCCGCTCCGCTATGGCTGGACCACCGGCGCCTGCGCTACGGCGGCGGCCAAGGCCGCCTATACCGCGCTTCTGACCGGGGAATTTCCCGATCCGGTCGAGGTGACCTTGCCGCGTGGGCCGCGCCCCGCCTTCGCGCTCGCGACCACGGCGACAGGCGAGGGCTCGGCCACGGCCGGGGTGGTCAAGGATGCCGGCGACGACCCCGACGTCACCCACGGCGCGCTGATCGTTGCCACGGTCCGCCGAGGAGCGGCGGGGAGCGGTGTAACTTTTCATGCCGGCGAGGGGGTAGGCACGGTCACGCTGCCGGGACTTCCCGTGCCCCCCGGCGAGCCGGCCATCAACCCGGTGCCGCGGCAGATGCTGCGGGAGGCCATAGAAGAGGTCGCGGCGGCGCATAAGGATACCGGCGATGTCGAGGTGGAGATCGCCATTCCCGGCGGCGAGGCGCTTGCGGCCAAGACGATGAACTTGCGACTCGGCATTGTCGGCGGATTGTCGATCCTCGGCACCACCGGCATCGTCGTGCCCTATTCCTGCTCGGCCTGGATCCATTCGATCTATAGCGGCGTCGATGTCGCGCGGGCTGCGGGCCTCAACCATATCGCCGGATCGACCGGCGCCGCCTCCGAAGCGGCAGTGCAGAAAATGCACGGCCTGCCCGAGATCGCGCTCATCGACATGGGCGATTTCGTCGGCGGCATGCTCAAATATGTACGCACCCACCCCGTGCCCCGCGTCACCATCGCCGGCGGCGTCGGCAAGATGACCAAGCTCGCCCAAGGCCTGCTCGATCTTCATTCGCGGGCCGGCTCGGTCGATCTTGCCGTGCTCGCCAAGCTTGCCGAAAAGGCCGGCGGCCCGCCCGCACTTGGCGCGCGCATCCTTGCCGCCAACACCGCCGCGGAAGCCTTCACCCAGGCGGAAGCGGCAGGCCTGCGGCTCGGCGATGAAGTGGCGCGCGCCGCCTGGGAAACCGCAGCCGCTGTCGTCGCCGGCAAGCCGGTCGAAATCGAGATCGCGGTGTTCGACCGCGACGGCCGCCTCGTGGGCCATGCGCCGTTCAAAGCGGCTCACCGGGCACCTCCCCGGAAGCGGCGGCGATAGTCCGCGTCGTAGAGCGCGCTCTCGCGGAAATCCTCCGCCGCCAAAGCGCGGCCGACCAGGATCAGCGCCGTGCGTTCGATCGGCTCTGCGGCGATCTTCGCGGCGATATCGGCGAGCGTGCCGCGCACGATGCGCTGCCCGGGCCGGCTTGCCTCTGCCACCACCACGACCGGACAGTCTTCGCCATAGAAGGGCTTCAGCTCGTCGGCGACCTTGGCGAGGGCGTGGATGGCAAGATGGATGGCGAGCGTCGCTCCCGTCGCGGCAAACGCGGCGAGCGTCTCGCCTTCGGGCATGGCAGAGGCGCGGCCCGAGACGCGGGTCAACACCACGCTCTGCGCGACCTCTGGCACGGTCAGTTCGCGCCCGATTGCGGCGGCGGCGGCGGCAAAGGCCGGCACGCCAGGCGTCAAGCTGTAGGGGATGCCGTGCCGCTCCAACCGGCGCAGCTGTTCGGCGAGCGCGCTATAGATCGAGAGGTCGCCCGACTGGAGGCGCGCCACGTCTTTGCTTGCCTCATGCGCCGCCACGAACTCCGCCTCGATCTCATCGAGGGTGAGCGGCGCGGTATCCACGATGCGCGCCCCTTGCGGGCAATAGGCAAGGAGTTCCTTGGGCACGATGGAGCCGGCATAGAGGCAGACCGGGCAGCGCGCGATGAGGTCCCGCCCGCGCACGGTGATGAGGTCGGCGGCGCCGGGCCCGGCGCCGATGAAATGCACAATCATGGCCCCTCCTCCGTGCTCGCCAGCGCGCAGGTCACGGGCCCCACCACGATGCGCGGGAGAATGAGCCGCGCCCTTGGCCCTGCGGCTGCCAGCGCCGCGGCCTCGGCCACCGAAGGGACTCCGGCCAGCGCCAGCACGCGGCTCGACCATGTCGCGCCGCGCGCGGATGCGATCTCGAGTTCGGCCTGATCGACGAAGACGAGCCTCAGCCCTCGCGCCGAAGCGGCCGCGGCGATGCCTTCCTCCTCGCGCTTGCTTTCGGCCGTGGCCATGAGGTCGAGCCGCGCCAATGGACGGCCGGCGCGCTGCAATGCCGCTTCGATCGCGGCGTCGATCTGCGCGGCCGACGCGCCCTTGCGGCACCCGATGCCGGCCACGATCACGGCTTCACCCACACCCATTGCGTCACCGGCATGCCGAACCGCCATCCGGTCTTGCCGCCCACGCGGTCGGCGCGCGAGATGGCGATGCGCGTGAGCGTGCCGCCGAGCGTCGCGTGGCGGCCGATCAGCTCGGCCTCGGTCTGCAAGGTCACGGCATTGACGACGAGCCGTCCGCCGGGCCGCAGCGCCGCGATGACGGCATCGAGCGCGCCCTCATCGCTCGCGCCGCCGCCGACAAACACCGCGTCGGGGGTCGTAAGGCCTGCGAGCGCCTTGGGCGCAGCCCCCTCGACGACTTCCAGGTCGGGGACGCCGAAAGCGGCGGCATTGCGCCTGATGCGGGCGGCGCGATCGGCGCGCGCCTCGACGGCGATAGCGCGCATGGAGGGATGGGCGAGCATCCACTCGATCCCGATGGAGCCCGAGCCGGCGCCCATATCCCACAGCACTTCGCCCCTGAGCGGCGCGAGCGAGGAGAGCGTCACGGCGCGGATCTCGCGCTTGGTGATCTGGCCGTCATTTTCGAACAGCGCATCCACCAGTCCCGGCGCATAGGCGATGACCCGCGCGCCCGGCGCGGCCGCAACCTCGATGGCGACGGTGTTGAGCTCTGCCACCTCCGCCAGATCGAAGTTCGCGGCCGTGATGGTGCGAATGCGCTCCTTAGCGCCGCCAAGCGCCTCGAGCACGGTGAGACGCGAGGCGCCGAAGCCTGTCTCGGCCAAGAGCCGCGCCAGCGCCGCCGGCCCCTCGCTGTCGGAGGTGAGCGCCAGCACGCGCGCGCCGGGATGAAGATGCGGGCGGATGCGGTCGAGCGCGCGCCCATGCACGGAGACGAGCGCGATGTCCGGGAGCGCCCAGCCGAGCCGAGCCGCGGCAAGGCTGAACGAAGATGGCGCCGGCACCACCAAAGTCTCCTCGGGCGCGACGTGGTTGGCGAGCACCGACCCCACGCCATAGAGGAACGGGTCGCCGGAGGCGAGCACGCAGACCTGCCGCCCTCGCTCCGCCAGGACCTGGTCGACCGAGAAGGGAGAAGGCCAGGGCCTCGCCTCGCCTCGGATGAGCGGCGCCGCCAGGCCCAAATGCCGCGCGCCGCCGAACACGATAGCGGCGCCCGATACGAGGCCGCGGGCGATCGCGCTCAACCCCTCGACCCCGTCCTCGCCGATGCCGACGATGGACAGCCAGCGCCTCGGTGAGGCAGGCTCACGCATGACCGGTTCAGCCCGCGCCATGAATATCCTCATCCTTGGCGGCACGGCCGAGGCGCGGGCTCTCGCCGGCGCGTTGGCCGCCCGCAAGGATCTTGCCGTGACGGTGTCGCTGGCCGGCCGCACGGCGCAGCCTGCAGCTCAACCCGTGCCGGTCAGGATGGGCGGCTTCGGCGGTGCCGACGGGCTCGCCCGCTATCTTCGCGACGAGCAGATCGATGCCCTGATCGACGCCACGCATCCTTATGCCGCGATCATCTCCGCCAACGCGGCATACGCCGCCGAGAGGACCGGCGTACCGTTGCTTGCGCTCCGGCGCCCGCCCTGGACGAAGGTCACCGGCGACAGTTGGATCGAGGTAGCTACGGTTGAGGATGCCGTAGAGGCCCTCGGCAAAGCGCCGCGGCGCGTGTTCCTCGCGCTCGGCCGCAAAGAGCTTCAGCCCTTCGCCACAGCACCTCAGCACATCTATCTCGTGCGCAGCGTCGATCTGGTAGACCCGCCTCTCGCGGTACCCCACGCGACCTATATCGCCGCGCGCGGTCCCTTCACCGAGGAAGAGGACCAGGCGCTGCTTAAGCGCCACCGCATCGAGACGATCGTCGCCAAGAACAGCGGCGGCGCGGCGACCTACGGCAAGATCGGCGCGGCGCGGGCGCTTCGCCTGCCGGTGATCATGCTGAAGCGCCCGGCGCTGCCGGACGTCCCTTCCGCCGAGATGGTCGAGGAGGTGCTCGCCTGGCTCGATCATGCGCTGACACTCTCGACGGCCCGCGGCGTATAGACGAGCGGACTCTGACCCGGCCGCGCGATCAGGCGCGTCTCGCGCGAGCCCACGATGATGAGCGTGGCCATGTCGGCGGCAATTTCACCGGCGGCAGCCAGCGTGGCGATCGTCACGCTCTCGTCGACTCGTCCCACCGCGCGGCCGAAAATGACGGGGGTCGCGCCCGGCAAATGGCGGCCGAGCAAGGTGAAGGCTTTGGCAAGCTGCCACGGCCGCGCCCGCGAGACAGGATTGTAGAGCGCGATGACGAAGCCTGCGCCCGCCGCCGCATCGAGGCGCCGCTCGATCAGCTCCCACGGCTTCAGATTGTCCGACAGCGACAGCGCACAGAAATCGTGGCCGAGCGGCGCGCCGGCGCGTGAAGCGACCGCCAGCATGGCGGTGATGCCGGGAATGATGGCAATGTCCAGGCCGCGCCAGGCGTCCGGCCCGGTCTCGATCGCTTCGCACACCGAGGCGGCCATGGCGAACACGCCTGGGTCTCCGCCCGACACGATGGCAACCTTTGCACCTTCAAAGGCATGGCGCAGCGCGGCCTCGGCGCGCGCGCCTTCCTCGCGGTTGTCGGAAGGATGCCGCGCCTGGCCGGAACGCACCGGGACGCGGTCGAGATAGGGCCCATAGCCGTAAAGCGCGTCAGCGGCGAGCAGCCCGTCATGCGCCTCCCGTGTGAGAGTGCGGTCGTCGCCGGGACCAAGCCCGATCACCATGAGGCGTCCGCTCACGGCCGTCCCTCCCAGCCCGGCACCAGCACCATGGCGAAATAGGGGGCGATGGTGTCGAGCTTGTCGACGAGCGGCATCACTGCGGCATTGGTCATGGTGCCGCGCTCCACATAGATGGCGCGGTCGAGCCGCCCGGCGCGGTCGAGCGCGCGGCGCACCTTGGCGAGGTGCCGGCCGATTTTCATCACCACCGCGGCGTCGGTGTCGGCAAGCCGCCGCTCGAGCTCATATTCCGGAAGCGTCGCGGGCAGCACCGTGAACACGTCGTCGCCCTGCGCGATCGGCGTGCCGATTGAAGACCAGCAGCCCGACATGCCGGTGACGCCGGCGACGATCTCGGTCGGATAGCGGGGGCTGAGCCGCACATGGAGATGCATATAGGAGCCGTAGAACAGGGGATCGCCCTCGGCGATCACGGCGACGATGCGCCCCTGGTCGAGACGCGAGGCGATAGCTCTCGCCGCGCCGTCATAGAAGGTGCGGATCGCATCGCGATAGGCGGCGTCGGCTTTGGGGATCTCCGTCGTCACCGGATAGTGCAGAGGCAGTTCCTCGATGCCTTCCTTGAAGTGGCAGGCGGCGATGGTCCGCGCGTTGCTGGCGTTCCCCGCTTTGGCGAAATGGGCGACCACATCGGCCTCGTTGAGCGCCGTGATCGCGTTCAAGGTCACGAGCCCGGGATCGCCCGGGCCGACGCCGACACCGATGAGACGGGCGCCGTTCATAGGCCCTCTCTCGCCAGCGCGTTGACGGCAGCGGCGGTCATGGCGCTGCCACCCATCCGCCCGCGCACGATGAGATAGGGCACGCCGAAGGAATTGGCGGCGAGCGCCTCCTTGGATTCGGCGGCGCCGACGAAGCCTACGGGCACGCCGAGAATGGCCGCGGGGCGCGGCGCGCCCGTCTCCAGCTTCTCAAGCAGACGGAACAGCGCCGTCGGCGCATTGCCGATGGCGACGAGGGCGCCGTCGAGCCGGTCAGCCCAAAGATCGAGCGCGGCGGCCGAACGGGTCGTGCCGAGCTTGGCGGCAAGCTCAGGCACCGAAGGATCGCGCAAGGTGCAGACCACTTCGTTCTTGGCCGGAAGACGCGCGCGGGTGACGCCGTGCGCCACCATCTCGGCGTCGCACAGGATCGGCGCGCCGCGCTTGAGCGCTCCCCGCGCCGCAGCGACCAAGCCGGCCGAGAATTCGATCAGCTTGGCGGCAGAGACCTGCCCCGAGGCATGGATCATGCGCACGGCGATCTCGGCTTCCTCAGCTGAGAAGCGGGCGAGATCGGCCTCGGCGCGGATGATGGCGAAGGAGCGCTCATAGATGGCGGCACCGTCGCGGAGATAGTCTTGCGGCTTAAGCATGGGCGGCCTCGCGCGTCCTGCCCATGATGCGGCCGAGTTCAGCGAGGAGATCGGCCTGGTCAGCATAGGCCGATGGCGTGCTCTGCGCCGATCCGTTGCGGACGATGCCGCAGCCCTGCGCGGTGCCGACGATGGTGAGCGGGGCCGCCTTAGGATGGGCACAGCCCTTGGCGCAACCCGAGATGTGGATGGCGATCCCGTCGCCGGAAAGCGGTAAGTGGCGTGCGATCTCCGCCGCGAGCGCGCGGGCCGCGATCAATCCGTGCGCGCAAGCGGGTGCCCCCGGGCAGGCGGCGATGCGGCGCCGCGGATCGGATGGCTCCGTAACGAGACCGAGCCCCGCTGCCGCCTGTTTTGTTACCGTCGCATTTGCCTCGGTGAGAGGCCCGAGCAAGAGCGCGCGGCCGGGCGCAGGCCGGGCCCAGCCTGCGCCATTGGTCTTCGCCATCCGGGCAAGCTCTGCCAGCGTTTCGGCCTGGGCATGACCGAAGGCAAGCCCGAGACCGATGGCGAACGCAGCGTCCTTAAGCGCATGACGCCCGATGGCGCTTGAGCGAGTCCGTATTGGCGCTGTACCGTTCCCAGACCGGGAGGCTTGTGCCCCCAACATGTCGGCGGCGCGCGCTTCCGGTCCCCGCGCGGCAATGAGCGTGAGGAGGACGAGCACGGCATCGACGGCTTGGTCCTTGGCGATCACACCGAGCGGCGTTGCCGATGCTGCATCGCCGGCAAGCGCGAGATAGAGCTTTGGTCCCTCGGTCGTTGCCACGGCGCGGAGCCTGATGTCGGCGAAAAGCGCATCGAGGCTGAGGCGCCCTCCGCCGTCCACGACCACCGAGACTTTCGGCGCAAGCGAAAGCCCGGCCCCGGCGACGGCGCGGCGCAGCGCGGCGGCGATTGAATTGGCATCGATCAGAGCGGCGGGATCGTCCGGCAGCGGATCGGCGAGGACCGGCACACCCTGGCAAAGATCGATAGCGAGCGCCGCGACCGCGCCGGCAAAGCGTGGCGCCGAGAGTGGCGTGAGCCCGCGCACTTGCAAGCTCCCGCGCGCGCTGATCTCCGTGGTGCCGTTGCCGTGTGCGCGTGCCGCTTCGCAGAGGTCGATGAACGCATCGAGGGGGATCGGACCGGCCGGCATGAGGCGCACCAGCAGGCCGTCGCCGGTTTCCATGGGGGCCGACAGGCCGGGACAAGCGCCGCGGACGTGAGTTCGGCTCATAGCGAGGTCTCCGCCTCGAGCGCGCTGAGATCGGCGCCGAGATCGTTGCGGCGCGGATGCCACAGCCCCCTGCGCCGCGCCGCCTCGAGCCTTGCGGCGATGGCGTGCGCGGCAGCCGGATTCTCGCGCAGGAGGAAATCGCGCACGTGCGGGTCGGCGAGATAGGCCTCATGCACGAGGTCGAACAACGCGCTCGCGACCGCGCCCGTGGTTTCGGCGAAATCGACGAGGCGATCGACCGTCTCGGCAAGCTCGGCGGCGCCGCGCGCCCCGTGCCGCATCATCCCTTCGATGAAGCGCGGATTGACGGCGCGCCCGCGCACGATCCTGGCCAGCGCCGCATCGAGCGGCCGCGCCCGCGGGCGGTTGGGATCGGTCGTGTCGAGAACGATGAGATCGGCCTCGCGTCCAAGCGACGCTGACGCCGCGGCGAAGCCGCCGACATGGGCGGCGTCCTCCGCGCCTTCGAGCAGATCGCGGGAAGGATCGTCGCTTCCATGCAGCAGAAGATCGGCGGCGGCGACCCGCGCCGCGAAGGCGCCAGGCAGCGCCATGCCTTCCCCTTCCGCGCCGCCATAGACATGCGAGGTCGCGGCGAGATAGGCGGCGCCGATTGCCGCGCGGTCGCTGTCCTGCCCGAGCAGGTCCTCGACTCCCGCGCCATAGGCGCCCGGCGCCGTGCCGAAGATGCGGGCCAGCATTCCGCCGCCGTTGCTGCGTTGAGAGCGAACCGAAGCGGCGAGGGGGTTCTCGTCGTCCTTTTCCGCGCGCTCGGCCACTAACCTCGTGGCCGCGTCGATGAGCGCGATCTGCGCCGGGAAGAGGTCGCGGAACAACCCCGAGATGCGCCAGGTGACGTCGACGCGCGGGCGTCCCATCGCCGCAGGCGGCAGCACCTCGATACCGGTGACCCGTGCGCTCGCTTTGTCCCACATGGGCCCGCAGCCCATCAGCGCGAGCCCTTGCGCGATCTCCTCGCCGCCGGTCCTGAGCGTGGCGCTGCCCCACAGATCGATCACCAGAGAACGCGGCATCTCGCCATGGGTCTGGAGATAGAGGCGGATCACATCGTCCGCGGCCAGCCTACCGAGCTCCACGGCGGTCGGCGTCGGCAGGAGGCGGGGATCGGCGGTGAACAGATTGCGTCCCGTGGGCAGCACGTCGCGGCGGCCGCGTTGCGGCGCGCCGGCAGGACCTGCGGGGACATGCTTGCCGTCGAGCGCGGCGATGAGCGCCGCGCGCTCGGCCTCGGCGCATCCCTGCCACAGGGGGTCGGCGATGTCCGTCGCCGAGGGGCGCCCATAGACATGCAAGCCGTCCTTGATGGCGAGGTCTTTGAGGTCGCACAGCCAGGCGTCGATCTTGCGCAGCGCCTCGTCGGGAGAAAACTCGCGAGCGACGCCTGCCTCGCGGGCGAGGCCCGTGCTTTGCGCCGTCTCGATGATGAGGCGCGCCAGACGCTCGCGCCGCCGCCGGTCGAGCCCATCGGCGATGGCATATTCGTCGACCAACCGCTCGAGCTTCTGCGCCGCGGCTGAGAGCTCGGTATTGACGAGCGGCGGCGGCAGATGGCCGATGGTGACGGCGGCGATGCGCCGCTTGGCCTGCGCCGCCTCGCCTGGATTGCTGACGATGAAGGGATAGAACACGGGGAGCGCACCCACGACCGCCTCGGGGAAACAGGCGCTGGTCAGCGCTACGGCCTTCCCCGGCAGCCATTCGAGCGTGCCATGCGCGCCCATATGCACGATGGCGTCGGCCTTGACCATGTGCCTGAGCCACAGCCCGAAGGCGAGGACGGCATGGCGTGGCGGCAGGATGGGATCGTGGTAGGCGGCGCGCCGGTCTGAGCTGCGTCCGCGATCGGGAGGAAGCGCCACCACCACATTGCCGAACGCGGCGGCGCGGAAACGGAAGGCGCCGTCGCGGACATCCGGGTCGTCGCTTGGCTCGCCCCAGACCGCTTCGATGCGGGCTGCAACCTCGGCCGGAAGCTCGCCGAGAAGCCGGCGATAGTCGTTCAGCGAAAGTGCCGCTGCGGCGCCGCCCGCGTCTACCGCTTCGAGCAGCTCTGGGGAACTCCGCGGTGCGTCCTTGATCCGATAGCTCGCGTCGGCGAGGTCGGCGAGAAGGGCGACGATGCTGGCCGGCACGTCGAGGCCCACGGCATAGCCGGCGCGGCCGCCTGCCGCCGGGTAGTCGGGCATCAGCACCGCGATACGCCGTTGATCTCGCTGGGTTTTTTGCAGCCGCGCGAGGGCGGCGATGCGGTCCGCCACCATGCCGATGCGGTCAGGCTCAGGGCGGCTGGCGAAGGCGGTGAAGGCGAGCGCATCGTCCTTCGGCAGCGCATCCTTGAAGGCCATGGCGCCGGCCAGCACGCGGCCGTCGAGCTCGGGCAACACCACATGCATGGCGAGGTCGGCCGGCCCGAGACCGCGCGGGCTCTCCTGCCAGGCGGCGCGCCGCGTGGTGGCGATCACCACTTGCAGCACCGGCGCGTCTACGCAATAGAGCGGCGAAGCCTCGCTATCGCCTCCGGCGGCAAACGCCGTGGTGGTGACGATCACGGCGGGCGCAAGCCGCATCATCGCGCCGCGAATAAAGTCGCTCGCCTGCGGGTCCTTCAGGCTCGGGATCACCAGCGGGGCCGGAGCCAGTCCGCGCGCGGCAAGCGCCTCGCTTAAGGCATCGATCGGCGCCGTGTCGGCAGCAAGCAGCGCGGAGCGATAGAAGATGATCGGCACCACGGCGCGCCCCGGGACAAGCCCGGCGGCAAGCTGGTCCAGCGTCACCGCGCCTTCGCCCGGCACATAGGCGCACATGCGCGGGAGCGCCTGCGGTTCCGGCAGAGCGAGATCTAGCCCCGCATGGAAGGCGAGGCGGCGAAGCAGCGCCTGCAAATTCTCGCGGCCCCCCTCGCGGAAGAAGGCAAGCAAGGCGTCAAGCTCATCGGGCAGTAAGGTCGAGGCCTCATCGAGACGCTTGTCGGCGCGGTCTTCACCCGGCAGCACGGCAAGGGCGATCCTCCGCTCGCGCGCCATAGAGCCAAGCGCTTCGACTCCGTAGCGCCACCAGTCGAGACCGCCGAGCAGCCTCACCACGATCACCTTGGCATGACGGCCGACCTTATCGATCCAAAGGTCGATCGACATTGGGTGACGCAGGTCGCGCAGATGCGCGAGCCGCACGCTCGGAAGGCGATCCTTCTCCGCCGCGTAAGCCGCGGCGAGACCGGCAAGATCGCTGTCGGCGAAAGACAACACGACAATGTCGCCCGGCGGCTGCCCCAAATCGAGCGGTTCGACGATGTCGTCGAGGGTCGCGGATGTGGTCTGGAGGAGATGCATGCCTTACCCCAGCAGCGCCTTGGCGACCGCGTCGCGATCGAGGCCCTTGAGCCCGATGACCACGAGACTCCCTTGGCGTGGTTCGGAAGCGCCCCAGGGGCGGTCGTAATGATGGCTGACACGCGGCCCCACCGCCTGAATCAGGAGGCGCATTGGCTTTCCCGCCACCACCGCGAAACCCTTCACCCGCAACACGTTGTGGGCCTCCGCAACGCCCGCGATGCGCTCGGCGATGGACGCCGGATCGCCGATCTCCGGCAGCCTCACGACGAAGCTGTCGAAGTCGTCGTGATCGTGCTCCAACTCCGCGTCATGACGAGTCTTGCGATTTTCGATGTCGGCCTCGGTGCCGACGCCCAAGCCCAGAAGTGCTGTGGGATCGACCTTGCCGTCGGCGACAGTGACGATGCGCACGGCGCGGGGCAGCGCGCCGGTCACGGTCGCGAGCGCCCTCTCCATCCCGGCCGCGTCGAGCAGATCGCGCTTGTTCAAGACCACGAGATCGGCGCAGGCGATCTGATCCTCGAACACCTCCTCGATCGGGTCGTCATGGTTGAGCGCCGTGTCGGCCGCGCGCTGGGCGGAGAGTGCCGCGAGGTCTGTGGCGACCCGGCCGTCGGCGAGCGCCGCGCCGTCAACCACCGCCACCACGCCGTCAACGGTGACACGGCTCTTGATGGCCGGCCAATGGAACGCCTGCACCAGAGGTTTCGGCAGCGCCAAGCCTGAAGTCTCGATGACGATGTGCTCGACTTGCGGCTCGCGCGCGAGGATCTGGTCGAGCGCCGGCACGAACTCGTCGGCGACGGTGCAGCACAGGCAGCCATTGGCGAGCTCGACGATATTGTCCTCGGGGCAGGCGGCGTCGCCGCAGCCTTTGAGAATCTCGCCGTCGATGCCGACATCGCCGAACTCGTTGACGATCACGGCGAGCCGTCGCCCGTTGGCGTTGGCGAGCACATGGCGGATCAGCGTCGTCTTGCCCGAGCCGAGGAAGCCCGTGACGATGGTGCAGGGAACGCGGGCAAGTGACACGCTCATTTCGCTCTCCTCCTCGAAATCGATGGGGGGCACGCGGGCGATCAGCCCACGTTTCAGGATCTCGGGGCGGCCGCGCCAGGGCATGAGGCCGTCCGCCGCGCGCGCGAACAGCTTGGCGCCCTCGATCAGGGCGCCGACGTCGCGCTCGGGTTCAAGCCCGCCGAACACATAGGTCCAGGCTCCATCCCGCCTGATGGCGGCGCTGCATGCGCGGCTGCAATTGGCAAGACAGCGCACCTGCCGCACGGTGACGCCGGTGCCCTCGGCCGCGCGGGCCGTGGCGCGCGCCAGGAGAAGGCCGGGACGCAAGCCGTCCTCGGGATCGCCCGCGCGGCGGCAGGTGATGCAGACATAGATCGTGGTCGAGGCGGTCGCCTCGATATCCTGATCGTCGTCCTCTGCGATGCTGGTGAGAGTCACCCCTTGATGTCGCTCCTCGGGACGGGTCGCCTGCGACTTAAGGGTGCTTACGGCGACCGCGCCCGGAGCTTCCGAACTGGCCGCCAACCGACCAACCGCTCCGAGGCACCCCGCCCGGCGAGCGACTAGAATCGACGGTAGGTCTCCTGGCTCGCGGGTCTCAGCCTGCGCCGCCTTCCCGGGGGTCCTTCCCAGTGGCTCTGTGGCTCGGGCTCGCCGCTTACAGTTGCGGGGGCAGCCGCGGAATTGGGGGACTCCCCGTACCGCGTTCCCTGTTCCTCTCATCCGAGAGACCGTCGAATTCGGCCACTTAACGGTGCCGGTGCGCCCTTTGTCAATGCGCTCTGGGGGCCTGCGCCCTTGCGAAGCGCGGGAAGGCGGCTATAGTCCTGCCGTCGTCGGTTCCCGCATGAGGCGGGACTAAAAAAGGGAACGCGGTGAGGACTTGCTCCAACTCCGCGGCTGCCCCCGCAACTGTAGGCGGCGAGCATCCCTCCACCTGCCACTGGAGCCGATCCGCTCCGGGAAGGCCGAGGGAAGGCTGAGACCCGCGAGCCAGGAGACCTGCCGGCGGCGTCAACCTTAGCCGCGCCCTCGGGTGGAGGGCGTATGGGGGATCAAATGAGCTTCTCTTCGCTTCACCGCACGGCTCTTCTCGCTCTTTCCTCGTTCCTGCTCACAGTCGCGCCCGCCTCTGCCCATCATGTGATGGGCGGCAAGATGCCTTCCACCTTCGGCGAGGGTCTCCTCTCAGGCCTCGGCCATCCGGTGATCGGGCCGGACCATCTCGCCTTTTTGATCGCGGTCGGGGTTGCCGTCGGCGTGGGCGGTCTCAGTCTCGCGCTGCCGATCGTGTTCGTCGCCGCCTCGGCGATGGGCGTGGTGCTTCACGTCAATGGGGTCGACATTCCCGGCGCCGAGCTCATCGTCGCCTCCTCCGTCGTGCTCGCCGGGTTCCTCATCGCCCGCGGACGTGAGCTTCCGCTCGCCGTTTGGGCAGCCCTGTTCGGTCTCGCCGGTGTCGCCCACGGCTACGCCTACGGCGAATCGATCTTCGGCGCCGAGCCGACGCCGCTCTGGGCCTATCTCATCGGCCTCGTCGTGATTCAAAGCGCGCTCACAATGGGCGTTGCGCTCGTCACCCGCCGCAGCGGCACCGAGGTGTCGGCGGTGGCGCCACGCCTCGTGGGCGCAGCGGTCGCGGGCGTCGGACTGACAGCCCTGCTCGGGCAGCTCATTCCCGGAGTGTGATGCGCTAATGGCAATGGCCAAAGCCGGGGGCACGGGGTTCACCCTTGTCCTCGGCGGCGCCCGCTCCGGCAAGAGCCGCTATGCCGAAAGCCTGATCGAGGCGCTGCCGCCGCCTTGGCTCTATGTGGCGACGGCCGAAGCGCGTGACGCCGAGATGGCGAAGCGCATCGCTGCCCATCGTGCCCGGCGGGGGTCCGGTTGGCAGACCGTCGAGGCGCCGCACGATCTTTCCGCCGCCCTTGGGGCCGCGCCCACGGGCACCCCAGTGCTCGTGGACTGCCTGACCTTGTGGCTCTCCAATCGCATGCTGGCGGAGGCCGACATGGACCGCGAGATCGCCAAACTCGAATCCGTTCTGGCCAACCATGACGGCGTGGTCGTGTTGGTCTCAAACGAGGTCGGCGCCGGCATCGTGCCGGACAACGCGCTGGCCCGTCGCTTCCAGGATCTGCAAGGCACGCTCAATCAGCGGATCGCCGCCCGCGCCTCCCGCGTGATCTTCATGGTCGCCGGGCTTCCGCTCCAATTGAAGGGTACGCCATGACCAAGGCGATCGACGAGAAAGAGGCCGAGCGCCATCGCGCCAAGATGGCCAAGCGGAAGGCGGTGCAGGACGACGAGGTGGCCGGCAAGACCGTCGAGAAGGGTCTCCTCATCGTCCACACCGGCACCGGCAAGGGCAAGTCCACGGCAGCGTTCGGGTTGGCCCTCCGCATGCTCGGCCGGGGCAAGCGCGTCGGCGTCGTGCAATTCATCAAGGGCGCCTGGCACACGGCCGAGCGCGATGCGCTTGCCAAGTTCGGCGACCAAATCTCCTGGCACACCTTGGGCGAGGGCTTCACCTGGGAGACCCAGGATCGCGCCCGCGACATCGCCGCGGCTGAACGTGCTTGGGCCAAGGTGGAGGAGCTGATGGCCGATCCGAGCTTCGGCCTCGTCATCCTCGATGAGCTCAACATTGCGCTGCGCTACGACTATCTCGA
>Ga0214473_10001798_pt1 | contig 27454 bp, 22 predicted proteins | sample RVTome_7_FD_203509 | JGI IMG/M metagenome (GOLD analysis project Ga0214473, IMG submission 203509) | Soil microbial communities from uranium-contaminated site in the Upper Colorado River Basin, Wyoming, United States - RVT98D197 | ecosystem: Environmental > Terrestrial > Soil > Contaminated >...
GCAGGTGGGCGGCGCAGCTGCCCGCGCTTCGCAGGAAGGATCGGCGGTTCATGAGGCCCTCACACGGACAATGGGTGCCAGTGCCGGTATCGGCGCTCCGACGAGCCGCCTCGCGGGTGACGGCCGCGCAAGCGGCCGCTCGGCTCTTCCGCTGAAGCGGGCAAGAGACCGCCGGTTCACCGGCCTGAGCCGAGCCGCGAGTGCACTCGCGGACACGCCGCCGCTAGTGCCGGCGCGTGAGCGTGGTGACGGTGAGCGCATAGACGAACACGAGCGCGAACAGCAGCCCCACAATGAGCATCACGGTTCCGGTGTCCATGCGGCGGAGGGCCAGCCAGGCGCGGACCGCCCTGGCACGGCCGCGATCCCAGGCGGCCGCCAGCTCGGACCAGACCCGCGACCGACGCCCGCGCGCCGACACCAGCGCCTGCGTCATGGCACTCATGGCACCCTCCTCGAACGAGTCAGCCGATGCCCCACTCACGATACAGACCCGGACGCCGGTGCCGCCAGAACAGGGTGCGGGCAGGTGAGGCGGCGCAAACCCGGAGATCGAGGTCGGCGATGACCAGGTCTTCTTCCAGCCGCTTGCCGCGCGCCAGGGTGGCGCCGTCCGGGCCCACCACGAACGACTCGCCGGCGAAGGTGAGCCGCTCCTCGGCGCCCACGCGGTTGCAGAGCGCGGCGAAGTAGCCGTTCTGGAAAGCGGCGGCCCGGACCTCGGCCTCGTACATGCCCTCGGGCCATTCGTCCAGCGAGCCCGCCTGGGGAATCACCACCAGCTCCGCGCCGGCCACGCCCAGCGCGCGCATGTACTCGGGGTAGTGGCGGTCGTAGCAGATCGCCACCCCGACCTTCCCGACTCTGGTGTCGTACACCGGCGCCCCGCGGTCGCCGGGATCGTAATAGCCCTGCTCGTGGTAGCAGGCGTACTCGGTGATGTGGACCATGCGGGTGACGCCGAGGAGCGCGCCGTCGGCGTCGAACACCGGCGAGCTGTCGAAATGCTTGCCGCCCGCCGTCTCGTACAGGTTGAACACGGTCACCAAGCCGTGCTGCGCTGCCTTCCGGGCGATTCGGTCGGTCGTGGGCCCGGGTATGGTCTCGGCCAGGTCGCGGGCGCCGGCGAACCGCTCCCACTGGGGGAAGAACCGGGTGACGGCCAGCTCGGGGAACGCGATCAGCCCGGCGCCGGCCTGGGCCGCGCGGTCCATCATGCAGAGGGCGCCGTCGAGATTGCGCGCGGGATCCGGCCCGGCCGCCACCTGCGCCAGCGCGACACGAAGGGTCACGGGCGCTGACCCAGGGTGAGGAGCGTGCCGTGAGTGACCTTCCAGTCTTCCCCCGAGTGGTGCACGTTGGCCTCAACCCGCGCGGCGGTCGCGGCCGCCTGGCGAATGCGTTCCTGGCGGACGGCGGTGAACCCCGCCCGCGCGAACGCGGCCCGCCAGCCGGCTTCGTCGAGGAGGGTCATGGTCACGCCCAGTTCCGCCGGCCACGAGTGGCTGGCGGTGTTCTCGCCGTAGTAGTCCACCGCGCAGGCGAACCGCCCGCCGGGCTTCAGCAGCGCCAGGGCCTGCCGGAGGGCGGCGTCGAGGTCGGGGAGATAGTAGAACACTTCCATCGAGAAGATGGCGTCGAAGGCAGGGGCGGCAGAGGCGGCAGAGGCGGCAGAACCGAACGTGGCCACGGCGAACTGGACGTTGTCGTAGCCGGCCGAGTGCCGCTGGGCGAGGGCGATCATTGCGGGGGCGACGTCGATGCCGACCGCCATGCCGTCGGGCGCCGCCTCGGCCGCCCACCGCACCGCATAGCCGTTGCCGCAGCCGATGTCCAGAAAGCGGGCGTCGCGGCGCAGGCCCAGGCGCTCGAGCGCCACCCGTGCCACCGGCGCGTGACTGGTCGCCATGTCGTCGGCCCGGCGCCCGCGGGCCCACTCGTCGAACACGGCGCGCACCCGCGCGACGGCCGGGTCAATTGACCCCAAACATCCTCCGAACCAACCGCCACGGGGTCTTCGCTCCGCGCCGCACCGCCCGCTCGAGGGCCTCGGCGTAGGCGTCGACCGAGGGAAACCGGTCGGCGGGATCCTGGGCCGCCCCGCGCAGCAGCACCCGGACCAACTCCTCGGGAATCTCCGGCCGGACGGCCGAGAGGTCGGGAAGCTGACCCAAGGTCTGGCGCGCCAGGACCGACTCGGCCGTGCCGCCGCTGAACGGGACCTGCCCGGTGAGGCCGAACATGATCACCATCGTGAGGGAGTAGAGGTCGGCCCGGTGGTCCACTTCCTCGCCCAGGAGCTGTTCCGGCGCCGCGAAGGCCGGCGTCCCGGAGTGTGAGGCGTGGCGCAGGTCGTCGGACCCACCTAGGGCGAGCGCCAGCCCGAAGTCGGTGATCTGGATCCGGCCGTCCGGCGCCACCAGGATGTTCTCGGGCTTGAGATCGCGATGTACCAGCCCCTGGTCGTGCGCGTGGTCCAGCGCGGACAGGCCCTGGCGCAGGATCTCCACCGCCCGGTCCACCGGCAACGGGCCGTTCCGCTTCACGTACTGCGCCAGGTTCTCGCCCGGCACGTACGCCATGGTGTACCAACTGAGACCCCCGCGCCCGCCGGTGTCGAACACGTCCACGATGTTGGGGTGACGTACCTGGGCGGCGAGTTGCGCTTCGCGCCGGAACCGTTCCACCACGCCCCGGTCGGTGAGCAGATACGGGTGGAGGACCTTGAGGGCAACCTCGCGCTCCAGCGCCAGGTCGCGCGCCCGGTACACCCGGCCGAAGGCGCCCGCCCCGAGGGGCGAGAGCAGCTCGTAGTCGTCTCCCAGGGCCCGGCGCAGCAGCTTCTCCCACTTCAACGGATCGGCTTCGGCGTCTACCGCCGCCGGCGTGGTGCTGGTCTGGAACTCGAACTCGCCCAGGTCCGACAACAGGTCGTCGCCCATCTCCTCGATGGTGAGATAGCGCCGCGCGGGATCGGCCTGGAGCGCGTGCATGGCGACCCGTTCCAGCGCCCGGGGACAGGTGGGCCGCAAGGTCGTAGGCGGCGGGATCTCGACCGGGTTGGACGGCGGCTGCTCGCCGGTCACCGCGAAATAGAGCACCGCCGCGGCGGCGTAGGCGTCCGAGCCCGGGTCGCCCGGACGGCCGCCCCGCGTCTCGGGCGCGAGGAACGACTCGGCACCGGGGTCCAGGTCTGGTCCGGCGTACGGGAGCACCGAGTTGGCCCAGCGGAGATCCGTGATGATGGCGCGGCCCGCCCGCGTCATCATGAGCCCGGTGGGGACGATCCGCCGGACGATGACCCCTTCGCTGTGCGCGTAGTCGAGCGCGCTCAGCAGGTCCCGCGCCAGCTGGAGCACCTCCTGCAGCGGGCGCGCGCCCCGGGCTACCGCGTCGAACAGGCTCTCGCCCTCGATCCACTTGGCCACTCGGTAGGCCCAGTCGCCGCGGTACCCGGCGGAATGCACCGGCCGGATGCCCGAATGGTCGAGCCGGGCCAGCAGCACGGTCTCCCGCTCGAACCAGCGGCGGCCCGGTGTGTCGGGCCGGAAATGGACCCGCAGCGCGACGCGGCGCTCCAGCACCTCGTGCCGGGCGACGAACAGGGCGCGGTCGTCGTCGGCCGCCACCAACTCCTCGAGCTGGAACATGCCCGTGAAGACGTCCCGGGCGAGCCCCAGCAGCTCGACCGGCTCGACCGAGGGGGCGAGGTGGGGCGTGGAGGAGCGGGCGGGCGTGGACATGACGGGATAAAACTAGACGCCTAGACGCCCAGACGCCTAGACGCCTAGGTACCAAGGGCGGGGGTTCAGAAGGCGAACCGGACGATCAGCGGATGATGGTCGGAGTAGTACGTGCTCTCTGTGCGCCGGTACGAGCCGGGGACGATCCGATCCGTGCCAGGCGGGCGGTGGGGCGCACGGCGGAAGAACACGTGGTCCGTGGGGAACGGGCCCCGGGTGGGCTCGACCAACGGGTCGGGCGAGTCCGGAAAATGGCGGCGGAGCCGCAGGATCGCGCCTTCACGGACCGACCAGGTGTTGAGGTCGCCGGCGGCGATGGTCGAGACGGGGGCCCCGGGCGCCGCGTCCAGCTGGCGCAGCGCATCCGCCAGGCCCAGGGCCTGCCGCAGGCGCGATGAGTTGCCGGTCACGAGCACGCGCCAGGGGGGCGGCGTGGTGATGAGGTGCACACTGGCCAGGCGGAGGCGGGCGCCGTCGCGGTTCCGCACGCTGGCCACCACCACCACGCGCCGGGCCGCTTCGAGGGGCAGCTCGATCAGCGCGAAGTCGGTCAGCGGCAGCGTGGACAGGATTGCCACACCCCGGTCTTCCCGCAGGCCGTCGCGCGGGGCGAAGCCGTTCCGGACCTGCGGGGCATAGAAGAGCGAGAGGCCGCACCGCCGGGCCACCTCCACCACGTCCAGCCGCGGCCCGGGTCGGGAGGCCTCGCTGGCCGGCGGCGCCACCAGTCCCAACCGCGGCCCGTCCGGAATGGCCTCGGAGCGCCGGAGGGCTTCCTGCACCAGCAGGACGAAGTGAGGTGACGGGGCCGGCCCGGCCGACGCCGGGCCGGCGCACGTGAGGTCCAGCTCGCGGCCGACGAATTGCACCAGGTCGCCGGCGCCCGCGTTGGCGTTCCAGACCGCCACCGTCAACGAGTCCATGGGCGAGAGCGACCCGAAACCAGCCGCGGGCGTCGAATCCACCACGATCGGCCCCAGGGTCCGGCACCAGCGGTCCATGGTCCGATTGTCACGTTCCATGACCGGAAAGAACCAGCGGACGGCGGGGAGTCGGGTTGAGGGGTCGGGACAGCTCCGGGAGACCGGCGGGGACGGTGTCACCTGGTGGGGCGGAACGCAGCCGGCGCTCCCGAGCGCGATCGCCGCCAGGACGCCAACTGGGGCTCGTGCGAGGGCGGTCAAAACCGGATGCTCGCCAGCGGAACGGCGGCGCGGGGGATGTCGTCGGGGTCATCACGCTCCAGCCCTCGAACTAACCATCCGCCGACCCCCCCCAATGCCAGGCCCGCGAGCGCGGCTGAGAGCGCGTCGGGGAAAGTGCCGCCCGGGATCACTCGCCACAGAATGACGCCGGCCACCGCGCCGGCGCCGAACCCGAGGGCGGCGCCTTCGGGAGACGCCCCGATGGCACCGCCCAGCAGGCCGACCGTCAGGACGTCGTGCCAGCCGACCCGTTGGGCGATCGGCTTGAGAATGAGCCCGGCCACGCTGCCCGCCACGAATCCGATCCCGGCCGACCCCGCGGCCGAGCCCACGCGGTCGGCGTCCGCCTCGCCCATGAGCACTCCCCCGACCAGCCCCAACGCGCCCGCGCCGAGCGCATGCCCCCAGATGCAACCCGCCCCGTCATAGGTCTGGGTGCACGGGATGATGGAGCCGGCCACCCCCAGGATGGCCCCGGAGAAGAGCCCGAGTGTGCCGCCCGCGACGGCGGCCGGGACGGATCCGTCGGCCTGGGCACCCACGGGCGGCGGGGCCAAACCCGGCAGCAGAGCCACCACCAGGGCGAGCGCGACGTGCTTCCTCGACGACATGAATCCTCCCGATCCGACTGGCCCAGGTAGACGGACGGTGTAATTTTGGCTGGCGTCGTCGAAGGGGCTAGCGCCGTGGGCATGATCTTCGGGTTTGGGGAACCATGACGGCCCGGCTCCGGCTGCGCGACCAGCGGGACGGACGGGTCCACGCGTTCGACATTGGGCCGGTCCGCATCGGGCGGGCGCCGGCGTCGGACCTCGTGGTGTCCGGGAGCGGCGCCGACGTGGTTTCGGGCGCCCACGTGCGGCTGGTGGTGCGGGACGGGGTGTGGCACGTCGAGGACGTGGGCGCCCGGAACGGCACCTTTCTCGACGACCGGCAGCTCGCGCCCAACGAGCCCGTCCCTCTGCGCTCCGGCCAGACGATCGGGCTGGGTGAGCGAGGTCCCCGGTTCGCGGTCGTGCTGGAAGACGCGGACCCGGGCGCGACGCTGATCGAGGCCCGTACGCCCGCGCTCGCCGCTCCCGATGACGCCACGCTCCCGCTCACGCCCGTCGGGTCCGCTCCCCCCGCACCGCAGCCCCCGCATGCCGAGGTGGTGCTGCATCACCAGGCGTCGGACCGGCGGATCGAAGGGTCCGGCGGCCGCCTGCGCGTGGGGCGCGGGCGGGAATGCGAGCTCCGGGTGCCGGAGACCGAGCAGGCGGTCTCCCGGGTGCACTGCGAGGTCGTGCTCAAGCCCGACGGCAAGGTCGTGCTGCGCGACGCCCAGAGCCGGAACGGCACGTTCCACAACGGCCAACGGGTGACCGGCGACCGCCCGCTCGCGCTGGGTGACCGGATCAAGCTGGGCGACAAGGGACCGGAGTTCACGGTCGAGCGCATCGAGGTCTCGATGGGCGCGACGGGCGCGACGGACACGAAGCGACAGAAGCCGGCCGGATCCAACGTGCCCGTCGTGCCCGCCGTGCCCATCGCCCCCCGCCGGTCCTTTGGCGGCAAGGGTCGCACGCTGTTCGTCCAGGAGCTCATCACCCAGACCGACAAGAAGCACGCCTCCCGGGTGCGGGCGGTGGTGTGGACCTTCGTGGTTCTGCTCGTGGGTGGGGTGGGCGGCGTCTACTGGTTCCTCGACCGGCGGGCGCGGGAGACCGAAGCCGAGCTGGCGACCCAGCGCGACGCGCTCCGGACCGCCACCGCCATCGCCGACTCGGTGCGGGCGGCGGCGGTGGCGGAGTATCAGCGGCTGGCCAACGCGCTGGACAGCGCCCGGGCCGGCTCGGCCCCGGCCGCAGTGGTGGACAGCCTCCGGGTGGCCCTGAACGAGGCCAAGGGAAAGACCGCGTCGCTCGAGGAGGCGTTGACCCGGGCGCGCGAGGGGCTGGGCCGCCAGCTCTCCGCGGCGGAGGCGTTGCGCCAGGCGACGCAACGGGAAACCGAACGGCTCCGGGCCGAGCTGGCGTCGTCGCGCTCGAGCGGAATCGACGCCGCCCAGCTCGATAGCCTGCGACAGGCGGTCCAGGCGGCCGAAGCCCGGTCGGCGACGCTGGAAGCCGGGGTGCGGGCGGTGCGCGGGGCCGATCTCGCGCGCATCGCCCAGACGAACCAGGCCGCGGTAGGCCTGGTGTCGAGCTTCGCCGGGGAGGACATCTTCGACGGATCGGGATTCGCCATCACGGCCTCCGGCTACTTCGTCACCAATCGGCACGTGGTGGAGCCCGACGGCAAGCGGGCGGATTCGGTGCAGGTCACCATGGCCGATCAGCGCACCGGCTACCGCTCGGTCGTGGTCGCGGTCGAGCCCGGCCCCGGGCCGGACCTGGCCCTGCTCAAGCTGCCCAAGTACGTGGGCCCCTACGTCTCGCGGGTGGACTGGGACGGCACCCGCGCGCAGCAGGGCGAGCCCGCGGCGCTCATCGGCTTCCCGGCCGGCGTGGCCGCCGCGCTCGACAACACGCGTACGGTGCGCACCTCCATGAGCGCCGGGATCTTCTCCAAGGTGACACCGGACCGGATCCAGTTCGACGGCTTTACGGTGGGCGGCTCGAGCGGGAGTCCGGTGTTCAACGCCAATGGCGAGGTGGTGGCGGTGCACGCGGCCGGCCTGGTGGAGGCCGCCGGGCTCGGGTTCGCGGTGCCCGTAAACCACGTGTGGCGCCTGCTGCCCGAGGACGCTCGCCGAGAGCTCAAGCGCTGAGCCGGATCATCGTCGTTCCCCACACGCACTGGGACCGCGAGTGGTACCAGCCGGAGGCGCGCTCGCGGCAGCGCCTGGTGGCGCTGCTGGACGACGTGCTCGCCCGGCTGGAGAGCGACCGGGACCTCGCGTTTCACCTCGACGGCCAACTCGCCATCGTAGACGACTACCTCGAAGTCCGACCGGACGCGCGGCCCCGGCTGGCGCGACTGGCCGGGACGGGGCGCCTGGCGCTCGGACCCTGGTACGTCCTGGCGGACGAGCTGCTCGCGGGCGATGAGCCGCTGGCGCGGAATCTCATGCTGGGCCGTCGCCGGGCGGCCGGGCTCGGGGGATGGCTTCCGGTCGGCTACAGCCCGGATGCGTTCGGCCACCCGGCCACGCTGCCCACGATCCTCGCGGGGTTCGGCATCGCCCACGCCGTGCTCTGGCGGGGCTACGGCGGGGAGCCGGGCCAGGAGCGCGACCGGTTTCTCTGGACCGCGCCGGACGGGGCGTCGGTGCTGGTTCACCATCTTCCCTCGGCGGGCTACGAGTACGGCGCCAACCTTCCGGCCGATTCCGGCGCCGCGGAGCGCCGCTGGGCCGAGCTCCGCACGATGCTCGAGCCCCGCGCTGCATCGAGCAGCGCATCGGGTACGGGCGCCCCAGGGGTCGCCCCGCTCCTGATCCTGAACGGGGCCGATCACCACAGCCTCCAACCGGACCTTCCCCAGGCGATCGCGGCGCTGCGGACGGCGGCCCCGGGGTGGGAGGTCGAGATCGGGACACTCGCCGACTACTTCGAAGCGGTTGGGGATGAACCCCGGGCCGGCGCCCGGGGTCAGCCGGGGCAGGTTCAGGGGGAGCTGCGCTGGTCATACCGCTACACCTGGACCCTGCAGGGCGTGCACGCGACCCGGTCCGGGCTCAAGCGCGCGATCGCCGAGGGGGCGGCCCTGCTCACCCGCTGGGCCGAGCCGCAGGCGGCCCTCGCCGCCGTAGCGGGCGGCGCCGACCGCCGGCCGCTGCTCGAGGCGGGGTGGCGGGAGCACCTGCTGAATCTCTCCCATGACGTGCTGGCCGGCACCGTGGCCGATCCGGTGGCCGACGACGCGGCCCTTCGCGCCCGCCACGTGATCGAGCAGGCCCGCGGGATTCTGGACGACGCGCTGCTGGAGCGGCTGGGTCAGGATCCGGCCGAAGCGCGCCTCCGCCCGGACGGATGGTCGCCGTCGCTCGTGGTGGTGAACCCCTCTCCTACGCCGCGCGGCGGGATGGTCGAGGCTACGGTGACCGTGTTTCGCGACCACGTGATCGTCGGACGCCCGACCGCGAAGCGCCGGCTCGGCGTGACGCCTGAGCCTCCCGCATTCCATCTGCTCGCGCCGGGCGGGGCCGCCCTGCCGATGCAGGTGCTCGAGGCGTATCCGGCAGGCGAGCGACTCGATAGCCCGCGCGCGTACCCCGATCAGGATGAGGTCTGGGCGGTGCGGGTGGCGGCCTGGGTGGATGAGGTGCCGGCGCTGGGGTGTCTGAGATTGGGGGTACACCCCGGGCTGGCGCCCGGGGTTAGGGACGCGCCCGGGGTCAGCCTGGTGGCGGAGCGCCCCGGAGGTGCCCGGGGAGGGCGCGCTGCCGAGGACGAGTTCGTCCGGCTGCCGCTTCCGGTCCTGGGGAGCGATCGCGACGAAGGCGACGCCTACACCGCCCAACCGGTGGGCGGGGATAAACCGGTCACGGCCCAATGGGGGCGCCCCCGTCTCGTCTGGCAGGGCCCCTTGGTCACCGCCGCCGCGTGGCCGTTCACGCTCGCCGACCGCGCCCGCGGCGCCTTGTACCGCCGATTCGACGCGGGCGCGCCGTTCGTTCGGTACGTGGTCGAAGGGGTGAATCTGCGGGGGAACCACCGCCTCTGGATCAGGTTCCCCACACACCCCGCGACCGAGGCCACGGCCGACATGCCCTACGGGCCGGTGACCCGCCGCCGGGTGACGTTCGACCCGAGGGACTTTCCCCGCGAGTGGCCCGCGACCACGGCCCCCATGCATCGCTACGTGAGCGCCGGCGGGCGGACCGTGTTCGCGCGGGGGCTCCACGAGTACGAGGTGCTGCCCGACGGCGCCCTGGCCGTCACCCTGTTCCGCGCGGTGGGCGACCTGTCGCGCGGCGACCTGCGCGCCCGCCCGGGGCACGCCGGCTGGCCCACGCGCACGCCCGGTGCGCAGGAGCTGGGCCCCTTCCGGGCCGAGCTGGCGGTGGCGCTGTTCGGCGTCCGGGAGGGCGACGCCGCCCGCGCGTGGGCCGCGGTGGAGCGGGCGGCCGAGGAATTCCACGCGCCGCTCGCGGGCCGCATGCTCCGCTGGGGGATCGCCGTGCCCGATGCCGTGTCGGGACCGGTGCTGATCGGCGACGGCCTCGCGTTCAAGGCGCTGAAGCCGCGCGACGACGGTCCGGGCGTGGTGGTCCGCTGCGTGAACCTGACCGACCAGTCATGTCCCGGGCGCTGGCGCTGGCCGCGATCGGTCGGCCGGGCTTTCCGGGCGCGGCTGGACGAGACGGTCCTGGCGGAGATTCGCTTGGGGGCCGATCGTCGGGACGTCCGGTTCAAGGCCGGACCGCGCGAGGTCGTCACGATTGTGGTGGAAGTGTGAGCTGTGAGCTGTGAGCTGGGGGCTCCGTTACAGCTCACAGCTCACAGCTCACACCTCACACTTTTGGATCCAACGCATCCCGAATCCCGTCCCCGACCAGGCTGCACGCCACCACCGCCGCCACCACGGCGAGGCCCGGCAACGTCGCCACCCAGGGGGCCTGGACCAGCGCGTCGCGGCCGCTGGCGATCATGTTGCCCCAGGAGGGGGCAGGCGCGGGGATGCCGAGTCCCAGGAACGAGAGGCCCGCCTCGAGCGTGATGGCGTTCCCCACGCCCAGCGCGGTGGTGACGATGAGCGGGGTGAGCGCGTTGGGCAGCAGGTGGCGCACCAGCAGCCGGCCGCGGCGGGCGCCCGCGGCCCGCGCGGCTTCGGCGTAGGGGCGGGCCTGGGCCGCCAGCAGCTCGGCCCGGGCCAGGCGGGCGACGGGCATCCAGCCGGTGGCGCCGAGCACCAGCACGACCAGCAGCGTGCTGGGGTCGAACAGGGCCACGAGCGCCAGGAGCAGCACCAGGCGCGGCAGGGCCAGGGCGGCGTCGGTGACGGCCATGAGGGTGCGCTCCAGCGCCCCGCGGAACAGGGCGGCGCCGGCTCCGACCGCCGTGCCGACCAAGGCGGCGAGCAGCGCGGCCAGCAGGCCGACCGCGAGCGAGACCCGGGCGCCGTAGAGCAGGCGGCTCAGCAGATCCCGTCCCAGCTGGTCGGTGCCGAGCCAGCGGGTGATGCCGTCCGGGCCGACGGTGAAGGGCGCGAGGTAGCGGGTGTGCAGGACGTCGCCTTGGGACAGGGGATCGAGCGGTGCCAGCCAGGGCGCGAGCAGCGCCGCCCCGGCGAGCGCCAGCAGGAGCCCGCCGCCCACGGCGAGACGCCGGTCCCGGAGCAGGGCGCGCGCGGTCATGCCGTCCGGCGGAGCCGCGGGTCGGCGGCGGCGTACAGGAGGTCGGCCAGCAGATTGCCCAGCACCACCAGCGCGCCGAACACCGCGGTGGCCGCGGTGACCACGGGATAGTCGCGGGCCGCCACCGCGGTCACCATCTCGCGTCCCACGCCGGGCCAGGCGAAGATGACCTCCACGAATACGGCGCCGGAGAACAGGGCCGGCAGCGAGAGGCCCAGCAGCGTGACGACCGGCAGCAGCGCGTTCCGGAGCACGTGCCGGAGGGTGATGGCCGCGGGCCGCAGTCCCTTGGCCCGCGCGGTGCGCACGAAGTCGAGGTCGCGCACGTCGAGCACGGCCCCGCGCACGTAGCGCGCCGTGCCCGCGACGCCGATCAGGCCGAGCGTGGTGAGGGGCAGGATCAGGTGCTCCAGCCGGTCGAGCAGGCGGGCGGCGGGCGGCAGGAAGTCGGCGTCCAGCCCGGCCACGCCCATCGCGGGGAGCCGCAGCCACTCGGGCCAGCCGAACCGGGCCGCGCCGTACGAGAAGACCAGCACCAGCACCAGGGCCAGCCAGTAGGCCGGCATGCCGTAGACCACCAGCGTGGCGACGGTGAGGCCGGTATCCAGCGGCCGGGCCCGCCGCGCCGCCTGGATCAGCCCGATCGCGATGCCGCCGAGATACGTGACGAGCAGCGAGGTGAGGGAGAGGAGCAGGGTGTGAGGCAGCGCGTCGAACAGGACCCGGGCCACCGGGCGCTGCTGCGCCAGGCTCGTCCCCCACTCGCCCCGCGCGAAATCGGCGAGCCAGGCCCCGTAGCGGAGCGGGAGCGGCCGGTCCAGCCCCAGGGCGTGGCGCGCCGCCTCCAGCTCGGCCGGTCCGGCCCCCGGACCGACCCAGTACCGCGCGGGGTCGCCCGGTGCGACGTTCAACAGCGCGAACGTGACCGTGACGACCGCGAACACGAGCCCCAGGCCCATGAGGAGGCGCACCATCACCCGCTGGAGCATGCGGAAGCCTGAGGCATCGAGGGGAGACGCGTCAAGCCGGCGCCTCCCGCTCCTCCCGCTCCTTTTGCTGCTGCTGTCGTGCGGGGGAGGGCGGGAGGGCGGCAGGGCAGGCGCGACGGTCTTCTACGCCTCCGGCGCCGACCTTCAGTCCATCAACCCCCTCACGACCGTGCATCCGCTAGCCAAGCAGGTGCAGAAGCACGTCCTGTTGCTCACGCTGGCAAGCTACGACTCGACCCTGCGTCCGGTCCCGCGCCTGGCGAGCTGGTCGTGGAGCGCCGACCGAACGGCCCTCCGGTTCACGCTCCGCCACGACATCCGGTGGCACGACGGCGTTCCCACCACCGCGGCCGACGTGGCCTGGACCCTTGGGCGGGCGCGGGAGCCAGCCGTGGCGTACCCCCGGGTAGCCGACCTCGCCACCATTCGGGCGATCGACGTCGCGGATTCCTTTGACGTGGTCGTTCGGTTCGCCGCGCCCATGCCGGTGTTTCCGGACGTGTTCACCGATCTCGCCATCCTGCCCGCGCATCGGTTCGCCGGCGTGCCGCCGGCGGAAACGCGCACCGCGCCGTTCAACTCGGATCCCGTGGGGAACGGGCCGTTCGCCTTCGTCGAGCATCGACCCAACCAGCGGTGGGTGTTCCAGCGGGCGCCGGCGTTTCCCGCCGACCTGGGCCGGCCGGCGTTCGAGCGGCTGGTGGTGGCCGTGGTGGACGAGCCCACGACCAAGCTCGCCGCCCTCACCTCCGGCGAGCTGGACTTCGCCGGCATCAACGCGGCGCACGCCGAGTTCGTGCGTCGCGACCCGCGGCTGGAAGTGATCGACTATCCCATCCTGCTCCACTACGGGGTCGTGTTCAACCTGCGGCGGCCTCCGTTCGATGACGCCCGGGTGCGCCGGGCGCTCTCCCGCGCCATGGATCGCCCGCTCATCATCAAGGCGTATCTGTTCGGGTTCGGCGAGCCGGCGGCCGGCCCGGTGAGCCCCGGCCATCCGTGGTACGAGCCGGTCCCGCCGGTCGCGTTCGACCCGGCGGGGGCCGCGGCGCTGCTCGACTCCGCCGGCTGGCGCCGGGACGAACATGGGGTGCGCATCCGCGGCACTCGGCGGCTGGCGTTCGACCTCCTGACCGTGGGGAGCGGCGACCTGGCCCTGGAGCAGATGCTCCAGGCCCAGTGGCGCGCCGCGGGCGCGGAAGTGCGGATCCGGCAGCTGGAGCTGGCCACCTTCCTGGATCTGGCCCAGGGCCCGGCGCGCGACTTCGACGCGCTGATCACCGGCATTCCGGGAGACCTGGCCCTGAGCCACGTGGCCGCGATGTACGATGGAGACGGTCCGCTGGCCTATCCCGGTCCCGAAAGTGCCGCGCTGGCCGGTGCCTTTGCCGGGGTGCGGGCCGCGACGGACGAGCCGGCACTCATCGAAGCGTGGCACGAGGTCCAGCGACAGCTCGCCCGCGACGAGCCCTCCGCTTGGATCTACCACGCCCGCGGGGTCCAGGGTAAAGCGAAGCGGATCCGGGACGTGCGGGTGGACCTGCGGGGCGAGCTGGCCGGCATCGCGGCCTGGCACGTCGGAGTTGACCGGTGACCATCCATGCCCGCGCTCCGGTCCGGGTGGACTTTGCCGGCGGCTGGTCCGACGTCCCCCGGTTCGCCGCCCAGGAGGGTGGCGTGGTGGTCAACGCGGCGCTCGCCCTCCACGTGCACGTCGAGTGCCGGTTGGGCGGACGGCAAATCCGGCTGCACGCGGAAGACCTGGGGGTCCGGGTGGTGGCCGCGGGCCCCGCGGACCTGACGTACGACGGCACGCTGGACCTGCACAAGGCCGCGCTCAACATGCTGCCGGTGACTGGCGGCCTCGAGCTGCTCACCCGATCTGACGTGCCGCCGGGCTCCGGCCTGGGGGCGTCGGGCGCGCTCGACGTGGCGCTGGTCGCGGCCCTCGCCCGGGCCCGCCGCGAGCGCTACGACCCGGCGGAGCTGGCCGAGCTGGGGTTCTCGCTGGAAACCGTGGAGCTCAAGCTGGAGGGCGGGCGGCAGGACCAGTACGCGGCGGCCCTGGGTGGGTGGCACGAGCTGGTCTTCGGCGCGGGCGTAGTCGAGGCGCGACCCATCGCCGCGTCGCCGGCGCAACGGGCAGACCTGGAGCGGCATCTGGTGGTGGCGTACACCGGGGAGTCGCACTTCTCGGACCAGACCCACCGCCGGGTGTGGGATGCGTATGCCGGGAGCCGGAGCGAAGTGGTCGCGGCCCTCCGCGCCATTCGCGACCTGGGACGCGAGGCGGCGGCCGCCTTGCGCGTCGGCGACTGGCGAGGCCTGGCCCGGGTGGTGGACGAGAACTGGTGCCAGCAACGCCGGCTCGATCCCACCATCTCGACGCCCGCGGTCCAGCGGGTGGAAGACGCCGCCCGGGGCGCGGGCGCCTGGGGACTCAAGGCCACGGGTGCCGGGGCGGGCGGGTGCCTCCTGATCCTGGCACCGCCCGAGCGCATGCCCGGCATCCAAGGCGCGGTCCGGGCCGCGGGCGCGAGCCCGCTGGCCGCGGGCTTCGCGGCCGACGGGGCGCAGGTCTGGGAGGAAGATGCCCCGGACGCTTGAAGCCGAGCTGGCCGAGCGGGGCGACGCGCTGCCGCAGTACCCGGTGCTCACCCGGTTGGCCGACCGCCTCGAGCGGCTCCTCACGGGCCTCCGGACCGACCCCGTGTATCTGCCCGACGCCAAGGCGCTGCTGACCCGGGACGGTGGCGTCTGCCCTAAGGACGGTGCGCGACTCGCGTTCCACCCGTACGAGCCGCATCAGCACCGCTGCGACCGTTGCGGGGGCGCCTACCAGGGCGAGCGCCACCATCGGGCGTGGATCACCCGCTACCACATTTGGCTGAGCGAGCGGGCCATCCATCTGGCGCTCCTGGGCGCCTTGCGCCGGCGGCCGGACCTGTCGCGACGGGCGGCGGCGATCCTCGCCGCCTACGCCGGCCGGTACCGGAGCTATCCCAACGTCGACAACGTGCTCGGCCCCACCCGGTTGTTCTTCTCCACCTACCTCGAGTCCATCTGGCTGGCCCAGCTGGCCGTGGCGGCGACCCTGCTCGACGCCACCGACCGCGCGACCGTGCCGGCCGACCTCAGATCCGCGCTGCGCGAGATGATGGGCGAGTCGGCCCGGCTCGTCGGGTCGTTCGACGAAGGCTGGTCCAATCGGCAGGTGTGGCATGCCACGGCCCTCGCCGCCGCGGGCGCCTGGCTCGAGCACGACCGGCTCACGGCCGGCGCGGGCGATCGCCTCGCGACCCTGCTCGACGCCGTCGGACGCGACGGACTGTGGCACGAGGGCGAGAACTACCACCTGTTCGCGCTCCGGGGATTCCTGCTGGGCGCGGAAGTACTCCGCTGGCGGGGCCGCAACCTCTATCACGACACGCGCCTCGGCCTCATGTACGGGGCACCGCTCGACACCCTCCTGCCCGACCTCACCCTGCCGGCCCGCGGCGACGCGCCGTTCGGCGTGTCGGTCCGCCAGCCCCGCTTCGCCGAACTGTGGGAGTTGGGGCGGGCGCGCACCGGCGACACGAGGCTCGAGGGCATCCTCACGCGGCTGTACGCCGCCGATGGCACGCCCGAGCTGGAAGACGAGGGGCTGAGCGACCTGGCCGAGCAGGAATGGAACCGGCCCGGCCACCGCCAGCACCGGAACCGGCTGAGCTGGAAATCCCTGCTCTGGATGAACCCCGAGGAGCCGGCGGAGGGGAGCCGCTGCGTGAGCGCGTTGCTCGAAGACCGCGGGGTAGCCGTGCTCCGCGACGGCGACACCCGGGCCATACTGATGGAATGCGGCCGCCGCCACGGCGGCCACGCCCACCCGGACCGACTCCATCTCTCGGTCCACTGGAACGCCGGGGTGCTCGCCGACTTCGGCACCGGCTCGTACGTCCGGCCGTCACTTCATTGGTACCGGTCGGCGCTGGCGCACAACGTGCCGGTGCGGTTCGGGATGGGGCAGACCCCGGGCGCGGCCGCCGCCGACGCCTTTGCCACCGATGGTCGCTGGCAGTGGTGCCGGGCCCGGGGCGAGAGCGTCCTGGGCGACCGCACCTCGGTGCGGCGCAGCGTGTACGTGGGGCCCGACGTCGTGCTCGATGTGGTGACTGTGGAGGCCGCGCCCGATGCCGTGGTGGACCTGCCCACGCACCCCCTGGCCGGCGTCACCCTGCCCCTCCAACCGGCGGAGCCGGCGCCGCCTCCGGTCTCCGACGCGGGGCACGAGACCGGCTACGACCGGATCGAGGTCCTGGGACGGCTGGCGGCGGTCGAGTCCGTGGCGCTCCCGCCCTCCGGCCTCATCCTGTGCCTGGCTCCCCGCGCGGGCGAGGCTTTGCTCGTGGCTCGCGCTCCCGGGCCGCCCGGGCCGGACTTCGCCGACGGCGCGCCGCTCACGTTTCTCATCCGGCGGGCGGCGGGATCGGGCCGGTGGATCCAGTGCCTCGCCCCGGACGGATCCGGGTGCCGCCTGCGGGAGGACGGGCCGGACGTGCTGGTCGAAATGGGCGAGCGCACCATCCGGGTGATCGAAGGGGCCGACGGCGCCATCGTGCGGGAGCCCGGGCTGCCGCCCGCGCGGCTCTCGGTCCGGGAGGCGATGCCGTGGCCCGACCCGTCGCCCGAGCCCGAACCGGCGCCGGCCGTAGTACGGATCCCGCTCGTGTCGCGACCGCCCGCGCTCGACGCCTGGCCCGCGGGCGCACCCGGCCTCGACCTGGGCGCGCCGCACTACCGGCGTTCCGAGGAGCCGTACGGCGGAACCAACCGGTTTGGCGCGCGGGTCGAAGTGGTGGCCTGGGAGGACGCCCTGTGCTTCCGGTTCACCGTGGCGAAGCGCGACCTCGTCTTTCGCCCGGCGGACGCGCCCGACCCGGCGCTGGACAACGAGCCCGCGGACATTCACTCTGACGGCGTGCAATGCTACGTGGGACGCGCGCGGTGGGCGGGATTCCTGGCGGTGCCGGAGCCCGAGCGCGGCGGGGTGCGGCTCCGGCCGGTCGCCGGAACCGCGGCCCGGCCCCAGGATGCCCAGGGGGAAAGCCGGCGCACGGCGGCCGGCTACGAGGTGGTGATCCGCTGCTCGACCGGCGCGCCGCTCCGGCCCGGCGACCGGGTGACGTTTTCCGCCGCGGTGAACGAAATGCGGGCCGGCCGCGAACGCCGGGCCGGCCAGCTGGCGCTCGCGGGCGGTGGATGGGTGTACCTCCGGGGCGACCGCGAGTCTCCCCTTGCGGCGATCACGGCCGAGATCGCATGAGCGTCGTCGTCGTCCTCCACGAGCCGCAGGATCTGGTCAACATCGCCTCTGTGGTGCGCGCGATGAAGAACTTCGGGCTGCGCGATCTCCGGTTGGTGCGCCCGGCCGAGTACGAGCCGCACCGGATCGAGGGCATCGCCCACAAGACCGGCGACGTGCTGAAGCGCGTGGCTCACTTCGATACGCTCGACGCCGCCCTGGCCGACTGCATCTTCACGGTCGCCCTCACCGCGCGCGGCCGGACGGCCAAGCACAACGTGGTGCGGCCCCGCGAGGTCGCCCCGGAGATCCTGGCCGCTGCCGCCCGGGGCAAGGCGGCCGTGGTCCTGGGTCGGGAAGACCGCGGCCTGGCCAACGAGGATCTGGACCGGTGCCACCGCGCGGTCACCATCCCCACCAATCCGAGCCATGCCTCGCTCAATCTGGCCCAGGCGTTCTGCGTGATGGCCTACGAGCTGTTCGTGCAGCGGGAGGAGCTCCCGCCGCTCAAAGCCCCGCGGAAGACGGCGCCGCCGGCTACGCACGACGATCTCGAGCAGCTGCTGGCGGCGGCGGAGCGCGCGCTCTGGGCCATCGAGTTCTTCAAGGGGAAGAACGCCGAGATGGTCATGCGGACCATCCGATCGCTGGTGCGCCGGGTGCCCATGGACCGGCGGGAGGCCAAGCTGGCCCGCGCCATCTGCTACGAGGTGGTGCACTTCCTCGAGCGCAAGGGCATCGCGTGAGCCCGGAGCGCATTCCCGGCGGCACCTCGACCGGCAGCAAGCGGGCCGAGGCCCTGTTCGGCGCGGAGGGAGGCCCGGCCCGCATGACGCGGGCGGCCGGGTGCCGGGTGTGGGACGACCACAATCGGGAGTACGTGGACCTCGGCATGGCACTGGGCGCGGTGGCGCTGGGCTACGGGCATCCGGCCGTGACCGCCGCGGCCGAGCGCGCGGTGCGCGACGGCGTGGTGGGCTCCCTCCCTCCGGTGCACGAGGCGGCCCTGGCCGAGCGGCTGGTGACCTGGGTGCCGGGCGGGGAAGCGGTACGGTTCCTCAAGACCGGCGCCGAGGCGGTCGCGGCGGCAGTCCGGATCGCGCGGGTGGTCACGGGCCGCGAGGTGGTCTTCAGCTGCGGGTACCACGGCTGGCTCGACTGGTGTCAGGACGCGAGCGGCGTGCCGGGCGGCGTGCGGGCGCTCCACCGGAGCCTTCGCTTCGGGGACGTGGGTGACCTGATGGACGCGGTGCGGGAACACCCGGAGCCCGCGGCCATCGTGATCGAGCCCGTGGTGGAACGCGCGCCCGAGCCGGGATGGTTGGGCGGAGTGCGGGCCGTCGCGTCGCAGCGGGGCGCGCTGCTCATCGTCGACGAGGTCAAAACCGGCATTCGTCTCGGACCCGGCGGCGCGGCGGCGCGCTACGGCGTCACGCCGGATCTGGTGGTGCTGGGCAAGGCGCTGGGGAACGGGTTCCCGCTCGCCGCGGTGGTGGGGCCGTCGGTCCTGATGGAAGCGGTGGCCCGGACGTGGATTTCGTCCACCCTGGCCACCGAGTACGTGGCGCTGGCGGTCGGTCTGGCGGTGCTGGACACCTGCGAGCGGGAGCAGGTGCCCGCCCGGCTCTACGCCGCGGGCACGCGCCTGCTGGCCGGGTGCGAGGCCATCCAGCGGTCGTACGCCGAGGTCGTGCGTGGCGTCGGGGGGATTCCGGAGTTCTCCTTCCTCCGGTTCCGGGACGACGCAACGTCGGCCCGGGTGGCCGCCGCCGCCGCGCGCCGCGGCCTGCTGATGCGCCGGGGGCCCTATCACTTCGTGTCGCTGGCGCACGACGACCAGACCATCGCGCTGGCGCTCGAGCGACTGGAGGAGTCCGTGGCCGAGGTGGAGCGCGCATGCTGATTGACGTCCACGCCCATTTCCACACCGAGCGGTCCAGCCGGCCCGATTGGCGCGAGCTCAACCAGCGGCGCCTGACCGCGGGCCGGCAGATGGGCATCACGGCGCACGTGGCGTCCATCCTGGGCTCGTACGGGGCGCGCTCTCCGGTGTACTTCCCCTCGCAGGACGACATCCGGCACGCCAACGACGCGCTGGCGGCGCTGGGCGCCGAGCACCCGGGGCTGGTCTACGGCTACTGCGTGGTGAACCCCAACTACACGGATCGCGCCGTTCGGGAGATTGAATCGCGCGTCGCGGCCGGGTTCATCGGCGTGAAGCTCGCCGCCAGCCGCCGCGCGGATGACGCCCTGCTCGACCCGATAGCTGACACCGCACGCAAGTGCGGTGTACCCATCCTGCACCACACCTGGCAGCACCGCCGCCGCGACTGGCCGGGCCAGGAAGCGTCGGACGCGGTCGAGCTCGCGGCCCTGGCCCGGCGGCATCCGGGCACGAAGTTCATTCTGGCGCACCTTGGCGGCGGTGGCGACTGGCAGCATTCGCTCCGGGCGCTGCGCGGCGTCGCCAACGTGTGGGTGGACCTGTCCGGCAGCGGCCTCGATGGCGGCATGCTCGAAGCGGCGCTGGCGGCCGTCGGGGTCGAGCACCTCCTGTGGGGGGCGGACATCACGCTCGACACCGGACTCGCCAAGCTCCGCTACCTCGAGTCCATCCTCCCGCCCAACGCGGTGGCCGCGGTGCGACACGGCAACGCCGAAGCGGTGTTTCCCCCGGGAGCCTTTCGATGACGGTGGACGTCTCGACCTTCGTCGGCCCCTATCCCTTCCGGCACCTGCCCGACTCCTCGCCGGGGGGACTGCTGCGGCAGATGGACCGGCTGGGGATCCACCACGCCTGGGTGGGACACCTGCCGTCGGCGTTCTACCGGGATCCGGCGCCCGGAACCGACGAGCTCCTGCGGCTGGTGGCGCCCCACCGGGATCGGCTGCTGCCGGTGCCCGCGGTGCATCCCGGGCTGCCCCGCTGGGAAGACGACCTGCGGGCCGCGGCCGAGGCCGGTGCCCCGGCGGTTCGGGCTTATCCCGGCCAGCAGGCCCTCGCGCCGGCGGGCCCCGAGATGGTCGCGCTGATGGAGGCGGCGGCCGGTCGCCGTCTGCCCGTGCTCCTCACGGTGAAGCTCGAGGATCTGCGCCAACGCCACCCCCTGGATGCGGCACCAGATCTGCCGCCGTCGGCGGTGCGGGCCCTGGCGCGGCTGGAGGCCGGCCCCCGCCTGCTGGTGACGCATGCCGATCGCGGGTTCGTGGAGGAAGTGCACTTCGGCCTCACGCCCGACGAGGCGCGCCGGGTGTTGTGGGAGATCTCCTGGATCTGGGGGCCTCCGGAAGACCATCTCGCCCTTCTGCTGGAGACCATCGGAGCCGAGCGGTTCACCTTCGGTACGGGCATGCCGCTCCGCCTGCCGGACGGCGCGGTCGCCAAGCTCGACCTGCTGGCGCCGGCCGCGGCCGACCGGGCCCGGTTGACCGGGGCTAACCTCCAGCGGTGGCGCGAGTAGCGGGTGCCAGGACGGTTGCCCTGCGGCATCCCTTGACTATTTTTCCACCGGCCGCTTCCCGGGGGGTGTGGGTGGGCAGGCGGATCTCCAGCGTCACAGGCCAATTGCGCACCTGACGCGCCGCCCGGATCGGGCGCGCGCCGTCGCCAGCCGGACCAAAGGTGGGCTATGACGAGCAGGGTCGTTCGGGTGACCGGGGCGGGCGGGCTGATCGTCGTGGCCGCGCTGGCGGTGGCCGTCGCCGGGCGGGCCCGATCGCAGGGCCCCGATTCGGCGCCCCCGGCCGACACCACCCGCTTCGAGGCGCCGGTAGACGTCGACACCGCCGGCCTGCCGGGTCCCCGCCAGCCCATCTTCTTCCGTCACGACGTCCACGCCGGCCAATACAAGATCGACTGCAAGTACTGCCACGCCTACGTCGAGCGCAGCTTCAACCCGGGCATGCCCAGCCTGAAGTCCTGCATGGGCTGCCATCTCATCGTGGGGACCGGCAACCCGGAAGTGCAGAAGGTGCGCGACGCCGACGCCAAGGGGCAGACCATCGAGTGGATCGAGGTCCATCCGCTGGCCCAGTTCGTCCGATTCCCCCACATGCGGCACGTGGTCAACGGCGAGCTGGACTGCAAGGAATGCCACGGCCAGGTGGACCGCATGCCGCAGGTGTACCGGGTCTCGTCGCTGAAGATGGGGTGGTGCGTGGGCTGCCACGTCACGTCCGAGTACAAGGACCAGCCCGGACACCCCGTCACGTCCGACTGCAGCGCCTGCCACTACTGAGGGCGGAGGCCCGATGTCCGACGGCATGAATCGCCGGAAATTCCTCAGGGTCCTCAGCGTGACCGGTGGCGGCGCGGCGGCCGCGGCCGGCTGCTCCACCGAGCGCGTCGAGAAGCTCATTCCCTATCTGGTCCCGATCGAGGACCAGATTCCCGGGGTCGCCACCTACTACGCCTCGACCTGCCGCGACTGCGCCGCCGGCTGCGGCGTGCACGTGCGGGTGCGCGAAGGCCGGGCGGTGAAGGTCGAGGGTAATCCCGACCATCCGGTGAATCGCGGCAAGCTCTGCGCCCGGGCCCAGACCTCGCTCCAGGGCACCTACAACCCGGACCGGGTCCGCCAGCCCATGGCGCGCGCGGCCGACGGGACCTTCGCGCCCGTCACCTGGGAAGACGCGCTCACCCGCGTGGCCGAGCGGCTGCGCGGCGCGGCCCCGGGGTCGGTGTGGTTCGTCACGGGCCGGGAGGCCGGCTCCTACGAGCAGCTGGTGCGGGAATGGCTGGCCGCGGTGGGCCAGGGCCGGCACGTGGTGTTCGAGCCGTTCGGTCACGAGGCGCTGCGCCGGGCCGGCCGCGACGCCTTCGGCACCGACGCCCTGCCGGAATACCGCCTGGAGGAAGCGGAATACGTGCTGTCCTTCGGCGCCGACTTCCTGGAGACGTGGCTCAGCCCGGTCGAGCATACCCGGGGCTTCGTGACGGCGCACGCCTTCCGCGACGGCCGCATGGGTCGCTCGGTGCACGTCGAGCCGCGGATGAGCCTCACCGGGATGAACGCGGACGAGTGGGTCGCCCCGATCCCCGGAAGTGAAGGGTTGGTGGCGCTCACGCTGGCGCACGTGGTGGTGAACCATCACGCGGCGCGGATGCCGGCCGATGCCGCCCCGCTGCGCTCCCTCCTGGCGCCCTACGAGCCCGAAGCGATGGCCCCGCGCACGGGGGTTTCGGCCGAGACCTTCCACCGGCTGGCGGAAGAGTTCACCGCCGGCCCCAGCGTGGCGCTCCCGGGCGGTGCCGGCACCCAGCACGCCGACGCGCACCTCACGGCGCTGGCCGTCCACCTGCTCAACTACGTGGCCGGCAACGTGGGCCGGACCGTCGTCTTCCCCCAGGAGTCCGGGACCGCGCCGAGCTACGCGTCGCTGGTCGAGCTGGTGGGCGCCGCGCGGGGCGGCCAGGTGGCCGTGCTGTTCGTCCAGGACGCCAATCCCGCCTACGCCACGCCGCCCGGCCTGGGAGCGGCCGAGGCCCTGGCCCAGGTCCCGTTCAAGGTGTCCCTGTCGCGCTTCATCGACGAGACCACCGCGCTGTGCGACCTGATTCTGCCGGATCACGACCCGTACGAGCAGTGGAACGATGTGGCGCCGCGTCCCGGGGTGCGCTCGCTCCAGCAGCCGGTCATGCAGCCCGTGTTCGACACGCGGCCGGCGGGGGACGCGCTGCTCGACCTGGCGCGCCGGCTGGGCGGCGGTCCGGCGGCCCGCCTGCCGCACGCGGACTACAAGGCCTACCTCGAGCAGCAGTGGCAGGGGCTCCAGCGCGCGCTGGGAGACCGGCGGCCGTTCGAGGAGTTCTGGCGCGAGGCGGTGCAGCGGGGCGGGATCTGGTGGGACGCGCCGCGGGCCGCGGTGCGCCTCGCGCGCGGCGTGACCCTGGGGCAGCCGTCCTGGACTACGCCCGACGGCCGCTTCACGCTGATCGCCTATCCGTCGTACGCGCTGTCCGACGGGCGGGGCGCCAACCGCCCCTGGCTCCAGGAGCTGCCCGATCCGGTCACCAAGATCACCTGGGGCAGCTGGGTCGAGATCCACCCGGACACCGCGTCACAGCTGGGCATCGCCGAGGGCGACTTTGTCGAGGTGACGTCGCCGGCGGGGAGCGTCGAGGTGCCGGCGTATCTCTACCCGGGCCTCCGGCCCGAAGTGGTGGCGATCCCGCTGGGCCAGGGGCACACCGCCTACGGCCGGTACGCGGAAGGGCGGGGCGTCAACGCCCTGGCACTCCTGGGGCATGAGCCCACGGCATCCGGGGGAATCGGCACCTACGCCGCGGTCACGCTCCGGCCCACCGGCCGGCACGAGCGGCTGGCCAAGACCGAGGGCCAGAACCGGCAGCTGGGCCGCGGCATCGCCCAGGCCGTGACCGCGGCCGGCATCGCGCAGGGCGAGTTGGAGCACGAAGCCCACGGCGCGCACGCGGCCCCCATTCCCGAGCACGAGGAGCGGGTGCTGGACGAGGTCGCCCGGAAGCAGAAGGAGGCGACCAGGTACGGCCCCTACGCCTTCGAGACCACGCGGTGGGCCATGGCGGTGGACCTGTCGAAGTGCACGGGGTGCGGGGCCTGCGTGACGGCGTGCAGCGCCGAGAACAACGTGCCGTTCGTGGGGCCGGACCTGGTGCGGCGGGGCCGCGAGATGCAGTGGATCCGGATCGAGCGCTACTTCGAGGGCGGGGAAGGCGATGATCCGCTCGAGACGCGCTTCGTGCCCATGATGTGCCAGCACTGCGGCAACGCGCCCTGCGAGCCGGTGTGCCCGGTGTTCGCGGCGTATCACACGCCCGACGGCCTGAACGGGCAGGTGTACAACCGCTGCGTTGGGACCCGCTATTGCGGCAACAACTGCCCCTACAAGGTCCGGTACTTCAACTGGTTCGACCACGGCACCCCGGACGACCCGCGCACCTTCGCCTGGGTCGACCCGATGCACTGGCTCCTGAACCCCGACGTGACCGTGCGGTCCAAGGGCGTGATGGAGAAGTGCACGTTCTGCGTCCAGCGCATTCGCGGCGCCCAGCACGAGGCCCGGGTGGCGAAGCGCACGGTCCGGGACGGCGATGTCCGGACCGCCTGTGAGCAGACCTGCCCGGCCGACGCGATCGTGTTCGGCAACCTGACCGACGCCGAGTCACGCGTGGCCCGCCTCGCGGCGGACGCCCGGGGCTACGGCGTGCTCGACGGACTCAATACCCAACCCGCGGTGACGTACCTGATGAAGGTGCGCAACGTGGCGGAGGCGTGAGCGGGATGGCGACGGCGGTGCAGCACGAGCCCGGGGCGGCCCACCCGCCGCACCCGACCTACCACGAAGTCACCCGCGACATCGCGGCCACCCTGGGGAACCCCCGGCGGGGCTACTTCATCCTCATGGGGTTCGTGCTCACCGTGCTGGCGGCGGGCGGGCTCGCCCTGCTGTACCAGATCCGGTGGGGCCTGGGGGTCGCGGGCTACCGGCCCCCGGTCATGTGGGGCGTGTACATCACGACCTTCGTGTTCTGGGTCGGCATCGCCCACTCCGGCACGCTGATCTCCGCCATCCTGTACCTGTTCCGCTCCGCCTGGCGGACCGCGGTGTACCGCACCGCCGAGGCGATGACCGTGTTCGCGGTCATGACCGCCGGTCTCTTCCCGCTGATCCACGTGGGCCGGCTCTGGTACGCCTACTGGCTGATTCCCTATCCCAACCAGCGCGGCCTGTGGGTCAACTTCAAGTCGCCGCTCATCTGGGACGTGTTCGCCGTTTCCACCTACTTCACGGTGAGCACGCTGTTCCTGATCCTGGGGCTGGTGCCGGACATCGCGGCCATCCGCGACAAGGCCACCGGGTGGCGGAAGAAGCTCTACCGCATCACGGCCTTGGGTTGGCGCGGGACCGACCAGCAGTGGCGGCACTACACCAAGGCCTACCTGTACATGGCGGCGCTGGCGACGCCGCTGGTGCTGTCGGTGCACAGCGTGGTGTCGTGGGACTTCGCCATGGCCATCGTGCCCGGCTGGCATGCCACCATTTTCGCCCCCTACTTCGTGGCCGGCGCCATCTACTCAGGCGTCGCCATGGTGATCACGCTGATCGTGCCGCTCCGCAAGGTGTTCAAGCTCGAGCGCTACATCACCGTCCTGCACTTCGAGAACCTGTCCAAGCTGCTGCTGCTCACCGGCTCCATCGTGGGCTACGCCTATGGCATGGAGTACTTCATCGCCTGGTACAGCGGCAATCCGTTCGAGCGCGCCTCGTTCTGGAACCGGGCCTTCGGCGACTACTGGTGGGCCACCTGGACCATGATCCTGTGCAACGGCGTGCTGCCGCTGCTCCTGTGGTTCCCCAAGGTCCGGAAGAGCATCCCGGCCCTGTTCGTCATGTCGCTGTTCGTGAACCTGGGGATGTGGTTCGAGCGGTTCGTGATCATCGTGGTGTCGCTGTCCCACGAGTACGAGCCCTGGGCCATGGACCACTACACGCCGAGCTGGGTGGACTGGACCATCCTCGCGGGCAGCTTCGCCTGGTTCTTCATGTGGTTCCTCCTGTTCGCCAAGAACTTCCCCACGGTGTCCATCACTGAGGTGAAGGAGATCATTCCCATGCCCCGGCGGCGCAAGGAGGCGCACGTATGAGGGCAACCGCCGCGGCGCCGCAGGGTGTGCTGGCCGCGTTTCATCACGTGGACGACGCCGCGCACGCCATCCGGGACCTCAAGGAGATGGGCTACCGGGACTTCACCGTGTACGCGCCCGTGCCCAATCACGAGATCATGGACGCCGTGGGCCACCGCGTGAGCCCGGTGCGCCGGTGGACCCTGTTCGGCGGCCTCTCGGGCGCCGCGCTGGGGATGGGCATGGCCATCTGGATGTCGCTCGACTATCCGCTGATCGTGGGCGGGAAGCCGATCCCGTCGGTGATTCCCTACATCGTGATCATGTTCGAGCTGACCATTCTGGTGGGCGCGCTGTCCACCCTCACCGGCCTGGTGTTCCACGCGGTCCGGAACCGCCGCACCGCGGCGTTCGATCCGCACTTTACCGACGACCAGATCGGGGTATTCGTGCCCTGTCCGCCCGAGCGGCGCGACGCCGTGCAGGGGCTGCTCCGGTCGTCCGGGGCGGAGGAGGTGCGGATTGCGGCGTAACCTCGTGGTCCTCGCCGCCGCTCTGGTCGCGGGCGCCTGCTCGGCCGAGCACTGGCCCGAGCCGCTGCGGCGCGTGCCCGGGCCGGACGACGCGGTCGCCCTGGTTCCGTGGTTCTCGACCATGCACCGGGGCCTCGCCGTCCAGCCCTACAAGTGGCCGGTGCCGCGTCCGCCCGTGCCGGGCACCATCCCGGTGCAGGGCGGGGGCGAGCCGCCCCTGCCGGTGATCCCGGCCAACTACCAGGCGATTGACGCGCTGGTGAATCCCGAGGCCCGCACCGCGGAATCGCTGGACGCGGCCAAGGTGAAGTACGAGGTGTACTGCCTCCCGTGCCACGGCGCGGCCGGGCGGGGAGACGGGCCCGTGAACGAGAAGCTCCTGATCGCGCCCAGCCTCCTCACCGACCAGGCCAGGCGCTACACCGACGGCTACCTCTACTCGCTCATTCGCCACGGGCGGGGATTGACGATGCCGGCCTACGGTGACCGCCTGACTCCTCTGGACCGGTGGCGAGTGGTGAACTACGTGCGGCTCCTCCAGAGCAACGGGGCCGGAGGGACGCCATGAGCCCCTCCCATCAGGACGCCTACCACCGCGCCGCCAACGCGCCGGCGCGTGGGCTGCTCGGCGCCGGCCTGATCCTCGCCGTGGGCGGGCTCCTGCTCTTCGCGATGCAGGTCATCGGAGACGACCCGGCGCGCGCCTGGCGCATGTTCCTGGTGAACTTCATGTTCTTCACCGGGCTGGCGTCCGGTGCGGTCATCTTTGCGGCCACGCAGAAGATCACCAAGGGCGTGTGGGCCGGGCCCA
>Ga0214473_10001799_pt1 | contig 27445 bp, 33 predicted proteins | sample RVTome_7_FD_203509 | JGI IMG/M metagenome (GOLD analysis project Ga0214473, IMG submission 203509) | Soil microbial communities from uranium-contaminated site in the Upper Colorado River Basin, Wyoming, United States - RVT98D197 | ecosystem: Environmental > Terrestrial > Soil > Contaminated >...
GTCGGAGGGTATGTATTGACCCAAGATATTCCTTTTTGGAGTCTTTTTTTGGGGATAGCTGCGATTCAAATCGGTATAGTTTTATCCGTTTTTAGTTTTGACATAATCTCAAGACGTGCATCAAAGACAATTACCGAAGAGTATAAGGCTATACAATGCCTTGTCTGTAATGATTTAACGTATGTTCCTAAATACAAAAAAGTTACAATTTGCGATAAATGTGAAGCAAGAATAGCTACGGCTGTCAAACCTTTGATTGCCATTTTTGTCGGGCTTGTTTCAATAGGGTTTGCTTTAAATTTAACTAAAACTAATCAGGATATAAGAAGGAAAACTAATGTAATTGAGGAAGCGTATGTTTGTCAACCGGGGAATTGGTCTCCAGCTATTTGCAGTTGCGGGTTAGAAATACAAGAAGGTTGCAAGGAGGGAGAAGAACCCAGAGAATGTTCAGACGGAAAAATATATTGCTGCGCTCCCGATACAAAGGATAAGTCCTCATGGGTATGTGAGGAACCACAGTAAGGTATCAACCTCTTCGAACCGGAGGCAGTACTCAAGGAGGCTTCATATGTATATTGACAATGTAAGTTTGTAATGTATAATTGAAACTAACATGAATGTAATTAACTCAACGGTGCTCCGTAATAACTTATCAGATTCTTTAAAAGAGATTGAAACGAAGAAGAGATTTTTGTTAGTGGCAAAAAGAGGCAAAATAACATCTGCTTTAGTTAACCTCGATTTATTTGAGGACCTGCTTGAGATTGCAGATAGTAAATATCTTAAAAGTATTAAAAAAGCCAGAGAGGAATATAAAAAGGGAAATATTTTTACACATACCGACGTCTTCGGAGATGTCTAATGGCTTTCAACCTCGTTTATACAAAATCTAGTGTTCGTGATATCAAAAAACTAGATAGAGTTGTAAAGAAAAGAATTAAGAAAAAGATCGAAGTCTATTCAAAATCTCCAAAAAAACACGCAAATTTCCTAATTGACTCAAAATTAGGAACTTACCGATGGCGAGTTGGAAATTATAGAATAGTTTTTGATTTAGCAGGTAAAGATATTGTTATTTTAAGAGTCAGGCACAGAAGAGAAGTTTACAAGTAGAATTCTTTCACCCTAAACCCTATTCCTGTAAACTACGGTCAGAATGGATTATTTAGTCAACCGTTTGATTTTATTAAAAAATCGCATTAAGAAAAAACTTCGCGATCATATTCAAAAAGAGAAGGCATATATTAAAAAATTACTTTTTCCCCTAAAGCTTTTTCCGTTAAAAATAATTATCTATTTTTTCTATTACCCGATCCGTATAGCTAAAGCAATAATAATTTGGTCTATTAAATCGTTTTTTAAAGCTATAACTTGGCCTTTCAGAAAATGGTCAAATTTATTCAAAGCTGTAATTTGGATCATACTTTCTGTTTATATCCTATTTTCGCTAATTGTTATTCTTGATTATATGCAGAATAACTACGGAAGTTTCAAAAAGTTTTGGTGCGGATTTGGGATCGGCAGTAATTCGTTCAATGAATATATAGTTAGGGTTGTCGGTGGTTATGGCCAAGGCAGCGGATTCTTTATTGCCGACGATCAGGTTATAACAAATTTCCATGTTATCGCGGACGAGCCGAGCCCCAAAATAATTTTTCCCGACGGTCATTTTATTACTCCTTATAAAATTACCGGCCAGCAAGATGCGGATTTAGCAGTGCTTTATACAGACTCTAAGTATCCGGATATGGTGTTTAATATTAATTCTCCCCCGGGACTTTATAGCGGGGAACCTTTAATTGCTTTAGGTTATGCACTGGGAACGGACCTTAAAGGCGTGGCCACTAATTTAAACGGTAGATTTATTGCATATAGGACTAATAAATATTCTCCCGCCTCCTATATACAAACTGATATTAACTTGGTCGAAGGAATGAGCGGAGGGCCTTTAATTGACAAATGCGGCAGTGTAGTAGGATTAAATACAATGGGATTGTCCGGTCTTTCACTTTTTATAACCATCGATACAATTAACGATTTATTTCCTAATTTTTCAGAGCAGGATATAACCAAAATAGAAGTGGACCCAACTACTCCCCAGGGCGCAGTTGTAGCATTTTATACATATTTGAAAGCAAGAAATATGGAGGCGGGATTTAATCTACTGAGTGCTACCTACTTGCAAAAGACCAACTTTCAGGAATGGACGAATCGATTTACGGATATTTTGGATGTACAGGTTTGGGGAACAAGGCTCGAAGATGAAAGAAAAAATATCGTTTTTGTAAAATTTTCTACAAAAAATTGGGTGGATGAGGATATTGAAGAGCATTTTTATGAAGGGATTTGGGAAACAGTACTCGAAGACGGAGTCTACAAAATGAACAAGAGCAACATTAAGGAAGTGTACGATCCAGACTGGGTGTGGTTTTACGAAATTTGAACTTTTCTCGAAATAATCTTGTTGACTTAATTATTTTCACTTGATTTAATTACATCATGACAAAGAAAAGGAAAAGCAATCAACCAGTTACTTTTGAATTGCTTACTGAATTTTACGCTGATTTCTTAAAACCCCAGTTTAATAAATTAAATAAGCAAATGGACGCGGGTTTTAAAGAATTGAAAAAAGCTGTTACGAAAAATAGTGAAGACACTCAAGAACTTAAAGTAGAAACAATGTACCTTAAAGATGAAGTTAGGGGTTTGAAAGCTGAATTTTCAGACACAGTATCAAGGAAAGAATTCAATCAACTTAAAGGAAAAGTTGAAACCCTTCAAGCTTAATAACCATCAACCATTAACCATAAATTTCTTTTCCATTGTATCTTGTTCCTTATACCCTATCTATATTTGGCAATTTTAGCCTTGAAAGATATCTTTTTTAAGTTTCTCAGCTTCTTTTTCAAAAAAATCCTGCCAGTTTTTAGGATTTAATTCTTCGGTTAACCTTGGATAATCTCTAACTTGTTTTGCTTTTAGAAATTGAGTCCCTAATTTTACAGGATCAATATGCCAGTCAAATTTGGCTTTTGCTTTTTTAAGCAAATCGTCCATATTATATTTTTTCTTAGTAAATATCATATACATATCTATATAATCTCTTGCGCGGGGTTTTTGATAAATAGTAAATAGCTTGTTGGTTGCGATGTCGGCTAAGCTATCAACAAATACACCCTTTTTCTTTTTTGGTTTTTCTACTTGGGGAAACGGAAAATATGTAAATTCGGTCTTTCAGATACCTCTTCGTTTTCGGAAAGCAAAGAGAGAAATAGTTTTTGTTTTTCGGTAAGAACAGATTTAACCACGGTTTGTTAGAAGAAATCTTAGATAATTCTTTTTATCTTCATCGATATGCAGTTGTCCGAGGTATTTTTTAACACTTTTTTTGTCTAGTTTCTCCTTGCCCAATCCAAAGTTAATAAGCTGTTCCAGCTTCCAAATAGCGTGTTTTTCGGGATATTTTTTAAGCTTTTTTTCATCTACCGACCAGTTGTACATACCTATATTTTATCAAATTTGAGTACGATAATGAAGACTGAATACAAACTTGCCTAGCTATAACAAACCTGGCAAATTCAGCCAAAAAAAGCGGGAGGCGTTGCGGCTTGACACGTAGTCAAGCGTTCGTTTCTCCCTAGTGATAGCTATATTATACAACCCCCTGCAACTCTCTTCAATAGCAACTTTAGCTTCTCTCCAGGCATTAGGCTCTCAAGCCGGAGGCAAAAAAGGAGTTTGCCGCGTAGATGAAATTTTTACGTGGCTTGCAGCGTGAGCTTTGAATTCAATGCTTTTACGCTGTAAAATACGGGCAGTTTTAACATTTTTATGCTGGAAATATTAAAGAAGGTAATCCCATCGTATTTTGTAGAAAAATTCGAAGAAACGGACCAAAGGCAGATAGACCGGTTACCCGATAGTGTCCGACGTGCGTTGATTCATGGAACTCCCGACGAATTTATTCAAGTCGTAAAAGACTTACGAGTACGGGAACGACTTCAAAGAAAAACGTTTCTAGGAGAAGCTGCAATGGAACTCTTGCGGGACATGCGTTTTTACACACAAGGGGAGTAATATATCCTGGGTGATTTTAATATCCTCATGGCTAATTTAGCCTCAAGAGAGTAAAATGACGGTTTGAATATGAGAAACGAATTCGGACAGTCATTAGCCTACACGGTTAACGAAATTAAGCACCTAATGGATTTCGGTCCAGTTGCGGCGCGTAGGGAAAAACGTGCGCAGTATCATTTGGAACAAACTGAAATTGGTGAATTTATAGTTTCGGGTGGCGCGTATTTGGATTTAGGTTGCGGAAAAGGATACATAAGAAGGCGTCTTGAACAATTGAAACCAGGTGTCCATGTTTTCGGCTGCGATATTGCCGACAGACCGACTAGGCGTATTAGACAATCGTCTTCGGCGACGTTTGCAACGGCCGATGGTTTAAACTTGCCCTTCCCGGATGCAACCTTTGACGGTGTTAGTTTATTTTTTGTTCTCCACCATGTCCCCTTCGAAGAACAGGAAAACATTGTTGAAGAATCCATCCGAGTAGTGAAAGATAGCGGTTATATTTTTGTAGCTGAAGATACAGTAGATCCGGACGATGTCAAGCAGATGGAAATAACGAGAAGAGCAGATAGAAGATTTAACCCGACTTTTGGATTGAATAGACCGAATGATTACAGGAGTTCAGAGGATTGGAGAACAATGTTTAACAGAAACAATCTTACTGTTATAAGGGAAAAAGGATATAGAACCGGAAATGTTCCACATACTTTTTTTGTATTGAAATAGGATAAAAATAGAATTTAATATTAATAATTTCTGTATCGAAATCAACCTCAAATAATACGAATCCTCCGGTAAATTTAACTTCGAAACGGTAAACTCAACAACATTTTATTTGTATAAATAGAAGGAGTTGGTTTTCAGAGACATTTCGACCTTCGAGAATTGATCTAAAAACCCTTGCCTGCCCAAAAGAGGTTGACCATCGGGGTTTATATTATCGGAAAAGAGTACGTAAGAATCAAAACTATGACTTTTACCTTTCTGAGCAACCATCAAATTAACTATATATGGTTTTCCTTTGAATGAGGATGGGGTAGTTCCCACTCCTCCGAAGCCAATTTCCTTTTTGATTTTAGTAAGATCAATAGCTAAGATTTCTGCAATATCCGAGTGAAACACGTTCATGAAAGCCCCGGAATCCAGAAGTGCTGTATAGGAAACTTTTCTATCATTTTCTGGGTTTGTGATAATTACGTCTAGAAGTGGAATTTTATCACTTCCTACATTCGTAGTCTTATATTTTAGCCTCATTAATTACCAATATAGGGAAGATATTTGTTGGGAACTTTATATAGCTTTGGGATATCACTGCCTTTCTTTTTCGCCTCGTCATAGACTTTTTGCGCTTTTTTACCACTGGCGATAACTCTCGAAGAATCCTCATTAAAAGCGACCCAGAAGCCTCCGTATTTTTTTATTAACCTTTTAAGATCTAGATTCATGAACATATTATACAAAAATCTGTCACTAAAGGTAACCATCAACCTTTCCGTACCAGAAACAGAAATGGAGCTTGCCGCGTAGATGAAAATTTTACGTGGCTTGCAGCGTGAGCTTTGTATTCAATGCTTTTACGCTGTAAAATACGGGCAGAATGAAAGATTTACAGAAAAAGGTTATGGATTTAGTTGAAAGATATAATTTAAAACACTCGTCCGAAGTATCCGCCCTGGATTTAGTTTCTGAGATAGGAGAAGTTGCAAAGGAAATTTTAAAATCGGGTAATTACGGAAAAAATCCTCCTCAAAAAACTGCCGCGATGAAGGGCGAACTCGGCGATGCCTTATATTCGCTGATTACTTTGGCCAATGCGTTCGATGTCGATTTGGATGAGGCATTGAATTTCGTTTTAAAAAAATACGAAGAAAGAATTAAAAAAACCGACTCCTCAGGTAGCGGGAGATAAATCTAACCCCTCAATTTTTAACTGGAATCTCTGGTAAATCCAGCCTAAAGATTATTTAATCTTCAGGTTCGTTGGAAAGATCAAGTACATACACATAGCCATCTTCAAAAAAGTATCTGTCTGTTCTGAATTGGAGCATAATTTGGTTATTTTGAACGGATTCAGGAGATATTCTTAACCCTTCAACTGGTATATCAGCCAGGACCACCTCTTTGTCTTCCCAAAATGAGAAACCAGTGAAACCGTCTGTTGTTTTGGAAATTTCAAGTAATGAAATTGAATAATCAGGACCCGATCTTAAATTTAAAAAGTAGTAATAGTTATCTCCGTCTTTAAAAAATAAATTTGACATACCTTCACTTTTTAATTCACTAATTAAATCGGGGTAAACATAACTTAATTCTTCCAGCCTAGTATCTTCGTCATCTTCTCGCATAAATCCTTTGGCATAAGTGGAAATTTGACCTGGTCCAATCCAATCATGAACTTTACTCTTCTCGTATACTTTAAGTAAATACGAGTCTGTCCCTACTTCTTTCTTGGTTAAACCGGATTCAGTTTTTAATATCCCAACATTTCGGTACAAATAATTATCGTCAATAAAGTTGTTATTAACACCGAAGTTACCGATTGAATCAAAAAATTCTTTGTTATTGATATAAATGTTTGACGCCAGTTCCTGATCTTGAATTGCTGACAAGTCTACGCCCAAATTTTCCGGCCAAAGTTTTACAGCGTCGTTTTCGTTATCTGTGCTTTTTATTTCTTTTGCGGTTAATATGTAAAGAGTTTTTTCTAAACATGCACTACTATAATTCCCATACCTATCCGCAAGACATTTCCCTGCGCCTTTCGATACGTAATAAACTCCACCCTTGTCTTTATAGTAGACTTTTGGAATAGTTTGATTAGTATAACTTTGGTTTAAAGGAATTTCGTTCCAGATATCATCGGGTATTGAAGTGTAAATTAAATTATCTGCTTGGACACTTCCGTATTTCCGGTTATAGTCAAGAGCGTCTTCATGCAAAAGTTTAATTTGGTCAATAGGAACCCCCGCAAATGGCCATTCTCGCATATCGATTGCATCCTTATTACGATATGATATTGTGACTTTTAGATTACTTTCAAAAGAATTGATGAAATTATCCAGGTAATCAATAATTGGTTTTAAAACAGCTTCGTTACTTTCTAATGGTATATTTTGAAACCTATTGCAAACTAGCATAAGAGAAGCGTCATAAAAGTTATAAGAGTTTTCTAAAGTGTTGTAATTACTATTTGCAAATAACTTTAGTAACTCGTCTATTTCTGTTTGAGTAAGTTGTTTATCAATAATTAGCGTTCCGGTTGAACTTTTGTAATAAACTTTTCCGTCCTTAAAAATGACCAGCTCTTTATCATCATTTATATTTGTGTAACTAATCAGCCTTCCGCTTCGATTAAGCAAAGGGAAAGAGGAAACGTCTTGGTGAAAGTAAGTAGGGCTATCACTCAACTTTTCAATCTTATAAAAATCTGTTCCAATGCCTAATTCAATACCAGCGGTGTAGTAAGAGTATTCGTCTGCTTCGAAGATATCACCATAATTTAGTGCCTCAAAAATTTCTCTTTCACCATTGCTTATAGACTGTCTAATGATAGTTTCACTGGTTGAGTAGTCGGGCCATTGTTCGTAATCAAGGATCTCGACAACTGCAGGGTCTTTGTGTAGGATCCTAGCGATTACTTTACTTCCTCCTTCTTCGCCTTGTGATATTCCTGAAAAAGTATTTTCACCGGAGACAAAATTGCTATCAGGAGTTTGACCGGAAAGCTCGCAATTTATCGATATTACACCGGTTGATAATTCTTTTTGATTAAACCCCGACTTACTTTTCTGGTATTTTGTTATGAAAAAAATTACCAAACCTAGAATTATCGCTAAAACCGGAATAAATATTATTAAAATTCGGCGGTTTAGTATACGTTTCTTTGGAGGATAAGATGGTGGTATTGTATTTACATGTTGGATAATTTCTGGATTTGGATAAATCGGTGGTTGAGGAACATTTTCTTGATTAACCGGAGGGCCAGCTGGATTTTCCATACTTCTTAAATGATATTACATTTAGTTTAGTCAGCGCAAAAAACTTCCAATTTTTACCCTGAATTTTCTGGATTATTTAGCTTCACAAGGAACAAATACTGCAAAATAGATGTTGTAATTTATAATTGCTCTTGATATCCTAACCCCAGAAGTATGAGTGAACAAGTTGAAAACCTGAGAGTAAAATGGGAACAAGTTCGTGCAGATCTAAAACGCCAAGACCAAGAATTGCTTGATCTTTCTTCAAATGAGCCTCGCGAAGGCGAGAATAGTGAAGTAGTAGAAAAAAGACAGGGGGCGTTTCTAGAAAAAGTACTTCAGTATGCAGTTTCAGAAGAAAAGTCAAAATTAAATGAGTATTTCCCAGGTCCAAAAGTTTTTGGCGAAGCAAGAAAACTTCTTAGGGAGGAAAGATTTGCAAGGATTCTAAATCAAGCCTCCTCAGAAGAAAGTATTTCAGAAAGCTCAATCGATGCGGTTTTCGATACATTAGAATCTTATGCAACCACGAGAAGACTTACAGTAGGTTTTAACGAACTAGTGGAAAAAGGCGAGGTTGAAGCGTCTTTGGGGGTCGGGTTATTAGCTTTAGCTTCAAAAGGAATGACAAGAGGCCAACAAAGAGATCTTATCAGTAAATCAGCAAATCAATTAATTCAAAATATCTTCAGCTAAGACCAATAATAATAAATTTCTTTCCCCCTTTAGCTTCGGAAATGGAGCTTGCAACGTGAGAATATAGCCTAATATTCTTTTACGTTGTAAAATACAGGCAGAAAATAGTAGAGTTTACTCATGCACTATGTAATTATCGACGAAAGCGGCCGATTTGCAGACCCAAATAGCAAATACTCTATAAGAGAAAAATGTTTTGGAAAGATTTATTTTAAGAAAGCGAATATCACGGCATTCATGCGGTGGATGAAGCGACAGTAATAGAGTCCGAAGGACACAAAGCGGAACAAAAACCACGGGCTTAAGCCCGTGGAAGTTTATTTAAACAAAAAAGGCAAAAGCTTGAAGGGGTCCGGAAAACCGTCACCCTGCTTTTACCGTACCTACAATATACTAAATTGACATCAAAAAGTCAATAACCAACCCCCCAATTTTTACCCTGAATCTGCTGGATTATTTAGCTTCAGGCTCGGAAAAGTGCTAAACTACGGGCAGAATGGCTGATAAACTTCACGCAATTGAAAAGGAAATTGCCAAAATAAGAGAAAGAAATCAAAAGGTCGAGGCAAATAAGGCTTGGGAAACTAGCTGGACAAGAAGAATATTCATTGGGGTTTCAACTTATTTTTTAATAGCAGTATTTCTCATAATCATAAAAGCACAAAAACCCTTTATTTCGGCAATAATTCCGGCTCTCGCATACCTGATTTCTACTCTCTCTTTAGGTTTACTTCGCAATTGGTGGGTGAAACGCCAAAAACGCTAAAATTCCGATAAACTCAACCCCAAAAGGTTAATATTAAGTTATGAAGAAATTTTACTGGCAATATTAGCTTTGAAAAGATGTGATATAATATCTTCGCAAGGCAAAAAATCAAGAGAGTGTGGAGGGCACTGGCCCAGTGAAGCACCGCCAACCGATATTAAGATTTAGTACACGGTGGCAAATCCAGCCCGAAAGGGAGAGATTTGGCCGATTTTTTGTGCACTAATTTATTCTTTTTACTAATAGTGCACAACCCTGCGAAAATAAGCAGGGTTTTTTAGGCAAATACTTGTTTAAACCTCTCTTTTAGAGAGGTTTTTTCGTGCACAACTAAATTATAAATAGTGCACGACCCTCCGATTAATTTCGGCATGAGGCGTAAACGAATAGTTCCCAAAAGCCGAATGCGGAAATAAGGAGGGTAGTGACTACAGATATGAAATTAGAAAGGAGGTGAAAAATATGTTACCTGAAAACGGAATATACGGACATCGTTTTGCATTTATACCGCACAGATTAAACATAGAAGGCAGACCGGAACTATCTGATTTTCCCTATAATGTTTTATACGTGAGTTGGAAAAGGGTAAACGGAGTGGATGTTTCGGGAACGGCGGTTTATTATCCTGAATTGGATACGTACCGGGTAGCCGTCGAAGCGAGAGTAATGAATTACAGAAATATTTACGGTCGGGAAAACTTGCTAGTCATAACTAAGTACGCAGACAAATGGGAGGGAGTAAAAATAATTAATGATAAAAGGGTAATAACGGCTTTTGGAATTAACTGGCAGCAGTTTTTCGTTCAATTGACAGCTTTAGGACTAAGTGACGGAGAAAAATGTAAATTTAAGATAGAGGATCTTTCCCAAAGAAACTAGCCATATAAATCGGCCAATTGCCTTGCAAAAATCCCTATCTTTCTGGATTATTTAGCTTCAGGCTCGGAAAAGTGCTAAACTACGGGCAGAATGAAGGTTTATTTGATAAGACATGGTGTAACCCAGCAAGCTCTTGATGGCATTTCTCAAACTGCCGATGCGCCCTTGGCTGAGGATGCTATAAAGGAAAACCCTTACAAAAATTTGGCTTTCGATAAAGTGTTTAGCTCTACTTTGCTTCGTGCAAAACAAACTGCAGAAAAATTATTTGGTAATTACGAAATTGTTGATTATATATACGAGTTTCGGGCTCCGAAAAGACTTGTCGGAATATCCAAAGACAAAGTGAATAAATTTTGGAGAGAGCATTGGGATGAAGTAAGAAAAGACCCGGACTGGAAATTTAATGGCTGCGAAAGTTTCAACGAAATTGTCGATAGGGCTGATAAATTTTATAAGTTTTTAAAAACTCTTGATTATGGGCGAATTGCAGTTGTTGGCCATGCGTTATTTTTTAAGCATCTATTATCCATCCATGCTTTGGAGCGCAAAAACTATACTATTGATAAATACTACAATTTAACTGCGTATATCCGCCCTATGCCCCTTTCTTTTCTTAAGATGGAGTTGTAAATATTCCCAAAAACCCCGAAAGTACCGTAAAATCCTCGCCTTAGGTTTGGAAATGGAGTTCGCAGCGTGAGAATATAGCCTAATATTCTTTTACGTTGCTTGCCACGTAGATTTTGTGATTATCAAAATTGTACGTGGTAAAATACGGGCAGGATGAAGATAATTTATACTCTTCATGCAGAGCAAAAACTAAAGCGAGTTGACATAAAAAAACTCAAAATTAATAAGAAATTAATAGGATGAAAATTAAATATTACAAAAAAGATGATATTTTGGTACTGCGGTTTTCGAGCAAATCCGTAGAGGATTCGTTTGAAGTTGATAATGCTATACTGGAAGTTGATAAAAACAATAATCCAATTTCCTTGGAGATCTTGCATGCCTCAAAGTTTTTTAATTTAACTTCCAGACAGCTTCCGAAAGATGTAAAAGAACGCTTCTTTTCAGTTTAAAAGTGGTTCTTAATTCCCCGCAACCCCCGTCAAACGCAAATTTAGCTTTGAAAAGATGTGATATAATATCTTCGCAAGGCAAAAAATCAAGAGTGGTGGTGAGGGAACCGACCCTTTGACCCACCCGGCAACCGATTTGAGTGAAACGAGAATCGTCCTGAGCTTGTCGAAGGACCTCTTACAAACTTAGATACGGTGCCAAGTTCGGCTCTTAAAGCAAGAAGGTTTATCCCGAGCTTGCCGAGGGAGGAAGATTTGGCCGATTTTTTGTGCACTAATTTATTCTTTTTACTAATAGTGCACAACCCTGCGAAAATAAACAGGGTATTGGCAAATATGTATAAACCTCTCTTTCGGAGAGGTTTTGTTGTTTCTGAAAGGCTATAGTCTTGAGCGAAGTCGAAAGAAGGTGATATAAAAATGAAACAAGAGTTTAGTGAAAGAAAAGCTTTTGCGGGATTCGTTCCTCATCGATTAGAAATCGAGGGAAGGACGGACTTATCCGATTTCCCGCAAAATATTGTTTTTGCGAATTTTTTCGCGGAAGGGGGAGTAAAAAAAATTGCCAGCGCAATATACGAACCCGACCTGGAAACGTATGCTGGGCGAAGTCTTACTTATCGAAATATTTATAATCCGGAAAACGTGGTAAGAATTACCAGGCAAAATGATAGATGGGAGGGGACAAAGGTGATAAACGGTGATGAAGTGCTTTTTGCGGAGGCACGCACTTGGAAGCAGTTTTTCGTCCAGTTAACGATAATCGGATTAAGCAAAGGTGAGCGCTGTAAATTCGAAGATATTGATTCACTTTTGCGAAAATATAGTTAGCCTCAAAAATCGGCCAATTGCCTTGCCAAAAAACCCGAAAATATTGGCATATTCAGCTTCGAAAGCGTAAAATACAGGCAGAATGAAGGGTGAAAACAAAGTTTTCAAAGATGACATTTTAGAAATTTATATAGACGGGGCTTCTAGGAACAATCCTGGGAAGGGTGCGTGTGCGTATATATTTGTACTTAACGACGAAATTATATTCAAACAATCAGCGTATCTTGGTGACATAACCAACAATCAGGCTGAGTATACAGCTTTAATTAACGCTTTAGATAAAGCAATTGAGTATACTCGATGGATTATAAAGGTGTATTCCGATAGCGAATTAGTTGTGAATCAAATGAATGGCAAATGGCGCGTAAAAGATACTTTAATAAAAGAGTTATATCGACAGGCTTCGCAAAAGGAAATGGGAATAAAATCAATTGAATACCTACATGTTCCGAGAACTAATAAATTTATAGGTCTTGCTGATGATCTTTGTTCAGATTGCATAGACAAAAATATTGGAAACAAATGAATATTAATAACCTGAAAACGAAGGAAGATTTGAAGGAGCTTGTCATTGATGATTGGGGATATACGGACAAACAAGAAATGCCCAGCGGTATAACTTTTAATGACGAAATACGAGATAAGATATTGGTACATAAATTAATCGCGGAACACAAAGGTTTTCAAGTGCTTTACTTCAAATTAGAGGAGACTAAAAAAGAAGAAAACCAAACAATAGACGGGTTCTTACGATCCACTGAAAGAGCAATAATTTCTTGTGTCGACAAGCAAGAAAGACGGACGAAGCTATTTATATTTAGTTTTTCAAATGGAGATTGCTGGCATTTTGTTAATGTATTGCCAACCAGCCAAGTAAATATTCGACGATTTTCAATTCAACTTGATAACAGGAATAGACTCAGAACCGCCAGCGAACAACTTTCAAAATTACAAGTATTAAAGACTGATTCTCTTCAGGATGTTATTTCTAAGCACGAATCAGCCTTCGATCTGGAAGAAGTGACCGTTAAGTTTTTCAATATTTTTTCTGGAAAATTTGTCGAATTAATGGATATTATTTCTAATATCAAGAAGGGCGTAGACAAAAAACAAATTGCCGATAATACACAAATAATATTAAATAGAATTCTTTTCCTAAAGTTTATCGAAAAAAAGGGTTGGCTAGATGGAGACAAAGATTACCTATACAACAAGTTTCAAAACTATTACAAGGAAGGTCATCTCTATTGGAATGAAATTTTGGTCCCGTTATTTGATTTATTGTCGAATAAACACACTAATCCTGATCCTATACTAGGTGGTATACCTTTCCTTAATGGAGGCCTTTTTGGTAATAAACCAAGCGATTTGACTACGTTAGCTGTGCCAAACGATTATTTTAAATTGTTATTCGAAGAATTATTGAATCATTTCAATTTTACAATAGAAGAATCATCTCCTTCTTCAGTTGAAGTAGCTGTAGATCCAGAGATGTTGGGAAGAATATTTGAGGCGCTTATTTTAACAATAGAAAAGTCTGATAATTTAGAACAAGATTTGCGAAGAGCAACAGGAGCATACTACACACCAAGAACCGTAGTATTCTATATGTCCAGAATCGCAATTGCAAAAAGCCTAAGCCACAAAACAGCAATTGACGAAATTAAGATAAGAAAACTAATAGATTTGTCTGTGGACGAAATACCAGATGAAAATCAATTAAAAGAATGCCCCCTCGATAAACAGGAAGCAGGTAATATACTAGGTAGAGTTGAAAATATAACTATCTGTGATCCGGCAGTAGGTTCCGGTGCATTTCTCCTATCTAATCTTCAGATTTTAAGTGGTTTGAGAAGATTTCTTTCGGTGTACTTGGGAGAAAATCAATATGAAGATTACAACCTTAAAGAAAATATTATTAGAGATAATCTAATTGGTATAGACATACTTAAACAAGCAGTACATATTTGCGAGCTAAGGTTGTGGCTTTCTTTGGCGGTTGACCACAAAGCACAAACACCTACAGATGTTCCAACGCTTCCAAATCTTAGTTACAAAGTCTTCCAGGGAGATAGTATTGTTGATCATATATACGGACAAACTTCAAATGAATTAGAGCGATTGAGAAAAGATAAGAATCTGTCAACTAATGCAACAATCAATCAAGATTTGATCAGGTTGATATCTGCTAAAAAAGATTTTTTTCATTTAACAGATGACATTATAAAAGAAAGAAAGATCGGTGAAATAGATAAATTAAAGAACAAAATTATGCTTGAAATATTAGAAATGGAACATACCCAGGATACTCAAGAACAAAGTGTATTATTCAGAGATATTAAAAGTGAGAAAAAGATAGCAGAAGATTTGGAAACATATGCTCGTAAAAAAGCAAGGGAGGAAATAATTAACTATTTAAAAAAAGCATATACAAGTGGATTAAAATCAAGTAACGGAATTGACCGATTAAATTTTGTATGGTTAATTGATTTGGTAGAATTTTTTGTTGATCATGGTAAAAGTGGATTTGACATCGTAATTGGAAATCCTCCCTACGGACTTAAAAATGACTCTATGGTTAAGGGAAAGGAAAGGTATAATTTAGGAAGTAAAGATTCTTTCGGAGTGTTCATGGCAATGGCAATTAACGAACTTCTTAAAGACAACGGAATATTAAGTTTTATTACTTCCGATACTTGGCAAACAATCAAATCCCACAGAGATCTGAGAAAACTAGTTTTAGAAAATATAAAGGTGCATGAGATATTAATGATGCCGTCTTGGATTTTTGGCGCAACAGTTAATACTAGTATTTTTATTGCGACGAAAATTAATAAAGGCAAGTTTCTAAGAAAAGAAAATGATTGGTTAATTTTTAAGAACACCGAAGAGATAAGAGAAAATGAATTGATAGCATGTGACTTTACAAGAGCAGATAAAAAGAAATCGGAATTAGAAGAATATATTTATTCTTTGGATAATCCAAAATTCTATTCAGCTAAGGATGTTGCGTTTTACAAATACTCCCAAGGGCTGGTCACTATGAATAGTACTATGCCGCTATTTATTGCAAGTCCGAAACTATTCCATCTAGTAAACGACACGAGCTGCAATGTTGTATATAAAGAAGTAAGAAAAAAAGAAAGAGCAAAGATAAGGCAGATAAGGTTTAATAACAAAGATTTAGAAATTGTACGTTTTGGAGATATAGCAAAAGTAAAAAAGGGTATTGACACCGGAGATAACCATCACTTTTTATATCAAGATTCTAGCGCGAGGGGAACATATAGAGATATTAATTCGGTAAAAGAATTTATGCTGACAGATAAAATGTTAAGAGAGATTTCAATCAATAATGTATTGAAAAAAAAGGTTACACTTTATGGTTTTCATAAAACCAAAAATGAGAAAGGATTTGATGGCGATTTGTGGTTCGCTGGTAAATACATTGTTCCATACGACAAGGGCGGCGGCGGAAATGTAGATCAAGGATTCCTACCAAATTACCATATTAATACCAGCTATTTTATCGATTGGTCGCAAGGAAGTGTAAAAGAATTATATTTAAGAACTTCTAATAATGTTCACCAATCTACCCTAAGAAACCGTGCTTATTGGTTTAAATCCGGTATTACGTTTTCTTTAACCGGAGTATATGCCCCAACTTTCAGAATTAAGCCAGTGGGCATGTATGACAATAAAAGCTCAGGAATATTTAGTGATATAAACACTAACTATCTATTAGGTATATTGACTTCTAAATTAGCTAAATTCATTATGAAAAACTATTTTATGCATACAGTCGATACACAAGTAGGAGTAGTAGACGATTTCACTCTGTGTATACAAGAAAATACTCAAATAAATAATTTTGTGACAGAGATAGTTAAAAAACAGAAAGATTTTCAAAATTATAATTATTTTGAAAATGAGCAGAAAAAAATCGATAAGTTAGTCTATAAAATGTACGGTTTAAATGATGAAGACATTCAGGAGGTAGAGAGATGGTATGCGAGGAGATATCCGAAGCTAGAAAAATATTGTGATATTAAAGACTAAATTATGCCTAAAAATATAATTACAACTCCAGAACAAAAATTTGCTGAAGAATTAAAAGGCGAATTGAAAAATTCTAAGAAAGCAAAATTTGCCGTTGGGTGGTTTTTTATTTCCGGTCTAAGAGAATTAAGAGAAGAATTAGATCAACTAGATAGTTTGGAATTACTCATTAGCCCTTCGACCAGTAGGCATACGGCAGAAACGATGCTTATTGCTGAAAAAATTGACGAGCTTGTTAAAGATGAAATTGAAAAAAGAAAAACTCCATCTGAGAAAAAAGAAATCTTAATTCGTGAGGCAACAGCTTTACTTGAAAGAACAGGAAAACTAAAAACTTCAAAAGAAAATGCAGAGTTCATAGCTTGGCTAGCAGAGAAGTTATCAAAAAAGACTTTCAAAATTCATATGTACACGAAGGAAGTGATGCACGCAAAGATGTACTACATTGAAAAAAAGGATAAAACAAACGTAGTATTTATGGGTTCTAGTAATATTTCCTTGAGTGGGTTTAATTTAAATACCGAATTAAATATAAAACTTAGTGACAAAAAACAAGTAAAAAAATTAAAGACATGGTTTAATAAAAAATGGAAAGAAAGTGAAGATTGTGATTTTACTACTTTGGCGGCGAAGGCATTAGAAAAATCGTGGCCACTTAACTCCGAGGTAACTCCTTTTAGAATCTATTTGAAAGTACTTCATGAATTTTTCTCACATGAAGAAGACAACTTGGAGGTTGCATCTTTGAGTGAAGATACTCCCGAACTATATATTTTCCAAAAAGACGCAGTTATTGATGCGTATAAAAGACTTAATAAGTATGGAGGTATGTTCTTAGCTGATGTTCCGGGTCTCGGTAAAACATATATGGGTTCAGCACTACTTGCTCATTTGCAAGAGGATGGAGAAAAGGCAATTGTTATTAGCCCACCGAATTTGAAAGATACTTGGCGCGAAGTTCTGGATGAGTTTAATGTTGGAACTGCAAGAGTCATATCCAAAGGAAAACTAACAGATATTTTAAACGACGATCTGTTAATGAAAAGAGATATTATTCTGATTGACGAAGCACACCATTTTAGAAATCCCGAAACTAATATGTACAAAGACTTGGAGTTAATTTGTGAGAACAAAAAAGTAATTCTAGTAGGTGCAACTCCGCAGAACTTAAATCTATTCGACCTTTATTGGCAAATGAAACTATTTCATTCCAACGAAATTGCAGACATTATCAAAATAGATCCGCCAATATTAAAAGAATTTTTTGATGCAGCAATAAAGGAAAGAGAAGAATTAGATAATGATAATAAAACTGAAGTACCAGACCGTTCCGAAAATTTATTCCAGCAAATTCTTATACGAAGAACTCGCAAAAATATCATTGATGAATATGGTAAAGACAAACTGCCACCATTTCCCGATAGAATTGGACCTTTTAGAATTGACTATGATATTGATGAAGTTTACCCGGGTGGAATTTATGAAGAGCTTAATAAAAGAATCGATCAACTAGATTTTGCTAGGTACGACATTGGAAGTTTTATCATCGAGGACAAGTTTAGTGATGATGAAAAAGAAAGATTAAAAATTGCCGGTAAAAATTTAAGAAAAATTATGCATATGATACTTTTTAAATTATTAGAAAGTAGTGTTGTTGCTTTCAGGAATTCAGTCAATTTAATTTATCGTTCACACGATGCCTTTCTGAAAGGTTTGGATGAGAATAAAGTTCTTGCTGGAGATTCTGCAGACAAAGTCTACAAACAGCTGAAAAAAGAAATCGACTTAGAAGAAATCGATATACCTGAGAGTGCATATGACTCAGTCAAATTTAAAAATAAAGAACTCAGAGTTGCAATAGAAAAAGATAAGGAGATATTTGGGGAAATGTATGAAATGGTTAAGGATATTAAACCTGAGGAAGATGACAAATTGCAAACATTAATAAAAAGGATAAAAGGCGAATATGCTCAAAAAAGATGGGGTAAAGACGGCAATGAAGCTTGTGAAGGTAAAAAAATTCTGATATTTACTCAATACGCAACCACTGCCGAATATATCGGGAACGAGTTAAAGAAACATTTTTCAAATGTCGACTATGTGTCTATGAAAACTGGGAAAGTGCTTACTAAAGCAGCTTTATTTGCTCCAAAGGCAAATCAGAAATCTATAAAGAAAAGGGGAATAAAAGTAGATAAGGATTCAGAAATAAACATATTAGTAAGCACCGAGTTACTCGCAGAAGGTATGAACTTACAAGATGGTCAAGTGGTTATAAATTATGAACTTCACTGGAATCCTGTGCGGATTATCCAAAGAATTGGGCGCATCGATCGTATCGGAAGTGAAAACGATAAAATATGGGTTTATAATTTTTTCCCACAGACACAGGCTGACCTGCAGATAAACGTTATAGAAAAAATTAAGAGGAGAATGAATGAAATACAATCCCGTTTTGGTGACGATACTCGTTCCGTAAGCCAAGATGAGGCATTAGTTGAAAAAAGATTTTTCAACATTTATTCGGAGGATAAAAAAGCACTAGAAGAAATTGAAAAAGAATCTTTGGCTGCGAAACAAAGATTGAATTGGATAAAACTTAAAGTAAAATATCCCGAAGAGTATGTGATTGCTCAGGATTTGCCGTATTTAGTAAGGTGTGGATTAATCAGTAAAAATAAGGGTGTTATTGCATACTGTCGAACGGATGACTATCAGAAATTGTTCTTAGCAGGGGGAAGTGGCGAAATTAAGGACAGAAATGAATGGAATATACTCTCATCTCTAGAGTGTGATATTACCTCTAAAAACGAAAACATTTCAGATAATCACGATGATACTGTTGAAAAAATCAGAGTTTTATTTGAGGAAGAAGTAAACAGCAATGAGGTTAGAAAAAATTCTTTCCTCGATAAGGTAAGGAGACAGGCTATTCAAAAGCTAGGGAGGCTGAAGAGAGGTAAAAGTGAAAGCTTCAAACAAAAAGTTGACGAAGTCGAAAATTTAGTTAGATCTGTTGAAATGGATATAACTGCCAAAAGAAAATTAGTAAGTATAATTAGACAGAAACATGGCTTGACTGATAATGAGATCGTGGAAGAGATTAAAACACTTCTTGAGAGTAGAAAAACAGAAGAGGTTCCGATTTTGAGAAAAAAGTATGCAGAGGTGATAATTAGCGAGTCATTGGTATAATTAACAAATTGTCCAAACGGTTCGCAAAATCTATAACTTTACCCGGGTAGTCAAGATTTTAGTTACAGAGGGCAGGTAGTTGATTATTTATTTATTATTTTTTCAACTATTTTATTGTTTTGCTCAACAATCTTACTAAGTAACTCCAATTCCTCTACTGTTAAACTATTAACTCGTTTTTCAACGCCAAACAATCCTGTTTGGATTAAATCAGTTTTTTTCGCCCTTTTATCTTTATTGCTTTTTTTACTAATATCTTTTCTTAACTTGGCAAAATCATCAGTCGCCATTTTTCCTCGACTTTTCCCTTTTTCGGTCAAAACATATTCGCCCCTGTTTAAGTTTTTTGCCAAATTCGCTTTTTTGAAAAAGAGTAGGGAGAACCTGATCATATTTAGATATTTATAATCACCTGAAGGGTAACGATCATTCTTTTCGCTCTCACTAAGATCAAACTTTCTTGATATGTAACTTCCCAAACTATTCATATCAGCAGGAGCTTTGGTTTCTTTCAAGAAGTTAAATGTTTCAACTGCTATTTTGTCTCTGGTATTTTTATCAGTATTCATTATTTTTCACCTCCTTATATAAAAATGTCGGAAATTTTCAATAGATCACCCAATTTGGTTCCACCGATTGTTCTCCAATCTTGTTTACCGCTCGATTCTTTTCCTAGAATTACACTCGAAGCGGCGCTGGGGCTATCAAATAAAACGTTACGAACAAAACAATAACTTCCCTTATTTGCAGATTTCGTTAATACTTTATTCTTGATAAGTCCCTCTCTCTTTTTTAAGTACGTTTTGAAAGTGTTTGTGTTTTCAATTCGTGCAAGTGATCCTTTCAATACCCAAAATTTACTTCTTCCAAATTTCATCCCAAGAGCTTTGGCATTAGGGCCTTCACATATAAATGTCTGTCTATTGGTGTAATCCAATATCCTTACAAAGGTTTTTTCCATTTCACTTTGCTCGTCAATTAGTTTATCTAACTTTTTAAATAATATTTCTTGAGCCTTTTTATTTAGGATAATCATTATATGATTGTACAATAATATATGTAGATCATATATGTCAAGTATAGGATTATTGTACAATTAAAATGATTCTTAGTTATCAAAATGTTCAGTAGGTTCTTCGACTTTTTGAAACTTTTGCAGTATACTACCCATAGTATGAATTATTACATTTTTCAGGTTTCGGATCAGTCTAAATATGGAAAACAAAGATCTGCGCAAGAAGTTTTTAACTTTTTAGTTAAGGGGAAGTCAGCTTGGGGTTTTGGCTATCATACTCCAAACCGGAAAGCAATTGAGGCTGGTGATAAGGTGCTTTTTTACTTGACCGGTAGCAATAATCAGGTTTTCGTTGGGGCAGCTACTCTTGTGAGTGGTGCTTATGAAGATAAGACAAAAGAGTCTAAGGATTGGTATTTAGACCCTAAAACTCTACGGATTGATCTTCGTGATGTCATAGTTTTCGATCAACCCAAACCTCGTAAAGTGTTTAAAAGTCTAGAATGGGCTCCCGCACAGGGCGGTTCAAGTAAGATTTCTGAAAGGGATTATGAAATTATTTTAGGAAAACAAGCTGATGTTTTAGAAACAATCTCTGCCTCCGATGAAGAGATGGAGTTTGTACTCGAGAAATATTTGGAAGATTTTATTGTTGATAATTGGGAAAAGATTGATTTTGGCGAAAAGTTAACTTTATTCAAAGACGACAACGAAAACATAGGAAAGCAATATTACACAGAGGATGCGGGTTACATAGACATATTGGCGTTAGATAAAAATAAAGATTTTGTAGTAATTGAATTGAAGAAGGGCAAGAAAAATGATGAAGTAGTAGGTCAAACATTAAGGTACGTTGGATGGGTGCGAAGAAATCTGGCTAAGGATCACCAAAAAGTTAGGGGTGTAATAATTGTTGGCGATAGAGATAAGAAATTGGAATATGCTCTGCAAGAAATTTCTGACAAGGTAAGCGTTAAAATTTATTCAGTTTCATTCAAGCTGAGTAATTACTAATTGAATTCCCTTAATTTCCCCAAATTTGACCCCCATCGCCTATAAAAGGCGAGGCAAGCCCCATAACTAATTAGTAAGGAATAACCAATATCCGATATTGATTAGCCCTTCGATAAACTCAGGGTAAACTTTTAATATCGGGATTTTAGAGCAAATTTGACCACCACCTGAAGTAGTGAAAAATGATTAGTGCTTTGTAATTTTTGACTTGGATTAGGTATAATTCACGGCTAGTATGGACAAAAATATTGAGAGGGCAAATGACCTAATTGATATATGTTAGAATAGAATAACAATGGAGCTTAAAGAGCGCTTTTACAATGTTTATAATAATCTTCCCTTGGGTGTTCGTGATGAGGTGATTCTAGTTGTAAATGACGAACCGGTAACTTGGAAAGTAGCAAAGTTAGAAATTGACAATGATACGCCGCTAACTAAAGAGATCTTGGAAAAACTAGCTTCCCTTGAGATAATATGACAAAAACAAAGCCAAAGAAAATTTCCGACCAAGATATAAGAAAACTTGTAGTGGCGAGGCTAAGAACTTTATCGGGAAACAAACGAGTTTCTATAGGTTCAGAGGGTGAGTTTACAAGAGACGAGCTTATTAAAAATGTTGAAGAAAATAGTAAAATCGGTAAAAAAATAATACAAATTCAGTTAGAGTATTTGCAAGCTTTGAAAAAAGGATCCTTTTTTCAAGACTAAGTTAATGTTAATTACTCGCCCAAACCACGATATAACGACTGATTATTTATATTTCTGGAGCGCATCCATTATAGATTTTGCCAAGAAAGTCGGGCTGTCTATAACTGACCTTTCTAAAAAAAGAGCAAACGCTGAAGAGTTTATTTCAGTGCTTAAGAAAGTTAAACCTAAACTGATTGTTATAAATGGGCACGGAAATGAATCTTCTATTACAGGTTATGACAACGAGACTCTTTTGGATCTGCAAAGCGACCTCAAACTTCTTAAAGGTAAAATTGTTTACGCTAGGTCTTGCAGTTCCGCAAAAAAACTAGGTAAAAAGAGTATAAAACTAGGATGCTTTGCTTATATAGGTTATGATGACGATTTTGTCTTTATGGTCAGTGAGGATAAAATTACCAGACCACTCGATGATAAAGTTGCGGGATTGTTTTTGGAACCTGCAAACTACCTAGTTATCCTCCTCCTGAAAGGACATTCAGCCATTGAGGCAAATCGAAGGTCGAGGGAAAAATTTAAGCAAAATATCCTAAGACTTATGACAAGTTCGGTGAAACAAGAAGAAAGAGAATTAATTCCATTTTTGGCCAGAGATTATTTACATCAAGTTAATTTAGGAGATGGAAATGCCACAATATAGAGTAATACATACTCTTAATTGTCTCTACTTTACTCGTAGCATTCACCAAATTTGACCCCCATCGCCTATAAAAGGCGAGGCAAGCCCCGCCAATATTATGGCGGGACAAGCACACCGCCTAGAATAGGCGGTGTAAACAACTATAATGTAAGTAAGTTCCGCACTAATGGTTTACACCTATCTTCTTAAAAGTCTAAAGGATGGAAGTTATTATGTTGGCATCTCGCAAAATCCTAAAAATAGACTTATATTTCATAATTCTGGAGATAACTTATCGACGAAAGGAAATGCACCATGGAACTTAGTTTATGTTAAGGCTCATTCCTCGTATAGAGAAGCTAGAAAACATGAGAAATGGTTAAAGAAGAAGAATAAAGAGTATAAAAAGAAGTTGGAAAGTTTTGGCGGAGATTTGCCCCGCCTTGGTTAGGCGGGACTTGTCCCACCTGAAATAGATTGGTTTTACCCCACCTCAGGGAAGGTGGGGTGTAATTTTTCCCTAAATTACGGTATAATCCCCTGCTAGAATGGATAAAAGTGTTGAGAAAGTGATTCGATTAATCAAAGTGTCAGCAAAAGAAGTTTTTGTCGAACTTGGTGGCGGTTGGCAGGAAGTTGTTTATCAGAAAGCAATGGAGGTGGCACTTCGTCATCGCGGAGTTATGTACGAAACCCAAAGAATTCTTCCTATTACCTTTATGGACCATGTGATAGGTGAATCTATTCCTGATTTAGTTGTCTGGACGCAAGTAAAGGGTAAAAAAGTTGCAATAGTTTGTGATTTAAAAGCCGATTCCGGAATAAAGGAAGAGCATGGAGTTCAGGTTGCAAGATATATTCAAGAACTCAAAAAACAAATTCACAAAGGTGAGGAAGTTTACTCCAAAGGTCTTCTAATCAATTTCTTTAAAGAAAGCACCGGTAAGAAAATCAAAGATGGATTCGAGGATTTAAATGGAGTGCAGATACTTGAAATAAATGGATAAGATAAAAGACATTATACAAAATAAGGCCAAGAATGATCCCTGGTGGAAAACTTCCGAACCGAAGGTTGGTGGAAAATACGGAAAATTATTTCATCCTAATAATTTAGAAAATCTTACTAAAGAAGATTTTAAATCTTTTCTTTTACCAAAGAATAATCTTCATTGGGAAGGAATTCACAGGCAAGGAAATATTATCACTTCAGATATGGGCGCACTCAAAAGATTTTTAAAGTATGTTTTGGATGAGAAGACCCCAATTGATGCGAGACTAAATACCGAATTTATAGAAAATGGGGGTTTGTGGGTTAAGGGTATAGGCAGAGCAATCATTACTGCAATTCTAATGGTTGTCTATCCGGAAAAATATGGTGTCTGGAATACGAAAAGTGAATCTGCACTTAAAAAACTGAATCTTTTCCCAAGTTTTCAAAGAAACGATAAGTTTGGAGACAAGTACAAAAAGATTAGTGAGGTGCTCCTTGAACTATCCAATATGCACAATATCAGTTTATGGCAATTAGATGGAGTTTTGGGTGATATTGCCGGTGCGAGTCCTTTCGCAGGAAAAGACGAGGAGAATGAGGAACAAATTGAAGAAGAGTTTAAGGAACTTGGAATAGAAGATTCGGTTGTATTTGGTATGGAAAAACACCTCGAAGATTTTCTTATCGCAAATTGGAATAAAACGATTTTCGGTAAAAAATTTGAATTGCTTTATGGCGAGGGAAACGAACTTATCAGTCAGCAATACCCCACCGATATTGGATTTATAGATATCCTTGCAAAATCAAAAGATGGTAAAGAGCATCTCATTATTGAACTTAAAAAGGGAAGGTCTTCAGATGCGGTTGTCGGACAGACTTTAAGATATATCACATGGGTAAAAAGGAATTTAGTAAAAGATGGGAAAGTTTCCGGAGTTATTATTGTTTTGGATGCGGAAGAAAAACTAAAATATTCACTCTATGAACAAAAAGATATAACTTTATATACGTATAAAGTGAATTTTGATTTGGTAAAAGAGAAATTAGTTAATTGAATTATTAATACACCTCATAGGTGGACTAAGTTGATACCTAGGGATTTATCTTCAAATTTGACTCCGGCCTGTAAAAGGACGGAGTAAACCCATCTATGAAAGGCGGGGTAAGCCCATAATTCTTTGGTTTCGCCCAGCACAATAGTTTTTCGACTTTCCTGTGGGTACAAAGTATAATTACTTTAAATTCTAAATGAAAAATACAGTTAAGTGTCCTAAGTGTGGTAATGAGTTTCCTGCTTCCGAGGGGTTAATTTCGCATCTCAAAGAGGAGGCGAGTTTGGAAATTGAGAAAGAGATACGAAGTGAGATTGAGAGTGAAAAGAATTTAGAACTTCAGGATCTTAAAAAGAATCTTCAAGAAAAGGACGAGAAGATTAACGACTTTAGAAAACAAGAACTAAAGCTTCGCGAAAGATCAAGAAGACTTGAAGACAAAGAAAAGGATCTTGAAGTTGAAACAAAAAGACGGATTGATGTCGAAAAGAAAAAGATTGAAGAGGAAACTGCAAAGAGACTAAGTGAAGAACATCGTTTTGGTGATCTTGAAAAAGACAAAAGAATATCAGACATGAAAAATATCATCGAGGATTTGAAACGAACTTCTCAACAGGGTTCAATGCAAACCCAAGGCGAGGTTGGGGAATTATCTCTGGAGAAAACTCTTGAGAAATTGTTTCCAACGGACGAAATTTCCGAAGTTAAGAAGGGAGAGCTCGGCGGGGATGTCCGCCAAATTGTTAAAACTCAAAGGGGAACTGAGTGCGGAATGATTCTCTGGGAAAGAAAAAGGACAAAGGCCTGGACAGAAGGATGGGTCAAAAAACTCAAAGAGGATATGCAAAGGGATAAGGCCCAATTGGGTGTATTAATAACTGAAGTTCTACCAAAAGATTTCAAGAAACAAATTGGTGAAAAGAGCGGGGTGTGGATTACAACAGATGCCTTTGTAGAGCCTTTGGCAATGCTTTTGAGGAAAGTTTTATACGATGTTGCCAAAGAAAAGGCGGTGAAGCTTAATAAACAAAGTAAGGCCGACGAGATTTATGATTTTGTGACCAGCAGCGAATTTAATCTGCAGGTTGAGAGAATGTTGGAGATTTATCAGGAAATGAAAAATGAAATATCCAAAGAAAGGGCAGTTTACGAAAGACAATGGAAGTTCAGAGAAACGCAGGTAAATAGACTTATAACCGGGGTCTCGGGAATTTTCGGGAGCATGCAGGGAATTGCCGGATCAGCTTTGCCACAAGTTAAAAACCTTGAACTTAGAGAAGGGGATAATTAACTTTAGTTTTATTAAAATTTGACCCCACGAGTTTAGATTTTAGTTATTAGTTATTAGGTCTTAGTTAATTTATTGTAATTTTTCCCTGATTTACGGTATAATTTCCTACTTATGTCAAAAGAAAGTATTGCAATTACGCGTTTAGAAGATGCAGTTAAGGTAAGTCGGCCGCGGGGAAAAACCGAACTTGAACTTACTTATAGAATTGCTGGTACTGATGAGGAAATTGTTCGAGTTGCACGAGAGTCTCTCGATGCTGAAATGAGTGCTTTAGGATTTACTAATGACGAACGAAGAAGAGGAGACTCAAATCAATTCTTTTTCTCGGGAAAAACATGGAGCGCTCCATGGAACCCAAAAGGTCCTAAGCCTCCTTGGTCACAGAATCCCGAGAATAATTAGCGTTGATAGGGTTAATATACAAAAAATTGACTCCTTTTGAATACTTTTGTTTTCTTTACAAAACTTTTTAAGTTGTTAAACTTACTTACTGCCTTTTATTCTCCATGTCATTGAAATCATTTTGCGATATTTGCCTTAAAGAGATTATTAAAAGCGACGATGAAATTCATGTTTGGACTCACCCTTCTAAATCCTATTGTGAGAATTGCTGGACCGATGATAAGAACTGGCCTAAAATTCACGAAGTTTCAAAACATACCAAAAGTCAACACGCTATTTTTGAATAAGCCGTGGTAGTTATTTGAAGCTGACTCGAAGATTTACATCTAGGGCTTTTGCGATTCTTTTAAGAAGTGATAGAGAGGGGTTTGCGCTCATAGTTTCAATTCTTGATATTACGGCTTGAGAAGTTTTAAGTTTTTTTGCTAAATCTCTTTGTGACATTTTCTTTTGAACCCTTTTCTTGATAATTTCTTTCGCCAACAGATATTCGGGCTCAGATTCTTCCCAAACTTTATTGAATTCAGGATCTTTGAGACTTTCCTTAAGGTGATCTTCAAATGTATAAAATTTATTTTTCATGATGATATCATATATGATATCACTTTAAAGTTATTTGTCAATACCTTTTCCTCCAATCTTCATATCTCTGTATGGCCAGACGTAATTCTTTCTGCGGTGTCTTCTGTGTCTTTTTGATAAATCCATGAAGGACGAGTATAGACCTTTTGGTTTGCATTATATAAATTATACGTATACTGTCTTTTCCCTTAATCCTAATTTCC
>Ga0214473_10001800_pt1 | contig 27445 bp, 27 predicted proteins | sample RVTome_7_FD_203509 | JGI IMG/M metagenome (GOLD analysis project Ga0214473, IMG submission 203509) | Soil microbial communities from uranium-contaminated site in the Upper Colorado River Basin, Wyoming, United States - RVT98D197 | ecosystem: Environmental > Terrestrial > Soil > Contaminated >...
TGGCTGCTCGTTCTCCTCCATTGCTGCCGTTTGGTTGCCGAGGACGTCTTTCCCGAACCGTCCTGGATGACGGGAGGTCGCCTGGATGGGTGGCTGGGTGATCATGCAGCGACCACGACCTCGAACGGACACGCGATCGCGCCGACGACGCACACCGCCTCACAATCGGTGCAGTAGTCACAGTCCTCGGGGCTCACGAGCACCGCAATCCGGTCCTGGATGGCCAAGGCACTCGCGTGGCAGACATCCACGCAGTCCCCGCATCCGGTACACACGCTACGATCGATCCTCGGGAGAACCAGGATTGCATTCATGTGTGCTCTCTCCACTCGAGCGCGCCCTCCAGCGTCGCCCGCAGGATACGCCAGGCGGTCCCGGGAGTCTGCGACTTTAGTCTCGTCCCATCCCAGGAAGATTCTCCAGCGAAGGAGAAAAAGGAGGCAGGGAGGGAACCCTTGATTGTCAGTAAGATACCCGTGCTCTTGAGGGAAAAGGGTGAGCCTTTCCGGTATCGAGGGAATAACGGCCGCCGCCCCAAGATCTGGTCACGCGATGGGGCAAGGACGTGACGACTGCCGGCGACTAGGCGGCATCGCGGGGAGCACCGGCACCCGCGAATTAGGCCCAGCGTGTCCTTTCGACGCGCGTCTTGGTCGCGAGCGTTGACCTAACCGCGCCTTATCTCACGGCGGGTTGGTCCGGCGTTCCGACCAGATGCTTCACCAGGAGACTCAGTGAAGCGGCCGGCGCCGGTGGGTCGACCCTTAAGCACCCCCTATGCATTCAGCGCTCGACCTCATCGCATCGTTTAGTCGTGATTCGCTCTCGCCTTGCTGCGCCAATTGAGTAAGTGAGAGGGGGTTGCGACGCTCTTGTGGATGCCCAACCGGCAAAGGACTCACTTTCAGAGTCATTCCTGAATCCGTGGGTAAAACGCTTGACAAGGGAGAATGTGGTGTTATGATAATCGCACTTAGCATAGCACTATGCGCACTCATGGCCTACGACAATACTGCCCTGTTACATTCTTGTCGCTACGACCCCGTGATGAGCCTGTGCAGACAGATGCTCGTAGCTTCAGTGGCACAGCTGACCAATCGCAGTACACCAAAAGTGTCTAGGGAGGCACTCTTGGTGTCATGAACACGGACAGTGCCAAACTTTTTTCTGGTGCTCAGGACGACAGAACTTGGAACCTTAGGCTAAACCTTCTTGTGTCCCGAACCCCTCTGGCGTTCGTCGCAATTCTGTGAGAACGTGCTTGATGTCCTGAGGTGGGCGATCGGGAAGGCCATAGCTGCCCACGAGCATGATTGCAAGATGGAGGAAGCAATAGGCCTGTCGGTCGGACAGACAGACCCGGCTCAGTTTGCAAGTCTTTGACGAATTCGATACTCCGCAGAGGCTGCAGTTGCCTAAGCCTCCTGCGAGACATGTACTGGATGGGAGCCGGAGGAGGGTTAAGAAGATGAGACACAAAACCCAGTTGACATGGGTGAGCGATCTTAATCTGCGTCCCGAAGTGATGGGCGAGAGTGCTCTTCCGAAAGACCTGAAGATCTACGACACGACGCTACGCGACGGCGAGCAAACTGTGGGCCTTATCCTGAACAGGCACGAGAAACTGGAAATAGCCAGATTGCTTGACCGACTTGGCGTGGACAGGATCGAGGCGGGGATGCCTGTTGTGTCCAAGGAGGACCGGGAGGCAGTCGAGATGATCGTTGGCGACGGGCTGAGCGCCGAGATTTGGGGCTTCTGTCGCTGCATAGAAACCGATATCGATGCTTGCGCCGCAGCGGGCGTGAAAGCCACTGTCATCGAGATCATGACCAGCCACTACAAGATGCGCGCTACTGGTATGACGCCCCAAGGTATTTTGGAGAGATTGGTGCGGCAGCTGCAGCATGCCAAAGAGCTCGGCCTGTACACAGCGTTCTTCGCCGTTGACGCGAGTCGCTCGGACCTCGGGTTTCTACGCGAGGCATATACACTCGCTGTTGAAAAGGGCCGGGCCGACGAGGTGGTCATCGTCGACACGCTGGGTGTCGCCACACCGGAGACGATGTACTTCCTTACCAAGGAGCTGCTGAACTGGGTCAACGTCCCCGTTATGGTCCATTGCCATAACGATTTTGGGCTGGCCGCCGCGTGCACCCTTTGGGGACTAAAGGCCGGAGCTCAGTGGGCTCACACGACGATCAACGGCCTGGGAGAGAAAACGGGAAACGCCGACATGGCCGAGGTCGCGCTCGCCGCCAGTGTACTTTACGGAATGCGGACAAACATCGGGTTTGACAAGCTTTACGAGGTTGCGCTGCGAGTGGCCGAGATAACCAAGGTACCTCTTTCACCCCTGAAGCCGGTTGTGGGTGCGAACGTCTTCAAGCGTGAGACCGGAGTGGCAGTTGCGCAGTTGATGCAGTATCCACCGGCATGCGAGGGATATGCTCCAGAACTGGTCAATCGGCAGCGCGAGATTATCCTTGGCAAGAAAAGTGGTAAGCACTCGATTGAGTACATGCTGCGGAAGTTGGGCTTGACGGCTACCGAGGAGCAAATTGCGCCAATCCTTGAGCGCGTCAAGCTTATCAGCATCGAAAACGGAGGGCCGGTGAGTGAAGAGCAGTTCAGGAAGACAGTGAGCGAAATCACCGCCGGGTGAGGATCTTATCGGAACGGTGTCGTGGATCAATTCGGCCAATCGTTACTCCTGCCTTGCTCGTCATAGGAAGGCAATGACTGCCCGTTCGATGCCCGGTGGTTGCGCCAGCCAGGGGTGCTGGATCCGCGATTAAAGGGAGGATCGAGTGAGCAAGGTCATGAGTATGGCAGAGGCCATCCACACATTCGTGGCCGATGGCGACACTATTTATATTGCGGGTTTTACCCACGCCATATCTTTCGCGGCGGGTCACGAGATCCTTCGCCAGGACGTGCATGACCTGATCCTCTGCCGTATGACACCCGATCTCTTGTACGATCAGATGATCGCCGCGGGCTGCGCGCGCAAGCTGGTATTCTCTTGGGCGGGCAACGGGGGTGTGGGGCTGCTGCGAGCCTTTCGGCGCGCTGTGGAGAGCGGCCACTTGGAGATCGAGGAGTACACCCACTTCGGGTTGAGCGCACGTCTGTTCGCTGGAGCCTCCGGGCTGCCCTTCTTTCCACTACGGTCGAACATCGGTTCGGACCTGCCTCGCTTCAACCGCAGCATCAGGACAATCACCTGCCCGTATACCGGGATGGAGTTGAGCACCGTGCCGGCGCTCAACCCTGACGTTGCCATCGTCCACGCGCAGCGCTCGGACGCAGAGGGCAATGCCCACATCTGGGGAGTTATCGGCGAGCAGCGCGAGGCGGCCTTCGCCGCAAGCAAGGTTATCCTCGTCGTTGAGGAGATAGTTGACGAGCGGGTCATCCGCTCCGATCCCAATCGTACGCTGATCCCCAGCTTCATCGTTAGCGCAGTGGTCGAGGAACCTTGGGGGGCTCATCCCTCCTTCTTACAGGGTTACTACGACCGTGACGACGGCTTCTACATCCAGTGGGACCAGATCAGCAGCAGCGAGGAAATGCTGAGGGCCTACCTGAAAGAGTGGGTCTATGGAGTTTCCGACCGGCGAGAGTACCTACGGAAACTGGGAGCCGAGAAGATCATAGCCTTAACACCCAAGCGCTGCTACAGCGTTCCGACCGACTACGGCCTTTATGTGTGAGGTGTTAGATGCGGTACAGCCAAGCGGAACTGATGGTGGTGACCGCCGCCCGCCGATTGCGGGACGGCGACCGGGTTTTCGTCGGTGTCGGCCTGCCCAACCTCGCGGCGAACCTGGCCAAACGGTCGCACGCCCCTGATCTGACAATGATCTATGAGTCGGGCATAGTCGGGCCCAACCCTAGCCGGATGCCGCTTACCATCGTGGATGCCGGCCTTGTGACGAACGCCTCCCTTGTCTGTTCTATGTTCGAGGTCTTCTGCTTCTATCTTCAACGCGGGCTGATCGATGTGGGGTTCCTTGGCGGCGCGCAGGTGGACCGCTTCGGCAACATAAACAGCACCGTTATCGGCTCTTATGAGCATCCGAAGGTGCGCCTGCCAGGGAGCGGCGGCTCCTGCGAAATCGCCACCCACGCCAAGCGCGTTCTGATCATGTCTCCACACCAGAAGCGGCGCTTTCCAGAGCGGGTTGAGTTTCTGACCAGCCCCGGGTTCTTAAGCAACCGGGGGGAGCGATCCCACCTCGGCCTACCGGGGGGTGGTCCGGAGGCGGTGGTGACGGACCTGGGGGTCATGGAGTTCGACCAGTCGGGGGAGATGGTGCTGGCGTCGCTCCATCCGGGCGCGACCATTGAACAGGTGTGGGAGAACACGGGATGGCCTTTGAAGGTCGCTAGCGACTTGGGGCTCACGCCCCAGCCTACGGACGAGGAGCTCCGTCTCCTGCGCGAGGACCTTGACCCCAAAGGCATCCACCTGAAGGGCACGGGCTAGTCAACCTCACCTTACCTTGTAGCAGGAAAGATGCTGCATTCCGCTTCTCGCCTAGCCGAGGGGGGTGGTTGCGTCCCCGCCCTCCATCCGGAGTCCGCGATGCGCCGACGCCACCCCATTCAATGTCACAATGCCCGCCTGCGGGTATGCCTTTTTCAAGCTGTCCGCAGGGGTCTTGTCTTCTCTGCTGTTGGCGGCCATGGGGTTCCTGCCCTCGGGCTTGCCCATGCGGACGGTCGCTTTGCCTGCGACGGTGCTCGCTGTATTGTTTCTAGGGTGGTGTGCGATATACACGATCCTGTTCCCCCACAGGGTACGCATGCCTCAGAGCGGGATCCGGCCCCTGGAGCGTTTTCAGGGTTGAAGAATTCCCAGGTTGAGTGGATTCCCTTGACAGAGTAGGCAGTCTGTTATACATTTCGCGCCTAGAGAGCGATATACGCACTCGTCCCTCTTTGCCGGCGGATGAATGGCGCCGCGAAATCCTAAACGAGGTACAGTTCACCGGCCCACTACCGTTGGAGCAACCTAGCAGGGTGTTGCTCGGTCGCTCATGGAGACGCGGAATCTCTTGGCGGCAGTTCAGATCAGCCTCGTCGAAGGGGTGCTCATCGACGGCGACCTGGCCGTCGACTTTCCGCCGCACATTGGCTAGAGAGTATCATCACCCTGCTTGATCGTCACCTGAGTGCCTTGGATTCGTACAGATTGGTATCTGTCCTCACATGATGGCCCGGCGGTTCCTTCTTGGACAACCCCAATCTCCGATCCGAAAGGGGAACTCAGGCAGGCATCAGGGAAACAGGGGCGTCTCCGCAATCTTCAGCGAAGTGTTGGTGCTTTGCCAAGTCCCCTATGAGGGCCATGAGAAGCGATCAGTATTCTGCGCCAAAGGCCGTTCCCCAGAGGCTTCCAGGAGGCTTGGCTGCGATCCGAATTTCGGATCGGGGTTCCAATGATTTCCCACGAATTGGAGTGCCTTGTTATGGCTCCTTCATATCCGACTCACTCGGGGTGGCGTGGCCGTCGCTCGAGGATCTAACCGACCTAGGCTAATCCGAATGAGCTAGGGATGCGCGGCGCTGAGAGTCCAAATGCCTCACTCCATCGGCAACCGGGAACACCGCACACAGCCTACCGGCAGGCGCGGGAGGCAGACGGGGGGGGCCGCTGGGCACTGTTGTCCGATTGAACTTATCGCGGACGCACGGGTACCGGGAAAGCTGACGATATGAGTTCGGCAACTAACTTTCCTTCAACACTAGTATTTCTCCGGCCCATAGTCGGAAAAGTTTTGGTCGTCCTCTTCGGGGCGGCCTTCCTGGTCTTCTTGTTCGGGCCACTGGTGGCCCTGTTGCTGTGGTCAGTTGCCCGAGGCTGGTTCTGGCCTAGCCCGCTTCCCACGAACTTCACCATCTTTTGGTACAACTATGCCCTCGCCGTCCCAGGGATAGTGGATTCCCTGCGCAACAGCGTGGTCGTGGCGGTGAGCGCCGTGGTCGTCACGACGCTTACTTCCCTTCCCGCTGGGTATGCACTCGCGCGTCTCCATTTCCCGGGCAAAGGCTTTTTCCGAACATTGTTCCTCCTGCCGCTGATGGTCCCAGCCATCGCCATCGGGATCGGGGTGGCGGCAGTGTTCTACCGCTTGAACCTGATCGGCACCTTGCCCGGCATCATTTTGGCGCACTCCGTCGCGACGTTGCCGTTCGGCATATTGATCCTCACTGCCGGATTCGAGTCCCTCAATCCCTCAGTTGAAGAGGCTGCAGCGGCCTGTGGCGCGGGAGCGTCGCGGCGTTTCATCACCATCACCCTCCCGCTCATAGCTCCAGCGATCCTAGCGCAGGCAATCTATGTTTTCACGATTTCGATGGACGAGTTCACGCTGACCCTGCTGCTTTCGAGCGCCGACACGGCCACACTCCCAGTTCGCATCTATGGCGCAATTGGGGAGGGATACATCCAGCTAAGCAGCGCGCTGGCGATGCTGCTTCTGTTGCCGAGTTTCGTGCTGACCTGTGTGTTGGTTCGGTTTGTTAAGACGGAGTACCTGACCATGGGAGGTGTCTAGTCTGGCCACGCGGACGGGTTCGAGAGTGGGGGACAGAAAGGGGGAGAAGAAATGAAGAGGAACGGCACGACCAGTGGCAAAGTATCTCGACGGCAGTTCGTGCAGATCGTAGCGAGCACGATGGGGACTGTGACCCTCGGCGGAGGCCTTTTACCGAGAGCCGCCGCGAGTTCGGCTGCTGCACCGGTCAGGCAACTTGCTTTCTTCGACTCGGCCTCTGGTGCCAACTTCGTGAATTGGTTTCAGACTTACGCATTCCCAAAATACCGGCAGATGACAGGCGTCGAGGTGAAGTTCACGTCTATCGGACCGGCCGAAGCGTTTCAGCGCTTGAAGGCGTGGACCCCGGGGCAGGGAGATGTGGACATTTTCTTCATTGCTGGAGATAGGATCGGCGCCTTTGCCAGGGAGAATCTACTCGAAGACCTCCGGAAGCTGTCACATCTGATCCCAAACTTGGCAAACGCGGAACCGCCTGAGAGCGAGACGATATTCGCATTTCCGATTGAAGGGAGGGCGGTACCCTTCTACAAGAACCATTACGTCTTGGCCTACAACTCGGACGTGGTCAAGAACCCCCCCACTAGCTTCAAGGATCTGTTCAACCGCGGGGCCGAGTGGAAGGGGAAACTGGGCTACATCGATGCCCGGTCACCGATATCTGGCACAGGCCGGTTATTCGTTGGGTGTTTCTTGCGTGCTTTCGGCTGCGACTTGCGACTACAAAACGGTCGGGAGAACGCGACTTGGGGTCCTGCCTGGGAAAAGCTGGTCGAATTCGAGAAGTTCGTGTTCAAGAAGCACGCGAATTCGGGCGGTGAGCAGTTTGGTCAGATCACTCAAGGTGACGTCTGGATTGCCCCGCAGGCAAAGGACTTCATCGAATACACAAAGAGGGTCGGATCGCTACCGCCAAGTACCAAGACAACCTTCCTGGAAGAGGGGACGCCAGTCTTAGGGAGCTACGCGAGCATTCCAAGGGGGCTAAGCGAGGCTCGCCGGGAGGCGGCAGCGCGCTTAGTCAACTTCTTGCTCTCTGAGGAGGTGCAAGTGGAACTTGTGAACCAAATGCAGATCTACCCGACGACGAACGTCTGGGAAAAGGTGAATCCGAATGTGTATAAGGAGGCCGTGCCCACCAAGGAGCAAATGAGACGCTACCGGGCTAAGGACCTGCCGATGGAAGCCCTTGAGCACATCGTCGCCGTATGGGCGACCAAAGTCGGCTACGGCGGATAGAGGGGTACGCCGGCGGGTCGTTCCGGGGCGAGCGAGCCCTATTCCGGAAGGCAATTATCGCCTTGAAGGGTGAACCCTGAGGGCTCGTAGTGGTGGAGAGAGGAGACTTCAACCACCCGTGAGCCTTTTCGTGCCGGGTGTTGACGTCGATGGAGGGAGCGTGTGAACGCCAGCTACGCAAGCACCTTGGGGCTTGCCCTCAAAGAGGATAGCTCCATTTCGGGTTAAGGCCAGTGGACTTGGAGTAGGGGATGCTGCCGGGGTCTCAGCAAATGATAGCTGTAACCCTTCGCGGTGTGCTTAAGAGATTCGGCGGCGTACCCGCCGTGGATGACGTGTCGCTCGATGTTTTCGAGGGCGAATTCCTCACATTGCTCGGACCTAGTGGCTGTGGGAAGACGACAACACTTCGATGCATAGCCGGCTTTGTGCGACCCGACGCCGGGCGAGTGCTTATCACGGGCAGAGATGTAACGGATGTTGCGCCACATCGCAGGAACATCGGGATGGTGTTCCAGAGTTATGCCCTGTTCCCGCACATGAGCGTACTGGGCAACGTCACATATGGGCTGCGCGTTCGTGGAGTGGGCAAGAGTACCATCGCGAAGAAGGCGGAAGCAGCGTTGGATCTCGTCCGATTATCGGAGCTTGGCCCAAGAAGGGTGCACGAGCTCAGCGGAGGCCAACAGCAGCGAGTAGCTCTCGCGCGTGCCCTCGTCTACGAGCCAAGTGTGCTTCTCCTAGATGAGCCGCTGAGCAACCTGGACGCGAAGCTGCGTGCCGAGATGCGGGTGGACATCCGCAACCTCCAGAAGCGCCTGGGCACGACAATGATCTACGTCACCCATGACCAGGAGGAGGCTCTGAGCGTATCTGACCGCATTGCAGTCATGAACGTAGGGCGCATCGAGCAGTTAGCGACCCCCTCAGAAATCTACGATAAGCCGCAAACACCGTTCGTCGCGGATTTCATCGGCGTTTCAAGCATCCACGAGGGTGTGGTGGAGAGTAGCTCAAACGAAGCGACCGCGATCATCAGGGTATCGTGGGGTCAGCGCGTCACAGCGTCGGCGTCTACGTCTCTCCCGACGGGGGCTCGAGTATGGTTGGTCGTTCGCCCTGAACACATTCGGCTCTCGACGTTAAACAACAACAAATGTGCCAGTCGGCCGGACGGCTTCCGCGGCACTGTCGCTGTATGCACCCTGCTCGGCGCGACGATGCGCTATCGGATCGCGCTGCCAGGTCAGGTGATGATCACTGCGGACGTTCAGCGCAGGCCCGGGGAGCAAGCTTATCGGAGCGGGGAGGAGGTATTCGTGGAGATCGTCGAAGCGGCCGTTCTACCTAGAAGCTGATAGCGAATCCCAAGACAGTAGGGTGCCTTGAGAGCCATCGATATCTACCCCGGGATATTGATGCGGCGGTCCCCGGGCAGCAAGTGGGTGAAGCGTGGGGAGGCTACCCATCGCCTGAGGTCCTGGGCAGCAAGGTCCAGTTCCCCAGAGCATAGTAATGGCCTAGTGATCCTGGACAACTAGTGGATGCGATTAGAGCGAAGGTAGGCTAAATCGAGAAGTGAGAATGGTTGCGTAACCCAGCGCTGGACCTATTAAGACCGGGTGCGCGTCCGCGACCCGAGGGAGAGGTCTCCGACCGTCGGTCCCAACGCTGGACGGATGCTCCCACTGCGCTTTTGCTGATGACACCAGCGCTACTTGTGATAGGCGTCCTGGGCCTCTTCCCTATTGTGCTCGTGCTAGTATACAGCGTAGAAGGACCTCAGCACCTCAGGCTGGACGCGTACGTCCGCTTCTTTTCTAATCCTCGCCATTATGCGGCGCTCTTAAACACCATCGGGATTGCCGTTCTATCCACGCTCGGGAGCGTAGTAGTTTCGCTGCCCCTCGCGTTCTTGCTTCGCCGCAGCCAACGCTATCGCGCACTCATGCGGATGCTCATCACGCTCCCGCTCATGGTGCCGGTCTTGATCGCCGCCTACGCCCTGACGCTCTTCTTCGCAAACAATGGGCTGTTCAATTATCTCCTCGTCCAGGTACTGCACTTGGTGCCACAGCGTCTGCAGATTTCCTATAGTCTCACGGGCGTCATGCTTGCTTGCATCTGGCGCTACTTCCCGTTCGTCGCCATTGTGGTGGCGGCCGCGCTCGAATCCCTGGATCCAAGCCTGGAGGAGGCTGCTGCAAGCATGGGGGCGAGCCCCGCACGTGCGTTCCGGGACGTCGTGCTGCCGTTGCTCCAGCCGAGCATCCTCGCTGGCAGCATCCTTGTGATTGTAGGAGCGTTCGGAACGTTCTCGATTCCCCTGATCATGGGTCGCGGGCAGGACGTATTGTCTGTTCTCGTGTACCGTTACTTTGCAGTCTCTTTCGACACGGTCAGTGCGAGCGTGGTGGCGACCGTCATGGTCGTAATCCAAGTGGCTCTGCTCATCTTCTACACGCGAGTGTTACGGAGGTCGATTGGATGAGTTTGGCAAGATCTCGCGGTATTCTCAAAGGCTGACGCGAGATAACTCTCAGGCGGGAGGGGCAGGGCTACGCTGTATCACAGTGGGTCGGGTTTCGAATTCCTGATGGCTCAGACTCTGGCAGGCTTGAGACCATTGAAACCTGCTGAGTCTAGGGTGCGCATTCCCAGCACTTGTGACAGAGGAATACGCGCATGACCAGGAACGGTGCGGACGTGATCGTCGTTGGGGGCGGAGGGGCCGGCCTCTGTGCGGCTGTGGCGGCCCGGGAGGCGGGTGCCGAGGTTCTATTGCTGGCCAAGGCCCCCGTTGGCCGAGCCTGTGCCACGGCCTATGCCGGGGGGCTGTTCTCTCTTGGAGTCGAGGGCGTGACCCCGAAGGAACACCTGCAGCGCACCTGGGAGTGCGGCCGCTTCCTCAACGAGCGCCACCTGCTGAAGGTGATGGTCGAGGAGGCGCCGATCCGTGTACCCGGCCTCCGCCGCTTCGGGGTAAAGCTCGATTTGAGTCCGGGTCAGGCTACGGTCGGGCCATACGCGGCCTCGCCCACCGTGGGCGGCACCGCTCTCACCCAGCCCCTGCTGGAATTTGCTCGGAGGCAGGGTGTAAGGGTTCAGGATGGTTTGCTGGCGACAGGGCTTGTGCTGGACGGCCGCTGCGTCAGGCTGGAAACCGTTCGGTGGGCAACCTCCCAGGTCGAGATCTGGCGAGCGAAGGCTCTGGTGGTGGCCACCGGAGGAGGGGCAAGCGTCTATGGTCGGAACGACAACCCCGGGGGGAGCACCGGCGACGGCTACGCCTTGCTCTACCACGCAGGGGTGTCCCTCCAAGATATGGAGTTCGTGCAGTTCTACCCCCTCGGCTTTGCGGAGCCGGGCTTCTTTGCCTGGAATCCGAGCGTTGCGATCCTCGACCGCGTCCGGTTGACCAACTCGGCCGGGGAACCCTTCTTCCAGCGCCTACTGCCCACCTGGGGGATGAAAACGGTGGCAGAGGCCGACCTCTTCGCGCGGTACCAAGGCGCACTGGCGGTGGCCCTCCAGTGGGCGGCCGGGGATGAGGTATACCTGCATCTGAACGAGTTGAGCCCTAACCAGTGGAAGGACCGCTATTTCGCGTCCCTGCGCCGCTTTTATCCGGTCGGGTTCGACCCCGCCTCGCGGCCGGTACGCGTTGCACCGACTGCGCACTTCATGTGCGGAGGAGCCAGCATTACCGCCGACGGGGAGACTTCGCTGCCCGGGGTCTACGCTTGTGGGGAGGTCACGGGCGGGCTGCATGGGGCCAACCGGGTGGGGGGCAACGCCTACAGTGAGTTGGTGGTCTTTGGGCAGAAGGCAGGCCTCGCAGCGGCGCGCTGGGCACGGGAGCAGCCTGCCCTCAAGATTGGGGTAACGCCGGCTGAGATCACGGAGACCAAAATCCAGGGTTGGGTGGCTAACACTGCGGGTCCCCTGCCTCGGGAGCTGCGGAAGCGCCTGAACGACGTGGCCGACCGGCACCTGGGGCCTCTGCGTCGGGGGGCGGGCCTTGAGCGGGCCCTGGTCGAATTACAGCAACTTGAGGAACGGCTGCCCCACATGCGCTTGGAGCGGGAGAGCGACTTGCGGGAGGCGTTCGAGGTTGAGAACCTGTGCCTGACCGCCAAGCTGATAAGCCAGGCAGCTATCGCCCGCACGGAAAGCCGCGGCGTGCACTTTCGAGAGGATTACCCCCAAGAGAATGACGCCTGGCTCCGGCACGTGGTGCTTCGGCGGGGCACCGAGGGCCCGGTGTTGGAGATCAAAGAGACGGACCTTGTGTAGGACAGGCATCCTCACAGATCCGGCGTACGGAGTAAGCAGTAATGACAAAGAAGGAGGAGGATCTTGGACAAGCTCATCATCACTGTAAGCGTTGACTCGACGGGAAGCTATCCTGGAAACAAGCTCTGTCCTCCTTGTACAGACATCGACCGCGTAGCGGACGAGTACGTTCGTGCAGTGAACGTGGGGGCCTCGGTGGTCCATCTCCACGGCGTCCGCGAACTCGAACGCTCAGTGCAGCCAGACGGGAGACGAACGTCCAGGCTCATATATGAAGGATGGCGCGCCATGAAAAACAAGATCTCGGCCGCGTGCCACCCCGTTTTCCAGTTCGGCATTGCGGCTGCGCGCTTCTCTGAGAAGGTGGCTCTGTTCGACCTCAATCCCGACATGACATCAGTGCCGTTTAACGCCCACGACGAGTACTTCCAACCTGACCCGGCCTACCCCCCAAACGAGATCTTGGCCCTCCACCCGGCTGACGAGCTACGCGCTTACGCCAGGGCCACCCGCGAGAAAGGCGTCAAAATGGAGATCGAGGCATTCCATACGGGTGCCTTCTGGAACGTGGGCCTGCTGCGCCGCGAGGGACTTCTGGACGACCCGCTCTGGATTACCCTGCTCTTCGGCTGGCCGGGCGGTTCCTGGACCCCTCCCACACAGCAGGCGCTCCTCTATCTCACCAGCAATCTGCCGGTAAACTCCAACTGGAACGTGAGCTGTATGCACCCGCCATCCTACTGGGGGCTGCTGGCGACAGCTATTTCGCTTGGGGGCCACGTGCGTGTTGGCTGGGAGGACAATCCCTACCTGGAAGATGACACCCTGGCGACGACCAATGCGCTCTTGGTGGAGAAAGCGGTGCGCATCGCGCAGGAGCTCGGCCGAGACATCGCCTCGCCCGATGAAGCCCGCCGGATCATCGGCCTGAGAGCGAATGTTCAAGCCTAGCAGCTGGCGGGATCAGTCATCAATTCTGGCTGCCAAGAGCATATAAGGCTGGCGGCGCCTGCTGGTTTGTGGCTGGACAGATGCTAACGTCGATGGTGTGTAGGTACGGGACAATGGCAACCTTACGTAAAACGAGCACGCTTCAAACCCTCGATCGCGGCCTGCAGGTCCTGGAGCTACTGGCCAAACGTGAGCTGGGCCCGACCGACCTCGCCCGAGCTGTTTGCGTGGACCGCGCCAGCATCCACCGCATCCTCCGCACCTTGATCGAGAAGGGATTCGTGGAGCGGGTTGATGCTGGCGGCCGATATCGCGCCAACTTGCGTCACCTGCTCGCGCTTGCAGGGGAGATGACCGCCGAGGGCGAGGCCAACTGGCTGGTGCTCGCGAAGTCCCACTTAGAGGAGCTTAACTCTGCGACTGGATTGTCGGCAAACTTCTGTGTGCCCAGCGGCAATGAGATGGTCTACTTGGTGCAGGTCTTGGGGGAGGGGCTCTCCGTCCGCCACCCCCCCGGCACCAGACGTCCTCTTCACGCCTCTGCCGTTGGCAAGGCCTACCTCGGCTCACTCCCCCAGGTGAAGCTGGATGCGTTGCTGGCTACCTTGGAGATGCGGAAGTTCACGCCGTCGAGCATAACCTCGGTTGCGGAGCTGAAAAGTCAGCTGCAGATGACTCGGTTGAAGGGCTACTACATGGACCGCGGTGAGTTCAATTCGCGCATTCAATGCATGGCGGCGCCCGTCTTTGACCAGTTTGGCAGCGCAATAGCGTCGGTAGGGGTTTCGGGACCTGTTGAACACTCAGCATACAAACGGGAGGCCAAACTCGGGGCGCTAATCGTGGACATTGCACGGAGGATGTCCATCGCGCTGGGGTACGGGGGCGAACAATTGGATAAGCGAACCTTAGAGCAACCAAAGAGGCGTGCACGTAAGTCGGTTTCTACTGCGGTAGCGTCCAATTGAGGATGTCGGGTCACTGGAGGTGGAGGCGTGAAGGGACTGAGCTGCAATTCGAATATTTTGAGTGCGTTGAGTCTCGAGGAAGCAATCGAGGTGGTGGCCGAGCTCGGCTACCAAGCGATCGATATTAATGCGGAGGTTTCGCCTCCCTTCTTGCCGGTGCCCCCGCCTCACTTGACTCCAGCGGCGGATGTTAATCGGCGAAGGAAAGTGCGTAGGTGTGCTGAGGAGGCAGGAGTGGTCATCGCGGCCCTCAACGGCGGTGCTAACCTGATCCACGGTGTTCCCGAGACGAGGCAGGCGAACCTCCAAGCTGTGAAGAGAGCGGTGGAGCTCGCCTCCGATCTGGGGGTCCCCTACGTGGTGCTGGGAGGCGGGCACAAGGATTTCTATGGCAGGGAAAGCCAATACTGGGAGTGGCTGGTAGCTGCCCTGCGCGAGCTTGTGGCCTATGGGAGCCATCTTGGCGTGACCATTGCCGTGGAGGCAGGGAGCTTGCCCGGCCGTCTCGTACACAATCTGGACCGCATGCGCAAGCTCCTGAGCTACTCTGGGCTGGAACGCCTGGGTGTCCTTTTCGACCCTGGACATTACCACGTCCGAGGAGATTCTGTGGTCGCCGCATACAGCGCACTGAGCGAGAGGGTAGTACATGTGCATGCTAAGGATGCAAGGGGTAATGCCGAGGATTTTGAGTTCCCCCCACTCGGAATGGGGGAGATAGATTTCGAGGATCTCCTGGGGGCAATGGTGGCCGCAAACTACCCCAACTACATTGCTGTTGAATATGAAGCCTTTGCGTGGGGCTACGAGACCGATGCTAAACGGATACTCTCAGACAGTAAGTACTTCTTGGAGGGAATCCTCTCTTCGAAAGTGAGGTCTGGTCAGGAGGCCAACCCAAGGGTTTCGGAGGGTTATGGGCTTACAACGGGCTAAATATCAATTCGCCACCGAGAGGAAAAGAAATGAGTGAGGAGGTGCGTCTCGGAGTCGTTGGCTGTGGTTTCATTGCCCGCAATCGGCACATCCTTAGCGCCTTGGAAGTCCCTGCCATTCGCATCGTGGCGATCACCGACCTCGTGCGGGAGCGTGCCGAAGAATGGGCGTCTCGCCTTGGGGCTAAGGCCTACATAAGTGCAGAAGAGATGTACGAGCAAAGCGACCTGAAGGGGGTGATCATCACCACGCGACCAGAAACGCATGTTCCGTTGGCGCTAGGGGCCATGCAAAGGCGCATCCCCGTGTTGGTCGAGAAACCCTTGGCGGATAACATCGAGAGTGCGCGGCAAGCAGCATTGATGGCGGACAGTATGAAGCTACCCTGTTTAATGGGCTTCAATAAACGTTCGGCCCCGGCTTACCAATTCGCGAAGCAGCAGATCGAGAAAGGCCACTTCCGTGTTACGAGTTTGAACGTTGAGTTTTCATCGGGTACTTGGGGAGGTGTCCCGCCGAGTCCCGATAACCCAACGTACACCCGGATAAGAGCCGACATCAGGAAGGCAATGCTCCTGCATCACATCCATGCCTTTGACTTAGTGCGATATTTTGCAGGGGAAGTGAAGACGTTGCGAAGTATATTCACCGGGGATATCAATGGCGACGGCTGCTACGCGACCGTATTCATAACGGAATCGGGTGCTGTTGCCAGCCTAGTGTCAGGGTCATATTTAAGCTGGAGACATCCCTTCGAGCGAGTAACAATCGCGGGAGTTAACGAGTACTTCTCGATAGACAACTTCCGGGACGTAACCTGGTATCGCGCGGATGAGGCGCCAGGGCGGAAGTACACACCCAACTACAGCATTCAGGAGTATTCTGGTAACTACTTAGAAGGTTTTGTGCCCCAGTTGGCGCATTTTGCACAATGCATTCGTGGGAACGAAACTCCACGAGCGACCCTGAGAGACGGGTATCTGACCCTCAGGCTTGATTTGGCAGCACAGTTGTCCGCAAAGGAGGGGAGAGACTTGGATCCCACCGAATTGGATGCGGTTAGAGGATAGAGGTGGAGGTGTCAGCATGATATGAACTGGTGGGGGCCGGTCTTCAACGGGCAGGAATGGTACACGGCGATGCCTAACATTGGAGGTGCGCAATAGAAGTGACAGCCAAGGTCCGGGAGCCAGGAGGCTCTATCAGCGCCGTCGTCACGGCGGATGCGATTAATAGATTGGTTGTATCTTGGACTGTGACATCCGAGTAGCGATGCCAACACTTTCCCTTTTAAGTATACCCTCCTGAATGACACCGCCTGTTGTGGTAGGCCGGCTAGTTAGGGAGGAAGGAGGCAGGTTAGTTGCGTTGCCGCATTGGCTGAGGACACGCCACCACCACACCGTAAGCGACGATGTGCAGTCAATGGAGTGTACTGTAGGAATCGAGAGAGACCTCGGTCGTCGAGGATAACATATTCGCTACCCCAAAGAATCAAGTAACTGGCAATTGGAGTTGAAAATGGTCGGGGACGGAGAAGGAGGCGAAACGATGAGACACGATCGTAACTATCGAAAGTACGTCTTAGCGTGTCTGATGGCGGGGTTATCCCTAGGTCCATGGATCGCAGAACCTACCCATGCAGGGACTAAGCCACTAGAGGGGACGTATCCGCCCATCAAGGCTGGAAAGCCGTATGCCGGTCAGACTGTTCGCCTGGCAATGCAAGCAGGATGGACCGCCTTCAAACAGGTCCTAGATCGCCTCAGCGAGTTTGAGGAAATGACCGGCATTCGTGTTGTCGTAGACTCTGTCCCGGCTAGCGATATGCAACGGAAACAGCTGATTGAGGTGTCGCAAAGTACTGGAACCTACTCACTGGTTGCCGGGAATGCGAACGAATTTAGAGCCTTCGACAAATGGACCATTCCGCTCACCCCTTACGTGAATGAAACCTGGGGAGACCCTGAGAAGTTCATGGGGTTTCTCTGGCCAATCCACCGGGATACGCTGGTCGGAGGCCAAATCCATTACGTAGCATTTCACGCAAATACCCAGCTTGGCTTTTACTATAAGAAGCCGTTTACTGATCCAAAGAATAAAGCTTCCTTTAAGGCTAAGTACGGATACGACCTAGAGATTCCAAGTAGTCTCTCCCAGGTGCAGGATATTGCGAATTTCTTCACCGGGGGCGGGAAGTATGGCTTCACAGCGAACTGGGGTGGAGGCGGTCCTGGATACATCTCGTGGGTTGACTACTACATGAAGAGCACAGGTACCCGGCTCATCGACGATGGCTTCAACGTCACCTTTAGCCAGGGGAAAAATCGGGAAGTCGCGATACGAGTGGCTGCGTTTCAACAGGATGCTCTGCATAAGGCGAAGTTCGCGAATCCTGATACGGTTACCTTCAATACGGGGATGGTCGCAGATTATTTCATGAGTGGGAAGGCAGTGATGGCGTACGGCTGGCTCACCGACTACTGGCCGCAGATGCAGCGACCGGAGTTCAGGGCGGAGCACGGTGAAGTTGGAGCGTTTCCGTTTCCTCCGCTGGATCCCGCGATAAGAGCTGGGGGTTACGTGTCATGGTGGAATATCGGGATCCCGAAGGACAGTAAATCTCCCGGCGCCGCCTGGGAGTTCATTAAATGGCTGTTGAACGACAAACAACAGCGGCCAATGGCGACGGTTGGTGGGCAACTCCCGCCCATACCGGAAATGGCGGCCAAGTTTGCGAATCAAGGCGTCATTCCCCGCGCACAGTACGACTCCTTCGTGGCTGCCAAGCGGCTCTGGATTACGATTCCTGAGCAAGCCCTCGAGCTACGGTCAAAGGGAGTGGAACTTCACTCGGCGATGCTTGCCAACAAAATCTCACCGGAGGAATTCGTGGATCGATTTGCGCGTGAAACGGAGGGTCTAATCAAGCAGAGGGGGTACAAGAAATAACTCCGACCTTCTGGCTCCGACGAGTCTGCTTGACGAGCGGTCCTCAGGCGAGCGTCCTGTGACACGCTAAGCATAGCCGTGTAGACAACTGCAATGCGATAGGACTGTTGTATGCCCAGGGCGTTACCTTTCATCTCGCGGTGGACGCGACTAACCCGGTACGGAAAAAGAAGTGGGGACGATCGCGAACAGATGTTCAAGTGTTCATGAGGTCTTACTAGCAGTCATAAGCAGGAATTCGGATCTCTGCTTACGGTGTTGCTCGATACCCCTCTGTCGGAGCCTGGGTGTCACAGGAATTCCAGAGCGCGGCTAGTACGAAGACCCCAGTATTTGATACACGTGTTTCGACGTCTGCTCACTCCTCCGCCTCTCGCGGCGGGCGGGATAGATGGAGAAGTTCGGAATCGAGCAGGCCTAGGTTGCGTTTGCATTAGGGAAGCAGCAACGGCAGACCATGTACCTGACTACCGGAAGAAGCAGGAGGTTTCTCTTAGGCGTCGTAGTGGCATTACCGCTCGCGTACTTGCTAACAATGTACATGTACCCACTCCTCAGACTCCTATACATGAGCATGGCCGATATTAATCCCATTTTCGGGAGGGATGAGTTCGTTGGACTGCGAAACTATACAAACATCCTCACCGAAGGACGGTATGTGGCTGCGCTCGCGCGGACAGTGGAATATACGGGTATAGTGGTAATTGCCAATCTTTTACTTGGCATGCTCTTTGCCCTGCTTACCGTTGAGATCTCAAACACACTTGGGGAGGCTATATCACGGGTATTCCGGCTCATCGTTATGGCCCCGATGCTTTTACTTCCCGCGGCTGGAGCCGTAATGTGGATGTTTGCCCTAACGGAACACTATGGATGGGTGAACCACCTGATGAAGCTGCTGGGATTTAGCCCGTATCCCTGGCTTGCTTCCGATTCTGCATTCTATTGGGTAATGTTGACGGATATATGGGGCTGGACACCCTTTGTCTACCTTATCTTGCTGGCGGGGATTGAGAATCTCCCCCGAGAACCGCTGGAGGCCGCGAAGGTCGACGGGGCGACATGGCTGCAGACTCTTGTACGAGTTAAGTTGCCCATGTTAAAGCCCGTGATAGTTGTAGCGCTGGTAATTAAGGGAATCGATACCTACCGCGCATTTGACTATCTTTGGATTATGACGGAGGGGGGACCTGGAGAGATATCGACGACTCTGAATATCATCGTTTTCAAGACGGCATTCCGGCATGCGGACTTTGGCATGGCTAGTGCCCTTGGGGTTGTGACGCTATTACTTCCATTAGCACTCGTATTGACGGTACTCGTGCCGCGGTGGGGCCTGGCAAGACATGAGGTCTGAACTTCCTGGAGTCGTCCCGAGGAGATGGAGAGGCCTGGTTGGGCGCCCCTTCTCCAAGCACTGGCGTGCGGGATTACTAGTGCTATTGATGGGTGCAGTAATGGCGTGGTCGTTAGTTCCGATGTTGTGGTTTTTGATGGTGGCGTTCTCGGAGCCTGGCTTTATTCCGACAAGCATCGGGATCTCTCGGAAGTTAAGTCTGGACAGCTTCCGAGGAGCGCTAATAGGTGGGCGAAGAACAGCTGGCGGACTGCAGGCGCCGATCGCACCTGCGATCGGAAACTCCTTCATCGTGGCGACAGGAACGGTTGCTCTGGTGCTGGCGCTTTCAATTGGGGCCGCCTATGTGTTTTCGCGTGTGCGCTTCCGCGGCAAAGGGGTGCTGTATCAGAGTTTTTTGGTTGTTCGGGCGACCCCCAGTATGTCGTTGGCAGTGCCGGTATACTTGCTCCTTCTGAGTTACCGCTTACTGAATACGAAGTTGGGCTTGGTTCTTGTGCATACTATAGCCGCACTTCCGCTAGCGGTGTGGCTCATTAAGGGCTTTATGGACACGGTCCCCCCTGAGCTGGAGGAGCAGGCGATGATCGATGGGGCGTCGGTATCTAAGACCCTTCGGCTTATCACCTTACCGTTGGCAGCGCCGGGGATAGCAGTAGCAGCGTGTTTCGTTTTTCTTGCAAGTTACATCGAGTACCAGTACGCGTTGATTATTAACCGGGGGGACGTGATAACGTTACCGCTGGCGATTCGGGGCTATATGAGCGAGCACGAGGTGTTTTGGAATGAAATGGCGGCTGCTACATTCGTTTCGATGATTCCACTCGCTTTGTTCTTTAGCTTCGTGGGACGGTACATCGTCCGAGGTCTTACCCTGGGGGCGCTGAAGTAACTCGAGAGGTCTTCTCAGAGCCCATAGATAATAGAGCATTCCGTGCTGGGGCGCGTAAGAATGACACGTTGAGGTCGGATGCGGCTTTGTGGCATGGCGTTAATCAGCGGGAGGTGGGGTTCCTGGGATGGGGGTGAAGCTCCGAGCTGGAGGATGTCTTGGTCCAGGATGAGCTGTCACTCTCTCTTATCCACCGGATGTCCGGAGGCCAGCTAACGGTATTCCGGGGGTGAGGAAAGTGGAGCTTATTTGCGGCTAAGACGAGATCCAGGTTAAGCCAAGGCCTAGGACTATCGGGATGAAAGGACCCGGGTGGCGAAGGCATTTCGATGGCTGATGGGATGCTATGGGTTTGGGTGGTATTAGAAAGGGGTGCCTACTGGTGTGAGCTTGAATAGGCCTGGAATTGACTGAAAGTATGCTGATCTACGCCAGATCCTCGACCAGGTGGAGGAAGTTAGTTTGGGAGAAGAGACGTTTAAGTGCAGAGCCTGAGAATTGCCCGCAGAGGAGGTTCTGGATGATGAGCCTAGTGGGCCGTGTGGCCATCGTAACTGGAGCTGGACAAGGGATCGGTCGCGGAATCGCGCTGGAGTTGGCGCGGGAGGGGGCCGATGTGGTGGTGGCGGATATTAATCCAGCGACGGCGGAATCTGTAGCTGGGGAAATAGATGCTTTGGGCCGGCGGTCACTTCCGGTATCGGTAGACGTTGCGGTCCGATCAGGGGTAGACGTGTTGGTCGCCCGGACTCTACAATCGATGGGAAAGTTGGATATCATGGTCAACAACGCCGGTGTCGTACACGTCAAGCCTTTCCTGGAGATCACCGAGGAAGAGTGGGATCATGTCTTCGCGGTCAACTTGAAGGGCGTGCTTTTCGGCACGCAGGCGGCTGCAAGGGAGATGATCAAGCAGCGGAACGGCCGGATAATCAATACAGCCTCAGTGGCTGGAAAATTCGGCCGGCCCATGCTGATGGCCTATGCTGCCAGCAAGGCCGCTGTCATCAGTATCACCCGCTCGGCGGCCTTGGCCCTGGCACCCTATCAAGTAAGGGTGAACGCTCTTTGTCCCGGGGTAGTGGATACCCCCCAGTGGGAGAAATCCCGCAGGGATCTGAGTGCCTATGGCGACGAGGGCAAGGCCATACCCCTGTCTCCGCTGGGCCGGCTGGGGCAGCCCGAGGACATAGCCAAGGTGGCGGCCTTTCTGGCAAGTGATGGTGCAGCCTACATGACAGGCCAGGCGATCAATGTCTCCGGCGGGACATGCATGCATTAGGTGGTAGCTGACCATTTAACCTGGAAAATTCATGAACGCGTGGAACAGAAGCGCTTCCATCGTGGTTAAGCTCTGTGAACACCGGCAGTTTCCGTCGGGGAGGAGGCACACACGTGTCCAAACAGTCTGTGCAGACAGTCCTGTTCTCGACGTTCTTCGCCAACCCCCGGGTCGTCCAGTTCGACACGCCCCAACAGAGTTCGGATGGCGGGGCCATCCTCCTGAAGGAGATCAACGATCGGCTCGGGCTCACGGCGCGCCTGGCGGCCTGCCTCAACGAGTGGCGGCAGGTGGGGAAGGTGGAACACGACCTGCCCATGCCGGCCCGCCGGCGCTGCCTCGGCCTCGCCTGCGGCTACCCGGATGCCAACGATGGTGCCCGCCTCAAGGACGACCAGGTTCACAGGCTCCTCGTGGGGGGCGATCCGACCACAGGGTCGCCCCTCGCCTCCCAAGCCACGCTGTCCCGGTTCGAGAACGCTGTCATCACCCACGACGTGGTCCGGCTGACATCTGCCCTCGCCGACGTAGTCATCGCCCACCACCAGGCGCGCTTCGGCTCGCCGCAGGTCCGGCGCATTACGATCGGTCTAAATCCCACCGACAACCCCACTTATGGGCAGCAGCAGCTCGCCTTCGTAAACAGCCGTCACGACACCTAGTGCTACCTCCCGCTCCTCGGATTTCTCATCTTCAAGGACGAGAGGAGCAGCACCTCGTCGCGGCGCTCCTCCGGTCGGGCAATGCGCATGCGAGTCGAGGCGCGATCGCAGTGCTGCGCCGGCTGTTCCGGAAGCTCCGGGCGGCCTTCCCGAAGGCGACACTCCGGGTGCGCTTGGATGGAGGCCTGGCCACGCCCCCCTGTTCGCCTGCCTCGAAGCCGAGGGAGTCGAGTACCCCGTGGCGATGGCGAGCAACCCTAGGCTGGAGAAACGTCTGCGGCGGCTCCTGGGGAAGGCCCGCATGGTTTCCAAAGCCACAGGCCAGACGGTCCGGCCCTTCATCGAGACCTGCTATGCTTCCAAGAAGTGATCGCGCAAGTGCCGGGTGATCATGAAAGCGGAGGTGGTGCGCCTCGCCGCGTGCGGCCCCCGGGACAACGTCCGAATTGTCTTGACCAACCTGTCCCAGAAGACGGCATACGTCTGCCAGCTTTACTGCGCCCGGGGGGACCTGGAGATCCGGATCAAGGAGCTCCACGCCGGCCTCTGCCTGGACCGGACGAGGTGCTCCCGATTCCGCGCCAACGTCTTTCGGGTCATGCTTATGGCCGCGGCCTACGTCCTGGTTCAGGAGCTCCGCCTTCACCTGGCCGCCACCGCCTGTGCCAAAAGCCAGGTCGGGAAACTGGGCGAGTGTCTCATCAAGCGGGGGATCCGCGTCACCGTCTCGGCCCGGCGGATCGTGTTCCATCTGCCCAGCGCCTTCCCGTGGCTAGCCATCTGGCAGGCGGTGGCGTTGGCGCTTGGAGCCCGCATCGAATAACCTTCGCCGCCGTCTCTCCCTTCTCTGCGACGTGCGCTACGGGATGCGTGTCTCTACTGGCGGCCCCAGCGCGGCGCTGGGCTCCTGTTGTCTGGTGACCCTTTACGCCGCACGGCCCCGCTAACGTCTCCACAACTGCCCGAAGGAGTGAACTATCATCAATGCGCCACTCAGTGAGGATCACCTGCTCGTTCACGAATTTTTCGGGCTAGACGACCAGGCGGGAGGCTGAGAATGATGAAAGCGATATGCGTCTATGAATATGGAGGGCCGGATGTCCTGCATCTCCAGAAGGTCGCCACCCCTACGCTGGGGCCAGGCCAGGCATTGGTTCGGCTCATGATGGCGGGTGTGAACTTTGTGGACATATATCATCGGCGGGGCGGCTATCCGGTGCAATTGCCGTTCATCCCGGGCCGCGAAGGGGCAGGCGTGGTCGAGGCGGTGGGAGAGGGAGTCACCAACGTCAAGCCGGGCGACCGAGTTGCGTACGCGGGCCAGCCCGGCGCCTACGCCGAAGCCAGCGTGATCCAAGCCGACAGCTTGATCCCTCTACCTGCTGACCTCTCCTTCGAGCAGGGCGCCGCATTCCCACTGCAGGGGATGACCGCGCACTACCTGACCCACGAGTATCGGCGCTTAAAGCCGGGCAACACCGTGCTCATTCACGCCGCCGCCGGCGGGATGGGTTTGCTCCTGGTACAGTGGGCTCGGCATCTCAAGGCGCGGGTCATTGGGACCGTGTCCACTGAAGAGAAGGCGAAGGCGGCCCGGGAAGCCGGCGCTGATGAGATCATCCTCTATACGCGCCAAGATTTCGTCGTCGAAACCAAGCGCCTCACGAACGGACACGGCGCGGACCTGATTATCGACGGGGTGGGCAAGACTACCTTTCCGGGCAACCTGGAGGCTGTCGCCTTGCGCGGGCATATTGTGCTCTTCGGGGCAGCGAGCGGGCCCGCGGACCCGATCACGCCATATTCCCTGATGCCCCGTTCCATTACGGTCTCCGGCGGCAGCTTACCCAATTTTCTGCTGAAGCGGGAGGAGTTGATGCGCCGGGCAAGCGATGTGCTTGAAGCTGTCCGTGCTGGATGGCTGCGCCTGCACGTCGGCAAGGTATTTCCTCTGGCGCAGGCGGCCGAGGCTCATCGGCTGCTCGAAGGTCGCCAAACGATCGGCAAGGTTCTGTTGTCGGTGCGTGGTTGAGGCGAGAGCGTAGGCGTTTTCTGCAATTCGGGGTTCGTCCCCCCCGACGAGACCAGGGGAGTCCGTCCGGGAGGGAGGTACCGGCACGCGAATCTGTTGTCCTGGTTCTCGGCGACACCTGGGACGTCGGCACGGGTCGAGTCGGAAGGTGGGCACCCAAGCCACGCACGGGTGGGCCCGGGCGTGGACGACGCTCCTGAATGATTCGGGTTGACGTAAGGCAGGAGGCGCCGCGAAGCAGAGAAGCCATAAACAATGTGGCAACCATCAAGGCGGGTTGTGCTAAAGCATGAGGAAAGGAGCGGACACCATGAAAGCGGCGGTTCTTCGAGCATTTAAACAGCCCCTGCAAGTGGAGGAATTGGAGACACCCATCCCGGGTCCCTGCGAGGTGCTAATTCAGGTGATGGCCTGCGGCAGTGACGGAACCGATCTTAAGATGATCGACGGTTTTGGCTACACGCCGGAGTTGCCGTTCGTCATAGGCCACGAGCCGGCCGGCATCGTCGCCGAGGTCGGAGACCAGGTGACAGATTTCAAGCCTGGGGATCGAATTGTCACGTACAATTTCTTCTACTGCGGTAAGTGCTTGCTCTGCCGTACCCATCGAGAGCAGATCTGCCCCAACATGACGGGCGTCCTGGGCGCGCGCCAGAAGTGGGGTGGCTACGCCGAGTACCTCAGAATGCCGGCTCGGCAGCTCGTCCGAGTACCGTCGAACGTTCCCTGGCCCGACGCCGCAGTGTGCTGCGACGCTGTCATCACGTCAGTCCACGCTTTGGATAGGGGTAATGTCAAGCTTGGCGAATCTATTGTCGTCGTAGGCATCGGGGGCGTGGGATCCGTAGTCACCCAGTTGGTCAAGCTGGCAGGCGCCCGAGCCTTAGTAGTCGTTCGGTCGTCGCGGAGGGCGGAATGGGCTCGGGAAATGGGTGCAGATGAGATTCTCAACTCCCAGGAGACGAACATCCCCAAGGCTGTGCACGAGCTCACCGATGGGCTGGGAGCGGACTGCGTAATAGATTGTGTTGGGAACGAAGAAACCATGACATATGGATTTGATTGTCTTCGTCACGGCGGCCGGTTGGTCATCGTGGGCTACACGCCAGAGCATTACCCGCTAAATGGGAAGCGGCTCGCGCAAAACGAGTTGGAGATCATTGGAACGCGCTGTGGCAGAATGCAGGATCTGGTTAATAGTGTTCATCTCGTGGCGGAGGGGAGAATAAAGTCGATCGTAACCGACCTATATCCGCTGGAGGAGGCAAACGAAGCGCTGGCCTTCCTGAGGGCAGGGAAAGTGCTGGGCCGTGTTGTCTTGCTGACACCAGCCGGTCGGCAAGCTGTTGGCCGGCAATGAGTGATCGGGAGGGAGGTAACATTCGTGGCAAGACTGCGAGGGCAAGTGGCGCTCGTGACGGGTGCTAGCAGCGGTATCGGCAAGGCCATCGCTTTCGCCCTTGCCGCAGAGGGAGCCGACGTGGCGGTAGTGGCCCGGCGAGGGGAGTTGCTGAGAAAAGTAGCCGATGGAATCCGCGAGCAGGAGTCCGGGGCGCTGGCTTTTTTGGCCGACATCACTGACCCTGCGGCTGTGGATGCGGCATTTGAGGCGGTAATTGGGCGCTTTGGGCATCTCGATATTCTTGTGAACAACGCCGGTGGCAACGTCCCCCGTCGGAGTTTGGCAGAGGTCACAGTGGAGAGCTGGCGCGCCGTGGTGGACCTTAACCTGACAGGAGCCTTCCTGTGCACGCGAGCGGGTCTCCGCATCATGCGCTCGCAAGGGCGGGGTACCATCATCAATATAGCGTCTTGGGCGGGCAGGCGACCAGCCGTCCTCTCTGGGCCGGCTTACAGCGCCGCCAAGGCAGGTCTCATTGTACTCAACCAATCCATTAATCTAGAGGAGCGCCGACACGGCATTCGCGCCTGCGTCATCTTGCCGGGAGAAGTAGATACACCTATCATGGAAACGCGACTTCATCCGCCCTTGCCTGCTGCGCGAGCTACTATGCTGCAGCCGGAGGATGTCGCCGCCGCCGTTGTCTTCGTGACGACCTTACCCCATCGGGCTACGGTGGAAGAGGTGGTGATCCAGCCCACAGTGCTACGGAACCAGGCCGAGGATTGGCTGGCTGTTCGGAGTACGGCCGCAACGAAAGCTGATTCGGTGTGAGTTGAGTGCGCTTCGCCGCCTAACGGAACAGCGGGCAGCGTTACAATGAAGCTTGGTCACGGCGCTACCATCTGGCCAGTCGGTGCCCCGCCGCATGCCCACCCGGCAGAGGCTCTGCCTCCTAGCATCCACAGTATCGGTGGGGCTGATGCTGGACGAAAGGACACGAAGACATTGGGAAGGATGAGAAGCTCAGAAACAATCTAAACGTTCGCGACGAATACGACCACATGTAATTTCTGTGTGATTACGTGGGGGCCAACGCAATACAAGGGGCGTGTGCAAGAGAAGCCCTGCGGTCTGAGGAGGCCTGGGAGGATTTTTCAGGCAACAGACTCCCCCGATAACCGTGCGAAGTAGCGCAGGGGCATGCGGACGATCTTACGCCCTTTCCCTTGCATTGTAACCATGGTCCGCTCTTTCTTCTCACCTGCAGCCCCTGGGACATCGCGCTCGAACTCCAGAACAATGGGGCATGGATCTAGACGGCTCTAGCGAGTTTGTCGCGGATCGGTCGCACCGTGCCCAGTGCCGCTTTGAAGCCAGGCTGCGTGTGTCCTATAGCATTTCAATCCCTGGCAGCGTTGCAAGACCTTCGCTTCCCCTCCCAGTATTCTGGCCACTCACTCGCCACATCGTCTTGGACCGAAGTCGCTAGGGCTTACAGGCTGCCTCTCAGACAGCCTCGGCGCTCACGGATACTTTCCGCCCGCAGCAGGCCCATTCGAGATCATGGATTGGTTCATCCAGACCAGGGTTTGGGCGCTCACCAAGCACCGCGACCCCTCCAGCCGGGATAAGCTGGCCAGGAAGGCGCGTCTCGTCTCCTTGCTGCCGAACTGCTTGTCGAACTCGACGAGGGCTATCTCGAAGTACCCTTTGAGCATACCCCTTGTACCTAGAACGCCCCGAGCCAGTGGGGTTCGATACCCAGGGTTCCCGCTGCGGAAGCCACGCCAATTAATTGGGTAACCCTTCGAGCATTTCGTGTCTTCGAGGTCAGAGCATGCGGGTGAGCACGGCCTTGCTCAGGATGACGACCCGGTGCCGGGAGAACTTGATGGCCCCCTCCTTCTCCAGGGCCTTGAAGGCTCGGCCAATCATCTCGCGGGCGGTGCCTACGACGTTCGCAAACT
>Ga0214473_10001801_pt1 | contig 27445 bp, 22 predicted proteins | sample RVTome_7_FD_203509 | JGI IMG/M metagenome (GOLD analysis project Ga0214473, IMG submission 203509) | Soil microbial communities from uranium-contaminated site in the Upper Colorado River Basin, Wyoming, United States - RVT98D197 | ecosystem: Environmental > Terrestrial > Soil > Contaminated >...
AGCTCCACTGCGATATCGTGACATCCTTGTCTACCATAGACGAGGATATACCAGCTTGCCCAGCTTCGCGCTACTCCAAAATTACCGCTTCAAAAATGTTTTTTTGCCGCGCCTCGTGAATGGCTACATTTCTCCCTCTTCCTTTGCGCTCTCTGCGTCTTTGCGCGATACACCTTCTTTCTTCTTTCCTCGCGCCAAGCCGCCAAGAAATCACTTGCGTTCGTCGAGGCCGTTGACGGTCCGCGCAATGCCATCCTTCATGACAGCCGCACCGAAATTCAGCAGGAATCCAAGCTTCATGCGGGTGAGTTTCAGGTGCGTCAGAATCTGTTTCTTGTGAGCCTTGCTGACCGACTCCACGGATTTCAATTCCGCGATCACCTTGCCCTCGACGATCAGATCGGCACGGAATCCTTCATCGAACTTCATCCCACGCCACACAATGGGGACGGGAACCTGGCGTTCCACCTTCAGGCCCCGGTTCCTCAGTTCCTGGGCGAGCACCGCCTCATAGACACTCTCCAGCAGTCCCGGCCCAAGCTCTCGATGCACCGCGATAGCCGCATCGACGATGATCCTCCCTATCTCATTCTCATCCATTCCGTGCTCCCATTGCCCGTTCTTCTTAGCGCTCTTTGCGTCTTTGCGCGATGCCCTTCTCTTTATGTTTTTCCGCGCGCCAAGACGCCAAGAGCGCCAAGGCAACCATTTCAAGAGGGCTCCTATACTTCGTTCCTTCTTGGCGTTCTTCACGTCTTTGCGCGATACCCTTCCGTTGTTGCCGGTTGCCACCGTGGTATGAAAAAGAGCTTTCGCCTGTGCGAATCCCGGCGTCTACCGCTGCGAAATCCGTTTGTTCTCGACGCGGTTACTATACCACGTTTGGCGGGAGATCGCAATGAAATTCCCGTTCGCGGGCGGGTGTTTGCCATTGTCCGTTCACAGGAAGGCATGAGTTCGTGGCCTTGCGGGAGCCGATTTGGTATCATGCTCAGCAACGGTCCGGCAATACGGCCTGATGGAGAACGAACGATGGCAGGAACTATCCGTATAACGGCACGCAGGCTCAGCATTTTGTTCATGGCACTTGCCTTCGTGCAGACGCTGAACACACCCCAAGCATCGGCCCAGGACAGATTCCGCCGGTCAGTGCGCGTGGAGGGCTACTATAAGGGCCAGATCACGCCGCACTGGCTTGCGGATAACAAGGGCTTCTGGTATCGCAACGACCTGAGCGGCAACACCAAGGAGTTCGTTCTCGTCAATGCGGAGCAAGGGACGCGCCAGCCGGCGTTCGACCACCGCAAGCTTGCTGCCGCCCTGTCTAAAGCCGCCGGGACCGAGTATCAGGCGGACAAGCTGCCATTTGACAACATCGAGTTTGCAGAAGAGGGCAAGTCGATCCGGTTCACCGTGGATCAGGCAGTCTGGGCCTGCGATCTGGCGACCTATGTATGCGAGAAGACAGGCGCTGCGGCGTCCCCGCCTGCCGAAAGTCAGGACGAAGGAGCAGCGAGGGTCGGCCGGCGAGGACGTGGATCGGGCCGAGGCCGCAATGCGACCCCGGATTCGCCCGACGGCAAGTGGACGGCCCTGGTCAAGGACAACAACGTGATTCTCCGTGCCAAGGACTCTAACGAGACGACCCAACTCAGCACCAATGGCGTCGAAGGCAACGCCTACAGCCTGCTCTCGTGGTCGCCCGACTCGACGGTGCTGATCGCCTGGCGTGTGGAGCCCGGCGACCGTAAAGAGGTTTACCTGGTCCGCTCGTCGCCCCAGGGCGGCGGCCGGGCTGTGCTGGAGACGAGACCGTACGCACTACCCGGCGACAAATTCCCTCACTATGAATTGAACATCTTCGACGTGGCCGGCCGCAAGCAGACCAAGCCGGCGGTGGACCGGTTCGAGCACGAGTGGGAGCGGCCCGGCATACATTGGAGCCGTGACGGTCGCCGCATCGCCTATGAACAGGAGGACCGCGGCCATCAGCGACTGCGCATCATTGAGGTGGACGTACACACCGGCGCCGTGCGCAACCTCATCGACGAGAAGACCGAGACATTCATCTGGACCGCACACACGGAGAACCTGAGACTGGAGCGGGTCAACTGGCTGGACAAGACCGACGAGATCATCTACGCCTCCGAGCGCGACGGCTGGCGGCATCTGTACCTCATCGACGCCGCCAAGGATGGCGCCTGCAACCAGATCACCGAGGGCGAGTGGGTCGTGCGCGGCATCGATCTCATTGACGAGGACACACGCCAGATTTGGTTTCATGCCGGCGGCAAGAACGCGGATCAGGACCCGTACTTCATCCAGTACTACCATGTCAACTTCGACGGGTCCGGCTTGGTGGCGCTGACCGAAGACAACGGCAACCACACGATCCAGTATTCGCCGGACCGTCGCTACCTGATCGACACCTACAGCCGCGTGGATACGCCGCCGGTGCACGAGCTGCGCCGCGTCTCGGATGGCAAGCTGGTCTGTCCCCTGGAGAAGGCGGACATCAGCGAGCTGACCGCCAAAGGATGGTCCCCGCCGGAGGTGTTCGTGGCCAAGGGCCGCGACGGCAAGACCGACATCTGGGGCATCATCTGCCGGCCCAAGGATTTCGACCGCGCCAAGAAGTACCCGGTCCTCGAGCAGATTTACGCGGGGCCGCAAAGCTCCTATGTGCCCAAGAGCTTCAGTCCCACGTCACGGTTCACGTCGCTGACGGACCTGGGCTTTATCGTGGTGCAGATGGATGGCATGGGCACGGCCAACCGATCCAAGGCGTTCCATGACGTCTGCTGGAAGAACATCAAGGACGCCGGTTTCCCAGATCGCATCCTGTGGCACCAGGCGGCCGCGAAGAAATACCCGTACTACGACATCAGCCGGGTGGGCGTTTACGGGAACTCCGCCGGGGGCCAGAACGCCGCCGCCGCCGTGCTGTTTCATCCGGAGTTCTACAAAGCCGCAGTGGCCAACTCGGGCTGCCACGACAACCGGATGGACAAGGCCTCCTGGAACGAGCAGTGGATGGGCCATCCGGTCGGGCCGCAGTATTCGGAGTGCTCGAATATCGACAATGCGGCAAAACTCAAAGGCCGCCTGTTCCTGATCGTCGGTGAGATGGACACGAACGTGCCGCCCGAATCCACAATGCGATTCGTGGACGCCCTGATCCGCACCGGCAAGGATTTCGACCTCCTTGTGGTTCCCGGCGCCAACCATGGCGCACCTAGTTCGGTCACCCAACGGCGATTGCAGGACTTCTTCGTACACACCCTGCTCGGCCAGGACCCCCCGGACCGCAATAGCATTGATAATTGATGATGGATGATTGATGATTTGCGAATTATCCATAATCCATAATCAAAAAGAACAGGAGCTGCAATGCACAGGAAATTCGTCACATGCTGCATCGTGATTGTTTCGGCCGGTTGTCTCGTGTCGTGCCGAACCACCGAGGTCTCGACGAGTGAGCCGCAACAAGAGCAGTGGCTGGCAAAGGGTTATCGGCATGACGCCAACGGCTGGATCTTCCTGCACACCGAGGGAGGGCCCTTTGAAAGGGGCTTCCAGCGAGGCTACCTGACGGCCAATGAGATCGACGAGTTTCTGCATACGCTGTCCTACACGCAGGAGTTCGAGACGGGCCTGAAACCTGAGTACTTCGTCCGGGCCGCCTCCCGGCTGTTCAAAGGCAAAGTCCCCGCGGAATACGCGGAGGAGATGAGAGGCATCGCCGCCGGAATGCAGCGAGCGGGCAAGGAAGTGACCTACGAGCAGGTCCTGTATATGAACGGGTTCATCGACATCCTGTGGTACTGGTGGCCCAGGGAAAAACACAGGCTCCGGGACGACCATCCCGGCTGCAGCGCCTTCATCGCCACCGGCGACGCCACCGCCGGCGGCAAGATCGTCATGGCGCACAACTCCTGGTGCCCCTACTGGCTGGGCAAATCCGCCAACATCATCCTGGACATCGTCCCACAGAACGGCCATCGCATCCTCATGCAGACCTGGGGGCCCTGCATCTACAGCGCCACGGATTTCTTCATCACCGGCGCGGGACTCATCGGCACGGAGACGACGATCGGCGACTTCGAGGGCTTCAACGCCAGGAGGGTCCCGGTGTTCGTCCGCGCCCGCAAGGCGATGCAGTACGCCAACAGCATCGACGAATGGGCGGACATCCTGATCGAGGACAACAGCGGGGCCTACGCCAATTCGTGGCTGCTCGGGGACATCCGGACCGGCGAGATCGCCTGCCTGGAGCTCGGCCTGAAATACCACAGTCTGGAGAAGAAGAAGAACGGATATTTCGCCGGCTCGAACGTCACGGGGAACATGCAGATCCTGAGACTGGAGACGGCCGCGACCTGGGACGACATCAGAGACGTTTCCGTGAGTCGCAGGGTGCGATGGAGCCAGTTGATGAAAGAGCACTTCGGGCGAATCGATGCGTCGCTCGCCAGGCAAATGCTGGCCGACCATTACGATACGTACATGCAGAAGGACCAGCCGGGCGGCAGGACCATCTGCGGGCACTTCGAGCTCGACGACGGCAGCGTGCCCGGCACAGGGCGGGCCTTCTGCCCATCCGGGGCCTTCGACGGCAAAGTCGTGGACTCGGACATGGCGAAGGCCTGGCGGCTCTGGGCCAAGTGGGGCGGGTCGTGCGATGCTGGTTTCAACGCGGCCGACTTTCTGCAGAGGCATCCCCAGTACGACTGGCTGCAGGGCCACCTGCCGGACCTGCCGCCAAAGCCCTGGACTATCTTCCCTCCCGAACAGACAGACAGTAGTTCTCGTAAACCATGACTTGTCGTAATGAATCAAGGATGAGATTATGCCCCGCCATCCTGCACTGTTGATCGAGAAAGGCGGCCTGACCCTGCCGGTGATCGGCCTGTATGATGCACCCGATGCGTCCGCGTTTGAGCCGCTGGTTCGCCCGGCCGAGGGGAAATTGGCCTGCGTTTATATGTTCTTCAAGAGCTGGCTCAAGGGCGAGACCATGCACCTGACCGGCGGGAACTTCGGTTGCGGCGGCGCGGGAACGTACCTGTTCGATGTCTCGACCCGCTCGCGGCAGGAGATGATCGACTTTCTGTACGGGACGGAAGGGCTCAAGGCCTCCGCGGAAGTGATGGCCGAGTGGATCGACCGCAGCCCCCACTACAGGCCGAGCCATCCGAACGTGCTGATCGGCCCGCTCAAGGACGACCAATACGAGTATCTCAAGACGGTGACTTTCCTCGTCAACCCCGACCAGTTGAGCCTGTTCATCACCGCCGCCTACTACCACCAGGGCCGACCAACCCCGCCCCGCGTGACGGCCCCCTTCGCCTCCGGCTGCGGACAGATCTGCCCGCTGTTCGAGGACCTCGATCAGCCCCAGGCGATGCTCGGCGCGACGGATATCGCCATGCGCAAATACCTGCCACCCGACATCCTCGCCTTCACCGTGACCCGGCCCATGTACGAGCAATTCTGCACGCTCGATGAGAAGAGCTTTCTCGGCAAGCCCTTCTGGCGCGACCTGCAAAAGGCAAGAGCAGAGGAACAGAGCTGATCCCGGGCGTGTTTTCGGGACAAGGCAATGGCAAAGTCTCTGGACTGGGGCTTGACGGCACCGACCACCCCCGTGGACGGGTGGCATCGTCAAGGCCGAAGGCCTTGGCGATGGTCTTGCACACACCCAATGCACCATCGCCAAGCTGCGCTTGACGCTGCCACCCATCTCTCGGGCGACTTTGCGTTTGCCTGATTTTCAGGAAATCGCTTATTGCTCCGATTCGGCTCCTGTTGTGGAATGCATGGATTAGACGCAGGACCCGATGCATGAGTGAGCGCTGGCTATGATTGCTGTACGCAAGGCGGAAGACATTTATCAGGCCGATGGGGAGATTGAGAACGGGATCTTTCACGGCCGGTGGCATTTCTCCTTCGGGGAATACTACGACCGCCGCTATATGCACTTCGGCACGCTACGCGTGTTCAACGATGACACGCTTTCCCCCGGAGCGGTCTGGCCTTTGCATCCGCACCGGGACATCGAAGTGGTGACGTACTGTGAGGCGGGCGAGTTCCGGCATGCCCCTTCATATCGGTGTACTGGGTGAGCTGGGCGGCGATACTGCCTGCCCGGCTCTGCCGGGACCTGACAAAAACGCGGAATTTCGCGTCTCTCCCGCAGGAGTGTCGGCATATTCGGGGGGTAATCTTCACCGACAAGCGGTTTTACAGGACGGGAAACTCAGGTATGATGAAGGAGGTGATCGACTGACACAGAGGAGAACCTTGATGTCCAAAGCTCTTGCATCGTTGTTGTGCGGCCTGTCGCTGTGGGTTCTTGGTCCAGCCAGTGCCTATTGCCGGCACTACTATGTCAGCCCATCGGGCAATGACTCGAATCCGGGAACCCGGGCCCGGCCCTGGCGGAGTATCGAGAAGGTCAACGCCACCCATTTCGAGCCCGGCGACAGCATCAGCTTCCACGCGGGCAAGCGCTTTGCCGGGACTATTGAGCTCGACCGAAACGACAGCGGGACATCCGGCAGGAGACTCATGGTGACCTCCTACGGCGAGGGTCGGGCGATCATCGACGCCGGAAACGACAGCGGCCTGAGGGCAAATGGGTGTGACCATCTCGCTGTGAAGGATCTCACTTTCGTCGGCTCAGGACGCAAGAACGGCAACACGGAAGACGGCGTTTCTGTGGCTGACTCGCAGGGCACGGAGATCGACGGTATCGAGACAAGCGGGTTTCAAGGAAGCGGACTCCAATTGGACGGCGTCCGCGATGCCCGGATCACGAACGTGTATGCCCATGAAAATGGCTCGGCCGGAATCACCGTGGGCTACAGCAAATTGTCAACGCATCTGCGCATCGACCATTGCGTCACAGATAACAATCCGGGCGACCCTTCCAACCTGACGAACCACAGCGGCAATGGCATCGTGGTTGGTAACGTAAGCGACGTGATCATCGAGTACTGTGAAGCCTCGAACAACGGCTGGGACATGCCCCGCAAGGGCAATGGACCCGTCGGCATCTGGGCGTGGAACGCCGACCGCGCCACCATCCAGTTCTGCATCTCCCACGACAACAAGAGCCCCGGAGACGACGGCGGCGGATTCGACCTCGACGGAGGCGTGACGAATTCCGTCCTTCAGTATAACCTCTCGTACAACAACGACGGCCCGGGCTATTTTCTGTGCCAGTATCCCGGCGCGCCGGATTTCAAGAACAACGTGATCCGCTACAACATCAGCCACAACGACGGGGTCAAGAACAACCGGCGAAGCGGCATCGACGTGTACTCGGCCAGCCCCAACGCTTCGGATTGCCAGGTCTATAACAACACCGTGTTCAACACGAACGGGGCCGCCGTCGGGTTCGGCGGCATGCCCATGCCCAACGTGGTGTTTCGCAACAACATCTTCATCTGCTCCGGCGACGCGGTCTCCGGCGAGACGAAGAGAGGACGATTCGAGAACAACGTCTACTGGCCGGCGGATGGACGAGCGTTATCGTTCGACGGCCACGCTGCCCTTGCCAAGTGGGCGGAGGCGACCGGCCAGGAGAAGGTGGGCGGCGAGGTAGTGGGCAAGTACGCTGATCCCAAGCTGGTAAAAGCCGGCGCAACTATGCCTGTGGACCCGGCAGAACTCGCTCACGTGACTGCCTACAGGCTGAGGCCGGACTCGCCATGCATGAAGGCCGGCGTTCTCATAAAGGATAACGGCGGCAGGGACTTCTGGGGCCATCGAGTGCCCAAAGACAAGAAGCCGGCCATCGGTGCGTGTGAAAAACCGTAGCTACGACAGGGGACGAAATGAGGCGTTGCACAGGCATCACCACTATCTTGTGGTTTGTGGGAATCCTTGTCGGGGCGGGCCCCGGTGCCTGTCCAACGCTGGGCAACCAGGGGAGGTTACCTCTGGAGCCGGGCCGAGCGATGTACATCGGCGTGGACTACTACCCCGAGCATTGGCCGCGGGACAGGTGGGAAACCGATGTCAGGCTTATGAAGGAGGCAGGCTTCAACACGGTGCGTCTGGCGGAGTTCGCGTGGATCGACATGGAGCCGCGCGAGGGCGAGTACGAATTCGCCTGGCTGGATGATGCGGTAAAGCTGCTCGCCCGCTACGACATGAACGTGATCCTCGGCACCCCCACCGCCGTGATGCCCGCCTGGGTCGCCCGCAAGTACCCGGAGGCCCTGCGGATGAAGGCCGACGGCACGCGCATCGTCTGGGGCGGCCGCAAGCACAACTGCTATTCGAACCGCGACTACCGGCTGCTCTCGGAGCGGATCACGCTGGCGATGGCCGAGCATTTCGCCAGGAGGCCCAACATCATCGGCTGGCAAATCGATAACGAGTTCGGCGGCGAGGAGTGCTTCTGTCCCTCGTGCCTGGCCCGATTCCAAAACTGGGTCCAGAGAAGATACGGCTCGCTGGACGAGCTGAACCGCGCCTGGGGCAATCACTTCTGGGGACTCAAGTTCACCGCCTGGGACGAGATCACAATCCCGGACTGCGCCACGGATCGCGAGTGGGTTATGGGCAATCCGAGCGCTTGCCTGGACTGGAAACGGTTCATCACGTGGCAGCAGGCCCGCTTCCAGGGAGACCAGGCGAGGATCATTCGAAAGGTCTGCCCCGATGACTTCATCACGCACAACTTCATGGGCCTGTTCAGTTCGCTCGACTACTATGAAATGGCTCGCGACCTGGACTTCGTGTCATGGGACAACTACCCGATCTGGTCGGACAAGCCGAGTATCCCGTACGATTCGTCCCTGGCCGCCGATGTCATGCGGGGTTTGAAGCAGAAGAACTTCATGATTATGGAGCAGACGGCGGGCCCTTGCGGCTGGGGGAGCTTCGGCCGCAACCCCTGGCCCGGCGAGATCCGCAAGATCGTGTACCAGCAGCTCGCGCACGGCTCGGACGGGCAAATCTGGTTCCGTTGGCGCACCTGCACCGTCGGCCGGGAGCAGTACTGGCATGGCTTGCTCGGACACGACGGCAAGCCGCTGCGACGCTACAACGAAGCCGCCCGGACAGCGAAGGAATTCCGCAAACTGGAGAGCTACCTGCGGGGGACCACGGTCATTTCGGATGCCGCCATTCTCTACGATTACGACAACCTGTGGTCGCTCAGTTTTCAGCCGGGCTTTGCCGGCAACAGCCTGCAGGGTGCGATACGACGCTACTACGGCGCGCTCATGCGGGCGGGTGTCAACGTGGATATCGTGACCCGCGGGGCGGACGTGTCGCGGTACAAGCTGGTCCTCACGCCGGACCTGTCCATCATGCCCGACGAAACGGCCCGCAAGCTCGAGGCGTTCGTCAAAGAGGGTGGCGTTCTGCTCGCCGATTGCAGGACGGGCGTAAAAGATGAGCGCAATCTCTGCCATGACAGAACACTGCCGGGATTGCTCTCTCCGGCTCTGGGGATTACGATCGAGGAATACAGCTCACTGGGAGCCGATTCGTCGTACAGGGTCATCGGCGACGGCGGTCTGGCCGGCACGGCAATTCAGTATGTGGACTGGATTGTTCCTCAAAGTGCCGAGGCCCTGGCCGGCTACGTTGATCAGTGGCACATGCAGCCCTTTGCTGCCGTCACACGCAACAGCTACGACAAGGGCAAAGGCTGGTACGTTGGGGCCGTGATCAAGGAGGACGCCTTCTATGATACCCTGGTCCATCAACTGCTCGAAGATGCCGACATTCGTCCCGCGGTCGCTCCACCGGTTGGCGTGGAAGCATCCATACGCCAGGGAGACGGCAAACGACTCCTGTTCCTCATCAATCACACCGATGAGCCCAAGACGGTGGAAGTACCTCAGGGCAAACTCGAATTGCTGAGCGGCACAAAGACGGGAGGATCGATCAGGATCGATAGGTTCGACGTGGCGGTCATCGAGCTGTAATCACGGATGATTGATGATGGATAATGGATAATTGCGGAGCGGCAAAGGGGACAATCATCAATCATCCATAATCAATAATCAATACGCAAGTTCTCCTCCAGGTAGCTCGTCATGAGCTCATACAGGTGCAGCCTGGTGTTCTCGCCTTCGCGGATGCTGTGGGTCCGGTTCGGGTACGACATCATGCGGAATTGTTTCTTCTGCTTGATCAGCTCATCGATCAGGGCCTCGCAGTTCTGATAGTGGCAGTTGTCGTCGCCGGTGCCATGGATCAGCAGCAGGTTCCCTTCAAGTTGATGCGCGAAGGTGATGGGCGAGCCGTTCTTGTACCCTTCCGCGTTGTCGTCGGGCAGACCCATGTACCGCTCCTGGTAGATCGTGTCGTAGAACCGCTGGTCGCTGATGAAGGCGATGGCGATGGCGGTGCGGTAGAGGCCGGGGTAACGGAAGATCGCGTTGAGGGTCATGGACCCGCCGCCGCTCCAGCCCCAAACACCCACGCGGTTCGGGTCGATATAAGGTCGCTGCGCGATGATCTCGCGAGCCGCGGCCGCCTGGTCGGCGGAGGCCAGAATGCCGATCTGCCTGTAGATGCATTTACGCCATTGGCGGCCGCGAGGGGCCGGCGTGCCGCGATTGTCCACGCTCATGATGATGCAGCCACGCTGGGCGAGCATCAGATGCCAGAGGTATTTCTCACCGCCCCATTGATCCAGGACGGTCTGTCCCGCCGGCTCTCCATACACGTGGGAGAGCAGCGGGTATCGTTTGGCCGGATCGAAATCTGGCGGTTTCATACACCACGCGTCCAGCAGCACACCATCACCGATATCCACACGGAAGAACTCAGTCGGACTTCTCTTGAGCGTGCCCAGTTTGTCCCGCAACTCGGAATTGTCTGCAAGCACGCGGACTGTGCGGTGATCCGGCAGCGAGACAAGCTCAACAACCGGTGGGACGTCAAACGACGAGTGCGTATGCAACGCCCACTTACAGTCGGGGGAGATATCGTATTTGTGTGTCCCCGCCTGGTCCTGCGGCGTAAGTCGCTCCGCCCCGCCACTGCCATCGAGCGGGACCCGGTACAAATACTGTTGCGCAGGATTGTCCGGCGATGCGACGTAGTACGCCCATCCCCCTTTTTCATCGATGCGCTCCAGACGTATCACATCGAACTGTCCCGGCGTCACGAGCCTGGCGCACCCATCTTTGCATGAAACCAAGTAGAGGTGCTGCCAGCCATCCCGCTCGCTCAGCCAGGTGAAGCTCCTGCCGCCGTCCAGCCAGATCAGACTGTCGCAGACTTCCACCCAGGCATCATCTTTCTCGCACAGTACCGTGCGGCCGGTCCCTGTGCGAGCGTCGGCAATGATGACCTCCGCCGTATTCTGCAGGCGGTTGAGCTGCTGCAGGATGATGGACTTCGAATCGGTTGTCCAGCCCATCCGCGGAACATAATGATTTCGCGGGTCATCCGAGAGCCGGAGCCAGCGTGTTCGGCCGCCGGAGGCTTTGACCACCCCGACCCGGCAGGCGGAGTTCTTCTGCCCCACTTTGGGATACGGGATCGCGGTGATATCCGGATACAATGAGCCCGTATTGTTGACAAGGCAGTACGCGGGCACGCCTGATGTATCGAACTGCCAGTATGCAATGTACCTGCTGTCGGGGCTCCACTGGAACCCGTCGCGCAGGCCGAACTCCTCCTCGTAGACCCAGTCGCCGGTGCCGTTGACGACCGTCTCAGAGCCATCTCGCGTGAGTTGCTTGATCTTGAGCGTCCTCAGGTTCTGGACGTATAGATTGCGGTCGCGAAGGTAGGCGACGCAGCGGCCGTCCGGCGAGAACTTGGCGAACATCAGCGTGGACGGCTCCGCATCCCCGCCGAGCTTCCGCAGCGCCCAATCCTCGATATCGAGCACCCAGTAGTCGCCCCGTGAGTTCGTCCGCCACACACGCTTGGCGTTCGTAAAGACCAACAGCTTACGGCGATCCTTCGACCAGGAGTGATCGCTGATCTTGAGTGGGCTGGACCAGCCCTCGGGAATCAACTTCTGTGCCGGAACGAGAATCTCGCGTGCGCCCGTTGACGGATCGTACCGCACGATGTCCTTGCCGCTCTTGATCTCGGTGGAATCCTCGATGGCAGTGTACGCGGAGCTGTCTTCAAGCCATCGGAACGGATCGCGAGACTCGCCCTTGAACTCATTGGAGTCGAAGATCTGCGCAACCGTCAGAAGCGAGCGATCATTCGGGTCCTGAGCGGCGGCCGCGAAACCGCAGAGCACCGCCAGGATGCACGAACTGATGAGGAGTTTGCCTGCCATCCTTCAGACCCGTGAGCACAGGGCCCCTATCGTTCGACGAGGCCGATCTTGTTCTTCATGACGTAATCCCAGTCGCCCGTGAAAAGCCACCAGTTCGTCAGGCGTTTGCCCTTGAATGTCAAGCCATTGCCGGCACCGGGAATGTTTTGCATCCAGTAGATTTTCCATTTGAGATCGTTGCCCTGCCAGCGGACGCAGTTGATCTTCTGCGTCTTGCCGACGCCCTCCGGCCGCCAGTCCTCGATGTCGGTCTCGACCACTCGCTGATTCGCCCAGTCGTAATCCCGTTCACTGTTGGGCGCGTAGTGCGTCCAACCGCAGCGATAGACCTGCCTGCCGTCCGGCGTCCGAACGGGAATCATCTTGTGCGAGACGTCGCTACCGACGAACTTTCCCCAGAACAGCAGGTCCGGCCATTTCTCCTCTGGCGTGGTGTCCCGGCCGTCGACATAGTTGAGCAGATGCTCGATCTGATGCGCGTGGTTCTCGACTGCCTCGCCCATGTCTCGCTGGTAGTTGTAGTGGTACACGGTATACGTGCGGCTGAGCACCGGCAGGTCGTTCGGGTCGCGGTTGGAATTGCTCACGTCGCCGAACGGACTGGACATGTTCGATTCCCACAGGCCGACGACCCCGCCGTGATAGCCAAATACCCAGACTTCCTTGACACCCTTCTGCTCGACCCACGTTCGACCGTCGATGTCGGCCATGATCCGGGCATAGTCGGTCATCGGGACCTCATCGCCCGGCTGCTTGGAACGAACGGGTAGAGACTGCAAAAACTCCTTGACGGAAAGAATCGTGTATTTGAGGCTCGGCTTGGCGTTTGTATCTTTGTAGCCACGATAGCGGGACCCTTCCTCCAGGGCCGCGATGGTCTGCCGCGTGATCCGCTCGGTCTTCTCCCGCGTGGCCGCCAGAGAGTCGCCCCAATCCCCCGTGACTTTGATATCGATCTTGTCGCCATCCACCGGAAAGTACTTGACGATGACGATAGGGATTTCGATAGGCAGAGACATCATCTGATTCGCATCGGTCACCCCCACCGGCTGTGCGGCACAGGCCGTCCCGACGAATCCCCACAGGACCAGCAACAACCACAGTAGAGACGCAAATTCTGGCGTCTCCACAACGACGGACCTCTGCATGATTAGCATGCCGTTATTGTAGCAGGCTGCCTCAGTGAGTACAAACAGTGAATCCACGGGATGCTGCCTGCGAACGTCGACAGGCCCGCGCAGAGATGCAGGATTTTGGGCTCATCCGGTTCTCTGCGTATTTTGAGGTCTTGAGCGGCCGATGTCACTATGCATGAGAACACCAGGGACACCCGAAGAACTCGAACGCCGGCGATTTCGAGCCATTGCACTACGCCCCGACGGCTACGCGACAGAAAAACCTGTGCAAAGGCGGCGCAGGCGACGTATAATAGCTTGTATGAAACTACCGAGATTGGAAAAACCGGATCGATATGAGGGGCTGTACGTGTTTGACTTCGGCGACCATGTCGGCGTGGGATTCACCGCCGAGGAGGTTGCCGAGCTGCTGGAGAGCGAGCGGTACGAGGCCGGCAAGGCGTACAAAATCCACCGGGCGTATCCCGACGGGCGGCTGGAGCTCAAGGGCGTGTCGGCCGAGAAGTTCCAGTTGGAGGCCGGGATGTTCTTCTCCTCGCGCGACGAGGCGACGGCGCGGGCGGACTTCAAGCGGCTGGTGAACCTGGCCGTGCGGATTGCCCCGCCTTGCCGGGCCAAGGTCCATCTCGCCAGATATGCCGATGATCGGTACGTCGTGGCGCTAATCTACCCGGCCGAGTATGACGATGAGGTCAGTTCGTGGCTGCTGGAAGGTGAGTATCGCACGAAGGGCGAGGCGGAGGGCGGCGTCGGGGCCGTCGAGAGGTACTACCAAGCCAAGCCCGAAATCCTCGACAGGCATCAGCTCTTCGGGGTGAGCGAGAACGTCAGCCGGACCGGCGAGGAGTTGCTCGTGGCAACAGCCCGTGCGGTCCAGCGATAACGACGCAAGTTCATGGGAGAGCCGAAGCTCAAACTCAGGGAATTCTCACCGCCGCGGCCGAGTCGAAAAGCCACATGGCTCGGCTACGTCGCCGGCCTGCTCTCGCGGCTGCGAATTGGACGCAGGCATAAGGCAACATCCGCCGATCTGCAAAAGCATGATTTTCCCGTCAGCACGCAGCGTATGGGCGTCCGCTTCACTGAGCGTATTCGCGACACCTTTCGCTTTCGCTGGCTCAGGCGGTCCCGCTGACGATGTCTGCCGCCGTCCCCGCCTCAATCCGACATCGTGCAGCGTCTACACTTTCACGCGACGCCTGGACTGCTCGATGGCGTGCGCCAGGTGCAGGATGCCCTCGCGGATTTCCGGGGACAGGAGCATGGGCGCGCTGCGCAGATCGGCGAGCTCATCTTCCATATCGAGCAATGAGCATAGGACATCCGCCAGCGAACGGTGATCGCATGCGGAGGGTTCCTGCGGATCCTTGCGAAGCCAGAGCAGCCCCTCCTCGCATCGGATGCCGGCGGCCAGGACTCCGAACCCGCCGGTGGGCGTGAGCACGATGTTCTCGATGCTCAGCGCCGCGAGGCAGCGTTCCTGGCCGGCAAGCTGCCGCACGAGCGGGAGCAGGTGACGCGTGAGAATCGCGGTGACGGTCTGCGCCTGGTGAGGCCGGTGCAGCAGGACGTGGCGCCAGGCCTCGGACAAGCCGATACCCACGGGCAGGGGCTCGACGAGATAGGCGCTGCCCGCCGCCGCAAAGAGGTCGGTGAACCGCGTCAAGAACGGCTTGGTAAAGTCCGGCGGCTCCGCGTATTCAAGCATGGGCTTCAGCTCCAGCAGAGACTCCGCCGGCCGGAACTTGTGCAGCAGAACAGGCATGGCGTCGCCGCGACGCACCGCCCGAAAGGATTGTGCACCGGCACACTGGCCAAGCTCAGCGGCCGCTTGAATCTCAAAGTCGCGGAGTTTCGCCCCCGCAAGGGCCCTCATCGCGGGCCCAACCCGTGATACCATATCCACCCAACCTTCAGGGTCGTCTGACGCCTCAGGCTGCGTCCTGACCCAACACCGGCCGTCGCCGCTTACATCATGCAAAGCCGCAAGATACGCACCCCATGCAGCGACCCGCATACCTCTTATCGACTGTCGCTTCGATTTGCTTGACCGACCCTCGTCCTACTTTGCCGCCTCCAGTTGGAGAGCTTGGCGGGGTTCCGGTAAAAACCGGCGGCCCGGCTGCACAGAGGGTCCCGACAATCGTCGGTGTACTGCATTCTCGGCGCTACCCAGGCGCTTTGCACGTGCGGTTCCGGCTGTTCCTGCCTCCTTTATTCGCCCCTTTCGGGGCCACCCAACCAACAGGCCCGGCATCGTTCCCCGCTGACGGAGCCGCCCAATCAGGATCGTGAAACGACACCAGACACTTTGCGCATACCACCATACATGGATGACAGTACTATGCCCATATGCCCGAACATAGCCATTTTACCAGACTTGACCCTAAGAGACAAGCCCAAAATGTGAGATCGGATGTTATTGTGAGTGGCTCGGTCGAGCGGGACCTGTGAACACAGGCTGACAGTCTTATGGCAGTCTCCAACCGGCCCTTCTCAGACGGAAAGCCACGGGTGGCAGCGGGAACAGAGCTTGCCGATGGTGCTCATTCGACTGGGTCTGACCATTCGAGACCCCACGGGCAAATGAGTTCGCCCGTGCCATTCCGTATCGCATCTACCCACGCTGACAGGTGCGCGTACCGGGTCGGATCCGGGTTGGGTGCGGTTAACGGGTCTCGAAGAGCAGCTTGAGCAGCTCGGCTGCCTGGGAGAAATCGGGCACGATGACGTGGGCGCCGGCTTTCACGAGGCGGGCCCGCTTGTCCGGGTTGAGGCCGTGACGCCGAAGCTCATCGCTGGCAATGCCGATCGCCAGGCCGTCGCGCTTGCGGGATTCGCGCAGCTCCACCGGTCCATCGCCGAAGACGGCCAACTCCGGGCCGCGAAGATTGTGCTCGCTCATGATCCGGTCGATGACCATCTTCTTGGAGCAATTCGTGATGTCGCCGACGGCGCCGTAGATGCCGCCGTTGAACAGGTCGGCATAGCCGAGGGATTGGGACTCGGCGACGACGTCGGCATGGTCGGTGCCGCTGGCCAGGTATAGCGTCACGCCCCGCCCGCGAAGGGCATTGAGGAACTCCACCGCGCCCTTGATCGTGTAGTCGCCGGTATCGAGCTGGCCGCGATGGAACCGGGCGATGCGCTCGCTGACCATCTCCATCAGGGCCTCGTTATAAATCGCCTTGTACCCGAACCGGTCGAGGACTTTCTCCGGCGGGACGATGCCGAACTCCCGGACCATCTCCACCAGGGCCTCCATCTGGACCAGGGTCTGGATGCCCGTGGATTTGTCGATGTAGTCGAGGACGCGGCGCTGCACCTTCTGATACAGAGCCTCATCCGCCGTCTTGTAGCGGTCGCCAAGGATAGCCTTGATCATGACCGGAGCCATGATCTGTTCCCACCCCTGCCGCAGCACGCTAACCGTGCCGTCGTTGTCGAAGACGGCGTGGCGGATGGACGCGGACACAGACGGACACGGACTCTCACAGACTCTCACGGACAGCCCTGTCCGTGCCGGTCCGTGCATGTCCGTGTCCGTCCGTGCAAATCCATCATCGCAGATCTCGATGTCCGTGCCGGTGACGTAGCGGGCCTTACGGCGGTCCGCCGCCAGCTCCGGCTGATAGATGAAGTCCGGATCTTTCGCGACGGCGAGAATCTCCTCGCCATTGGCGGTGCCGGTCTGGAAGAGCTTCTGGACCGTGACGGCGGCGGCGAAATTGGCGAACTCGGCCGCCTCCGCAGGCGAGACGCCCGCACCGAGGCACAGGGCCAGCGCACTGGTCACCGTGTCGCCCGCGCCGACGGGGTCGAGCTTCTTGAGCAGTTGGATGCCGGGGACCTCGTGGATACCCTCGCCGTCGGCAGCCAGGATGCCGCGCTGACCACGGGTCAGAAAGACCGGCCGGTTGAACTGCCGGTACAGGTTTTGGGCATATTTCCGCATGTCTTCTGCCGGCACAGGCTCGTCGCGCCCGACCTGCACACCGTTGAGACGGGCGGCTTCGCGATCGTTCGTCTTGCGGCAGACGTGCTTGAACTTCTCGCCGTAATGACGGGAATCGAGCAGCACGGTCTTATCGGGAGATTCCACGAAGAGCCGATTCGCCTGGTCGATGAAGCTGTCGTGGGCGATACTGCCCGGCACCTGCTGATTGACGATCAGCGCGTCGGCGGCTTGCAGGGCGTGCCGGATGCCCTGGAGCAGCGCCTGATCCGTGGCGAGGCTGCGCTTATTGAAAAAGCCGAAGTCGATGCGCGGCTCCTCGATCTCCTCGATGTATGGCTTGCCGAACGTCACCGTGTCGAAATTCTCATGTTGGATGACGAGATAGGTCGTGTCGATGCCGAGTTCGTTGAACTGCCGGCGCAGCTCCCGGCCGAAGATATCGTTGCCGACGACGCCGATCACCTGGATCGCCCTGGGCTTGAGCGCGGCCAGGTTTGCCACGACATTGGAGGCCCCGCCGAGTGAGTAGTAGTGCCTGGCGACGGCCCGCGCGTGCAGGCCCGTCTCCTCGGAGACCTCCGAGCCGCGCGGGTCGAGGATCCAGTAGGCATCGAGGCAGAAATCGCCATAGACTGCCACTGTGACGTTTTCGATTTTCGCCAGAACCTCCCTGATGCGCTGCTGATTCATGCCCGATCCTTATGCCTCTAAAGCCTCGATGATCGTCCCGTATAGGAACGGGAAAGTCTTCTTCTGATCGCCGCCGATGTAGAGCCCTCTGCCGCCGAAGGCATGCGGGATGCGAGTCACCACGCTCTTCTGGTCTCGGAAGTAGTAGCCCTGGGCGGCTTCATCGCTCATCTGCCCCGGCTCGTGCTCGCGCAGGTCAAAATCGGCCGTGAGGATGCCGCGAGGGACGGAGCCCACGTTGGCGGCCATGGAAACCGCCTTGAGAAGCACCTCCGGCCCGGTGACTGCGCTGCCGATATTCAGGATGACGCCGCCCTCCGTCAGTTTCGTCACCTCGTTCGTGTAGATGAGGAAATCCCTGCCGGAGCAGCCGCCCTTGGCCTGGCCGTCGAAGCTCGGATGCTGATCGATGACGTCCGTGCCAATGCCGACGTGCACCGTAAACGGGATCCCCCGCCGGTAGCAGGCAGCCAGCACGCTGACTTCCGGATGGTGAAACTCCGTGATCGAGCCTTCTTTTGCGACGAGGGCGAGCACCTGCCGCTGAAACGCCTCGTCGCAGATCATGCGCCCGAGCACCTCGCCGAAGCCGAGCCTCTGCTGATTGCCGACGGACAGGGCGATATTGATGTAGCCGAACTCATATGCCATGCCGAACTGGCCCTTGTCCAGAGCGGCGGGCACGTTCTCGCTCGTTTCGCCGATCAGAGCCAGCTCGAAATCGTGGATACTCGTCGCCGCGTTTCCCGCCACGAGCGTCACCGCGCCGCGCTCCACCAGGTTAACCAGCAGCGGCCCCAGCCCGTTCTTAATCAGGTGCGCTCCGGTGAACAGGATGACCGGCTTACCCTCTCGCCGGGCGGCGACGATCGCCTGTGCAACCGTGTGGATGTCTTCCTGCACCCGGTCAGGCAAGTCCACCGCCAGACCGCACAGGTCCTTCGGGAACACCAGATCGTCAAACGTGACCTTATTGCTTCGCGCGCGCAGCGGATACGTCCGGACCCGCGTCGCATCGAACGCCTTGTATCTGCCTTCATACTCCATGCTCAGCTCAGCAGTTTTTCCAGGCGTTTGACGCACTCGACCATGCAGCGGATCGTGTGGTAGTTGACTTTCCACGAGTGGCTCATGTGCGTCCATCTGACAAGCTGGCCCTCGCGGCTCAACAGCGGCCACCACTCGCCGACCGGGTGATTGATCATCTTGTCGAAGACAAAGCGATGGACATTCAGGTACGCCGGCCAGTAATCCTCGGGCCCGAACCGCAGGCAGGCCTCCAGCATGCCGATCATGACCTCCGCCTGCTGCCAGAACTCCTTCTCCATATCGTAGACGCCGCCGGCGTGCGGGCCCTCGACATAAACACCGCCGTACTCCCAGTCAATGCCGTTGTCCCGCCCATGATCCATCGACTGCTTGATCACCTTCTTGTACTGGTCCCAGTGCGAGCCGAGCACGTCCGTGGTATGGGCGAGCAGCCAGGCGAACTCCACGTTGTGTCCGGCGGAGGTATTGTCGTCCGCGTGGGCCTTCTTGCCACCCTCGGCGAACCGGTCCCAGCCCCAGACGATGTCGAACTTGATCTGCGGGGCGACCTTCCAGTCCGGCGTGAACTGCGGAATCCCCGTCCCGTATTTCGGATGCGCAATCCTCTTAATCAGGATATCGATGTCTTCAAGCAAGGTCCGGCGATGGATGCTCTGCTTCGTGCACTCCAGCATGTTCGTGAACGCTTCCATCAGGTGCATGTGGACGTCGAGGGTTTTGCGGTCGCCGCCCTTGGGCCCGGGGCCGCACAAGTCCCAGTTGCGCTCGAACATCTCGAAGTACCCGCCGTACATCGTGTCGGCCGCGTGCTTCTTGATGAGGTCGAACGTCTTCTCCGCATACTCTTGCCCTCGCGGATCGCCGGTCGCCATCGTGTACTCCGTCAAGCCGTACATGGCGAAGCTCAGCCCGTACAGGATCTTCTTGTCGATGGTCACCTCGGCCTTGCGGTTGGTCATCCAGTAGAACCCGCCGTTCTCCTTGTCCCAGACCTTGTCGATCACGAAGTTCACCCCGTGCTCGGCGAACTCGGCGCATTTGCCGCCGCCGTAGCCGGCCCGGTGTGCCGCCGACATGGAAAAGATCGACCGCATCTGCCCCAGCATCGACTTCTCGTCGGTCCCGGCGTCCTTGCCGTCCTTGTCGAAGTGCGTGATGAACCCGCCGTACTTCTCGTCCCTGCAGCGATTGAGCCAGAACGGCAGCAACTCCGTGGTGAGGTGATGCCTGCATTCCTGCAAACAAGTCGAAACCTGTTTCCTGTCCAGGGCCATTTCGCGGTCCTCCCATTCAGTACGACGGTTCCGGGTGGACGCCCACCCCGAGCCCGTATCATAACGCCGTGAGAGCCGCGTGCAAGACCGCATCGACCCGGAAATGCGAAACGGTTGCCGGTCCGAAGAGCCGCGCCATTTGCTTGTGGATGGCCTTGTGATCCGAGGGCAAAAGGATACAATGAACCAGCTCTGTCAAGGTGGTTACCGATGTTGTGCATTTGGGACTTACGATGGGTGGCAGCGGCAAGCGCCAGCTTGCCGATGGCGTCTGTGCATGCGCCAAGACCATCGGCAAGCTCCGCAGGCTCCGCTTGCCGCTGCCACCCATTGCTCCTCACCTTGACAGGCGTGGGTACAATGAACCCATTGGATTGGTTCCGCGTGGATACAGCGTGAGTGCGCGTAAACGCGAAAGCGGTCTGCTCCCACGCGGTCGGCGCCTGTGCGTATATTATGGTTTGAGGTTTCGCAAGATGGGTAGAATCACAGCGGGGACTGCCCTGCTATCGCTCTTTGCCATGACGGTGGCCGGTTGTATTGAAGGCCGCACGGAAGATTCGCATTCGCTCTTTCTATTCAATGGCGAGCATGCTGAGGCGCCGTTGCCGCCGACGGCTTGCGAGCCCGCGCCGCCGGCACAGACCGCCAGTGATCCGGCGGGCAGCTCTCAGTCAGCGGTTCTGTTTGTCGCGTACGTGGCGACGCCGCCCGACGTTGTCGATGCCATGCTGAAAGTGGCGCGCGTCAGGAAGCGGGACGTGGTCTGCGATCTGGGCTGCGGCGATGGCCGCATTGTCGTGACGGCCGCCAAACGATACGGCTGCAGGGCCGTCGGGTACGACCTCGACCGCCTCCGCGTGCAGGAGGCGCGCCGCAACGCCGAGGACCATCACGTCGCACGGCGGGTCCGCATCGAGCAGATGGACATTCTCCATGCCGATCTGAGCGAGGCCACCGTCGTGACCTTATACCTGGGCCACCAATTGAACGCGAGACTGGTGCCGCAGTTGGCCAAACTCGGCGCCGGGGCCAGGATCGTCTCTCACGATTTTGGACTCGCGGATATCCCGCCGGACAAGGTCGTGAAAGTGACCTCGCACACGGACCACCGCGTACACGTGATCTACCTGTGGAAATGCCCGCTCAAGACCGCCGGCGAGGCTGCTCGGCCGGCACCTTAAAATCATCACCGAGTACCCACGAAACTCTCGGCAATAACGCATGTCGCCGGGTGGCAGCGTCAAGCGCAGCTTGGCGATGGCGTTCTTGAGATGCCGCGCAGCCATCGCCAAGGCCTACGGCCTTGACGCTGCCACCCACGCTCGTGTTATGCTGCGAGAAACCGAATCGCAGGCGGTGCTGTTCGCAAATCACCTGCTATTTGCGAACTCATTCGGCGGAGTCACGCCGTCCCAGGTCAGGCCCTCAGCGGTCACCTCTGCAACCGTCGCCTGGTAGAGGCCCGGCCGGGCTTTGGCGATTCTCATTGAGACGGAACCGTCCCAGCCCGTCACACCGGACAGCGTCCAGCGCAGACGCCCATCGACAAATATCCCGACCAGCACAGAGGCGTTCGCAACAGGATTCTCCAGGTTATCCACGACGTGCACACTGATCAGGAGGTCGCGATTGCCCGGGCCGCTCTCCACGGAGTACGTGACGGACTGCACGGATACAGTCGTCGCCTGTGCGTTCTCCGCGTTGCTCACTGTGACACCGACCGAGTGACTTGTCGTCTGCCCGGCGGCATTCGTCGCCGTAGCGATGAGCGTATATGGGCCATCCGCATGCGAGCTTGTATCCCACATTGCGGCCCAGCCGTCGCTGCCGTCCGCATCGACGCCGATGCTCATGCCGTCGATGAAGAACTCCACCTGGCCTGTCGTTTCATCGCCGGCGGCGACCGTTATCTCGGTGGCGCCCGAAACGGTAGCTCCATCCTGCGGAGCCGTGATCCGGATCCCCGGCTCGCTATCCGCGTCGGCGACTACGACACTGGCGGTCCCGATGCGTGCCGCGGCCCACTGGGCATCGACCAGGCCATATCCGAAGTAGACGTCAAAGCCCCTGGTCCCCAGGTCCTCAGCCGTCGTCATCAGCCTGCTGCGAACCGATCTATTGGTGGTGAGCCCGGAGGCCCAGGCCAGGGCGGCGGCCCCGGCAACGTGCGGGCACGCCATCGACGTGCCGCTCATGGTCGCGTACCAGCCGTTCTTGTAGGTTGAGTATATGCTCACGCCCGGCGCCGCCAGCTCGATCTTGGACCCGTAGCTGGAGAATGACGCTCGCCTGTTATAGGAGTCCGTAGCCGCGACCGCGATCACCGAGGAGTACGCGGCAGGGTAGCTCACCGTTGCCCCGTTGTTCCCGGCGGCGGCAACGAGCAGCACGCCCAAGGCGTAGGCACGATCGCATGCGTACTTGAGGCTCGTCGTGTTGCCTCCTCCCAGGCTCATGGACGCCACCCGTATGCCGTGTGATGTACACCAGTTGAGCCCTTGTATGATGTCGCTCGTGTAGCCGCTGCCGGTGTCGCCAAGCACTTTGACCGCCCACAGGCTGACGTCGGGTGCAACGCCGATGACTCCGATGGTATTATTGCGTGCGGCGATAATCCCCGCGACGTGCGTGCCGTGCCCATAGTTGTCATTCCAATCAACAGGGTTCGCGCTGCCGTCCTTGGCTGTGCCGGCATAATTGACCCCCCCGGCCGGTCGCAGGTCCGGATGATCGTAATCGATGCCTGTGTCCAGGACGGCCACCTTCACCCCTCTGCCTGTGTTGCCGGTGGGCCATGCAAGGTCGGCGTCAATCCGATTTACCCCCCATGGAGTGACCTGCCCGATGGCATACAGAACCACGTCTTCCTCGACGTACTCGACGTCATGTCGCGCCTTGAGTTGCTCGATGGCCCGTTCCGACAGCCTCGCGGCGACGGCGGGCACGAGGTCGAAGCTGCGATGGACGGTCCCCCCCGCCTGCCGGACCGCCTCGGCACGCGAGTGTGCCGTCTGCGGCCCTCTGTCCGGCCAAAATCCGACGAGCATCCTGCGGCCGGGCGGCTCAGACGCGGCAAGGGCTGTCGCCCCTTGCGCCAAGGCCAGAAGTATCGATGCCATCAGGAAACAGTTTCTGCGCATTGGTCCCATACGTGGACCCCCCAATTAGGAACAACACTTACCTTGACTTACCTTGATGTAACAACGGCCCCCAAGAGTCTTCCGCACGTCCCAGCAGCACCGGGCGGTGAAAGGTAATACATTATGGGACAATTGTATTAAGCCCCACCATGCCGTCAACGGCAAAATCACGAATGTGTCCCCCATTCCGGCAAGAATTCCACATGGACGCATGTCCCGTACTGCCAATTCCCCTATGCCTCTTGGGTAATTGGATAAGATGGATTTTCTGGGAAATCTTCTTGCCTCAATGGGAGAAGTATGTTATAAGTTTGCAGTAACGGTATAATTCGCTGCGGCTGGCCATACTCCCGGCGCGCGGATATGATATTGCCGTCAGAGCAGTCGTGCCGATAAGATACACGTCGGCCGGATTTCTCTTGCACACAGTCACTCGCAAGCCGTAACACAGGTGATAGGAAAGAGGTGAAATATGACACGGCGACGATTCTTTCAAGCGTTTGCAACAGTGATGGTCGCGGTCTGTCTGCTGGTTCTGTCGGGAGTCCTCTCGGCCCAGGGCAACAGCGAAAACGCCTTCGAGCGGGTCAAAGAGGTCCAGGAACGCCACACCGAGGCCCTGATGGCCAAAGAGGGCGTCGTCGGCACAGCCGTGGGACTCAACGACCGGGGACGGGGGGCGGTTCTGGTCCTGCTGGAAAGCCCCGGCATCGGCGGCATTCCGCAGCAACTCGAGGGCGTCCCCGTCCATCCAGTTGTCACCGGCAAGATCTACGCACTGCCTAAGCCCGGCGGCAGCACGCCGACCTTGAGCCCAGCGTCAAGGTGGCCCCGCCCGGTACCTATCGGCGTCTCGACGGGACACCCAGCTATTACGGCGGGCACGATTGGCTGCCGGGTGAAAGCGGGCACCAGTGTTTATGCCCTGAGCAATAACCATGTCTACGCCAACGAGAACAACGCAACAATCGGAGACCCTGTACTCCAGCCCGGTCGGTACGACGGCGGCGCGAGCCCTGCAGACGATATTGGCAACCTGACGAACTTCGTCTTTATCAACTTCTACAATCCTGACGCCCCGCCGGCACAAATTCCCTTGAATTGGGTTGATGCGGCGATTGCATCCACGACCCTGGGCCAAGTCGCCAACGCCACACCTTCTAATGGGTACGGGAAGCCCAAATCCACAACTGTGGCGGCTGCAATCAACATGCCGGTCAAGAAGTACGGGCGGACAACCGGACTGACCAAAGGCAAAGTCTATGCCCTCAATGCCACTGTTACTGTTGGCTACGGCACTGGAAGGGCAGCCCGTTTTGCCAATCAGATCATTATCACGCCGGGGACGTTCAGCGCCGGCGGCGACTCAGGCTCGTTGATCGTGGCCGATCGCGTAGGAAGGAACACCACCAATGACCGCAAGCCCGTAGGGCTGCTCTTTGCGGGAAGCTCTTTCTATACCATTGCAAACCCCATTGATGCAGTGCTCAATGCATTCGGTGTAGCCATTGACGGCGAGTAGCTGAAGCTATGAATCCCTGACAGCGTAGGCCGGCTATAATGATGTGCGGCTCGCACAGGGACAAGACAATGGATGTTTCGATGCCAAAACATGGGCCGCGTACGCGCATCATCGTCGCGGCCCTGATCATTCTGAGCGGCCTTGGCTGCAACAAGGATCGATCGAATTCGGAACTGGCAGGACGCATGGCGACCAAGACGATTGAGCAGGTGCAGCAAGAGCACACAGATGCATGGATGGCGATGCCGGGGGTCGTGGGCACCGCCATTGGCGCCTGTCAGGGCAAGCCGTGCATCTTGATTCTTACCGCCTCGAACACGGAACAGATACGAAAGCAGATTCCTGCAACCATCGAGGGTTATCCCGTCGTCGTTCAATACGCGGGTGAAATCCGTGCCCTCGACGAACGACAGAAACCGCCGAGAGCGCAGCCGCCGACCCGTCAGCCGTAGGCGGGCTCCGCGTGCCACGTGCCTGTTACGAGTTTGTGAAACGCACAGGTTTACCCCTCTGCCAGCCCTGGCCGACCTGGTGCCTGCTGGCGTTATGCAGGCTTCTTCTGTCTCTTAATGATTTCCGCCAGTGATCTCAATGCCTGATTCACTGAATCATGGTCAGGAAAGATCTCCGCAACGTCTGGGTCGATGACGACAACGTTCGTTCCTTCCGCATACCGTTTTGCATATTTGCCCTGAACACCTTTGCTGAAATCATACTCTTCAAGCATGTCCGGATCTTTCTGCATTCTTTTCATATTGCGTTCTCTCCTTTTTGGATGCCTTTCTTGCGCTAATCAACCTGATGTGGTCGCCCCTTTCCGTGTGAACAACCACCAGAAGACGGTCTTTATGAGAGTTTCCGATCAAGACGAACCTATCTTCTCCCTCGGAATGCAAGGGATCATAAACGGCCAGGGACAAGGTATCTCGAAAGGCCGTGCTTGCTTCGTCAAAAGAAACGCCATGGATTTCCAGATTCTTCTTCGCCTTGTTCGGGTCCCATTCAAAACGAAGCATTCACAACTCCCAAAAACTTATTATACCCTTGCCACAGGTGTTTGACAATCAGCCCGCGTTCTCGTCATTGCCTAACGTTCTCTATAACCTGCCAGCGACTCTCGACGGTCAGGTTGATAGGGGTTGTTCGGCTCTCTCTATTTTGTGAGACCGCCAAAGCTACCCAAGGCTCTCAGCGTGATCCATACGCCGATGGCGATACCAATATAGAAAATGGAAAAACCCCAAGCAGAATAGCGCATGCGACGCGTTATGGCAGCACTGCGTTCGCGCTCGATCTCGGCAGGTAGATCCAGAGAAAGGCTCCCTTTCGTTGGGAAGTACCCGACAGCAAAAATAACTGACGATGCAAGAAACAGAACTGCCGGGGTAAGGAAATAGAACTCATCTTGGGACCGAAGAACGTAATCTTTGGGGAGAACAAATTTCAGAAGCGCAAAATAGACAGGGATTGCCCCCATCGCCGTACCTGTCATGAACTTGCAGAATTCCCGCCCGGTACTGATAGATTCCACCAGCAGCGACTTGCCCGCTTCGTACAGAGCCCGATTGTGGGGGCTCACGTCGGAGACCTCCGCCGGATGCACTATGGGTTCGTTGTCTTTAATCTTCTTGTTCGTCACTGGAGACAATCCCAACGACTCTTACGTCTTTGATTCTGTCCGAGGACGTGTCCGAAAGATAGAAGGTCGCCTGATAATCCTCTTTCTTCACGGGACAGGTGAACAACCGCACAAACCTGACTTGGCGCGCCCTTTCGTACATGTCTGAGGCGGTCAGCCACTTGATGACAATGGACCTGTCAACCGCCAACTTGTACCGGTGTCGGCCCTGGCACTTTGGGCACGAGTCTATGGCGATGCACTCACTGCGAGGGCTCACGTTCTTTCTCCTTTCTCTTGCAGAACAATGATTGGACCAACCCGCATAAGAAGCGGTGTTCTGGCTTCTTGTCGGCTTAGGACATCACCGGGCTGCGAACGCCCCACGGACCGCGGTTTGGAGCATCAGTGCAGATCATAGCACCGCCTGTCAGCCAAGTCAACGGGGCCGGCGGAGAAACCGCGTCCCATCTCTGTGCATTGCGAACACTTGGTTCTCACACGGAGCCACAAAGCCACAGAGTTTGGGAGGCGATTCTGTCGAATGCAGGTGGGCGGGAAACCTGGCTATTCTACCGCTGGATAGAGACTGCTTTGCTTCGCTCGCAGTGACATACGATGACCGATGATCGATGGCGAACCGCGGATCTTCCTTGCCAATCATCCTTCATCAATCATCCATCGCCAATTCAGGGTCAGCTCTGAATGGCACTTCCATAAGCGGCAACTCATAGACCGATAAAGATGCAGGAAAACAGACCTCCAAGCCGACGAGAT
>Ga0214473_10001802_pt1 | contig 27443 bp, 27 predicted proteins | sample RVTome_7_FD_203509 | JGI IMG/M metagenome (GOLD analysis project Ga0214473, IMG submission 203509) | Soil microbial communities from uranium-contaminated site in the Upper Colorado River Basin, Wyoming, United States - RVT98D197 | ecosystem: Environmental > Terrestrial > Soil > Contaminated >...
CAGTTCTCTCATCCGATCCCCGCAATCCCGCCTCCCAAATGAGCCGGAACCAGTGAATCATGCCAAAAGCCAACAGGCGAGCGAGTTCTTCAACAGCCTGCTAGGGGACATCCCGCGATGTGTTGCTGCGCCGTATTGCTCATTCCGAATCAATACCATCGCTCGGGCATTGCTCCCAAGAACAACCAGTCATCGCGGCGGAAGCCCACACTCGCGTCGTAAGCGCCCAAGCTGCTCGCACCCGTCCTCCGGCTCAAGAATCACCCGATTCCCATTGCATTGCGTGCAGCGGAAGAGATGGTCCGCCTTCCGTAGCTTCATGTGGTCTGGCAAGCGTTCGCGTAGGAACCGGCCCTCCTTCGGCCCAATGAATCGCGCGTGGCGGCACTTCCGGCAGAGGACGGTGTATCCAAGCAAGTCCTCACGTAGCTCGCCGAAGGTGGGGTCGGGAGGTGCTTTTTGTTCAAACGGTATGAAATTGCCAAAGCCCATGTAGGGATCGTATGTTCCCATTTTGTTCTTTTGCAAGTAGAGTAATAAAGGCCTAAGTTTAGAACGGCTTTCCGCCGGGGAAGTGGAGGGTTTTGAGGGGTTAGACTTAATGGCTATTCGCAATTTGAAGCTGGCAGCTCTGATTATTAATCGGGCGAACGATCGGCATGGCGAACTCGAAAACGAGACGGCAGCGATCGCGTGGTTGTTCAATGCCAGGGAACCGCACATGCGGAACCTCACTAAAGACATCGTAGAAAAGGGTGAGATTTTCGAGATGCCCCTGGTGTCACCGGAGGGTGACAAGTTCTTGGTTTTCGACGGCAATCGACGCGTTACGTGTCTCAAGCTGCTAGCGGACTCTAGGCGCGCCCCGACTGCGGACCTTCAAACGTTTTTCAGCGAGCAGCGTGCGCTTTGGAAGGGCGATTTCCCCGACGAGATTTCTTGTCAGGTGGAAGCGGATCGCGAGCGGGTCGATGAGATTCTTTTTCGCCGTCACACTGGCAGTCAGAGCGGCGTCGGTCAGTCTACGTGGGACGACCGAATGAAGACGACTTTCGTCGCGCGCACTGGCCGGGGCACCGGACCCAGTGTTGCCGATGAAATTGAGAAGCGTCTCAGCGCTGCCAGGCTTCTGCCATCACGCCGCAAGATTCCACGCTCGACCATGAATCGATTGTTGTCTGCTGAGCCATTCCGCAACCGTCTTGGATTTAGCGTGAGCAAGGGCAAGTTCGAGTTCACCCACGATGAAGACGTGGCTCTCGCAGCAATGGCCAGGGTTGCAGATGACCTAACGAACAGACGGCTTGTGTTGGGTGACATCTGGGATGTCGATGGAAAGCGCCACTATTTGGACGGTCTGGAACGTGAAGGCGTGTTGCCGACTGCCCAACATGCACTAGTGAATCGAAAAAGTGCGGCGATTAGCAAGGCGGCAAAGCCAGCACTCCGAGCAGCCCGGCCCTCTGCTGCAAGAACGACGCTAATTCCTCACAACGACTACGGCATTGCGTGGCCCGGTCGGCTTCAGCGGCATAAGGAAATCTGGGAAGAGCTTCAATTCCGCCTTGAGCTTGGTCGTCACCTAAACGCCATTTCGGTCTTGTTTCGCGTTCTCCTCGAACTGTCAGTCGAGAACTACGCGAACGAGAAAGGGATCCCCTTCAATGAGAAGGAGAAACTGTCCGGCAGACTTCTGAAAGTGGGCCGCCACATGGAGGCGGTGAAGCTTATTGATGCCAAGCAGATGGGCGTCCTGAACAAATTCCAACAGTCAGAACATCTCGTCTCGGCGGACACGCTAAACCGCTATGTGCATTCGCCTAACTTCGCGCCGTCGCCCGAACACCTCAAGGCGCTGTGGGACAGTCTTTGCGACGTGACCGTCCTGATGCTGAAGGCCTGAAGCCATGCTTTTGAAGATCGACCGCTTCGAAGAGCTTGGGCGCTTTGCAGCGCTACAACATAAAGCGCCGCAACTAGCAAAGCTGTCGCTGGTCTATGCTCGAAATGGGTACGGCAAAAGCACGCTCAGCGCCGTGATGCGTTCGGTTTCAGAGAATGCTCCCAACTACTTGCTGAGCCGGAAGCGTCTTGGGTCGCTAAAGCCCTGTATCGTGGAACTGAAATTCGATGGTGGATCGCAGGCGCGGTTCGACGGTGCGACTTGGAAGACGCCGTCCCCAGCACAGGTCTATGTTTTCGATCAGGAATTTATCCACCAGAACCTCCACGTTGGCGATAGCGTAACGCGGGACAACAAACGCAGTTTGCTGCCGCTCGTTCTCGGAACACGCGGGGTCGAGCTTTCCGAAAAGATCATTGATCTGGATCGCGAGCAGCGAGAGCTCGATGTCTCCGTCAAGGCGTCAGGACGCGCTATTAGGACCGCGCATCCCGTTCTGGTCGGCGAGAATCTAGAGAAGTTTGCCGAGTTAGTCGTACCGGACGACATCGAGAACCGCATAATTGCCGCCGGCCAGAAGCGAGAGCTAGCGCGAAACGCGAAAGACGTGGCGCGGAGGCGAGAGCCGCGTCTGCTAACGTTTCGGAGCTTTGTCGAGCTTGAAGAGCTTTTGACACGAAGCCTGTCCGATATCACCGCCGATGTCGCCCAACTCGTGCGAGACCACATCGCCTCTCATAACCTTGGTGATCGCGCGATACCTTGGCTCAAGTATGGGAGTGAGCGATCGCAGGGGAATGACTGCCCGTTTTGTGGGCAAGACATGAGAGGCCTCGCGCTCGTCGATGCCTACGGCATCTACTTCAGCAAGGCGTTTGCGGAGCTATCGACGAACTGTGACGGACTGGTCGCTGAGTTAGAAGGTCTGCTCAAGGGCGACACGCCGCTCGATCTTCTCGAAGGCGAGAACAGCTCCGACTTGGGATTTTGGAAGACTGTTTGTGAGTTCGGCGAGATGCCGCAACTCACGTTCGCTGATCTGGAGTCCATTCGTGAGGCCGCTGAGGACCTGCTCGCGCTGGTGAAAACGAAACTCGCCAATCCTGCCACTCCCGTGGTGTTGGGAGGCTATGCGACCGGTATCCGCACGGCATGCGACGCCGTTGCCGCTTACAACAGGCGTTTGATCGACATACTGCCTATTATCAAGACGGCAAAAGCCGCGAGCGCGACAGCGGATCTCGAAACGGCGGAGCGCAATCTCAACAAGTGGTTGGCGGTCCGTGCAAAGTCCACATCAAAAGTACTTGCCGAGGACTGTGCGACGTACCTCGCTGCGACGAAACGGGCAAGCGAAGTTACCGAGCAAAAAACCGCGGCGCAGGATGAATTGAGGGAGTTCGCCAGGACAACGGTTGGAACACGCCAAGCCGAGATCAACACGCTCCTCGCAAACTTTGGGGTCAATTTCGAGATCGTCGACACCCGCGCGAACTTCAAAGGCCGCGATCCAAACACCGACTTTGCTCTATCCATTGGGGGACACAAGATCGCTGCGGGCGAAATTTCCGAGGACCGCCCCAAGCTTTAAGACGGTGTTGAGCACGGCGGACAAAAATACCTTGGCGCTGGCCTTCTTCATCTCGGTCGTGAACTCGACCGCTAACATTGGCGACACGATCGTAGTCTTCGATGATCCCTTCAACAGTCAGGACGTTTTTCGGCGATTTGAAACCGGCAGCCAAATCAGGGCGATCGCGAAGAATGCTCGGCAGGTGATCGTGATGATGTCGCACGACGCGGAATTCCTGCATCTCATTGAGAAAGACACTCCCGAGACGATCGCTCTCGGCTCGTTCCAGTTGACGTGCGACGATGCGGGCGCGGGAACCGTTGCCACGTGGTCAGCATCGGAGGAACTCAAGGAATTGTACGTCCGCCAAATTGAGCAACTCAGCGAGTATGCCAATCGCGGGGTGTTGCTCAAAGACGTGACGCTCATGGGTATCGTTCAGGCGATGAGACCGTTCTGCGAGTCCTATCTGAGGGCACGGTACCCGGCGCGTTTTGCCGAAAAGCAGATGCTTAGCAGCATGGTCGATGAGATTGAGGCGGCAGGCCAATCGGACGGAATGTTTGCGACTGTCGGCGACCTACGCGCGATCAACGAATATACTCGACCGGAACATCATGGCGGTGCCCAGATGCCCGAAAAAGGTGAACTGCGAGCAATGGCCCAGCGGATCATTCGCATGATTGGCTCCTACTAGGTGAGGTTCGGTGCTGGTGGAGGCCGCTGCCTTCAAGTCCGGCTCGTGATCCAGCGGACGAAGCCGCTGGTCGATGGGTGGCAAGGGAGTGCGAAATCTCCATGCGCGTGTTCCGACGACAAGACGATGGCTATGGGGTCCGGGGAGCATGGAAGCTCCTCGGTGGTGATCGACCGGCTGATCGGTTGAGAAAGCGGAGTAGCTAGATGCTATGATGCTTGCTGCACCGGGGGGATGCAACGGGGGCGCGTCAGCGGGCCCCCTTGCCAAGATGCGCGGTATTACCGCGCACATCTTGCGGGTAGCGCAGCGTCGGCATTTTCCTTCCGTCTGCTTCTTCCCTGCCTCTCCGTTGCGTCTTCCTTGCGTCGCCCCTTTTTCCTTCCCTTCGTGCGTCCCTCGCTCCTCTGTCCTTGCTTGCTTCCTTGGCCTCCTTTCTTCGGCTTCGAATCCCCAAGGCCCCACTGGTATTCGGGGCGGCGGCCCCTTGGGCCGGCGCAAAGAGAGACGCCGGCCCCCTCTGCCGCCGCCCCTTTCTCTTCTTTTTCTTCCTTATCTTCCTTCCTTTTTTCTTCTTCCTTGATCTCTCTTGGCCGCCCATGACGAAGGAGGCTTCACCGTGTCGGCGAAGCCTCCTGACTGGTTCGATCGTTGCCTATGCCGCTTGCGCGATTTCAGGTGACACCGGTGCCTCAAGCGGCAGCGCCTCTTGGGCCAGATCACCTGGTTTCGGTTGCCACTTGCGGTTCTCGCGAACGGCTATGTGACCCTCCACCGGGATACCGTCGAACATCAGATGGATGCCTTTGCCATCCTTGTGCGTGAACCCGACGCCGACCTTGACCCAGTCCTTGTCCGGGCCGTCGCCCATCACTTTGTAGATCGTGTGGGTGGGGTGTTTCTTCGTTGTGTTCTCAGTCATTTTTAGTCTCCGTCTTTCGGATTGTTCGCCGGACACCTCGTCCGGCTTCATGGGGACCAAAGACCGCGAGCGGATAAGCGATGGGTCAAACGCCACGCCTAGCGGGCCGTAGGGGCGGAGCTGCACAAGCCGGAGCATAGCGGAGGTGCGGAAGCGAGCCGCGTTGACCAATCGCGCGCTTGCGGTAAGTCCCATCCATGAAGCTGGTCGTGGTGTGCGGTGCTCTCGAAGTCGGCGCGGTGGTCTGAGAACCGGGAACCGCACCATCTATTCCGCAAGGTACGGGACGACGAATCGATGGGTGGATAGTGGTCTTCGGTCCAATCGCGCGGGTTGCTTTTATCCAGCTTTCGGGCGTGCGATCTCAGGGCGGCGCATCGCGCAGTCTGAGCATCGACGTGGATCACCGACGCGAATTCCATAACAAAATCATAAAGCTATAGCCTTTGGGCGGACGCTGGGTATAATTGACCCACTGACCAAGGGGGATATTTGCCGAGACGTTTTGCCTTACTGTTTCTGTCTTTGATTTCGTTGCTTTGCCTCCTGCCCGACATGGCATTGGCCGCCTGTACCAGCCCTGCCGGGGTTAAGGGCGAGATCATCTACAACGATGATTTCGACATCCTGCAATTCTGCGACGACGCGAACTGGATCGGGATGTCCGGTGGTGGTGCAGGCGGTGGCGGCGGGTCGCTGACCGACGGCGACAAGGGCGACGTGACGGTGTCCGGTTCCGGCGCGACGTGGACCATCGACAGCGGCAGTGTGGCATACGCGAAGATTCAGAACATATCGGCGGCGGGTATACTTCTCGGGCGCGCAACAACCGGCGCTGGCGTGGTGGAAGAAATCACGCTGGGCAGTGGCCTGACCCTGACGGGCTCGACGCTGTCGGCCACAGGCAGCAGCAGCGGCGCAGCCGGGTACATTCAATTCAGCGGCGGCTCGGGCGCATTCGCATCGTCATCGACGACAGCAGGACAGCAGTTCGTCTGGGATGAAACCAATCATCGCCTCGGCATTGGCCTCGCCGTGCCGACGCAAGCGCTCGATGTCGTGGGTAAGGTTACAGCCAGCAGCTTCATGCCGAAACTCGTGTCGGGACTGTCAGCACCAACAGGTGGGTCGGGAACCTGGACGACCGACGGAACGCATGTCTGGCGCGCGACTGGCAACGTCGGCATCGGCACTGCAACGCCGGGGGAACGCCTCACAGTAAAGGCAGCAACGAACGCGGTGACAGACTACCCCATACGTATCATGAATGCCGCCGACTCCATGCGATCTGGACTTGGTACTTACGGCTTTTCAAACAAAGTCGGAACGGCTCAGACCGTAGATTTCACCGTGGATATCGGTGGCGACTTAGTCCTAAACACCGGCGGCAATGTCGGCATCGGGACGGCGAGTCCAGGCTACGGACTTCACGTTGCCTCCAATGATGGGTCTATCGGTTGGGTGGGGAAGTTCCAGAGCACCCAGACGACCAACGACGGCGTGGTGTTGCTCGGTTCACGCTCGGACAACAACGGCGCGATTCAATCGACCAATAGCGCTGGCGCGGTCACCAATCTGGCCATCAACCCTGACGGCGGCAACGTCGGCATCGGGACAAGCAGTCCCGGGACAACTCTCGACGTGGTAGGAGATACGAGAACCAGCGCCGGGCTAACATCGAGGTCGGCCCGATTTGAAGGCAACGTGGGGCTAACGGCAATTGTGAATGGCTCCACTGGTGTGGAAATAGGGGATACGGGTACGTTCGCTTTCATCCAGACGGCGGTGCGTCCGACTTTCAGTTATGGGACACATCACTTGGCAATCCTCACCGGCGGCAACGTCGGCATCGGGACGACGAACCCACAGGCGGGGCTGCATGTTGCAGTAACGGGTACGGCATGGGCTGCGCTTGCGGGCGGTACTTACGGCTACGTGAATCCCTCGGCTGCGAGCACAGCGGGGGCAAATGGGAGTAACTTCGCGCTTTCGATCTATGCACCCGGTCGAGTCGTGGTGGGAGAACTAAATGCCACTTCAGACCGTCGCAAGAAAACGGACATCGCAGACATACCAACGCAAAGCGCGATGGATTTCATAGCCAAGGCACGCCCTGTGAGTTTCCACTGGCGAGACAAACCACAAGACAAGAGTCAGTTTGGATTCATCGCTCAGGAAATCTCCAGGAGTGGATTTGACGACCTTATTGGGATCGCCCCGGACGAGAGCCTCAAGAGCACGATGGATGATGACGGCTTTGTCAGCCCCGAAGGGATTGCGCTTAACATCAACTACGATGGCGTCATTCCCCTGTTGACGAAAGCCCTTCAGGAGCAGCAGCGACAGTTTGAGGCGCTCGCTGCCGACAATGACAACCTCCGTGCCGAGCAAGCCGTCATGCGCGCAGAAATTGAAGCCCTGAAAGCCGATCGCTAGAGGTCCTGGGGTTCAATCGCGCGGGCCGTTCGTAGCCCGGCTCGAAGGTCACCGTCACTGAAGCCCGGTGCGTTCCTCTCCAACCAGAGGATGCGCTGGTCGATCTGCCGTGCCACTGCGGCAAGTCCAGCAAGCCGGTGCCTCGGCGTCGCTCCGACCGGACCACATAGACGAATGATTCCCGCCAGGTGGCTGAGCATCATCGCGTAAACCGCTTCGGACGGGCGCTGCTCCCTCAGCACTTTGAAATCGTAGCGCCAGCAGCTTTCCGCGAAATGATAGGGCGGTTCGCTCGATGGCGAATGCAGCCCGCGCTTGTCGCGGATGCGTTCGAGGTGGAACGCGAGGAGGTCGCGTTCAAACAGCGGATTGTCGCTGACGAACTCGGCCGGGTCCTGGCCTTCGTAGAAGTCCATGAAGAGGCCAACCTCGAAGAAGAACACGCGCAGCTTGCGATAGATCGCATGCACGCTGTTCACGCTCAGGCGCGTCGCCTGCGCGGCGCCAGTCGCGGAGCTGTCGCGCACGAACTGTTCGAGGACTTTGCGGAAGCGGTAGTCGCTGATCTTCGCGGAGCGATAGAGCGTGACTGCGCGGCTTCGCTTTTGCGATTTTCCATCGATGGCCGAACGCATTTTTATCAAGCGGGATCAGCTCCAAAGGAGCGCGCCCGCAAGAGGCAGGCGCACCGTCTGCTTGTAAAGAGCACGACGTCGCCTTCTGGAAAAGCTTTGACGGTCGGCGTAGACAGAAAGGTGACGCTTCTCCCCACGGCGAATTCCGGCTTTTAGCCCGGATTCTGCTTCGTATCGGAGAAGATCGTCATGACCCACTCCAAGTTACTTTGGTTGCCCGCGGCAAGTACATGTAGGATTTTATTCCTTGAATGTTCTTGTTGTGTTCGATATACTGTTGAACCTACGGCGAAGACAAGAAAGGAGGCCGGTCATGACTATTGATCCAGCCGGGCTCCCGGAGGATTCCACAGCGCCTCGCGGTTACGCGGCGCTGCAATTCGACCCTGCCGCCTACATGCATTTCGTTGAGGACGACGACCTCACGGAAGAGCAGGCGGTCGAATTGTTGCGGGCCATATGGTCGATTGTGGTGAGCTTCGTCGATCTTGGCTACGGCCTCGATCCCGTCCACCAGGTTGTGGGTCATTTCGCAAAAGAGGTTGCGGCGCTGGAAGGGGATTCTTCCGGCGTGCTACGCTTGCGCGAGGAATTTGCAAACATTGCCAACGAACTGGCTGCGGCGTCGCGTGATGACGCTGTGGCGCGGAGCGATTCATGAAAGACCACAACGACAAAACCCGCGCGCCCATCGCCGTCATCTACTGTCGCGTCAGCAGCCTCGCCCAGGTCACGAAGGGACACGGCAACGAGTCACAGGAGACCCGTTGTCGCCAGTTTGCGGCGATGAAGCATTATGACGTTGAGCGCGTCTTCGTTGACGAGGCGGTCTCGGGCAGCCTGATTGATCGTCCCGGTATTCAGGACATGCTGAAGTACCTGCGCGCTCACAGGCGCAAGGGCGACTATGTCGTCATCATCGACGACATTTCGCGGCTCGCGCGGGATATCCGGGCGCACATTGAATTGCGCAGCGCGATTGCCGCGACCGGCGCGCGCCTTGAGAGCCCGTCGATTGAATTTGGCGAAGATTCCGATGCGCAGCTGGTGGAACACCTGCTCGCGAGCGTGTCGCAGCACCAACGGGAAAAGAACGCGGAGCAAACGCGCAACCGCATGGGAGCGCGCCTCTCGGCGGGGTTCTGGCCTTTCGCCGCGCCGATTGCGTACCGGTATGGCGCGGCTGCGGACGGCACCAGGATTCTGGTGCGACGCGAACCGATTGCCTCGGCGGTGCAGGAAGCTCTTCAACTGTTCGCCGGGGGCCATCTTCAGACGCAGTCTGAGATGAAGCGCTTCCTCGAACGCCACCCCGATTTCCGAAAGAGCAAACAGGGGCTCGTTCGCAACACGCTCGTGCCCGAGCTTTTGGTCAACCCCGTCTATGCGGGATAGATATGTCGAAAAGCCGGATTGGGATGTGTCGCTCCGCAAGGGACGGCATGAGGGGCTGATCAGCTTCGAAGATTTTCAGCGCATTCAGCGCCGCCTGAAGGAGGGCGCGAGGGCACCGACGCGCACCGACGTAAGTGCGGACTTCCCGCTTCGCGGGGCAGTCGCCTGCGCGTGCTGCGCGAAGCCTCTCACGTCCTGCTGGTCAACCAGCAAGACGGGCGTGAAGCACCCTTACTACATGTGCTTCCAGCGGGGATGCACGGAGTATCGCAAATCGATCCGCCGCGCGCAGATCGAGGGCGACTTTGCCGAGCTGCTCGACAAACTGACGCCCGCTCCGAAACTGCTTAAGGTGACGCTCGCCATGTTCAAAGACGCGTGGGGTCAACGAAGGACTCAGGCGATCGCTATCGCACAGGCTTACGAGCGCGAAGTGGCCCAGGTTGAAAAGCAGATCAGCGTCCTCCTGGATCGCATCGTAGATGCAAGCTCTCAGTCCGTCGTCGCTGCGTATGAGAAGCGCATCGGTACGCTTGAACGCAGCAAGATCGAACTGAGCGAAAAGCGTGGGACGGTCGGGACTCGCCAAGGCACATTTGAAGAATTGTTCGAACTCGCCATATAGCGTTCCTCGCAAACCCTTCAAAACTATGGCTTTCCGGGAAACTCGATCTCCAGAAACTGGTGCTGCGACTGACCTTTGCAGACCGTCTCGCATACAGCCAATCGGAGGGATTTCGAACCCCAAAAACCACCATGCCCTTCAGCATGTTAGCGGGTATTTCCAGTGGCGGAGGAAGACTGGCGGGTAGGGAGGGATTCGAACCCCCGGAACGCTTGCACGTTCGCCGGTTTTCAAGACCGGAGCAATCAACCGCTCTGCCACCTACCCTTGCGGCTCGCGTTTAGCGCTTAGCCAGCGTTACGGCAAGAGCAGGGTCGAGCCGGTCGTCTGCCGCGCTTCCAGCGCCCGGTGCGCCTCGACCGCATCTGCAAGGGCAAACCGCTGGTTGATCATCACCTTGATCGTGCCGTCGCCGATTGCAGCGAACAGCATTTCGGCCGCCTTGCGCAGCTCGCCGGTGGTGGCGAAATAGGCGGCGCTCGTCGGCCGCGTCAGGTAGAGCGATCCCTTGACCGAGAGGATGCGCAGATTGGGGATCGAGACTGGTCCGGACGCATTGCCGAAGCTCACCATCAGCCCGCGCGGCCTGAGGCAATCGAGCGAGGGCTCGAAGGTCGCCTTCCCCACCCCGTCATAGACCACGTCCACCCCGCGGCCCGCCGTCAGCTCCCTGATCCGCTGCGGGAAGTCCTCGGTGCGGTAGTTGATGACCTCGTGGCAGCCATGGGCCTTGGCCAGCGCCGCCTTCTCGTCCGATCCAGCCGTGCCGTAGACCGTCGCCCCCAGGGCGTTTGCCCATTGGCAGGCGATGAGCCCGACCCCGCCCGCGGCGGCGTGCCAGAGGATGCTCTCCCCGGCCCTCAGCTTCCACGTCTCGAACAACAGGTAATACGCCGTCATGCCCTTGAGCATCGACGCTGCGGCCGTCTCGAAGTCGATATGGTCGGGCAGCGGAATGGCCCGTGCCGCCGGCAGCAGCCGCTCGTCCGCATAAGCGCCGACCGGCCCGATATAGCCGACCCGGTCGCCGACCTTGAAGTCGCTGACGCCGGCGACCACCGCGGTCACTTCCCCCGCGCCCTCGCTGCCGGGGACGAAGGGCAAGTCGACCTTGTAGAGCCCGGTCCGCTCGTAGACGTCCAGGAAGTTGAGCCCGATCGCCCGGTTGCGGATGCGAATCTGGCCGGGCCCCGGCGCGCCGACGTCGCGATCCTTAATGATCATGACCTCGGGACCGCCGGTCTGGTGGACGACGAGGGCGCGGCTCATTTCTTGCGCGGCCCCGATTTCGGCCGCGCCTTGGCGCGCGCCGCCGGTGTCGCCCTCGAGCGCGGCTTTGGCGTCGCAGACGCCACCGCCACGGTCGCGGCCGCCGCGCTCGCCGAAGCAACCCGAACGGCGCCACCCTCGCGGGCGAGCCGGCGCTGCTTCATGATGATGTTGACCGCTTCGACCAACACCGAAAAGCCCATGGCCGAGTAGATGTAGCCCTTGGGGATGTGGAAACCAAGACCGTCTGCCACCAGCGAAACGCCGATCAGCAGCAGGAAGGCCAGCGCCAGCATCTTGGTGGTGGGATGCTCGGAGATGAACTTGGCCACCGGTCCCGATGCGATGAACATGATGCCGACGGCCACGATCACCGCTGCGATCATCACCTCGACATGCTCCGCCATGCCGACCGCGGTGACGATCGAATCGATCGAGAACACCATGTCGATGATGATGATCTGGCCGATGATGGCGGCAAAAGCCGCCCTGGCCTGCTTGGCGAGATCGGCCTCGTGCGGCTCCTCGATCGCCGCATGCATTTCGTGCGTCGCCTTGTAGACCAGGAACACGCCGCCGGCGATCAGGATCAAATCCTTCCAGGACAGCTCGAGTTCCATGATCGTGAGGGCCGGCTGCGTCAGGCTGATGATCCAGGAGATGACCAGCAGCAGCGCGATGCGGAACACCAGCGCGAGCGCCAGCCCGGTCGTGCGCGCGCGATCGGCATCGGCCTTGGGCAGGCGTGAAACCAGCACCGAAATGAAGACGATGTTGTCGATGCCGAGCACAATCTCCATAACCGTGAGGGTCGCAAAAGCGATCCACACATTGGGATCGGCTAGTAGCTCAAGCATCTGACACTCCTTCGGGATTGCGGTAGGGCTATATCTAGGGCCGACCGGCAAGAGTTGGAAGTGTCTCGGCGGGCGAATTCGCTGGTGCAGATTTTCTTCGCACAGCCCAGCGCTAGCATGAACATGTTGCGCTTCCGCTGGTTCACGCTATGTGCAGGTGTTACCCTAAGGCCACACTATCAAGGACATCCAAATGGACGCTTTCTCACCCATTCCGGCTCTCGCCGGCGGCCTGCTGATCGGGCTGGCTTCTGCCGTACTCTGGCTGGGCAACGGACGCATCACCGGGATTTCGGGGATCTTCGGCCAATTGCTGCCGCCTGCCAGGACAGTCGTATGGCGCCTCGTGTTTCTCGTGGCGCTGGTCTTGGGGACACTGGTCACATCGTACCTGGTTCCCGGCCTCGGCGTGGGCGGACCTGGCGGCGAGCCGGCGCAACTGGCGGCGCCACCGGCCTCCTTCGGCATCAGTCCGCCAATCTGGATCGGCATCGCCGGCCTATTGACCGGCTTCGGCACCAAGATCGGCAATGGCTGCACCTCCGGCCATGGCGTGTGCGGCATCGCCCGCCTGTCGACCCGCTCGTTCGTCGCCGTGGGCATCTTCTTCGCCGTCGCCATCCTTACCGTTACAATCACGGGAATCGTCTGATGAACATCCGCCTCCCCTATCTTGCGACCGCGGCCGTGAGCGGCACGCTGTTCGGCTCCGGCCTATACGTCTCGCAGATGGTCGATCCGCTGAAAGTGCTCCGGTTCCTCGATTTCACAGCCATCCCGACGGGTGGCTGGGACCCGAGTCTTGCCTTCGTCATCGTCGCGGCGATCGCGGTAATGTTCGTTGCCTTTCGCATTTCGAGGGGCCGCTCGACACCGCTGTTCGACAAGCAGTTCCACGAACCCGAGTTCAAAAAGATCGACGCCCCCCTGGTCGCCGGCGCGGCGCTGTTCGGCATCGGCTGGGGCATGTCCGGCATCTGCCCCGGCCCGGCAATTTCGTTGGTTGCGTTCTGGCCGGACAGCTTGCTGGTCTTCCTGGTGGCGCTCTTTATCGGTTCCTATGCGGGCGCCTTTGTCATACCAAGCGGACACGAGAAACGTTTGGCAATGGCAAGGTAAGGCATGACCAAGGCGGATGCGGTTGTCGTTGGCGGCGGACTGGCCGGTCTCGCCGCCGCTGTCGCTGTGGCGAAGGCAGGTCTGAATACGGTTCACGTCGCCCCGAAGGCTCCGCGCGACCAGCGGACCTCAGCGCTGATGCTGCCCAGCGTCACCTACCTCAGGGACGCCGGCCTTGTGGACGATCCGGCCAGTGTCGGCCACCCCCTCACCCAGATTCGAATCATCGACGCCACCGACCGCTTGCTGCGCGCGCCGGAGACCCTGTTCGACAGCGCCGAGGCAGGCCTCGAGGCCTTCGGTTGGAACTTCCCCAATGCCAGGCTGACGGAGTCCTTCGAGGCGGCCAAAGCCAGCCTCGCCAACCTGGTGACGGTGGAGGCCAGTCTGGTGGCGTTCGAACCGATCGAGGGCGGCACCCGGCTTACCCTCAGCGATCGATCGGTGCTGGACGCATCCCTCGTCGTCGGTGCCGACGGCAAGAAGTCACTGGTGCGCGCGGCGGCCGGTTTCCGCGCCCGCGAGCATGGCTTCACCCAGGCCGCCCTGGTCTGCGATCTCGAACTTGAGCGCCCGCTGGGGGGCACCTCGGTCGAATTCCACTACAGGAACGGCCCGTTCACGCTGGTGCCCGCTGGCGACAATCGGGCCAACCTCGTCTGGATCGACGACGGCGAAGTGCTGAAGTCGGCCCAGGGGCGAGGGCGCGAGTATCTGCGCGAGGCATTCCTGGAGAAATCCCAGCGGCTCTTCGGCGATATCGTGCTGACGACCCCGGCGCACATCTTCCCGCTCAGCACCATCAGCGTGGACGAGGCCGGCGCAAAGGGCGTCGTGCTGGTGGGCGAGGCAGCGCATGCCTTTCCCCCGATCGGCGCGCAGGGCCTGAACCTGGGGCTGCGCGATGTCGCCGATCTCTCCGCCGCGCTTGCCGCAACGAGTACCAAGGGGGCCGACTGGGCAAGAGAAGCGAGCCAGGTCTATTCCAGGCGGCGCGCCGGCGACCTCGCCCGCACCGGTTCGATGGTCGATACCCTGTTCCGCTCTCTGTTGACCGACCTGCTCCCAGCGCAAATGCTGCGGTCCGGAGGCCTCTGGGCCCTAAAGCTGCTCCCACCCCTGCGCAAGCAAGCCTTCGGCCTGGGCATGGGCGTGCGCTGAAGCGGCTGGGGGCCGTCATCGCTTCCGATTAGCAGTCGACATCCAGCTACACCCACCGGCGTCATCGCTTCAGTCACACACGCAGCTACCCTACCCACCGCCGTCATCCCGACGAAAGTCGGGACCCACTGCTCGATGGGTTCCACCGACCGATCCATCCGGTCTTGCTTCGGATGCAAGGTCGGAGAGGCCACCGGGCACGGAAACGTCCGTGCACTGGGTCCCGGCGTTCGCCGGGATGACGGCGGTGGGTGGGATGGTTCGGGATACCCGATGAACCGGCGATCACAGCCGAGCTATCCGTCATTCCCCCAACGTGACCAATGAGCGTTTGTGAAGGCGGCGCACCCACCCCACGCCGGAGCGATTGCCAGCAACAAAAAAGGGGCGCCGGAGCGCCCCTTCGAAATCCCGATAACCTTCGCCGTTATTGCGGCGGCGTCGTACCTTCTGCCGGGGCCGCACCATCGTCGAGCTGCTTGCGCAGCTCTTCGGCACGGTCCTGCAGCTGCTTTTCGAGCGCCGACTCGCCGGTGGTTTCCTGGTTGAATTGTTCAAAAGTCATGGCCGCATCGCCGTCGTACACCGAGGTGAATCCGGATAGGTCGATCTCGATGACCAGATCCTGGTTCTGCCGGTTCTTGGCCGTCAGTTTCAGCTTGCCGCCCTTCTTGAGGCTGTTGACGTAAGCCTCGTTGATGACCAGCTGGGTGGCGCAGGACTGCGGATCGCAGAGCATGAACGGCACGCGGATCGGCTTGCCGCCATCGATCTGCCAGGTGAGGCCGAAGGGCAGCAATACCCCGAGCGGCACCGCGGCGACGGCCAGCAGCCGGCTCTCCTGCCCCGGATCGTCGCGCAGGAGGAACGACCCCAGGAACTGGTTGTTGGCGACCACGACCTGGCGCATGATGCAGGCCTTCTTGCCGCCTTCCAGCGGATCGCAGACTTTGAGCCAATTCTCATTTGGATTGCGCGGAGCCGCAGGAGCAGCCGCCACGCCGTCGGCCGGGGCTTCGGCGACCGGCGCTGCACCCGCTGCCGGGGCCTCTTGGGCGAACACACCGAACGAGGGCAACAACAATGCCGCAGCCGCGAAACCGGCGATTACGTGGTTCTTCAGGGTCATCGAATTTCCTTGGGCTTCCCTAGCGACGGTGGCTCTGTGGCCACTCTAAATCTGACGCCCTTCAAGGGGCGAATTCCGGCAATAACATGACGGATCAGGCTTTCCAACGCATTATCGGATGAGTGTTGCGCCTGCGCATGCATGGTTCTCAGGCCGCGGCGCCTTCCGCAAGCCGCGCCATCCGCGAAAGGATGGCGGCCGTTCCCTTGAGACGCGCCTCTGGCGTGGGCCAGTCGCGCGCAAAAACCAGCTTCTGGTCGGGCTTGATGCGGACCTGGATCGAGGGGTCCGAAACCATGCGGACAAGCGCAACCGGATCGGGAAACTCGTTGTTCCGCAAGGTAATGACTGCGCCCTTGGGACCAGCATCGACCTTCTCGACATTGGCGGTCCGGCACAGTGCCTTGACCAGGATGACCTTGAGCAGCGCCTCGACTTCGGGCGGCAGCGGGCCGAAGCGGTCGATCAATTCGGCGCCGACCGCATCAATTTCGCGTGCGTCGGCCAGATCGCCAAGGCGCCGGTAGAGCTGCATGCGCAGTTGCAGGTCGGGCACGTAGTGCTCCGGAATCATCACCGGCATGCCGAGCGAGATCTGCGGGCTCCACTCGTTCTTGTCCTCGTAACCCACATCGCCGCCGCGCAACGAGGCCACGGCCTCCTCGAGCATCGCCTGGTAGAGTTCGAACCCGACCTCGCGGATATGCCCCGATTGCTCTTCGCCGAGCAGGTTCCCGGCCCCGCGGATATCGAGATCGTGGCTGGCGAGCTGGAACCCTGCCCCCAGGCTCTCGAGCGACTGCAGCACCGTGAGCCGCCGCTCCGCGGTGTCGGTCAGCTTCTGGTCCGGCGGCACCGTGAACAGCGCATAGGCGCGTTGCTTGGCGCGGCCGATGCGGCCGCGGATCTGGTAAAGTTGCGCCAGGCCGAAATTGTCGGCGCGATGGACGATCAGCGTGTTGGCGTTGGGGATATCGAGCCCGGACTCGACGATGGTCGTCGAGACCAGCACGTCGAACTTGCCATCGTAGAAATTGTTCATGATGTCGTCGAGTTCGCTCGCCGGCATCTGCCCGTTGGCGACAACGAACGAGACTTCCGGCACCTGCGTCCGCAGGAACTCGCCAATGTCTGGCTGGTCCTTGATCCTGGGGACCACATAGAACGCCTGCCCGCCACGGTATTTCTCGCGCAGCAGTGCCTCGCGGATGCTCAAAGCGTCGAAGGGCGAAATGAACGTGCGGATCGCCAGCCGGTCCACCGGCGGCGTGGCCAGCAGCGATAGATCGCGGACCCCGGTGAGCGCCAACTGCAGCGTGCGGGGAATCGGCGTTGCCGTCAGCGTCAGCACGTGGACGTTGTCGCGCAGCTCCTTGAGCCGCTCTTTGTGCGCGACACCGAAATGCTGCTCCTCGTCGACGATCATCAATCCCAGGTTCTTGAAATTGATCGACTTGGACAGCAGAGCGTGGGTGCCCACCACGATGTCGACGCTGCCGTCGGCAATGCCTTCCTTGGCCGCCTTCAACTCGGCGCTCGAAACCAGCCGCGAGGCCTGCGCCACGCGCACCGGTAAGCCGGCAAAGCGTTCCGAGAAGGTCCTGAAGTGCTGCCGGGCCAGGAGCGTCGTCGGGACGACGACGGCAACTTGCCGGCCCGACATCGCCACCGCAAAGGCAGCGCGCAGCCCCACTTCCGTCTTGCCGAAGCCGACGTCGCCGCAAACGAGGCGATCCATGACCCTGCCCGAGGTCAGGTCATCGAAGACCGCCTCGATCGCGACCAGCTGGTCCTCGGTCTCGTCATAGGGGAAACGCGCCGCGAATTCCTCGTAGAGCCCGGACGGCAGGTCGACCGGCTCGGCGGCCGAGAGCTGCCGCTGCGCCGCGATCTTGATCAGCTGCTCGGCCATGTCGCGGATGCGCTTCTTGAGCCGGCTCTTCTTGGCCTGCCAGGCGACGCCGCCCAGCTTGTCGAGTTCGGCGATCGCGTCCGACCCATAGCGCGACAGCAGTTCGATGTTCTCGACCGGCAGGTAGAGCTTGGTGTTGCCCGCATACTCGATCTCGACGCAGTCGTGCGGCGCGCCGGCCGCCTCGATGGCCTTGAGCCCGAGAAAGCGGCCGATGCCGTGGTCGACGTGGACAACGAGGTCGCCGGCAGCAAGGCTGGTCGCTTCGGTCAGGGCGTCGCTCGCCCGCTTGCGCTTCTGCGGCCGGAGCAGCCGTTCGCCCAGGATGTCCTGCTCGGAGAGCACGGTCATCTGGTCGGTCTGAAAACCGGTCTCGAGCCCGAGGACGACGAGCGCCGTGGTATTGGACGAGGTGGTCTCGGCGTCGCGCCAGTTCTCGGCGAGGCGCGGGTTGGTGAGCCCGTGATCGCCCAGCACTTGGGCCATGCGGTCGCGCGATCCCTCGCTCCAGCAGGCGATGATTGTGCGTCGCGCGGCCTTGCGCTCCTGCTTGAGCAGCGCGACCACGGCTTCGAACAGGTTGAGGCCGGTGGTCTGGCGCTCGGCCGCGAAGTTGTGCGCGACGCGGCCTCCGGCATCCTCGGTCCTGGCCTGGTCCGGCGAAGCGAACGGCGACAGCTGGATCACCGGCGCCCCGGCGGTCAGGGCATAGGGCTGCGCCTCGGTCTCATAGAGCAGTTCGGGCGGGATCGGCTTGTACGGCGCCCCGCTGGTCGTGGCCTGCTTGACCGTGCGGGCCTGCTCGCGTGCATCGTAGTAGTCCTTGATCTGGCCCTGACGGTCGGCAAAGGCCTCCCGCGCCTGGTCGTCGAAGATGAAGGGCGCATCGCCGGCATAGGCAGCGAGCGGCTCCATTTCTTCGTAGAAGAACGGCAGCCAGTGCTCGATACCGGGATAGCGCTGGCCGGCACTCACAGCGCCATAGAGCGGGTCGTCCACGGTATTCCCGCCGAACGCTGCCGTGTAGTAGCGGCGGAAGCGGCGGATCGAGTCCTCGCTGAGCAGCACCTCGCTCATCGGCGCCAAGGCGATCCGCTTGAGGTTGCCGGTGGTGCGCTGGGTGTCGGGATCGAAGGTACGGATCGATTCGAGCTGCTTGCCGAAGAAATCGAAGCGCAGCGGCGTGTCCATGCTCGCGGGGAACAGATCGACGAGCCCGCCGCGCACCGCGTACTCGCCGGCCTCGCGCACCGTGGGGACGCGCAGGTAGCCGTTGTTGGCTGCCCAGTCGATCAGCCTGTTGCTGTCGACCACCTGCCCAGCGGCGGCAGAAAACGACATGGTCGCCACCGCATCGCGCGGCGGCAGTCTCTGCACCAGCGCGTTGACCGCAGTCAAAACGATGGCGCCCTTTGTCGTTTCGGTGGTCAGCGCCGCCAGCGCCGTCATCCGCGCCGCGATGGTGACGCCATTGGGCGAGACGCGATCATAGGGCAGGCAATCCCACGCCGGCAGGGTGAGCACCGTGTGCCCCGGCAGCATCTGCTCGAGGATTTCGGCCATGCGCTGCAGCCGCCGACCATCGCGCGCGACAAATACCGCGCTGACCTTCGCCTCGGGTGCCGCCTTGAGGCGCTCCTCGATCAGACGTGCCAACACCACCGGTTGCATGCCGTCGGGGACATTGGTGATCGTGCGAGGCTTTGGCGCGGAGATTTCGTTCATTTGCAGTTCATCTAGCCGGCGAAAATGCGGCGCGAAAGGCCACGAGCTGGTCGAGCAATTCGATATCGGCCCCCGCCGGCGGCGCCTCCTGCCCCATCAGCCACTTGAGCAAATCGGTATCCTCCTCGCTCAAGAGCCGCTCGAAACGCCCCAATTCCGGGCCTTCCAGCCCGTCGAGCCGCGCATCGACGAACGGACCCAGCATGAGGTCCATTTCACGCGTGCCACGATGCCAGGCGCGGTAGCGCAACCGGCGTCGGCGCATACCAATATCTTCACCGGCTGTTTCTGGAGGAGCCATGAGCGGGTCGATCTTTCGATGTCGAACCGGTTCTTTACGCGCATTGGCGGGACTTGTCAGCCCGGCCTGCGCCATCAGCGTCTGGCCAGTGATTTGTAGTAGAAGCGCTCGGGATCGTTGACGCTCAGCCCCTCCAGCGCGCCCGCGAAAACAAAACCTTCGGAAAGCAGCAGCGACTGCATGGGCAGGTTCGACTGATTGGTCGAGGTCCAGATCCTGGGCGCTTCGCAACCCGCACAGAGCAATCGCAGCAACGCCCGGCCGACGCCACTCCGCCGATGCGGCTCGGCAACCATCAGGATCTCGATCATCGGCTGGCGGAAGAACCGCCCGATCGCCGCGTACCCTGAGGGTTGCCCGCCGACCTCGGCGATGACACATCCGCCGGCAGTCACCCACTCATGGATCTCCGTCGCCCGCTCGGGGTCGATCGGCAAATAGGTATCCAGCGCCATCAGCGCTTCGATGTCATCGGCTGTCGCCGGACGGATGGAAATGCTCATGCGGGATGCTAGCATCCGACGCCAAATGCGCAAATCTCGTCCGAAGAGATGGTGCGGTCGAGAAGACTCGAACTTCCACGCCTTGCGGCACAGCGACCTCAACGCTGCGCGTCTACCAATTCCGCCACGACCGCACGCCATGGTAGTTAGCCGCGCCGATCCGGCGAAGCGAGTGAGCGTGTAGCAAATCACTTCCCCATGCTCAAGCGATTATATCGCCATCGGGGGAAACGTGGAAAACTAGCTGCGCTTGAGGACCTTCTCGGTGATCTCCACCGACAGCTGGCCGTCCTCGACTTTCACCTCGCCGTGGGCGATGAGCCGGTTGTTTGCATAGACCCGCAGCGGGTCGTTCTCGGTCGTATCCAATTCGATCACCGCGCCACGACCCATGCGCAAAAGATGATGGATCGGCATGGTGGTGGCGCCGAGTTCAACCGTGATATCGACTTCAATTGTGTCTAGAGTGTTCATACATAGCCCGAATATGCTTCCGGCTGAATCGGTCCGGAGCCGTTGGAGAGAGCATCGGCCGTCCATGATTACCGAAACGTTAACAAGGTCGGCGTTCGCGCCCTGCGATACCGCAGAAAAGCTCAAGCGAAGCGACGGCGTGGCCGCGAGCTGGGTGGTGTCGGATGGATATACCCCCTACCCGCTCGCCCTGGCGACCATGCGCGCCCGCGCCGCGGCAATCGCCGAGGGCAGCGCGGGCGAGGTTGTTTGGCTGGTCGAACATCCCCCGCTCTATACCGCGGGCACCTCGGCCGAGGCCGATGATCTCCTGGCACCCGACCGGTTCCCGGTGTTCGAGGCGGGCCGCGGCGGGCAGTACACCTATCACGGCCCCGGGCAGCGGGTGGCCTACGTGATGCTCGATCTGCGCGAGCGCGGCCGCGACGTGCGCTGCCTGGTGCAGGGGCTCGAAGGCTGGATCATCGACACGCTCGGCGCCTTCAACATCAAGGGCGAGCGCCGCGAGGGCCGCGTCGGGGTCTGGGTGTGCCGCCCCGACAAGGGCCCCGGGCGCGAGGACAAGATCGCAGCCATCGGCGTGCGCGTCTCGCGCTGGGTGAGCTTTCACGGCATCGCGATCAATGTCGCGCCAGACCTCTCCCATTTCGACGGCATCGTTCCGTGCGGCATCGCCGATCAGGGTGTGACGAGCTTTGAGGATCTCGGCCACCTCGTTTCTGTGGAAGAGGTCGACAGCGCCCTGCGCGCGGCATTCGCGCATCGCTTTGGACGCATAGCACCTGCGGCGCAGGAAACCCTTGTTTCGCAAGCATGACCGCCGCATTTTAGTGTGGCGTCCGATTCCGAAAGAACCGATCATGACCTCCGACGACCTCAAGAAGATCTTCCTGAGCCCCACCTTGTTCAGGATCGATACGATCCTTTCGCCGCGGCTGATCCCGGTGCTCTATGCGACCGGCCTCGCTTCGCTGCTGCTATGGGCGGTGACGCACCTGTTTGCCACCTTTGGACGGAATTTTGGCGACGGCCTGTGGGGCCTGCTCGAAATCGCAGTCTTCGGGTTGCTCGGCCTGCTGCTGCTGCGGGTTCTGTGCGAAGTGCTGATGGTGTTCTTCAAGGCCAACGAGACGGTGACCAAAACGGTCAGCCTCAGCCGCATTTCGACTTCACTTCTGGAAGAGGTCAAAGATGCGATCAGCGACATCGCCGACGAGGAGGACCACGCTGCATCGTCCGCCGGGTCCGCGTCGCAGGCGGGCGACAAGTCGGCCACGATTGATGTGCCCTCTGGGAGGGCATCGGTCAGACGCACCGCCAAACGCACCCCGCCGGACACCCCCGGCGTCTGACGCAAACATGCTCCCCCGGCCGTCAAACGGGACGCCGGGAACCTGACGGACTCGTGGTTCCGGTTGCGGCAAGGCTGCCGTGCGCCCGCTTCACGTGGCTTTTCATTGCTTTTTTCGCGGTTTCGCGTATGAGACGCCGCCTATGACCCAAGCCCCGAAAATCGGCCTTGTCAGCCTCGGCTGCCCCAAGGCCCTGGTCGACTCCGAACGCATCATGACCACGCTCCGCGCGCAGGGCTATGCCTTTTCGCGCGACTATGCCGGCGCTGATATCGTCCTGGTCAACACCTGCGGCTTTCTGGACAGCGCCAAGCAGGAGAGCCTGGAAGCCATCGGCGAAGCCCTCAACGAAAACGGCCGGGTTATCGTTACGGGCTGTCTCGGCGTCGAGGCTGACCTGATCCGCGCCACCCACCCGAGCGTGCTGGCCGTGTCCGGCCCGCATCAGTATGAGCAGGTGGTCAACGCGGTGAACCAGCACCTGCCGCCGGTCCCCAACAAATTCGTCGACCTCGTGCCCGAAGCCGGCCTGCGGCTGACGCCAAAGCACTACGCCTATCTCAAGATTTCCGAGGGCTGCAACAACCGTTGCTCGTTCTGCATCATCCCGCAGATCCGCGGTGACCTGGTGTCGCGCCCGATCGCCAGCGTGCTCTACGAAGCCGAGCGACTCGTCGCCTCCGGCGTCAAGGAGATCATGGTCATCTCCCAGGATACCAGCGCCTATGGCGTCGACATTAAGTACGCAACTTCGAAATATCGCGGCCAGGACGTGTCGGCGAGGTTCCAGACCCTGGCTGAGGAAATGGGCAAGCTGGATGTGTGGACCCGGCTCCACTACGTCTACCCCTACCCTCATGTGGACAGCGTCATCCCGCTGATGGCCGAGGGCAAGATCCTCCCCTACCTCGACATCCCCTTCCAGCACGCGTCTCCCACCGTGCTCAAGGCGATGCGCCGCCCGGCCAACCAGGTGAAGACGCTCGACCGGATCAAGGCCTGGCGCGCCATGGCGCCCGATCTCACTATCCGCTCCAACTTCATCGTCGGCTTCCCGGGCGAGACCGAGGAAGACTTCGAGTTCCTCCTCGACTGGCTCGAAGAGGCTGAGATCGACCGCGCCGGCTGCTTCGAATACGAGCCGGTCACCGGCGCCCCGGCAAACGAACTGGAAGGCGATATCCCTGCCGAACTCAAGCGCGAGCGCTTCGAGCGGCTGATGGAAGTTGCCCAGGACGTGTCGAGGGGCCAGCTTGCCAAAAAGGTCGGCCGCACCATCGACGTGCTGGTGGACGACGTACAGCCCGAAAACAACCGTGCCATTGCCCGTTCCCAGTGGGACGCCCCGGAGATCGACGGCCAGGTGATCGTCGACGACGCCACCGGGATCAAACCGGGCGACAAGATCTCGGTGGTGGTGACGGCCTCGGACGAGTACGACCTGTTCGCCGTTCCCGCTATGGCCAACGATCGGCGCGCTGTCGCCGCGCCCGCACTCACCTAGAACGCGCCGACGCTGCGGCAAACCGAGGGACTTCCGGATGCCAGTCGTCGAGTTTCTGAGCTACCAGCTTGATCCCGCCAAGGCCGATCGCTTCCACGCGATCATGCAGGAGGCAAGCGCACCGCTGCACCACCGCCATGGCCTCGACGTCGTCGCCTTCGGTCCTAGCGAAACGGGGTCGTCCGAGTACATGCTGGTCCGGGCCTTTGCTTCGTTGGAAGATCGGGAGAGTCGGCTGGCCGCGTTCTACGCGCAGCCCGACTGGCAGAATGGCCCACGCTCGGAGATCATCGCCGCCATCAGGACGTCCACCGCCGTGGTGCTGACCCTGAGCGAGGCGGCAGTTGACGCCCTGCGCAGCGACCAGTAGCCACCCACTGTTGGGCCCCTACAGCTCTATCGGCTCGATCAACCCGTTCCGGATGGTGACGATGCGGTCGGCGCGCTTGGCCAACTCGTGGTTGTGCGTGGCGATCAGAGCCGCCGCCCCTTCGTCCCGGATCAGTTGGGTCAGTGCCTCGAACACGAGGTCGCTGGTTGCCGGATCGAGGTTGCCCGTGGGCTCGTCAGCGAGGATCACTCGAGGGTGATTGGCGGCCGCCCGGGCAATGGCGACGCGCTGCTGCTCGCCCCCGGACAGCTGCGCCGGGCGATGCGCGCTGCGGTGGTCCACGCCGAGCATCGCCAGCAGGTAGTGCGAGCGCTCGTCCGCCTCTTTCTGGCTCTTTCCGGCGATGAGCTGCGGCATCGAGACATTCTCGGTCGCTGTGAACTCGGGCAAGAGGTGATGGAACTGGTAGACGTAGCCGATGGTGTTGCGGCGCAGCATGGTGCGGCCGCGCTCGCTCATCCCCGTTGTCCCCACCCCGACGATCTCGACTTCGCCGCCCTGCGGCCGCTCCAATAGCCCGCTGATATGCAACAGCGTCGATTTGCCTGCGCCGGACGGGGCAACGATCGCTACCAGTTCGCCGCCCTTGACCGTGAGGTCGGCGGCCTCCAGCACATGCACGAGCTTGTCGCCTTCGCCGAAATGGCGATGCACCTTGGTGAGCTTGAGATGCGGCTTACTCATACCGCAGTGCCTCAACCGGATCGTACTGGGCCGCGCGCCAGGCGGGATAGACGGTCGCCAGGAACGAGAGCGCCAGGGCAAGTATCACCACCGCGCCCACCTCCCCAGGATTGATCTTGGAGGGGAGCGACGAGAGAAAGAACACCTCCGGCGGGAAGATCGCGACACCCAATGCATTGGAGACGAAGGCGCGCAGCGGCTCGGCATTGACAGCAATGACAAGGCCGAGCACGAGGCCGACGCCGGTGCCAATGAAGCCGATGGCCGTGCCGGTCATCGAGAAGATGCGCATGATCGACCCCTGGGTCGCGCCCATCGTTCGCAACACCGCAATGTCGGCGCCCTTGTCCTTGACCAGCATGACGAGGCTCGAAATGATATTGAAGGCGGCCACCAGGATGATCATCGAGAGGATGACGAACATCACCACCCGCTCGACCTGGAGCGCCGAGAAGAAGGTTTCGTCGCGCTGCTGCCAATCGGTGAGAATCAGCGGCCGGGAGATGCCAGCCTGAATCTTTTCACGCATCGCCCCGACGGCGTCGGGATCATCGACAAAGACCTCAACCGCCGTGGCCTGCGGGACCCGCTCGTAGGCGGCCTCGATCTGTTCGTCGGTCGCCATGACGTCTGGCGGCGCCGTGCCCGGTTTCAGGCTGTCATCGTACATCTTGAAGTAGGACTGCGCGGCTTCGAGCGGCATGTAGAGATAGAAGCTGTCGAACTCCACCATGCCCAGGTTGAAGATCACATTGACCGGGTACGAACGGATTTGCGGTGTCTTGCCCAAGGGCGTGAAGGTGCCGTTCGGGTTGACGATGGTGACCGTGTCGCCGATCGTGACCCCCAGCCTTTGCGCCAGGCGCGAGCCGATGGCGACGCCCTTCCCCTCGTCCCAGGCGTCCCAGCCGCCCAGGCTTGCGCCGTTGTGGAGCAGGTCGAGCTTCTTGATTGATTCCAGGGTTATCCCGCGCACCGAGACACCGGTGGATTCGGTCTGCCCCGAAGCCAGGGCCTGCCCTTCCACATAGGCGATCGCGTGCACCACCCCATCGACATTTTCAATCTCAACGACGGTCTGGTCGAAGTCGGTGAACTGCCGTTCGATCGGATAGGCGGTGAAGTGCCCGTTGAGCCCGAGAATCTTGCTGAGCAGTTCCTCGCGAAATCCGTTCATCACCGACATCACGACGATCAGCGTCGCTACGCCGATGGCAACGCCGGTCAGGGTCAGCGCCGCAATGACCGAAATGAATGCATCGCTTCGGCGGGCCCGCAGATACCGGCCGGCGACCAAAAACTCGAAGCGCGAGAACGGCCCCGTTGCGGCGGGGGGCTGGCGGCCGGTCAAGCCTGGTCCCGCCTTTGCGGTTCGATCAGCGATTTCAGCCGATCGACCGCATTCCCGATCGGCAGGGTCTCCCGCTCGCCGGTCTTGCGGTGCTTGATTTCGGCCTGCCCCTCCTTGAGCCCGCGCGGACCGACGATCAACTGGTAGGGGATGCCGACCAGGTCGGCGGTCGCGAACTTGCCGCCGGCGCCCAGGTCGCGGTCGTCGTAAAGGGCGTCGATGCCGGCCGCGTTCAGCTCGGCATAAAGCTTGTCGCAGGCCGCATCGGTTTCAGCGTCACCCACTTTGAGGCTGATCAGGATCGCCTCGAAGGGCGCGACGCTGACCGGCCAGACGATGCCGTGATCGTCGTGGCTCGCCTCGACGATGGCGGGCACGACTCGGGTAACCCCGACGCCGTAGGACCCCATATGCACCGCAGTCTCCTGCCCGTCATGGCCGGTCACTGTCGCCTTCATCGGTGCCGAGTATTTCGTGCCGAAATAGAAGGTCTGCCCGACCTCGATGCCGCGCGCCGAAATGCGCTTGTCCTCGGGTACGCTGGCCTCGTAGTCGGCCATATCGACCATGTCCTCGGTGGCTGCGTAGAGCGACGTCCAGTCCGATACGATCGGGGAAAGATCGCCGCGGAAATCGGTGTCGGCGCCCGGGATCGGCTTGCTCAAAAGGTCGGCGTGGCAGAACACGGCGCTCTCCCCGGTATCGGCCAAGACGATGAACTCGTGGCTGAGGTCGCCGCCGATCGGGCCGGTTTCAGCGCGCATCGGTATGGCGGTCAGGCCCATGCGCCAATAGGTGCGCAGATAGGCCACGAACATGCGATGATAGGCTTGCACCGCCCGCTCCTTGTCGAGATCGAAGGAATAAGCATCCTTCATCAGGAATTCGCGGCTGCGCATGGTGCCGAAGCGCGGACGCACCTCGTCACGGAATTTCCACTGGACGTGGTAGAGATTGAGCGGCAGGTCCTTGTAGGAGCGCACATAAGTGCGGAAGATGTCGGTGATCATCTCCTCGTTGGTCGGCCCATAGAGCATCTCGCGCTCGTGCCGGTCCTGGATGCGCAGCATCTCCTTGCCATAGGCCTCATAGCGTCCGCTTTCGCGCCAGAGATCGGCCGATTGCAGCGTCGGCATCAGCAACTCGATGGCGCCGGCGCGGTTCTGCTCCTCCTCGATGATGCGCTGAACCTTCATCAGCACCTTGTGGCCCAGCGGCAGCCAGGAATAGCTGCCCGCGGCCTGCTGCTTGATCATGCCGGCCCGGAGCATGAGCTGGTGCGAGATGATTTCGGCTTCCTTGGGCGTCTCTTTGAGGACGGGCAGGAAATAGCGTGAAAGACGCATAAGAACTCCCAGGGGATCGATTTAGGCGCACGGCTGCGCTTCGGCGGGACACCCAATAGCAAGCACGGGCCAAAATTGCGACACCTAGAATGGCGGCGCTGCACCCGTTTGGCAGGCCGACTCGCAGCCCTCGCATGATCGATGTCAGGTCGCCTGCCACCATCGCCTGCAAGTCACGC
>Ga0214473_10001803_pt1 | contig 27441 bp, 20 predicted proteins | sample RVTome_7_FD_203509 | JGI IMG/M metagenome (GOLD analysis project Ga0214473, IMG submission 203509) | Soil microbial communities from uranium-contaminated site in the Upper Colorado River Basin, Wyoming, United States - RVT98D197 | ecosystem: Environmental > Terrestrial > Soil > Contaminated >...
AGCCACTCCTGGTGGAGGCCGGTGTAGGGATCGGGGGGATTGTCGACGCGGCGAAGAAGCATAGGTCATGTGGTGCCGGTTTTCAACCGGTGCCGTGCAAGGATTCAATCCTGCTTACGAATCGAGATTGATTGCCAACGAACCGGCCCTTACCGACCGATTCTATATTCGTAATCCGTTAGGGTCAAGGTAATCTCCGGCAAATGTCTCGCGAATGTGTTTTCATCAACGGGTTCAATCGAGAATCCAGCCACTATTTCCACAGGTCCGGCGTGAGTGTTCTTGAGACGCCTCGCGCTTTTGATAAGCTGATTTCGTGGTGAGAAGATTAAAGGAACAAGGTGGGTCCAAGGACGGATCCCACGCGTACTGCGCCCTACGCACTAGAGCGAACTCGGAAACTGAGTAGCGATGCCGCTAGGGAGAGTTGACGGAGCACTGGCGGGCGAGCCGCCAGCGGCACCCGATCTGAAACGGGTTTTTAGTTCGGTGAAGTAGCTTGTCCAGTTCGCTTCCGTTTGCGCGGATCGGCTACGGAGATAGGTTTTTCGAGGCGCATTTCGACGTTGTAGGCCAAAACGCGCTTTCGCATAGGGATAGGTTACGATGATCGAACCCAAGAGCGCGTAAGAAGCGGCGAATCTTGAAACTGCCGACGCAGGCGCTTGAAGTGGGCTTCAACGATAACTTCGTCGCAACCGATCGCGGAGGCGCGATGCAGGCAGGCATCTCCCCGTGGTAAGGCCCTGGGGATGCACTGAGGTGAGCCATTGCCAGAGACTCAACCATGCGCTTGGGGTTGGGAGAAATCCTGCTGGCAAACGGGGCGTCCGTAGGTGAGTGGTGAGAGATGTCGCGCACGAGTAACTACAGGCAGCGTCTGCAGCTTTTCATGAGTCGACCAGCACTAACCGGGATGCTGATCGCGGCGGCGGCGGTATTTTCCTACATCCCGGCCATGCGTGCGGGGTTCATATGGGATGATGACGCTTATGTCACGGAGAATGCCACGCTGCGGACCCATGACGGCCTGCCAAGAATCTGGCTGGAAATCGGGTCAACGCCTCAGTATTACCCATTGGTGTTTACGACCTTCTGGGTTGAGTACCGGCTCTGGAAGCTCCATCCCGCGGGTTACCATGTTTCCAACATCCTCCTGCACGCAGCGGTCTCGGTGCTTTTCTGGCGCGTCCTGAGGTGTCTTGCCGTACCTTGGTCGTGTCTTGCGGCGCTCATGTTCGCCGTTCATCCGATTCACGTGGAATCGGTGGCATGGATTACGGAGCGCAAGAACGTCTTATCCAGCGCTTTCTACCTCTCTGCCATGTGGGCCTACTTCCGGTTTCGACCCTTGGACGACACAGTTCCAAGCCGCCCGGTTTTGCGGCGTTACTACGCGCTGGCGTTCGTACTGTTTTTCTGCGCTCTGTTCAGCAAGACAATCACCTGCTCACTTCCCGCCGCCATTGCCGTGGTCATTTGGTGGCGTCGTGGCCGTCTCAGATTGCGCGACTTGGCTCCGTTGATTCCCATGCTTTTTGTCGGCGTTGCGATGGGACTGATTACCGTAATTAGTGAAAAGCAACACGTCGGCGCGGTTGGCGATTACTGGTCTTTTACTTTCGTTGAGAGATGCCTGAGAGCGGAAGAGGCGCTGTGGTTTTATCTCGGCAAGCTGGTTTGGCCAACCAACCTGACTTTCATCTATCCGAAGTGGTCGATCGACGTCGGCAACTGGCGCCAGTATGTGCTTCCGTTGGCGGTGGTCGGAACACTTGGTGTTTTATGGATGTGGCAGGGGCGACTCGGTCGGGGACCGTTGGCCACGGCCTTGCTGTTCGGCGGGACACTATTGCCCGCGCTCGGCTTTTTCGATGTGTATCCGATGCGATATTCATACGTAGCAGATCACTTTCAATACTTGGCGAGTCTCACGCCGCATGCGCTGTTGGCTGCCGCAGTAGGACGCTGTTTGTCCCCGGGCAAAGCTGAAACTTCAGACCGTTGGGTCCTCGCAGAGCGCGGTGGCGGAGCCATCGGCCTGCGGGCATTTCTGCCGGCGGGTTATGTGGTTGTCTTGGCGTTTCTGACCTGGAATCAAGCGAAAATCTACGCCGATAGTTACACGCTTTGGAGTGACACGTTGGCCAAGAATCCGACGGCCGCGATCGCCTACAACCATCTTGCGATGAGCCTGATGAAGCAGGGTCGATTCGCGGAAGCCGAGGGCCACTTCCGGAAGGGCCTGGAACTGTGCGACCACGCTGATACCCGCCTTAACCTAGGCACCGTTCGGGCGGCCCAGGGAGATATGGATGAGGCGATCTTACAATTCCAGGAATCAATCCGCCTCGATCCGGAACGCCCAGACGTGCCTACCAATTGGGGTACTGCCCTATCGCGTAAAGGGAGATGGGAAGAGTCTGTCGGACACTTCCAAGAAGCGCATCGTATTGATCCCACCTTTATGCCCGCTCGGCTCGGTCTCGGGTGCACTCTGATAAGCCAGCAAAGGTATGACGAGGCCATCGAGGTGTTTCGCGAGTCAATACGGCAAAGTCCTGAGAATCTGGACGCGCACCTCAGTCTGGCCACTATTTTGCAAGCTCTCGGGAACACGGCAGACGCTATGGTAGAATATCGCCAGATCTTGCAACTCGATCCGAATCACCCGGAGGCCCGACGGCGCCTCTACATGCTTCTGAGCAAGCCCAGCCGTCCATAGCTAAGCGCCGCGGTGTCGACCGGTAGCGATGTGTTCATCGGTTCATCGCGGCGGCGTCCGGTCCGACAATGTCGTGGGACCGTTTCTAGGCCTGATGCGTGCGTGACATAAGCAACGAGAAGCACTGGCGAGGGCGTTGAATCGGATTCAGCGGTCTGATCCAGGGCCGCAAATGGTTCCGCGCTCGCCGCTCCCCGCCTGCCTCGGGACCGAGTGCCTGCGATTCTTGGTTGTGTTTATCGGCCCTGGTCGTGGAACCGCACGACGGCCGCCTTTCCCTCGGGTTTTCGCGGCTTTTACCAGCCGGACGATTGTGCCTTGAGGAAGGCAAACTCGCCTCCGCCCCGTTCCGATAGACTCCTGTAAAGTCGGTCTTTGGCTGCGCCGATTGCGCGGCTCCGTTTAGATGGAGCGGGCATGAGTCACCTAATCCACGTATGTCTGTATAACCGGGAACCCGAAGCCTCCGACGAACTCACTTACGCCCTCCGCGCCCTGAACTTCGTTCGCCTGGTCAGCGAGGTACACACGGCCGAGGAGTTGGCCTCCACACTCCAACACGGCCAGGTGGAACTGATCTTCTTTCACCTCGATCCGAATGCCGGCGACGTGGTGGAAGTCATCGATCAGGTGTCTTCCCGTTTCCCGGAGATCGGGATGATCGCCCTGAGTCACCAGAGCGGACCGGAGGCGATCCTGGCCCCCATGCGCGCCGGCTGCGATCAATTCGTCTGCGAACCCATCGACACCGACGACCTGTCCACCGCCGTCGGACGCGTGGCCGCCAAACGACTCTTCGTCCAACCCAAGAGCAAACGAATCGCCGTCACCGGGGCCTCCGGCGGCGCCGGCACCACCTCCATCGCCTGCAATCTGTCGCTGGAAATCGGCGACCTCACCGGTAAGGACTGCGCCATCGTCGATATGGACATGCAGTTCGGCGATGTGGCCATGAACTTCGACTGCGAGCCGAAGTATACCTGGCACGACATGGCCAGCGTGGGACACGAACTGGATCAGGAAGTACTCTCCCAGGCCATGGTCGTCCTGCCCTGCAAGGTCGCCGTGCTCGGTCGCCCCGAGCGGATGGAGGAGGCGGACGCGATCACGCCGGAGACGGTGCACCGCGTGATCGAAATGATGATGAGCGGTTACGAAAACATCGTGCTGGACCTGCCCCGCGTATTGAATCCGGTGACCGCGGCGGCGCTCACCTCGGCGGACTCCATTCTGGTGGTCTCGCAACTTATGGTGCCGAGCATTCGCAACGCGAAGCGGTACTATGCCGCGCTGCTGAGCCTGGGGATCCCCGAAGAGCGCATTCGCTTCGTGGTCAATCGCGGCGATCAACGAAGCGGCGGGCGGGTCACGGTGAAAGACCTCGAAGAGACGGTCAAAAAGCCGGTGTTCGCGTGCGTGCCCAATGATTACCAGTTCGTCGCCCGGTCGATCGACTTTGGACGACCGATCGCGGCGTTGGATCGCAACAGTCCGGTGCGGGCGGCCATCCGCCGCATGGCGAAAATGGCCATCGCCAACGAGCCGGCGGAATCTCAGCAAAAACTAGGCCGCAAGAGTTTCTTGAGCCGGCTGCTGACGAAGTAGTCGGAAGCTTTCCGACGAACGATCACGCACTGTGGTCCGAAGATTATTTCGTTTCGGGGGCTTTCCTTCGCCGACTTACCCCCTTCATGTCCGCCAGTTCGATCAGACCCATGCCGTCGAATTCCTTCCACGTCCAGGCCAGCGTATTCTCATCCACGTGTCGCAGTGTGCCGCGACCCGTGGTGGCGTAGCCGTACTTTCTCCCCCGGGTGCGCATGAAGAAGGCGTCCGACTTCTCGTCGTAGGTGATGACGGACTCCGACGTTTCACCGAGACTGTCGAACCACCACATGCGGTACTTTCCGATGGCGGCGTCGTAGGACCAGATGCTCGTGCCGCTCACGCGGCCCAGATCGCCCATATCCAGCTCGGCCTCTTCCATCAGGAATCGGCGATCGAGCGTCCACCGCGCCGTGCTTCGTCCCGTCGCCGTAAGCGGCTGATCAAGAACGGCCATGCGCACTTCCCCTTCGGTTTCCCACTCTCCGATCAGCCTTTCGAGACGGTCTAACTGCGCCGCCCGTGGGGGACGCATATCAGCGATGTCCTGAATGGTCATGCGCGGCATGCACGCCGCTGACGTCAGACCCAGCCATACGGCGGGAAGATAATGAATTCGTCCTGCATAAGAGATCATTGCGCTGGTTCCTTTCCTCATAATTCCACGTAGCGGCGATGATGGTAGTCTGATGTTGGAGTCCGCCAAGTGGAATTGTCGAATCGTGTCGGCGGATTACGTCTCCGCCATGCGAGCGACGAGGTATTCTACCACGTGTCGCGGCGTCACTCCGGTGTGGTGCTCGATCTGGTGACGACAGGAGAACCCGGACACGGCGATGGCCGCTTCGCCCCGGCCTCGAACGGCGGGAAACAGCCGTTGTTCTCCCACCGCTGTGGCCACGTCGTAATGTTCCACCTCGTGTCCGAACGCTCCGGCCATACCGCAACACCCGGAGTTGATCTCCGCGGCGCGATCGCCAAAGGCCCTGTGCAGGAGGGCCATCGCATCCGACGTTCCGATCAAGGCCTTTTGATGGCAGTGGCCGTGGTAGAGCAAGGCCCCCGGGCCATCGCGAAAACGTAAGGCGTGCGGATCGTCATCGAGCAGGCGACGAAGAAACGATTCGATCGTGAAGACGTGGGAGGCCAGACTTTTCGCCGCGGCCGATCGAACCAGTTGCGGATATTCATCCACGAACGTCAGCGTGCACCTCGGTTCGGTCCCGACGACGGTCAAACCCGATTCGACGAAGCGCACGAGGCGATGGACGTTGAACTCCGCGAACACCCTGGCCTCGGTGAGCAATCCCTGACTGATGGCCGGCCGCCCGCAGCAAAGCGTTGGGGGGCAGAAGACCTCGAAACCCGCCCGCTCCAAGAGCGTCACCGCGGCCACGCCGACTTGGGGCTGAAAATAGTTGGTCCACGTGTCCGCGAACAACACCACGGGGCCGCGCGGGGCGGATCGATGCCGCCGCGTTTTGCGGTGACGGGCGAACCATCGGCGAAACGTGGACGTCGCCAGGCGCGGCGGCGGCACGCGACGATCGAGGCCGTACCGTCTTTCCATCCAGGCCCGCATGATCTTGGATTGTGCCGCCAGATTGGCAAGCCGCGGAAATCGCGCCGGCCAGCGGAGTCTGTGGGGCAGGTCGGCGATCAGTCGCGATCGCGGCTTAACGCCGTGGGTCAGATTGCGATGCGACAGATACTCGGCCTTGAGCCGGGCCATGTCCACGCCCGTCGGGCATTCGGTCTTGCAGGCCTTGCAGGACAGGCAAAGGTCCATCGCCTCCTCGAGCGCGGGATCGTCCAGTCCGTCGAGCAGTCCGCGGTTGGAAAGGGCGACGCGTAACGCATTCGCCCGGGCCCGGGTGGTGTGCGTCTCGTCCCCGGTGGCCATGTAGGACGGACACATGGCGCCGACCAGCCGCTGCCGACACTGCCCGACGCCGCTGCACATGTCCGCGAGACCCGCGAACCCCTGGTGCGCAGTAAAATCGAGCAGGGTCTTAACGGGGCGGGATTGAAACGAGCCGCCGAAGCGGAGATTTTCGGTCATCGGATAGGGATCGACGATTTTGCCGGGATTGAGGACGCCTTGCGGATCGAAGAGGCGTTTGATCTGTTGGAACGCGCGAAGAATGTCCGGGCCGTACAGCTTCTCCAACCAGAGGGAGCGCACGATGCCGTCGCCGTGCTCGCCGGTCATGGTTCCGCCGAATTCAAGTGCCAAGCTGCTGACACCGTCGGCGATGCGTTTCATGCGTTCTACGTCGCCGGTTTGTTTGAGATTCAGCACCGGGCGGACGTGAATGCAGCCGACGCTGGCGTGGGCGTAATACCCCGCGTCCACCCCCTCGCCCTTCAGCAACTCCGAAAAGCGGCGGAGGTAATCACCGAGCCGTGCCGGATCGACCGCGGAATCCTCCACGAAGGCGATCGGCTGGGCGTCGCCCGGGCGGGACATGGTCAGACCCAGCCCGGCCTTGCGAAGATCCCAGACATCCCGTTGACCGGCTGCTTCCAGAACTTGGAGGGCGGCATAGGAGCCGGCCCGGGCGTCGCGATCCGCGAGCAGCGCATCCATTCGCGACGCCAGCTCCGCCGGATCGTCGGCGAAGAACTCCACGACCATCAGCGCCTTGGGGCGGCCTTGCAAGAAGCCGCAGCGCGCCCGAATCAGCGGATTGGCCAGCGCCGGGGTGATGATCATGTCATCGATCAGCTCCACCGCGGCCGGAGCGTGTCGTAACAGCGCCGGCGTAGCGGCGACGGCCTGAAACAGGTCCTCGTAATGGAGGACCGCCAGGGCCGTGTGCCGGGGAAGCGGTTCGAGCGTCAGCGTGGCGCCCACGACGAGGGCGAGCGTTCCTTCGCTGCCGCACAGAATCCTCGTCGCGTCCGCCCGCGTACCCGGAGGGCCGAGGCGGTCCAGCCCGTATCCCCCGCTGCTGCGGAGAATCTTCGGAAAACGGCGCTGGATTTCGTCGAAGTGTTCATCGCGAATAGTCGCCAGACCCGATTCGATCTCTCTTGCCCGTGTCATGGAGGTGTCACTTGACGACGCCTCGGGCGCGGATCGATGGAAGGCGACGACTTCTCCGTCGGCGAGAACGACGGTCAGCGACGCCACATGGTCCACCGTCCGACGGTAGCGCACGGAATGGGCCCCGCAGGAGTTGTTGGCGATCATGCCCCCGATCGTGGCCCGGCTGGAAGTGGCCACGTCGGGGGCAAAGTGCAGGCCGTGGGGCTTCAGGTACGCGTTCAGTTCATCCAACACGACGCCCGGTTCCACGTCCACCGTCCGGGCGTCGATCCGGAGATGTCCGATGCGGTTCATAAAACGCGATAAATCGATCTGTACGCCCGATCCGACGGCCCCCCCGGTCAGTCCCGTTCCCGCGCCGCGGGGGACGACGTGAGTGCCAAATCTGCGGCACTCGCGTACCGTCGCGGCGACGTCCTCGGCGTCTTTCGGCAGCACGACCCCCAGCGGCGTGATTTCGTAGATGCTCGCATCGGTGGCGTAAATCGTGCGCGACAGGGCGTCGAATCGAACCTCGCCGGTCAGCCTCTCGCGCAGCGCCGACGCGAGCATCGGGCCGACATCCTTTCCTGCCTCAGTGGCCGCCGGCGGTCGATGCAACGCTACGACTCCTTCATCGAAAACGTGGCGTGGGCCAGCGCCAGACGTCGATAGATGTCCGCGGTTTGCTGGGCCACGGCGCTGATCGGGTGATGGGTACGCACGTATTCCTGGGCGTTGTAGGCCAGTCGGCGGGCTCGCTCCACATCCAGCAGCAGGCTGTCCACCGCATCGGCCAGCACCTGGGCGTCCAGCGTGTCACAGACCAGCCCGGTTTCGTCGTGCTGCACGTAGTCGACAATCGGGCCGGCGGTGACCACCGTGGCGGCGCCGCAACCCATGGCGTGGAGCACGTCATCCTCAAAGGCCGCATCAGGCGCGGGGCGAAGGTACAGGTCCGCACTCTGCATGGTCTGCAAGAAATTGCCCGTGGGATGGGCGAGCGTGATCCGCGCGGACAGCTCGCGATGGCGGATCAAACGGCGCAGATACGATTCCCGCCGACCTTCGCCGAGCAAGAAGAGCAGAAAATCCCGTTGTCGCCGGAGGAGGAGGTGGGCGGCCTCAATCAACACGTCCACTCCCCCGCCGCGGGCGAAGGGGGAAAACGAGACCAGCGTCGGCGTGCGTTTGGGTTGCGCAAAGCAGGCCGGCTGCTTCGACGCGGTGATCCCCGCTTTCACGACGCTGATGCGCTCCGTGGGAATGCGCAACTGTTCCTCCAAGAGGGAGGCGAGCGGGCGCGTGAAAGCGATGTACCGACCGACGCGAGCCTCGGAGAGCGACGCCAGGGCGCTGCAATCCGCAACCGAGGTCACCTGCAAAATCAAATCGGCGTCGAAGGTCTCCGCCGCCGACCGGGCGAGGTCGAACGATTCCGCGGACAGAGCATGGACGACGGTGGGGGGCTGCGGGGAAAGCGCGTCCAGGAGGCGATCGGTGCGGCGGCGGTTCAGGGGCCATCGGAGAGGCTCGTGCAAAACGGTCGTCACCGGACCCAGGGTCAGCGATTCCACTCGCGGGTCGGCGCTGACCAGGCGAATTCGACAAGCCTGATCCACCAGCCCGACGAGCAAGTGCCGAAGCACCCGCCCGAAACGGTCAAACGCAAGGCGGTCGATGAACAGATCGACCTGAATCGGGTGCGGACCTTCCTTATCGCGGGGCTCGATCACGCCGCGCATGACAACCGTCTGCGGATGGACTGTCAACAGGAAACCGCCGACCCGGCGGAGTTTCGGTGAAACGGGTTTCCGGCCATGGCGCGACCCGGGCGATGGGGGTTGGGCGAGTCCGGGAACGGTTTTGGGGGAGAGAATGGGGAAGAGTTCGTCTCATGAAACGCCATCAAGACGGCGCCATCTCCCCGAGATGGTCCAGACAAAACTGCGACCAGGATTCCATTTCGTGACGCAGACGGTGCAATTCGTCCCTGCTCAGAAACGCGAGTTGGGCGATCATCTTCTCCCCTTTGCGCACGTTCGGCGACGACAGCGACCAGTAGTGGACCACGCCCAGATGCACCCGCCCCACGTCCGTGGCATCGTCGTTCAACAGGGCGACGATCCGATCCGAATGCGTACCCTCCAGCGAAACCTCCTCCGTCACTTCGCGCTCCACGGCCGTTCGATAGGTCTCGCGAAAATCATTGTGAAACAGCGGCATGTCATCCGCCGGATTGATGTGCCCCCCGATGCCGATCGAGCGATTCCCGACGAGGCGTTTCTCCCCGGCCTGCTTGCCTCGCACATAGCTGAGGTACTTGTCGCCGCACGACAGAATGACATAGGGGATCAACTGCTTGTACGTCGGATCTTGCTCGGCCTGACCGCGCGGCATGAACCGCGGAACGCCGGGCGCAAAGATGCGCGGCAGGTAGCGGTCCACGTCGAACGTCAGGCCCTGGAACATTCCGGCCTCTTCGAGGACCTTTCGTTCAACGACCAGGACGCGCTCTTCGCCGGCCATGCCGTCGCTCCCTCGACATGCGGGCTGATCCTATCCCGCCTGATCCGGTTTTTTCAGCGCTGTTTCCAACGCCTCCCGCTGGGGAGGCGTGAGCTTCGGGGCCGTCGAGCGGATCACCTTCATAAAGTGCGCGACCTCAAACGGTTCCACCGGAAAACCGACGTTGCCCTTTTCCCCGCGGGAGTCGGTCAGTGTTTTTCCCGCCGTGTCCAGAATCACCCAGAAGGGCAATCCGTCGTCTTCCTTTCGTCCGTATTTTTCGGCCAGTTCCTTGCCGCCGGTCATCCGCTCGATGTCGATCATGACCGGCACGTAGGCCGATTGAAGCACCGGACCCGTCTGTCCATCGAACATCAAGGCGGTGAGATGATGGCAGAACCCGCACCAGGGCGCGGCGAAATACACGAAGAGCCGTTTATCGGCGGAGCGCGCCGCCGACATGGCCTCGGCCAGCGTTCTCTCGGCCGACACCGGTTTGGGTTTCCATTGGTCGAGAAACGACGCGACCTGGGAGGTGTCATAACCCTCACCGACCTCCCACGAAGACGTTTCCTGCGTGGCCAGGGGCTTGCCGTCGGAGTCGAGCAGTACGATGACGGGCAGACCGTGTTTGGTAGGATTACCGTAGCGCTCGACGACGTCCTCGTTGTGCCTCTTCCCGTTGACTTCTTCCACGTCCATCAGCACCCATTCGTATTCGAAGGCCAGCGTCTTGGCGATCGGCTCATTCGTCTTGAATACTTCGTGAAGCCGATGGCACCACACGCACCAGTTGGCCCCGAATTGCAAAAGCACGCGCTTGTTTTCACGCTGCGCCACGACCAGCGCTTCGGTGATTTGTTTGTTTCCGTCGATAGTGGTGCTGTAAATCGGCGGCAGCTTGGGCTGCGGACCGGCCTGAGACGGGGCAGTTGTTGCAAACATCACGACCCAAGGAACAAGAATCGAGCGGCATCGCGTGAATCGTGAAAGTGGCTGCATATACTCTCTCTCCGAAAAGTTAATGGGTGGCCGAATCGGTGCCCTGCGGGGCGTTCTACGGATTGCCGGTATTGATTTTGATGCTGCGCGGCTTGCTGGATTCCAGCTTCGGCAACGTCACCACCAGCACGCCGGATTGAAAGGCCGCCGACACGCGGTCCGCGTCCACGTCGCCCGGCAGTTCAATGGATCGGCAGAACGCACCGAAGCGCCGCTCATTTCGCAATGCGCGGACGGCCTGGCCGGCTTCCGGCGGCGAGTTCTTTTCTCCGCGAATGGTCAGAACGTTGTTGATGAAAGTGATTTCCGCCCCGCCGCGATCGACGCCAGGCACTTCCGCGTAAAGGGTGTAATGGTCGGCGAACTCGTGGATGTCGATGAACGGGGCCCATTTCTGTCCGTCGAGCGGACCGGTGGAGACGCCCGCGTGCCAGACGCGCTCGAGGATTCGGCCCATCTCATCCTGAAGATTGTTGAGTGAGAACGGCGAGTCTTGAAAAGGTCGGAACATGGTTTCGATCTCCGTGCCAACGCGATCGGATACGGCGGTCGCCGGGCCTGACCCGGCCGACCCCGCCGTACAAAGACTATCATGAATCGCCGCCGGGGGCGAATCCCCGGGAAGGCAACAGGGCGGGTGGCGATGGTCGCTCCAGCATCCGGGCCAGTCGTTCGACGCGTTCCTCCAGTTGGGACAATCGTTCCCGTACCGCCTGAAGGTCGGTATCCGTGAATGGGGTCTCTGTCGTCGAGGATGGGAGTCGTGGCGATTGCGGAGTGTTTGGGTCGTGCGCCGTACTGAGGGGCGAGCCGGCCATTGCGGCTTGAGTCGTGGAAACGGGCTCGCCGAGCAGATGCCGGAAGCGGTCGGCCGATCGGCCCGGCTCCCGCGGAAGCTCCTCCACGAATGGGGTTTCCGCGTTTTTCAGCTCGTTCAATACGACGGTGATCGCCGGCAGATCATCGAACGGCGTCATGCGCGAAGCGTGCGTGCGCAGCTCGCCGGGAGTCTGTCGGCCGCGGAGCATCAGTTCGGCCATCACCGCCTGCTGACGCCGGTCCCACCTGAACTTGTCGAGCACGTGATGGGCGAAACGCGTGGCCCTGGCTCCCGGTGCGGGGGCGGATTCCTTGACCAGACCCTTGACCTGCAGGGCGTGCAAGGCGCGGGCCACGTCGCCTTCCGCGAATTCGACCACGGGATCGCGGTTTTGCTTCTGATTGCAGCCTAAAACGAGGGCGTTCATGGTCATGGGGTAACCGCCCGCCTGAGTCAGCGATTTCTCGATCAAGACGCCCAGCACGCGAAGTTCGATGTCGGTGAGTGTCATTCCTATGTCACTATCAAGTACGCATCGGCGACCCCGAGAATCAGCAGGGTTCGAGCCGCCGCGGCTCGGACAGCTGCTTGGCCGCCGCGTCGGCGGCGCTGCGCAGCAGGATCGCCACGGTCACCGGACCCACGCCGCCGGGCACCGGCGTCATCACACCGGCGACGTTCTTGACGTCCTCCCCTAATACGTCACCGACGATCTTCTTGACCCCGTCGTCGCCGGATACCGTGTTGATGCCCACGTCGATCACAATCGCCCCCGGCTTGACGTGTTCACGGCGAATCAATCCGGGCTTGCCGACGGCCACAATCAGCAGATCGGCGTTCCGCGTGTGCGCCATCAGATCGCGCGTGGCGATGTGACAACAGGTGACCGTGGCCATCTTCTGCAAGAGAAACAGCGCCACCGGTTTTCCGGCGATGGCCCCTTGCCCCACGACGCACGCGTTTAACCCTTGGGGATCGACGCGGGCCTCCTTCAGAATCTCCATCACCGCCAGCGCCGTGCAGGGGGCGATGATCGGACTATCATAAAAGAGCAATCCGATGTTTGCCGGATTCACCCCCTCGACGTCTTTGTAGGGGTCGATGCAATACTGCATGGCCGGGGTGTCGATCCCCGCGGGGAGCGGGAGATTCACGAGGACGCCCGTCACCGCCTCGTCATCATTCAGACGATGAATCATCCGTCGAATGTCGGATTCGGTGGAATCGGGATCCAGGGCGTGCAAGCGGTATTCGATGCCGACCTCCTGACACCGGGCACGCTGCGAACGGGCGTAGATTTCCCCAGCCGCCGGATCGCCCACGATCACCGCGTCCAAACTGACGCGCACGCCGCGCTGGCGCAAAACGCGGACGTGCCCCGCCGCTTCTTCCTTGATGCGTTGGGCCACGACGCGCCCGTTGATGATCGTTGCGGTCATAGGTCACAGCTTCAAGATCAACGGTTCCGGAACGGTCAAGCCATAGTACAACCAAAACGCCGAACCGATAATGGCCAGCGACCACATCTCCTTCGTGATCCGCGATAGCCCGCGCTCGAAGTTTGCCGCTCGACCAGGATCGCCGGCCAGCGAACTCAAGAAGCGGATGCGGCTTCCAATGGAGGAGTGCCGCCAGCTTCGTTCCTCATGGGGAATCCCGTTGAGAATCGCCACCGTGTCGAGGGCGGACGCGAAGACGGCGGCCCCCGTGGCGCAAACTCGAGCGTCGCTGCGGTCGCCCCTCTTCTCCCCGCCGTGAACGCTGCAGGGAACGACGCAACGGTCGTCCGCGGCGGGCGTGACGCAGCGGGCGCCGAACAGGTCGGCCTGTCGTTCGAAGCGCCTCGACAACCAGCCAAATCCCACGCCCCAGAAGAACAGCGTCGCCACGACGCCGGTTCCCTGAATGAACGGCGGCGTCCACCAATCCACATGCCCGTTCTGCGCCGAGCGGGCCATTCCCTCCATCGCGCCCGCGACCACCAGCCAACCGGCCAACGCAAAGATGAGAAAATGTTGAATGTGACGGTGGCGAACGTGACCGGCCTCGTGACCGAACACCGCCTCGATCTGTGAAGGCGTCATGGTGGAGAGCAATCCGTCGGACAGAAGTATGTAGCGAACCGGCGCGAACAAACCCATCACCGCCGCGTTCACCATCATGCCGTCGCTAGGCCACACGAGGATATCGCGGCAGCGCAGTTGTATGTGCCGACAGGTTTCCTCCAGCCTTTGCCGAACGGGACCATCGGGCAGCGGCGCCGTCTTCCAGATGCGCACCAGCATCAGCGGCGAGGTGACGAATACGATCGCCGCGACACTCGCCAGCGCCAGGTCGGGACCCCAGACCGATCGGCTGAAACGACGCAACCCGTCTTCATAAGCGTCGGTCAGATTGGCCGCAAAGAGAATCAGCAGCATCGGAACAGTGACGATCAGGAGGTGATGACGGATGTGGAACTCCAGGTAGCTCAGCATCTTGCCATGAGTCGCGGCGGCGGACTCCCCGTGCGACAGCGCAAGCCCACGAAGCTCCCGCTCCAAGGGATACGCGGCGACCCACAACGCAACCGTTCCAAAGAAAAAGGGGGACAGGACAACGACATCTCCCACGATTTGAAGCGCGGGGTGGACCCGACCGAGGCGAAACCATGCGGGCCACGGCGTGGACAGGACGGCGATGGCGAACCCGACGAGTAAAAACAAACGAAGAATAGCCAGGAGGCGGTGGTGCAGGAATTGGACGGCCTCCGGCAATTCCGGTTGGCGTTGCAATCGTCGCCGGGCGTGATTCCCAACCACCCAGGCGATGAGCGATAACACCAGGGGAGGCCCCCACACAATGGCCCCGGTCAGCAACGGGTTCGAGTCGGTGAACCCAAGCACCAAGACGGGCTCGTCCGTTCGCCAAAGCACGATGGCAAATGCCAGAATGACTAGTAAATACATATAAAATAATAGCTTACGGATCCACGAGCTGAAGGGGGATCTTCAGCCATCTTATTACCCTGTGTTCGACCGTGTTTTCGGACCCATGTTTAATCGACTCCATTCTTGCCCTCGAAAGCCGCCCAACTTCGCAACAAGTCGGTAATGTACGACCAGACACGCCCCTCCGCGATACCCCAAAAGGTCACAAACCGATACACTGGATCGGGTGTGTCTTTGGTGTTGGATATGCACGAACGACGCAAAGGGGAGAGCCTGTAACGATGTTGTGGCAACCTGTGATTTTTTTGATGTCCTGGGTCACGGCGCTCAGCGGGGCGGCCACGGACTTTGCGATTCAAGAGGAAAAACACGCGGAAACCCCGTCGGTCACCGCGGCCTCGACCCACGATCCTCAAATGAAATCCGAAGTCAACTTGGACAAAGGGAAGTCTGAGTCCACGGCCGCGAACAATAAGGCCGCACGGTTGGAAGGCGTGCCCCGACTGGTTGCCCAACTCCGACACTTACAACGCACGATTCACGAACGGTATTCGTTGACGCCGGAGAAAAGCGCATCGATTGACGGTCTGTTTGATGATTACCTGGCCGCGCTGCAATCGGAGGACGGGAAGGGGCGGCCTTTTGGAACATCCAGCGGCGATGCCGAATCGCTGCGCTTGCTTCAGGAGGAGATGAACGAGGCCAATCAACGCAGGGATTCGGAGACGATCGCACGGCTCAAGGCGCGGTACGCGGAGATGCTGGATTCCAGGCTGAACAAGTTCGGTGTTTCGCTGGACCAATTTTACGGCAAGGTGATTCGTCAACTTGACGAGGAGCAGGGTCTGAAGCTGCGCGGCGTCATTAGACAGATGCGCATTGGCGAAAACCGGGCGCCCGATCATCCGGAGTTGCTCAGGCTCAAACGGGCCGTGGAAACGCCGAGGGTCGAGCTGACTTACGTCCAACGGCGGACGATCGGGGCGCAGTTGCGGGTGATCGCGTGGGATGTGGCCCAGGCAGAATGGACGAACGGCGATGTGGCCGGGCCGCTGGCGCGCGCCAAAGCGGCGATCGAGAAGGAATTGGAGCCGCAACAGCTCAGTATGTTTCATCTTGCGTTGGCGGCGCAGGAACTGGAGTTCGGAAAGCGGAAGTTCATGACGCCCGGTAAGCTCGGCGGCGCGGGGCGGACGGGCACGGATTCCACGGAGCGCGTTCCGACCGGCAGACTCAAGAATCCGTAAGACACCTGAAGCCCGTGTGCTCATTGCCGCATGGAACTGTGTCCGGCGCGGGGCGAGCGGTGGTTGTACCACCTCGCCGATTCACTCAGACTTTGGCTTTCTTTCGACATGTGCGAAAGGCGGCGAAGAAGTAGACCATGAGCGTCATCCCGATGGCGCCGCCGAAGGTCAGGGTTCCCCACATCGGCAAGACGGACGCCTCCTCCAACCCCACGCGAATCGTTCCCCAAACGAGGAAGGTGAAGAACCAGAGAACCTCGGCCTTGAGGCAAACGATCAGGGCCCGGGCCAGACGGTACTGATCCGCCGCGCTCCCCTCGTCAACGGGTCCCAGAAAGTTGAAATGACGGGGGAGTCGCTGCGCCACGGTCAACCCGACATAGAGTATGAAGGCGACGACCGGCAGGAGCAGGAGAATCTTCTTGCGGCCCCAGGCGTCGGGGGTGCCGCGAAAGTTGAAATGATGCGGTATGCGTTCGGGCAAGGCCGACCAGTTGGCGGCCACGAGAATGAGTCCGAGTACCAAACCGGTCAGCGCGGCGGCCTCCAGGAGCACCAGCATGGGAGATCGTGAAAGCGGGATCTTTGGTCTTGTCGAAGCATTGGGCATGAGAGACCTCAATCAGACCGGCCTTCGAGCGTGTTTGACTTATTTCAGATTGCGCCGGTTTACAGCGTCAGAGCGCCGAATCATCTTGCGAATCGCCCCCACTGGGTTCATTGGTCACACACATTGTATCCGGAATGTATCGGTGGTGATTTTTCTTTTAGCCTATCACATGTCGTAGGGCCGTAAAACGGGCGATTCGCAGGTGATTCAACGAGGCTGTATCTTTTCTAGGTAGTCCGGACCCGTCGGCCATGCGTAGGATCGAATGGGTGGACCGTGGGCGTTTCAATGCCGTTTGCTTGCGGAGCCACGCGACGGTGGCCTGGATCACGGTGGGAGTCACCGTCGCACGGCGCCGGTCGCTGGCACGGCGGTCGGCGCCGTCTTCTTGGTTGGGAATCCAAGGTCAACAAGAAGGAGAAAGCCATGAATATCGTCGTTGCATTGTTGTTGATGATTTTCGGTGCTTTGATTGGATGACCGAAGGGGTAATGCGGTGGGTGTTAGTCGCCGGTGCGCTCGACGTTGGGGGTTTGTGTTGAGCGTACCGGCGGCTTCTTTTTAGGAAACGGTTTCCCGCCATCCGGCGGATCGAAATCGGTTGGGTTTGCGCTTCCCGGTCTAGCCGTATGCAGCGTGCGACGAGGCGGCGTCATTCGTTGGTGAACGCCTTACCTGAGTTTTTCCCCGATCCGGGACGCGGCGCGAGTAAGGGCGCTGACTAGCTGCGATGCGTCCGTGCCGCCGCCCTGGGCCATGTCCGGACGGCCGCCGCCCTTGCCGCCCACCAGTGGGGCGATTTCCTTGATGAGGTCGCCCGCCTTGACGCCCTTGTCGACCACCGCTTTGCTCATGCCCGCCATGAGGGTCACCTTGTTGTCACTCACCATGGCCAGAAGGACGGCGGAGGCGGACGTCTTGTTGCGAATCCAGTCGATGGCGGCGCGCAGGGCGTCGACGGGCGCGGCGGGCACTTCCCCGACGACGACGGTGACGCCGTGGAGCGTCGCTGCGGCGGCCAGAAGGTCTTTCACGCGATCCATGACCGCGTCGCCGGAGACGGCGGCGGACTGCTTTTCCTGTTCCTTGGCGATTTTCTGGAGATCGGCCAATTGCTGTTGAACTTGTCGCCGTACCAGAATAGGGATTTCGGCGGCGGCCAATCGCTGCTGGAAGTCGGCCAAAGCCGAAGCCAGATTGGTGATTGGCGATTGCCGATTGTCGATTGGAGAATGACGATCGTCGTTTTCCTGAGCCGCGGGCTTCAGCCCGCGCGATGGTTCGGAGTCTTTGGATGTTGGTTGGCGAGGATCGGCCGCGCAGGCTGAAGCCTGCGGCTCGGATTTGGCCGCGATCGTTTCTAGGTCGGATAGCAATTTTCGACCGCATTCGACGGCATTAATCGCCCGGTCTCCGCTAATACCCACGACGCGGCGGACGCCCTTGGCCACGCTCTCTTCATGGGTGAGGACGAAGCGCTTGCACTCCGACGTGTTCGCAACGTGGGTGCCGCCGCAGAACTCGACGGAGTATTGCATCCACTTGGGGTTCGCCGGATCGCGCAGCAGCCAATCCGTTTCGACAGGGCCCGGCGAGTCGGCAACTTCAGTCGGCGCGGTCCTCCGGAGCGCGGCCTGTTTCGCATCTTCTTCGGTGATGGGCGCGCCGATGGAGACCACGCGAACCTTGTCGGGATATTTTTCGCCGAAGACGGCGCGGAGAGTATTGATTTCGCGGGCCTGTTTCTGATCGACGAAGTTTTCCTCACGATTGGCGGCGTAGACGGGCAGTGCGGCCTGGATTTTTTCGTTGCAGAGTTCCTCGATGCGCTCGAGTTCCGCGTCGGTGAGCGGCTTGTTGTGGGAAAAGTCGAAGCGGGTCTTGTCCGGATCGACGAGGGAGCCTTTCTGATCGACCTTGGCCGCCGGATCGCCGGATTCAAATTCCAATACTTCGCGCAGTGCCCAGTTGAGGATGTGGGTAGAAGTGTGGTTTTGCATCGTGGGGATTCTATGATATTCAAGGGCTACGGAAGCCACGGCGATCGAATGTAACTTTTGTTGTTGTTGGGAATCGGAAAGGGACGATTGCGAGTATCCCCAACCGTGGGGCGATGGCGGATAATGAGGAATTGTCCCTCGGACGGACCTACCAAAATGAACAATCGTCCCACCGATCGTCTTTGTATCTCTTACCTCGAATTCCCAATCAGAATTCATGCCGCGAATTGTACCAATATCTCCCACCTGTCCTCCCTGTTCCGGGTAAAAAGGGGTATAAAATAAAATCAATGCGCCTTCTTCATTAGCCTCAAGCTTTGAAACGAGTTCGCCATCCTTGATTATTGCCCACACAGGCGTTGCTTCGCTTATTGTTTTCTCGTAACCATCGAATGTAGTTGCATATTCCGCAAGTTCATCCGTAAGAATCTCATGTCTAATTGAGTGAGCGGCTTTGGCTTTTGACCGTGCCACTTCCATCAATCTCTCATACTCCCCAATATCAATGGTCAGACCCTGTTCCTCGGCCATCAGTTCGGTTAGGTCGATGGGGAAGCCGTAGGTGTCGTGGAGTTTGAAGGCATCTTCGCCGCGGATTTTGCCGTGGTGGTGATCACGGGCGAAGTCGGCCGCGTCCTGAAAAAGCTTCATGCCGCGGTCGAGGGTTTTGAGGAATGAGGCCTCTTCGTCGCGGATCAGGTCCTGGATGTACTTGACGTTGTCGCGGGGGCGTTTGGGGTCCGGGCCGGTGCGCAGTTCGGGAAACACGTCACCCATGTGATCGATTAGCGCGGGGACGAGGTCGCAGAGAAACGGCTCGTGCATGTTCATGTACTGGCGGCCGTAACGGACCGCGCGGCGGAGAATGCGGCGAAGCACGTAACCGCGCCCTTCATTGGAGGGAATGGCCCCGTCGGTCAAGGCGAAGGTCAGACAGCGCAGATGATCGGCAATGACGCGATAGGAAACGTCGACCATGATTGTCGATTGGAGATTGGCATCTTGATCCGAGCCGGCGTTTTGATCCGAGCCGCGACCGTAAGGGAGCGGTCTTTTCGACGAAGCGCCCGGTGCGTTTAGACGCTCAATGTCCTCCATTGCCAAGTCCGGCCCCTGCTCGGTGAGCACATATTGAACGGCGGCGAGAAGTGATTCTTCGTTCCAAAGGTAGCGCGTACTCCCATGACGCGCCCACGCTTTTGCGGATCGCGGAAAGTCTCCTTGTTCCATCATTCGCCGGGTCGAATAAGACTTGAAATCGCTCATCACCCGTTCCGGTGGGACGTCGGCCGTAACCACCGCGTGAACGTGATTGGTACGGACATTCAGAGCATGAATAACCCAACCGCGCGTCGCGGCCACTTCACGAATAGTTGCATCGACAATGGCTCGCAGACGATCGTCGAGTATGACAGGCTCATGTTTTAGACGAATAAAGTCCTGAAATTCCTGTTGGGTGTCAGCATCCAGAAACGGTGCGCCCGGGATGTCGTGCTCGCGATCAACGGAGCCTTTGGCGTCACCGTGCAGCCAGGTGCCGTAGGTGTGAAAGGTTATTAGGTAGCCGAGAACGTTAAAGGTTGGGGGTTTGACCGCTCCCTCACGGTCGCGGCTCGGATCAAGATCAAGTCTCGAATCAGCATCGTTGCGCGGATCACGTTCATTGACCGCTCCCTCACGGTCGCGGCTCGGATCAAGATCAAGTCTCGAATCAGCATCGTTGCGCGGATCACGTTCATTGACCGCTCCCTCACGGTCGCGGCTCGGATCAGGCAGTGTGCCGGCGTAAGGCGGCGCGGCGGTGCGTTTTTGGATCGCGGCGAAGATCGGGGTGAACACGTCGGTGTCGTAATTGCTGAATCGCCCCAGTCGGCCGGCCTGTGCGCCTTGCAGAACGGCGCACAAACGCTCAAAGCCCATGCCGGTATCGACGTGTTTGGCGGGCAGCGGTGACAACTTCCGGTTTCGTGTAAGGAAAACTGTTCTGTCGGCGGTCCCAAACTGCCCGAGTCGTGCTACTCTGCGACCCTCATTGTCATCACCAACAAATCCAGGGAGCGGCTTGATTTTCTCGAATTCTCGCATCGCTTCTTCACCTCCCGGAAGCCATGCAGAGTTGAATTGGATGAACACCAGGTTCCAGATTTCGATGACCCGGGCGTCGCCCTTGTTGACCAGGCCCGCGCCGGATTGGTCCGGCGTCAGGTCGATGTGAATCTCGCTGCACGGGCCGCAGGGGCTGGTATCGCCCATCTCCCAGAAATTGTCCTTCATACCGCCGGGGTGGACGTGTGACGGGTCGATGTCGGTGACGGAGAGCCATAGGTCGCGGGATTCGTAATCGGGTTCGAGTTCCCAATGACCGGATTGGCGATCACCGATCGACGACGGTCGAATGTCCGCTCCCTTACGGTCGCGGCTCGGATCAGAATGGTCGCGGCTCGGATCAGAATGGTCGCGGCTCGGATAGGACAGGTGGCCGCTCGGATCGGACTGGTCGCGGCTCGGGCCCTCCGTCGCTTTGTGGCTTCGTGGCTTTGTGGCTTCTTTGCGCAGTCCCCCGAAATACGTCGCGTGCAGGCGGGTCTTGTCGATGCCCCAGACCTTGGTGAGCAGTTCCCAGGCCCAGGCAATGGCCTCCTTTTTGAAATAATCGCCGAAAGACCAGTTGCCCAGCATCTCGAAGTAGGTGTGGTGATAGGTGTCCTGGCCTACGTCGTCGAGGTCGTTGTGTTTGCCGCCGGCGCGGATGCACTTTTGCGTGTTGGCCACGCGTTTGAGCTTGCCGAATTCCGAACGCGGATCGACCGTACCGAGGAAGATCGGCTTGAACTGGTTCATCCCCGCGTTGGTGAACATGAGGGTGGGGTCGTCGTGGGGGACGACGGGCGAGGAGGGGACGAACACGTGGCCTTTGCCGGCGAAAAAGTCGATGAATTGCCGTCTGATTTCGCGTGACGTCATGTTACCGCCCATCGGCCCGAACGCGCGACGCTCCGATCCGTTTTGCGGCCCATCTTGAGAAAGGGCGACAGCGTTCCGGGTAGCGGTCACGGAGAATTTTCCCAAGACCTCACTGTACCACGCGCCGCGAATCGGGCCAACTGAAGGGCTGCGCCACGTCGAAGATGCATGAAGGCGGAAGCCGGGTGACAGGACGCATCGTCTTGACAGGAAAGCCGGTTAAACGTAGCGTTTTCGGCGAGTCCTTCTGAAATGGGAATCGGAATTGAACGAGGGAAGGTAGAACCATGCGTCGAATGTCGGTTTGGATGGCGGGATGTGGGTGCGTGGCACTTTGGTTGACGGGTTGCGCGTCTTCGACCAACGAGAAGCGGCCTGTCGCCGGTCAAGAGCCGTCGAAGAAGAAGGGCGACTCCGCGCCTCGCGTGCGGACGGATGGGGGAAAGGCGCCGTCAGCGCCGACCACCAGAGCGGTCGCCTATACGCCGGAAAATAATCCAACGACGCGCGACGGCCGCGGTAAGCCCGGTTTGGACAACGCCCTCGCCCCGGCGGCCTGGATTCTGGTGGACGGTCACGAGGGCCGCTTCACCGAGCGCGAGGGTAATCCGCAGGTGCAATGGGTGATCGAGGGTTCCGTCGGGGAGTCCCCGACCTTTCTGGTCGCCGCGCTCACCTCCGTGATGGGCAATCCGACGGAATTCGCCTGTACGCTGGATACGATCGAGACGGAGGACGGTTCGATCATCGCCTATGCGATCAAGGCCCATGACGGAGCGTTCCGGATGGGGAAGGTGTATCCGCTGTTGCACCCCGGATCGGATTTCGTGGTGCGGAATCGCGCGACCGGCGACGTGGTCGATGAGATCGCCCCGCTGGCGCCGGGCACCTATCTGCTGGCGGCCAAGATCGCCGATGCGAAGTCGGGCAAGGAGGCGCTGGCGGTCACGCAATTCACGGTGCGATAATCGAAAAGAAATAGGAAAGGCCTACCGGTTTCTTCGTCGAGCGAAGGTCAGGAACAATCCCAGGGCCATGACGGGGACCGCTTCCGCCCCCAGCGCCCCGCAGAGCCGCCCGCCGCCGGATACGCCGTCCGCCGATCGAACCAGGCCGATTGAACGAGAGGCCGCCAGCGAATTCACCGATTGCTGGAAGGACTGGCCGCTGACGCCGGGAAGACCCTGAGCGATAAAGTCGGCGAGATTTTCGAAGGGGCCGCCCAGGGTGAGCGCCGCCCCCGTCCCGCCGGGGACGTTGCGAACCCGCGCGGTGATCCGCGCGGTCAAGTCCAACGCCTGATCGGCCGTCACCGTGAATTGATAAGGATGCTCTTGTTGGGGCAGGACCAGAATGGTCAGGGCGCCGTCCTGGGCGACCTGTTCCAGAACCGCGAGCGAATCCGCATCCACGCCCGCTTCTTGCAGTTCTTGCAGAGTGACCGTCTGGAAGACGATCGGTCCTTCCCGGTCGGTGAGGAGGCCGTTCGCGCCTGCTTCGACGGTCAGGGACGCGGAAAACAACTCCACGTCGGTGTCACCACGTGTCACGGAGAAGGTGACTTCGGCCAGCGCGTCCTGCAACGAGGCGTTCAAATCGGTGGTCCAGAAGAGGATCGCGCCGCTCACAAAGATGCGGCTTTCGACGCGGCGGGTGTTCCCAAACCCGAAGCTGATCTCGGCCGGGGCCAGGGGATTGCCCGGGCGGGTGAAAATGACCGTGCGGTCTTCGACGGCTTCGGCGTTCACCGTATAAGAAGCGGACTCGCCGACGGCGAAGGAGGCGATTTCCAGGGTGAACTCCTCCGGGTTTTCGTCGCCGGATTGCGTCGGGTCGGCGAACTCGGCGAAGGCCTGCCCGGTGGCGATGAGATGGCCGTCCAGGTCCGTCGATCGCAGGGTGCCGGCGGCGAAGAGCGGGAGATTCGAACCGGCGTCGTTTAATTCGTCATCATCGTTGGTCACCGAACCGGGCGAACCGTCGATGAGTTCCTGAACGGTAATCGCGACATTGGCTTGCGTGCCGATGACCGCGGCCTTCGTGGTTCCACCGAAGGCGCAACACAACGCCGCGGCGGACCCCGTAGCCGCACGCGAAAACAGAAACGATCGAATGTTCATAAGTCCAACCCCCGAAACTGGAAGGCGACCCCCGCAAGACCCGGCGAAGGTTCCCCCAACCCTCGAACGGTCACCCACCGATGATGATCCTATTGTACGTAATGGCGGGCCGGGCATCAAGAAAGAAGCCCCTTGGATCATCGACTGCCCGCCGTCACCGCGTTCTGAGCGGCGGATAAGATGTTCCCCCAGCCCCCAGCCCAGACGCGAACCATAACCGCGGGGCCGGAAACAGCAGATCGAAGGCGATCCCGCAATTGGGCGATTGGCAGCGTGAAAAGCGGGTGAATGGCCGCCCCGGCCAGCTCAGAGAGGGGCTCCAGGACGAAGAGTCGTTCATGAAGTCTGGGATGTGGGATGATCAAATCGTCTTCTAGAAGTAGCAGGTTTTCGAACAACAGAATGTCGATGTCGATGACCCGCGGGCCGTTCCGCTCGCCGCGAACACGCCCCAGCGCCTGCTCCACCTCGAGGCAGGCCTGAAGCATTCCTCGAGGCGTCAGCGAAGTCGCCACGCGCACGACGGTGTTCAGAAAAAGACCCTGGTTTGACGGGCCGCCGACGGGCTGCGTCTCATAGATCGAGGCCAGGTCTTTCGATTCATCGACGTGGATCTGCGGGTTTTGGCTCAAACGGGCCACGGCTCGTCCCAGCATCGACAAGCGGTCGCCGACGTTGGCGCCGAGGCCAAGAAAGACGGTTGATAAGTGATCCGGGCGCGTCATCGAAGCTTACCAGCGAATCCGCTGCAATCGCACCACGGCCTCCGTGGTGCGCGATTCCGGTACGGTCAGCGCGAATCGAACGAACCCCTCGCCGGACGGGCCAAATCCCGCGCCCGGAATGACCACGACATTGGCCTCCTCGAGGGCGCGCGTGGCCACCGTCATGGAATCCGACCCCTTCGGGCATTTGGCCCAGACGTAAAAGGTCGCCCGCGGCGGAGTGACCGGCCATTCCGCTTCGCGCAGTCCGCCGACCAGTACGTCACGGCGACGACGATAGACGTCGATCAAATCGCGCACTTCAGGACGATCGACGCCCGCCAAGGCCGCGATCGCGGCCTGTTGAAGGGCCTGGAACATTCCGGAATCGAGATTGCTCTTCACCTGCGCCAGCGCGGTCAGCGCATCTCGATTGCCGACCGCGAATCCCACGCGCCAGCCGGTCATGTTGAACGTCTTGGAAAGTGAATGGAATTCGATCGCCACGTCCTTCGCCCGGTCAACTTGCAGGATGCTCGGTGGGGGATCGGCAAAGGACATTTCGCTGTAGGCCGCATCCTGCGCGATAAAGATGTCGTGCCTTTGGGCGAACGCAACGGCCTGTTCCAAGAACAAAAGAGTGGCCGTCGCGCCGGTCGGGTTGTTGGGATAATTGAGCCACATCACTTTCGCCCGACGGCAGACCTCGTGGGGTATTTCTTCCAGTCGCGGCAGCCAGTCGTGGGTTTCGGTCAGCGGCATGGTGTACACCGATCCGCCGGCGAACACCGTACCGGAGACGTAGACGGGATAACCCGGTGACGGAACCAGCACCACGTCCCCCGGATTCACAATGGCCGTCCCCAAGTGGCCGATTCCCTCTTTGGAACCCAACAGCGGAATCACTTCCGTGGCCGGATCGAGGTTGACGCCGAAGCGACGGACGAAGAACCCGGCGACGGCCTCTCGAAAGGCCTTCATGCCGCGTCCTTCGGCGTAACGGTGATTGGCGGGATCGCGAATGGCTTGGCCCATTCTGTCCATGATGAAAAGCGGCGTGGGAAGGTCCGGATCACCGACGCCGAAGTCGATGATGTCGCGTCCGGCGGCGAGGGCTTCGCGCTTCCTACGATCGATCTCGGCGAAGAGATAAGGCGGGAGTTGGGAAAGGCGATCGGCGCGCCAGGTGCGGGTCATGCGATACTCCGAAGTCTCGAGGTTTTGCGAAACCAGATCAGAAACGAACGGGACCATCCGCTCAAGAATGGTACAGCCTTGGCGGCCCGTTGAAAGAGGGGAGCCTATTCCGGCTTTTCGGGCGAATCGGAAGTGGGTTTTGTCTCTGTTGATGGCTCCGTTTTTTGCCTGGCTTCCTCTTCGGTGAGAATTCGCCCGCTCATGACGCCGCCATAATTCCGCTGATTGGAATACCAGACGCCACTGTAAAAGCGGTGGTGGAACATGACGCGGGCGGAATAAGGCCCGATCATGGGGATGTTCAGATCATCCAGGATGATGACCGGGGTGTCACCCGCCCATAACACGCGAACCGGCACGGGAACGGTGACGTCTACTTCGGCGAACTGAATCCGGGCCCCGACGAGCCATTGATCGTCGGAGATTTTTTGCACGGAAGCAATCGTGTACCGTTCGGTGTGGGATTCGCTGAGTGGTTCATGGGCGTTTAGGCCGCCTTTCCCCGTCACCTGCCACGTACCTTCCAGCACCGCACCGGTGAGCGTCTCCCGGAATTGGTTTTCCAGCTCCTCGCGCGTCGGAATCGGTTTGCCCGGCGACGGAGTCACGGTTTCGTTGGTCGGCCGCCGGTCCTTTGGAGTCGAAGGCAGCGTGGGATTCGCTTGGACTCGGGTTTCATCGGTCTGACCGGAGGCGAGGACCGCAACCATTCCGGCTTTGGTGGGAACAGGGGGGGCGGTTGCCAGTCGAGGGATAAGCGCTGCGATAATGGAAAACCAAAGGGCCGACATCAGGAGCTTTGCCTCGATAAGCATGCGTCACCTCCACCCGCGGGAATGAACGCGATCAACTGCCTAACAAAGACCGCCCGGTCGGAACGACGACCATTGTGTTTGGAGCGGCGAGACTATACGCGAACGGGGCCTGTCGGCAAGATCGTTTCGCTTCCCGGAAAGCCCGTTGCAGCAACCGATCGGATGCGGAGATCATTCCCTCTATTCCGGCGACTCGGAGATTGGAATCCGATCCCACGGTACGCGGGAGAAGCTGGACCTGGATTGGTGGCAGGCGTGAAGCAGACCCCAATATCCCAACAAGATCAGCCCAAGCGCCAGCAGAGAAGCAAGGATCAGTCGCCGGTGATGGCGGCTTCGGGTGTGATGAGGGCCCCTTTTTCGCGCGTAAACGCGGCGACGGTGGTTTCTTGGGGAAAACAGGGAAACAGACGGCACCTGGGTTTGTGGGCTGGTCACAATACCTAACACATCGGAGTTTATTCGAGCGTGATTGCGAAAGCGAAGGAAATTCCGTCTACGGGATAGCGGAGACTGGAATAGCCCTTCTTCAAAGAGGAAAGGAGCCGCATTCCGGACAGCAATCGCCCACCGATCCGGTCCGACTGTAACCGCAAGTGGGACAACGAATGTTTCCCATGGGCCACGCCCGCGCCGCCAGCTTTATCTGCGCGATGAAACGACGTTTGCGGATGTCGGCTATCGTCGGCCTCGCGGCATGGGCCTGAACCCCTCGTCTCCGGGTTAAGCCTATTCAAGCGCCTGGTCAAGATCGGCGATCAGATCCTTCACGTCCTCGATGCCCACTGACAGGCGAACCAGACCGTCGGTGACGCCGCGAGCCTCGCGAATCTCTTTCGGAATCGAGGCGTGGGTCATGATGGCCGGGTGACAGACCAGCGACTCGACGCCGCCCAGCGACTCGGCCAGGGAAAACACCTTGATGTTTTCGCAGAAGCGGATGGCCACGCGCGCGTCCTTGAAGACGATGGTGACCATGCCACCGCCGCCTTTCATCTGGCGTTTGGCCAGTTCAAAGTCGGGATGATCCGAAGCGAACGGGTAGACGACGCGGGAGAGTTTGGGGTGGTGTTTCAAATGCTCGGTGATCTTCGTGGCGTTCAGACAATGCCGTTCCATGCGCAAGGTGAGCGTCTTGATGCCGCGCTGTTGAAGGTAACAAT
>Ga0214473_10001804_pt1 | contig 27436 bp, 28 predicted proteins | sample RVTome_7_FD_203509 | JGI IMG/M metagenome (GOLD analysis project Ga0214473, IMG submission 203509) | Soil microbial communities from uranium-contaminated site in the Upper Colorado River Basin, Wyoming, United States - RVT98D197 | ecosystem: Environmental > Terrestrial > Soil > Contaminated >...
CAGACCCTTGATCTTGACCGCGTACTCGTTGGGTTTGAGCTCGACGTCGTCGCGGATACGGATGGGCGGCACCACGATGCCCAGCTCCTGAGCCACCTGGCGGCGGAGGTTGGTGATGCGATCGAGCAGGTCCCCGCCCTGCTTACGGTCGACCAGCTTGATCAGCCCGTAGCCCACGTTGAGCTCCATGGGATCCGGGGCCAGGTGCTGCTCCACGCGTTCCGGCGGGGCGGCCTTGCCCTTGGCCGCGGCCTGGGCCACGGCCACCTCGGCGCGCTTGTTCAGTAGATGGCCCATCAGCACGGTCGAGCCCGCCAGCAGGAGCAGCGGGGGCTTAGGTAGCGGCGTCAGGGTCAGGACGAGCAGGAACCCCCCGGTCAGGGCCAGCGCCGTCGGCTGGCTGAAGAGCTGGCCGAGCAGCTCGTCGCCCAGGTTCTTCTTCGCCGCGGAGCGGGTGACGATCAGACCCGCGGATACCGACACGATGAACGCGGGTATTTGTGACACTAGTCCGTCACCGATGGTCAGGATGCTGAAACGGCGGGCGGTCTCCGCCAGGGAGAGGTCCATCTCCACGAGCCCCACGTAGAAGCCGCCGAGGATGTTGATCAGGGTGATGACGATGCCCGCAATGGCGTCGCCGCGGACGAATTTGCTGGCCCCGTCCATGGCTCCGTAGAAGTCGGCCTCGCGGGTGATCTCCGCCCGCCGCCGCTTGGCCACCTCGTCGGTGATGGCCCCGGCGTTGAGGTCCGCGTCCACGGCCATCTGCTTGCCGGGCATGCCGTCCAGAGTGAACCGCGCCGCCACCTCGGCGATCCGGGTGGCCCCCTTGGTGATCACCACGAACTGGATGACCACAATGATGACGAAGATGATGATCGCCACCACCAGCGATCCGCGGGCCACGAAGCTGCCGAAGGTGGCCACCACCGTCCCGGCGTCGCCGTTGGAGAGGATCAGCCGCGTCGTAGCCGTGTTCAGCACCAGCCGGAACAAGGTCAGGCCCAAGAGCAGGGAGGGGAACGAGGAAAACTCCAGCGGGCCGCCCACGTACATGACCGTCAGCAGGACGACGCAGGACGCCGCGATGTTGATGAGCAGCAGCAGGTCCATCAGCGCGGTCGGCAGAGGGATCAGGATCGCCAGGATCAGGGACAGCGCCCCGATCGGCAGCACCAGGCCGTAATGGCGGCCGATGCCCCGGGGTACGCGCTGCCACAGTCGATCCGTTTTCGACATCGGTCACTCGTCCAGTTACCCGTTACCAGCAACCTCGACGGACGCTGATTCCCGCCATCCTGTGCTTACCCGGAGCGCCCCGCGACGGGCGACCGCCCGGTCAACTCGTAGACGTAGGCGAGGACCTCGGCGATCGCCCGGTAGAACCGCTCGGGGATGTATTGACCCACCTCCAGGGACTCGTGGAGGGCCCGGGCCAGCGGCGGCCGCTCCACGATGGGCACGCCGAACTCCATGGCGATGGCCCGAATCCGCAGGGCCAGAAGGTCTGCGCCCTTGGCCACCACCCGGGGCGCCGGCATGGTCTCGGCTTCGTAGCGAATCGCCACGGCGACGTGAACGGGGTTGGTCACGACCACATCCGCCTTGGGCACGTCCTTGCGCAGCCGCTGCATGGCCAGTTGCATCTGAGCCTGTCGCCGACGGGCCTTGAGTTTGGGATCCCCCTCCATGCTGCGGAACTCGTCCTTGACCTCTTCCTTGGTCATCCGCATGTCCCGCTCGTATTTGTATTTCTGCCAGGCGAAGTCCAGCAGGGCCATGATGATCAGGGCGAGGGCGATGCGGACCCCCAGGTCGAAGCTGAGCGCCGCCGCCAGCGGGAGCACGTCGTGAACACCGAGGGAGAACGCGTAGAGGATCGATGCCGCTTTCTCCGCCACGGTCAGGGAAGCCACCGCGGCCACGACCAGCAGCTTGCCGAAGCTGGTGGCCCCGGTCATGACCGATCGAACGGAAAAAAGGCGTCTGAATCCTTGTAGAGGGCTGAGCTTGGAGAGGCTGGGGGTCAGCGGCTGCGCCGTCAGCAGCAGCCCCACCTGGGCCAGGAGCGTCCCCAACACGGCCACCACCAGGATCAACAGCAACGGCCAGAGCCTCTGCCCGACTTCCTTCAGAGCGGCTCCGGCAAACGACCAGGCCAGCTCGATCCGATGCGGCTGAGGCGCCGCCAAGCCCGCCTCGACGATGGCCTGCATGCTCCGCCAGAGCTGAGGGCCCAACAAACTAATCGCGATCAGCCCGACCATCAGCGGCACCGCGGCGGACAGGTCCTGGCTTCGCGCCACCTGCCCCTTCTCGCGGGTCTGCTGACGCCGACGAGGCGTGGGGGCTTCCGTTTTGTCGTCCGAACTACCCGGCATCAGTGCACCAGTTGCAGGCGGCCTGGATCAAGTCCAAAGGACTCCCGTACCGCCGCCAGCGTGTCCCAGACCGCGTCGAGCAGCAGCCCTTCACACTGGGCCAGGGCCAATCCGGCCACGCCCAAGGCCAGCAACACCCGCAACGTAAAGCCCACGGAGAGGATGTTCAGTTGGGGCATCGTTCGGGAGAGGAACCCCATGGCCAGCCCTGCCAGGAACAAGGCGATCAGCGCCGGCGCGGCGATCCGGATCCCCAGGATGAACGCGGAGGTCAGCAACTCGGTGAACAGGACCACGACCGACTCGTCCATCTGAAAACGCAGCAGCGGCACCGCCTCGAAGGTATCCAGCAGCGCCGCCATAGCCGCACGATGCCCGCCGGCCAGAAGAAACAGCAGCATCAGGGTGATGCCGTAGACCTGACCCACGGTCGTGCTTTCCTGATCCTGGGAGGGGTCGAACACCTCGCCGAGGGCGATGCCCCCCTGCTGGCTGACCATCAACCCGCCCACTTCCGCACCGGTGACCAGGAGGGCCAGACTCAAGCCAATGGTCAATCCCACCAGCAGCTCCCCCACCACGGCGGCGAGGGCAGCCGGGAGGGTGAGATCCGAGGGGGCCTGATGTCGCACCAGAGGGAAGATCATCGCCGCGACGGTCATCACCACCGCCCCGCGGATCCGCAGGGGAATCGCCCGACTGCCGAAGACCGGCGCCGCGATCATCAGCCCGGTCAGGCGAAACAGCACCAGGGCGTAGACCGGCAGGGCCAGCGGAATGTCCAGCAGGGACCAGGGCATGATGAAGGCTCAGTAGACAGTAGTCAGTAATCAGTTGTCAGTTGTCAGTGTCTGCGCGCGGCGACCTTCGTCGCTTCGTCGCTTCCATGTCCGAACCACCCCGCGCTGCATTCCTCAGCACCCATTGCCTGCCGTGGATTCCCCGGCGGCGCTCACCAGGGCAGCGTGCCCATCATCTCCCGGGCGAAAGCCACCATACGGTGGGCGATCCAGGGAATGAAGAATGAAGCTGCCACTACCATGGCACCTATTTTCGGGACGAAGGTCAGGGTCTGCTCCTGAAGCTGCGTGACCGCCTGGAAGAGGGAGATCAACAGACCCACGGCCAGCCCGATCAGCAGGATCGGCGCCGACGTCAGGAGGGCCAGCCCGAACGCGTCACGCCCCAAAGAAATCGCCTCGCCGAATTCCATACCGTGCCTCCGCGGCCCGCCGCAGCCGCTATTCGAAGCTGACCAGCAGGGTCTCCACCACCAGGTGCCAGCCGTCTGCCAGCACAAACAAGAGCAGCTTGAACGGCAACGAGATCAACACCGGCGGGAGCATCATCATGCCCATCGAGATCAGGATGGTGGCGATCACCATGTCGATCACCAAAAACGGCAGATACATGCGGAAGCCCATGATGAAGGCCGTCTTCAGCTCGCTCAGAACGAACGCCGGAATCATCACCGTCAACGGCACCGCCGCCGTGTCGATCTCCTCCTCGGGCCGCAGCTCCCGTTGCTCGGCATACTCGAGGAACATGTACACATCCTCGTAGTTGCCGGTCCGCTCGATCTGCTGGTACATGAACGTCTTCAGGTGACCACTGGCCACCTCGAAGGCCTCCTCCTGGCCCATGCGGTTGTCCAGGTAGGGCGTCACCGCCTCGGCCTGAATGCGGTGCCAGGTGGGTGCCATCACCAGCAGGGTCACGAACAGGGACAGACCCAGCAGGACCTGCCCCGGGGGCAACTGCGGCGTGCCGATGGCCTGCCGCAGCAGGGCCAGGACGATCACGATCCGCGGAAAGGCCGTGGTCATGACGATGATCGACGGGACCAGGGTCAGCACCGTCAGGAGGACCAGGGTCTGCAGGGTGGCGCTGACCCCCTTCGGGTCGGTGGCCGCCGGGAGCATGCGGGTGACGTCGGGAATGCGGGCGGGATTGTCGAACGCGGATGGAGCCGGGGCGCTCTGGGCGCGGCTCACGCCCGTCGCCGACATCAAGATGACCGCCGCCGCCGCCAGCCGGCGACGCGCGGCGAAGCCTCCATGCTCGACCATGTCGCGCCACTCCGTAGCGCATCGTCGCCCCGCAGCCTCCGCGCGGGGTCAGGCCTTGGACTGCAAGCGGCGCAGGCGATTCAACAGGGCGCTGAGCGGCTCTCGACCGTCGCCAGCCCGGGGGACGATCACCTCGCCGACCTCCTCCTGCGTCGACGGCTGCTCAAACGAGGCCGCCTCGTTGATCAACTCCTCGTTAAAGGCGCTGCTGGGCCGGCCCAGCCCTGCCCAAGCGGCCAGCTCCGCCGATTCCTCCGGGTCCCGAACCTCACCCAGCGCGGTCAGGCGATCGGGCGACACCCCCACCAGCACGAACCTCCTACCAACCTGCAGCAACGCTACTTGATGCTTCGGCGACACCGCCGTCCGCCCCACGACCCGGATAGCGCCTTGATCGCCGATGCGCGCCGTGGGCAACCAGCGCCGCACACCCCAATAGACCAGAGCGATGATCCCCAGCACGACGCCCAACGCGCCCCAGCCGGTGCGGAGCAAGGACGTCGATCGTCGGTCGAAAGGCAACGCCGCACGCTCCAAGCTCGCCCGAGGCGGCATTGTCGGGGCATCCGCGGTTGGGGCGGGTCGCTGCGCCTCTCCTCGAGTCGAGACGGAACCGCTGGACGCCCGATCATCCCCGTCGCCATCGGCAGCCACGGCGCCGGCTGATGCCGCCATGACCACGGCGAACAAGGCGATCGCGGCTGCGCCGCCCCCGCCCCGCCGCATCGCCACGCGAGCGTGGACTTTTCCACCCGGCTGCGGCGTAGCGGCCGCCCCTGCTGGCGGACGTCCCGCCCCCGTGGCCGCAGGGCAACCCGGCGTCGACCCTGCGTGCCCATGGCCACGCAAGCGTGGACCCCGCCAGACTACTCCGCGGCCGCTTGGCCTCGCACGCGTGGGCCGTGCTCCCCCGCTGGCTTGTCTTTTCGGCGGGCTCATACCGTGATCCGATGGGGGTCGTTGGAGAGCACTTCGCAAATCCGCACACAGAAGACGTCGTTGAGCACCAGCACCTCGCCGCGGGCGATCAGACGGTCGTTGACCAGCACGTCGACGGGATCGCCCGCGAGCTTGTCCAGCTCCACCACGCTCCCCTCGCCCAGCTTGAGCACGTCCTCGAGATACATGCGCGTCTGGCCCAACTGCAGCCGAACGCGCAGGTTGACGTCGTTGAGCATGGTGACGCGTTCGGGATCGACGTTGGCATCTTTGGCCTTGGCGAAATCCGGGAAATCAAAGGGACGCGCCTCCGGCGGTGCCGAGCCGAAGGCACCGATGGCGGCCTGAAGCGTCTCCCGATCGGAATCTGTGAACGACTCCGCATCCGGCCTGGTCGGCCCTCGCCCGTCGCCCTCCTCGTCGAGTCGGCCCGGGGCGTCATCGCCCGCGTCATCCGACTCGGCCGACGTGTCGTGCGTATCCAGCGGCCTGGCTGCCGCCAGCTCGGCGCCCTCGGTCGCGGGCGCATCGCTACGGGGCGCGCCGGCATCGGCTGCGCCCGGGTCGGGCGCACCCGCCGCAGCGGCGCGCTCGTCAGCCTGGTCGGGTCTGTCGGCCACGGGTTTCGTCCTCTCCAGGGTCGTCCCCAGGGCCCGGGGACTACCGGAACCTTATCGGAGAATCTCGGAAGCCAGCGACACTCAAACCCCCGAGCCGGACTGCAGGAACTCGGGGATGAGGACCTCGCGGATCAGCCGTTCGTCGCCGAGGAGTTGATCGAGCTCATGCTTGATACGGCGTTTGATGGTTTCCAGCCCTGGCTCGGCGAGATGCGTCGGCTCAGCACTGCGAAGCACGAAGTTGATGCGATCGCGGATGCGTTCCTGCTTCTCCTTGACCAGCCGCTCGGTCTCCTGTTGTTGGGCCGGCGCTGCCAGTGCTGATACGCGGAGTTGAAAGGTGATGAGCTTCCCGGTCACGCGGTTGTTCGGCTTGCACTCCGCCAGCTCGATCTCGACGAGATCGCCGGGTCTCCCCGAGGTCCCTCCGTCGGTCTGTCCGTCAACCGGGGCGGCGACTGCCGGGGCCGGCTCCCGGTTGAGGGCCCGGGTGATCAGGAAAACGCCTACCCCCTCCCCGATCATCAGGAGGGCCACGATGGTCAACTGCATGAGCCGGCCGCGGGGGACCACGACTACGGCCTGGGCCTCGCCCTGTTCACTGGTCATGGGAGGACTCCTCTTGATCTTCTGCCTGCGTTGAGCCGGCATAGTCGTCGATAAGGTCCTCCGTAACCACAATCTCGACGCGCCGATTGGCGGCGCGCCTCTCCTCCGTGTAGGCCTGTCGCACCAGCGGCTCGGCATCGCCGACCGCCACGAGAACCAGTCGTACGCTGCGCACGCCGTTGCGTTCCAACTCGCGCACCGCCGCCTTGGCCCTCGCGTAGGAGAGGTCCCGACTGTCCTGGTAGATGGAGCCCTCCGGCAGCGGCTCCCGGGTGGCGTGGCCCCGGACGAGGATCCTGGTGTTGTAGCCGCGCAGCCGCTCGGCCGTCTTGGCGATCAACTCCTGGGCCTCCGGCTTGAGCGTGGCGCTGAAGCGGTCGAAGGAAATGCGTCCGCCCACCACCACCTCGATCCCGTCGCGGACGTTGGTCACGCGGAACTTCCGGCCGTGGATGCCCTCCTCGTCGGAGTCGCCCATCTTGTCCGTCAGCTTGGGTACGTCGATCTCCAGGAGCTTCATGATCAGGGCGTTGGTCGGGTCACCCTCGATCGGGACGGTGCCCAGCGAGCCCTCGAAACCGCCGAAGGCGATTCGCAACGACTCCATCATCTGCTGAAATCGTTCGTCCTTCTTTACCTCGCTGAAGGACACGATGATGACGAAGAAGCACAGCAGCAAGGACATGGTGTCCCCATAGGTCACCAGCCAGTCCGGCGCCCCCTGCGTCCCAATGCTCTTCTTCGCCCGTGCCATGTTCGCTGCGCTTACGCCGCCCTCGCCGCCGCCTTGCCGGAACTGCGTTGCCGACACGGCAGGAAGGTCTTGAGCTTCTGCTCCACGATTCGCGGGTTGTCGCCTGATTGGATCGCCATCACGCCCTTGATGATGATCATCTTGTGCAGGATCTCCTCGCGGCTGCGCAGGGCGAGCTTATCGGCCATGGGCAGGGCGATCAGATTGGATACCACCGCCCCATAGAACGTGGTCAGGAGGGCCACGGCCATGGCCGGCCCGATCTTGGCGGGGTCGTTCATGTTCTGCAGCATGACCACCAGGCCGACCAGCGTACCGATCATGCCGAAGGCGGGACAGTACTTCCCGATGGCGTCGAACAACGCCTTCCCTTCCGCGTGCCGGGCCTCGATGGTCTCCAGCTCGTTCATCATGATGGTCTCGATGAGGTCTGGGTCCTGCCCGTCCACCGCCATCTGGATGCCCGAGACCAGGAAAGAATCGGCGATCTGCGCGGTCACGTGTTCCAGGGCCAGGATCCCGTCCCGTCGGGCCACCTCCGCGTACTTGACCATGTCGGCGATCAGCTCGTTGGGGTCGCCGACCTTGGCGAAGAAGCAGTTCTTTACCACCCTGGTGATGTTGAAGACATTCCTCAGGGGGAAGCTGACCAGCGCCGCACAACACGAACCACCAATGGTGATGTACACCGACCCGGCGTCGCTGAAGGCCGCGAGATCGGACGTGCCCATGATCGCCCAGAGCAGCATCCCGAAGCCGGCGATGATTCCGATAACGGTCGCAAAGTCCATAACGCCTGCGGTACCTCAGCTAGGGTATCCCCGTCCCTTCGGATATCGACGCCGACCGCCGTTGCATTGAACATGTCCGCCCGCGGCGGCCCAGCCTCTGGGCCGGCCGATAAACCGCGCGATCGGCCCCACCCACGCCACGCTCACACCACCTGAAACCCGCGGATCTGCCGGGCGTAGTCGACCGCCCGGCGGACCACCTCGTCCACCGATTCGCGGACGATGAGGGTGTCGCCGTTGATCAAGGTGATGATGGTGTCCGGGGTGGATTCCAACATCTTAATCAGCTCCGCGTTGAGCACCACGACACGCTTGTCCAATCGCGTCAGCGTGATCATGCCCCACTAACCTCCCGGCCGCGTCGCGGCGACGGTTTCGCGGCACGCCACCCGCCGCTAGCGGGCCAGCAGCAGGAGTTCCTGAAGCAGCTCGTCGGCGACGCGGACCACGCGGCTCGCCGAGGAAATGCCCGTCTGCGCCGCGATCAGATTGATGAACTCCCGGGCGATCTCCACGTTGCTCTGCTCCAGCGCCCCGGAGACGGTCGAGCCGGCCCGGCCGGTCCTCGGCGCTACGATCTCCGGGTCGCCGGAGTTGACCCCTGGCACAAAGGTGTTCTCGCTCCGGGCGATGAGCCCCTCGTTGTTGGCGAACAGGGCCAGGGCGACCTGCCCCAGCACCCGGATCTGCTGATTCGAGTAGGCCCCGACGACGACGCCGTCCCGGTCGATCGAGTAGCCGGTCATGATCCCGGCGGGGGCCCCGTCCTGGCTGGCCATCATGAGCTCCGACGCCCCGTCCACGCTCGCCAGACCGGTGAGCCGGGCGAAGTCCAGGGTGAACGCCAGCGGCGTCACCGAGCCCACCGCGGCCCGGTCCACGGACAGGTCGGTGCCCGTGGCCGCGAGGAACTGCCCGTTGGGATCGAAGGTGATCGTGCCGGAGCCCAGTACGGGTGACAGGTCCGTGTCGTCGAATGACTCGGCGTAGAAGCGCCACGTGGTGCCTGCATCCGAACGTGATTCCAGGGCCAGTCGCAGGCGTACGTCGACCAGGTTGCCCAGGGAGTCGAACACGCCGAAGCTGGTGGTGACGCCCTGCCCTACGGCCGGTTGCGTGGTCATGAAGGTGAAGGGGGCCGCCACCGCCCCGGTCCGATTGAGGATGGAGACGGAGTCGAGTGTGATGGCGTTGATCTCTCCGAGGTTCGACTCGACGACCAGAGCTCCGGCCGGCGCCGTGGTGCCGTCACCGAGGGTCACGCCGGGCGTTCCGCCCGTGGCCGGGTCGGTGTTGATGCCCCAGACGGCCTCGAGAAACGCAGCGAAATCGCCCAGGGTAGTGCCGTCGGTCCCCACAACAAAGGTAACCTCGGGCAGGGTGAGGCCGCCCCGGGTCGCACGGACGGCGACCTCATCGCCGACGGCGAACACCGGAAGGTCGTTCTCATCAACCAGGTCGGCGAGGGCGGTCGCGGCCGTCGCCGGCGCCCCCGCCGCCGTCATCAACGGCTGCGACACGACCACGGCACCAGCGGCGGCGACGGACGTGCCGCTGTCCAGCCGCCCGTCCAGGATCACCCCGGTCGTAGCGACGGCCTCGCTGGCACTGCCCAGCGGAATCACCAGGTTGCTCAGCGTGCTCGCGTCGATGGTCCCGCTATCGTCCGCGGGAAAGACCTGCAGGGCGTCGCCGTTGGCGGAAACCAGGGTCTGGGTGGCATCCAGACGAAACGCGCCGTCGCGGGTGTACAACTGCTGTCCGTCGCCACGATCCAGAATGAAGAAGCCGTCGCCCTCGACGCCCAGATCGCTCTGAAACGCGGTGGCCTCCAGCCCGCCCTGCTCAAAACTCCGCTGGATCGAGGCGACGGTGGAGCCGCTCCCGATCTGGCGGGGCAGGGTGCCGCCGGTGGTGGGGCCCGGTGGCTGGCCCTCGCTGATCGTCTGGTAGAGCAGCGTCTCGAACAACGTACGTTGGCCCTTGAAGGCCGTGGTGTTGAGGTTCGCTAGGTTGTCACCGACGGTGTCCACGCTGACGGAATTGCTCTGGATGCCCGTGAAACCCACCAGCATGGCCGAACTTAATGACATAGTATTGACCCTTCCGAGCCGGGCCGAACTGGCGGCGCCGCTGCCGCCGGGCCACAGCCGATGCCAAGGCGCGTCACGCGCCGAGCGGCGCCGCTCAGTCCTCCAGCGGCGAGGCGCCGAGGACGTCTCGAAACCGAAGGCTCTCCCCCGAATCCAGCTCCAGCAGCACCTCACCGCTTTCGTCCAGGCGGACCGCGGTGACAACCCCTTCCACCAGCCGGGTAGAGTCGCCGGCCTGGGTGTCCAAACCGGCCACGCCGGTGCCGATCAAGGCCTCGGCCGCCTGGATCGGCGGCTCGATGGAGCTGACCCGATCCAGGGCTAACTCGCTGCCGTCGGAGAGCTGCAGAACCGCCTTCCCGCCGACCTCAAAGCGTACGCCCACCGCGATGCCCGCCTGAATCAGCCCCTGCTCGTCCGGCAGCGACTTGACGTACTTGCCGATCAGCGCCGCGGCCGAGGCGAACTGCTGCTGCCCGGCCAGGTTGGAGAGCGATTGCGTCAGCGTGGTGGACAGCTCGATGTCCCGGATCGACGAGATCTGCTGGAGCAGTTCCTCGTTGCCGGTCGGTTCGAAGGGGTCCTGATTGGTCAACTGGGTGATCAGCAGATTGAAAAAATCCTCGGACGCCAACGCGCCTAGGGGGTCGGCGACCTGTACGCCGGCCGCAGCGGAGAAGGAAGAACCGACGCCTGCCGTTTCCATGCGAGTTTCCATCCCTAACCGTCGGTGCGACCGGGACTCCGCCCGTTCGAACCGGGGACCGCTTCGGCGCCGGCGCCGTCAGCGGTCAGACCCGAATGTCCAGCCGCGTCTCCGTCGCGACTGCCGGCCGGGCGTCCATCACCTGCTCCGCGCCGAAAGCGGCGTCCTGGCCCGGCGCCGATTCCGCTCCACCGGAGTCATGGCCGTGATGTTCGCTCCGGCCGTCCTCGGCGGGCGCCCCCCGGTCGTCGGCCGGTGCCCCGCCCTCGCCGATGTCCACCGCCGGTTGACTCGCCATGTCCGCCGTAACTTCAAACCGATCGACATGAATGCCCGCCTCGGCGAGTGCCGCCCGCAGGTCCGCCACCCGTTCGATCAGCAGGGCGCGGGCCGTCTCGGTCTGAGTCCGCACGTCGATGCGCAGCTCCTCCCCGTTCAAGCGCACGTCCACCAGCAAGCGCCCCAGCTCGGGGGGGTGCAAGCGCATCCGCGCCGAGGATTGATGTAGGCCGGTCTGAAACCGAAGGGAGCGAATCAGCTTGTCGAAGTCGCTCGCCTTGACTGCGGCGCCGTCTGGGGTCGGCCGCGCGAGCGGGGTTTCGTCCGGCCGGCGGGCGCTGGATTGCCCGGCACTCGGGGCATTCGTCCGAACAGAGACGCTTTCCCCCGACGCCGTCGGCAAAACGGCGCGGACCGAGTCTGAGGAGCGCGCCGCCGAAACGCTGAGGATGCGTCCGATCAGCGCGGCTGGCCGGCCCGTTTCCGGACCCGCGCCATCCGCAGCGCCCCCTGGGGCCACCCCGGACACCGCCGTCGCCCCCGTTGGATTCCGCCACGGGCCATCCCGTGACGCGAGCGCGTCAGTGGTCGAAGGTGAAGCCGCACGGACGGACGGCACCGCCTCCGCGCCGCTGGAACGACCACGGGGCAGGTCGGCCGGAAGGCGCCCACCGTCGCCGCCGCCCTTTGGCGGCGCCGGATCCAGCGGGGGCCCCGTCGGCGATGCGGATCGTTCCGCGGACGCGCCACCGGTGCGAACCTCCGTCTGGGAGGTGGCGGGCGCCGGCGAACGCTCCCCCGCCGACTGAGCTTCACGGCGGGCCTGGACGCTGGCAGCGTTGAACCGCTCGTCCGCGGCCACGCTGGCACCCGCGTGCCGGTCGTCGGCCTTCATCGCGGCCTGTCGCCGCTCATGAGCATTGGCCGCAGGCGGCTCGAACATCAGCCCCGCCGAAGTCTCCGTGCGGGTCCCCGGGAACGGAACATGAGGCGCCGGCTGCGGCGACGCCAGCAACGCCGCGAAGTTGCCCGGACCGGCGGCAGCCTGGACGGGGTCCCGGCGGCCGTGCCCGCGGCGGGCGAGCGGCCTTTCCGAAGAGACGTCCGCCGGTACGTACCCTGATGCGTTGACGGAAGCGACCATGGTCCGTCACTCCTCCGCCTTCTCGTCGCCGAGCTCCGCGGAACGATCCGGCGCAACCTCGCGAATCCTGTTGAGCACGTCCATCATCCGGGTCATGTCCTGGCCGCCCCGGGCGGCCTCGACAATCTTCCGCGCCTGCCGCGTATTCATCGCCAGGAGAACCCGGGCGGCCTCGTCCGGTTCATCCATGCCCAGCAGATGGGCAACGGCGATCTTCGGCTTCATGGCCTCGAGAATTTCCACCTGCTTGGTAAAGCCCAGCTCCTCCCGCTCCTGGAGCCGGGCAAGACGCTGGTTCTCCTCGAGCTGCCGCTCTCGCTCGAAGGCCTCCCGCTCCGTCGTCGCTCGAAGCAGAATGCTGTTGTTCAAAGCCAGCCGTTGCCGAAGCTCCTCCTTGATCCGTTCGGCCTCGCGGCGCATGATCTCCAACTCGACCGACGATGCGGCCGCCGCGTCTCCTGCAGGGGGCGCTGGTTCGGCGCCTTCCGCCTGCTCTTCTTGCGCTGGCTCGGGGAGCGTCGTGACGGGGTCCTGGCCACGAAGCACCGCCGCTATGCGTTCGAGCTTCTCCGCGTCCACACCCCCCGAGGCGACGGCGTAGGCCACCAACGCCACCAACGCCGCCAGGTTGAGCACGGCGAAAAAGGCGACGGCGTCGTACGTCCGCCTGGCCAGTGACCGGATCAGCATGGCACCTCACCTCGGCGCGGGGTGACGCCGACGAGCAGTCCCGTGGCCGCGCCAACGTGGATCAGGCCATCCGGCGGCCGGCGCAGACTCGTTTGGGCGGCCACCTCGTCCTGTTCCGCCTGATCCTCTCGGCGAAGCTCCTCCTGGTGCCGGTTCCACTGGCGTTCCCGCAGCTTCTCGATCACCTTCAGCCGTTTAGACGCGTCAGCCAGTCGGGCACGCTCTTCCTGCAACGACTTTCGTCGCTCGCCCATTTCGACATCCGACTCCAGAATCCGGCGTTGCAGCCAGCCCTGATAAAACTGATGCCCGCGCAGGCACGTCAGATCCAGGCGCGGGGCCTGCTGTGCGTCGCGCCGCTGCGCCAAGGTCTGCTTGAGCTCCTGCGAAAGCCGGGCGATCCGCGCTTCGACGCGAGCGAGGGCCTGCACCGCCTCGGCGACGGCACGGCGCCGGACGTCCTGCTCCATCTGCCGCAGCTTCCGCACAGCGTCGAGCCGAAACCGAAACTTGACCGCCATTTTATGATGCCACCTTCACGCCGCCGTCCGGGCGCCGCGAAGACATCCGCACCCGTTGCTGCCGCACGTCCGCCGCCAGTGCCAGAAGCCGGGCCCGCGTATCCTCGAAACCGGCGCGATCCCGGATGGCCTGCTGCAAGAACGCGTCGATGGCCGGCTTCAGGCGCACGGCCACGTCAAACTCCACGTTGGCGCCCGGGGCATACGCCCCGACGTTGACCAGGTCCTCGATGTCCGTCCACACCGCGAGTACGCGCCGCACCTCCGCGGCCGCCTGCAGGTGCTCGTCGTCCACGACGTCGACCATCACTCGGCTGATGCTCTCGAGCACGCCGACGGCCGGATAATGCCCTCGGTTGGCCAGCCCCCGCGCCAGCCAGATGTGCCCGTCGAGCGTCCCGCGGATCGCATCGGAGATGGGTTCATGAATGTCGTCTCCCTCCACCAGCACCGTGTACAGCCCGGTGAGGCTGCCTCGCGCCGTGTTCCCGGAGCGTTCCAGTAGCTTGGGCAGCAGGGCGAAGACGCTCGGCGGATAACCCCGCGTGGTCGGCGGCTCGCCGCAGGACAGCCCGATCTGCCGCTGGGCCATGGCCATCCGCGTGGTGGAGTCCATCAGCAGCAGCACGTCCCTGCCCAGGTCGCGGAAGTACTCCGCGACCGCGGTGGCGACGAAGCCGGCCCGCACCCGCAGCACCGGTGATTCATCGGAGGTGCTCACCACCAGCACGCAACGGGCCAGCCCCTCCTCCCCCAGGTCCTTGCGGATGAAGTCGCCGACCTCGCGGCCGCGCTCTCCGACAAGTGCCACAACTGTGACATCTGCGGCGGTGTTGCGGGCGATCATGCCCATCAGCACGCTCTTGCCCACCCCCGTGCCGGCGAACACCCCCAGCCGCTGCCCGCGTCCGACGGTGTGCAGGGCGTCCACCGCCCGGATGCCCGTGGCCAGGGCCGCCCGGATCGGCTCCCGCGACAAGGGCGGTGGGGCGTCGCGGTACACGGGGTAGAGCGCTTCGGCGGCGAACGCGACGTTGCCGCCGATGGGCCGGCCCAGCCCGTCGAGGATGCTCCCGAGCATTCCCCGGCCCACCGGCACGTGCTGGAGACTCGTGGTGCTCACCACGCGATGACCCGCCCCGATGCCCAACGGCTCCCGCAGCGGCATCAGCACGGCCCGGTCCCGTTGCACTCCCACCACCTGGGCCGCAACCGGCTCGCCCGCCCCGTGCTCGATCCGGCACAGGGCCCCGACCGGAACCGGCAACCCTTCCGCAATCACGGTCAGCCCGGTCACTTCGGCGACCCGGCCGGTGACGCGCAGGCACGATGCCCCTTCCATGACCCGGCGGTGGCTGGCGAACAGCTCAGGCATCGCCGTTGCCTTTGCCCAGCAGGAGTGACACGACCTCATTCATCTGCGTCTCGAGCGTGGCGTCGATCTCGCTCGCCGCCGTTTCCACCCGGCATCCTCCCGGAGCGATGGCGTCGTCCGCAACGATGTGAACGGCCGGGGACCTCTCGGCGCGGCGCAAGGCGGACGCCGCGAACCGGCCCATGGCGTCGACGTCGTCGGGGTTCGCTCGGATGGTCAGCTCCGTCGACGACCCCACCAGGGCAAGGGCGCGGCGCAGGTTCTCCAACGCCGCCTCGCGGTGCAGAGTCCCGATGGCGAAGGTCAGCTTGCGGGCCACCCCGGTCGCGAACTCGAGAAGGTCTCGCTCCGCGGCGACGGCCAGCCCCTCTTTCATGGCGTCCATCTCCGCGACGGCGCCCTGCATGGCCGCGACGACCTGGGCCTGCTCGCGGTCAAACCGTTCCAGCGCCTCGCCCCGGGCTTCCTCGAAGCCCGCGGTCCGCCCGGCCTCGTGGCCCTCCCGCCGGCCGAGCCGGCCGCCTTCCTGTCGCGCCTCCTCCAGGAGCCGGGCAGCGTCACGCCTGGCAACCGCAACGATGCGGGCCGCCTCCCGCTCGGCCTGCTCCAGCACGGCCCGCGCCTCGGCGACGTGGTCGGCGAGGTCAATGGTGGTCAGCCGCTTGGCGATGCGCACGGCGTCGCCGGCCTTGATTACCGTGGCCATGGGCACCGCCCTTTCCCGGCCGACTGGCGCCATGGTGACGTTCGATGGGTGCCGCTCACACGATCATCTCCTTCTCCCCGCCTCGGCCGGAAATGATGATCTCGCCGGCGTCTTCCAGCCGGCGGACCACGTCGACGATTTTCTGCTGTGCCGCCTCAACGTCACTCACCCGCACCGGACCCATGTACTCCATGTCCTCCTTGATGAGCTGCGAGGCCCGCTCCGACATGTTCCGGAAGATCTTCTCCTGCAGCTCCGGACTGGCCGTCTTCAGGGCCAGGGCGAGGTCGTCGTTCTCGATCTCCTTGAGCACCATCTGGATGCCCTTGTCGTTGACCAGCATGATGTCCTCGAAGATGAACATCAGCCGGCGGATCTCCTCGACCAGATCCGGGTCCTGCGCCTCCAGGGCCTCCATGATGGTCTTCTCCGTGCTGCGGTCGGCCAGGTTGAGCATCTCCGCCACCGCCTCCACCCCGCCGACCTTCTGGTAGGTCTGCGAGACCAGCCCGGAAAGGCGCAGCTCCAGCCCCTCCTCCACCTCCTTGATGACCTCCGGGTTGGTGTTGTCCATGTTGGCGATGCGCGTCACCACCTCGACTTGCTTGGCCGCCGGCAGGCTGGCCAGGATCTCGCTGGCCTTGGCCGTGGCCAGGTGCGAGAGGATCAGGGCGATGGTCTGGGGGTGTTCGTCCTGAATGAAGGTGGTGAGATTCTCGGCGTCGGTCTTGGCCAGAAACGAAAAGGGCTGTTTGTGCACCTGGGTCTCGACCACCCTCAGAATCCTCATGGCCTGCGCCGGGGGCAGGACCTTCTCCAGCAGGGCTCGGGCATAGGCGATGCCGCCCTGCTTCATGTACTGGCTGGCCAGGGCCAGGCTGTAGAATTCCTCGATCACCGCCCCGCGCTGCTCGTTGCTCACGCGGTCCAACGCGGCGATCTCCCGGGTGATCTCCTCGATGATGTCCTGGTCGAGCTTGCGCAGGACCGAAGCCGCAGTGTCGCCATCCAGGGCCAGCAGCAGGATCGCGGCCTTGGTCACGCCGCCCAGCGGCGCGGCCTCCGGAGTGCCGTCGTTTCGGGTCTTGTCTTGAACCGTCACCATGGTTCGCTTCCCGGCGGGCGCCGCGTCTTACGCTCGCGGCCCGCCAGCCCGTCTCCGTCCGATCAGGAGGACTCCTCCACCCAGCGGCGAATCAGATCCGCGGCCGTGTCAGCATCCTCCTCGATCATCTTCGCCACCTCGCCGCGGAGCTCCTGATGGCGCAGGGTGCGCTCGTCGACCTCCTGCCCGGTGAGCAGCCCTTCCGTGGCCTGGGCTTGCCCGATGGCGTGCGGGCCGACCATGAGGAGGTTCTCCTCGTCCAGCGCCTCGGACTCGGCTCCGCTCGGCCCGGCGAGCCCGAGCAGCTCGTGGGACTTGCGGATGATGCGGGACATCAGCAGCAGGCTCATCAGGGCCAGGCTGGCCAGCCCCGCCGCCGGTCCGTACCTCTGCAAGAGTTGAACCGCATTGAGGGCCTCGCCGCCGGCCTGCACCGTGGCCAAGCCGCCGGGCGCCTGTCGCCACACGCCCCCGTCCGCGTTCCACTCCATGTCCGGGTAGACGTCGACCTGCACGTCCTGGGGGCGCCGGGCCATGACGATCTTCTCGACGCTCAGCTTCACGCGTGCCACCTGTTCGTCACGGATGGCCACGAAGTCCGGCTCACCGTCCTTCGGCTCAGCGGCGCCGGCGTGCTTGGCCTTGTACACCGAGACGACGAAGCTTCGAGGAATGCCCACCGCCGCGGTCACGCTCTTGGGGGCGAAGGGCATCTGTTCGATGGTCTCCGTCTCCCGCGGCTTGGGCTCGAAGTTTTCGACCTTGGTCTGCTCCGAGGTGTTGGCCTGCCCGGCGGCCTCCGCGGTGAGGGCCGTCCCCAGGTTGGCCTGGACCCCCGGCTCGGCGGGCCGGGTCCCCGCGGAACTCTCGCTCGATTCGGAGGACTCCATCTTCGGCTGGGGATCGTCGTACGCGAACTTCTGGGTGGTGCGCTTGCTGGTGTCCAGCTCCACCGTCACCGTGGCGCGGAGCCCGGGGATGTCGGCGAGCTTCTCCATGATCTTGCTGCGGAGGCGGTCCTCGTGTTTCTTGACCATGGCCAGGTAGTCGAAGCTAGCCACGTCGTCGGGATGAGGTACGCCGTAGGAACGCCCGGTGCGCGAATCGGTGACGTTGACGTTGTAGGGCTTCAGCCCCGCCACGGCGCCGGCCACCAGCTTGCCGAATCCCTCGACCATCTCAGCGGTCATCTCCTGGCCGGGCTTGAGCGTCACCGCGACCGATGCCGTGGGAATGTCACTTGCGCCGCCCAGGCGGCGCTTGGTCGTCGGGTTGATCAGCACCGATGCTTTCTCCGCGAACGGATAGGTGGAGATGATCTTGGCCAGCTCGTTGCCCATGGCGTAGTTCTGGGCGTAGGCCCGGGCCTCCGGGGACTGAAAGGGGTTCTCGTCGATCACCGCCGCGGCCATGTCGTACAGGCTGCCCTCGGGCAGGGCCCCGGCGGAATACAGCAGGCGCAGGGCGTTGTGCCGGACCTCGCCCGAGACGTAGATCCGCGTCCCCCGAATGACGTGATCCACCCCGTTGGCCTTCAGCGCCCCCTCCGCGGCCTCCAGGTCGTCGTAGGTGAACTCATGGTTGACCAGCGGCACCAGCTCCGGAGCCGTAGACCACTGCAGCAGCCAGAGCAGCGACGCAGCGATCAGGGCGGCGCACAGACCGATCGCAATCCGTTGCGAGACGGACAGCACGCTCATCTGCGCCCCGATGTGGCCCATCCATTGACGCAGCCGATCCATGGCTGACTGCTCCTCCCATCGTCGCCGCGGCCCGGTGCCGTGACGCTGTCATCCCGGCGGCCGGGCCCGCACCGGCAGGCGCCCGAGCGGGCGGATTTCCCTGTCTCCCCGGGCACACGCCCGGGGACCGATCAGATGCGCATCTGCTGGATCTCCTGGTAGGCGTCGGTCAGCTTGTTGCGGATCTCCATCAGCAGGTCGAAGGCGATGCCGGCCTTGTTCACCGCGGTCAGCACCTCCGCGACGTTGTTCGTCTCCCCGGTGAGCAGGCGCTCCACGCCTTGATCGGCCTCGTGCTGAAGCCGGTTCACCTCGTTCAGGCTGTCGATCAGGATGGACTTGAAATCCTTGCCCTTGGGCGCGTCCGTCGGCATCCCCGCGGGGGAGGCCGCCAGGGGTTGCACCGCCTGAATCGGAGTCGCAATCTGGATCGGGTCCGGCATCGTACGCACACTCGCTCAAGGCCTGCGCTAGGCGATCAGCCGTAGCGTCGAGGCAGCCATGGACTTGGCCATTTCCATTACCGTAATATTGGCCTCGTAGGCCCGCGCCGCTGCCAGGGCATTGACCATCTCCGTGTGGTAATCGACATTGGACACCCGCACGTAACCTTGGTCCTTCCCGCTCGGAATCGCATCGGGATGGCCCGGATCATAGCGCAGGGGCAACGGCGCGGGATCCTCCGCGATCGTCGCCACGTGCACGCCGGGCCCGCCCCCCGGCCGAGAGGGGTCTCCCGGGGCCAACAGGGCGACCCGCCGCCGGTAGGGCGCTGACCTGCCCGAATCGTCGCGGGTGACGTCCTTCATGGCGATGTTCCCCGCAATCACGTCGAGGTTGGTCCGCTGAGCCACCAGAGCCGACGTGCAGATGTCGAGAACTCCGTACATCGTTCATCTCCGGCTACTGCATTCTGCCTCGGATCGCTTGGCGCAGGCTCTCGAAACGGCCGCGCAGGAGCGTCGAGGCGATCTCCTGGGTCATCCCCGTCTCCGCCAGCTCCGCCATCTGCCGTTCCAGCGACTGGTTGGTCCCGTCGTGGAACAGGGCGTGCTCCACCGGCTTGATCGAGGGGGTCACTCGAAGAAAGCCCTGTGCATCCGTGGCCACCTCCCGGCCGCTCTTGATCACCAACGGCTCCTGGGGGTCTCCGTGCCGCCCCTCCAGCGCCGTCCGCAGCGCCCGTTGAAACCCCCGCATGTCAAGCTGCTGGGTCCGGTAGCCTGGGGTCTCCGCGTTGGCCACATTCTCCGCGATCATCTCCAGCCGGGCCTGATTGAAGCTCAAGGTCTTTTCCAGCGCCAGCGTGGGTCCGCGTTCGGTCAACATGGCGAAGAACGTCGTCATGGTCGGATTCGTCCTCTTTGCTTGCCCGAGCCACCACCTGCGGCGCAGCCGGGCACCCGCAAACGCGCCCCTGCGGCACGCCCCGTGCCATCGCGGCCCGACCGCTCCGCCAGCATCGAAACGCGGGGATCGGTCCATTGGCGACCGGCAGATTCTGCGCTGCCGGCACCTTTTTGCGCCCGCCCCGTGCCTGAGAGACGACCCGGCGCCTGCGCTACCGTGACCCACTGGCCGCCAAGGCATGCTGCCTTCGGTCTGCCGCCTCCTCGCGCCACTGCTTCAGTTTCATGCCCAGCGTCCGCACGCCCATACCCAGCGCTTTGGCGGATTTCGCGCGATGGCCGTTGAAGCGGGCCAGCGTCCGCTCGATCAACTGGCGCTCCATGTCCTCGAGCATGCGTCCCTCGCGCAGGGGCCCGAATTCGTCCGACCCCGGCGCCCCACCGCGGAGCCAGGGCTCGATCAGGTCGGCGGTCATCGTGCCTGATCGGCAGAGCGTCACCGCCCGCCGGCAGAGATTCTCCAATTCGCGGACGTTGCCCGGCCAGGCGTAGCCCACCAGCAGGCGTACGGCTTCCGGCGACACGCGCATTGGGCCGGAGCCGTCGTGGCTCGCGGACTGCTCGATGAAATAGCGCACCAGTTCCGGGAGATCGTCGGCCCGATCCCGCAGCGGAGGTACGGACACAGGCAGGACGTTGAGACGGTAGTACAGATCGCCGCGGAATCGCTTCTGCGCCACCCACTCCTCGAGCGGGCGGTTGGTCGTGGCGAGGACCCGCACGTCGGCGCGCCGGGTCGTGCTGCTGCCGACGCGCTCGAACTCCCCCTCCTGAAGCACCCGCAGAAGTTTGGCTTGCAGCGGCAGAGCCATCTCGGAGATTTCGTCAAGCAGCAGCGTGCCCTTGTCGGCAAGCTCGAAGCGCCCCTTGCGTGTACGGTCGGCCCCGGTGAACGACCCCCGCTCGTGCCCGAAGAGCTCGCTCTCCAGGAGGTTGGCGGAGAGGGCCGCACAGTTCAGGCAGAGCATGGGCCGGTCCCCGCGGGGCGACGCCCGATGGATGTAGGAGGCGACCAGCTCCTTGCCCGTGCCGGATTCGCCGGTGATGAGCACCGTCGCGTGACTCTCCGCGATCCGGTCGAGCTGCTCGCGGAGGGCGGTCATGGCCCGGCCCGCGCCCACCAGCCGCCGGGCCTCGCGGAGATCCTCCACCGAGGTCCGCAGCGCCTCGTTCTCGCGGCGAAGACGGGAATGTTCCAGGGCGCGGTCCACCAGGACCGCCAGGGCGTCCGCCTCGAACGGCTTCTGAATGTAGTCGTAGGCCCCGAGTTTCATGGCTTCCACCGCCGTCGAGACCGTGGCGTAGGCAGTCATCATGATGATCGGCGTGTCGCAACCGGCCGCCCGGACTTCGCGGATCAGGGTGAGCCCGTCCATCCGCGGCATTTTCAGGTCCGACAGAATCAGGTCGAACTCTCCGCGCTTGATCGTGGCCAGCGCTTCGATCGGATCGGCCAGCGTGCTCACGCGATGGTCCTCGCGGGTGAGCGCCGCGAACAGCGAGTCTCGCAGAATCTCTTTGTCGTCAACCACACAGATGTGTGCCATTTACCTGCATCCTCCGCTTGATTCCGGCTCGACGAGACACGGGGCCGCAGGCAGGGAAAGGCGAAACAACGCCCCGCCGTGGCGGCCTCGGCCGGCGGTGAGAAAGCCTCCGTGCGACTCCGCGATGCGATGGGCGATGGCCAGCCCCAAACCGGTCCCCGTCTCCTTGGTAGTGAAGAACGGGTTGAAGATGCGGTGCATCAACTCCGGCGGAACGCCCGGACCGTTGTCCTCGACGATGATCGACACCGGCCCCGGCGCCGACTCGGACGCCTCGGCCCGGATCCAGACTTTGCCCCTTTCGCCGGCCGCGTCCAGGGCGTTGAACACCAGGTTCGTCAGGGCCCGTTCCATTCTGGTCGCGTCGCAATACAGTTCCGCGCCGAGCGCCGCCTCATCCACCTCCACCTCGATGCCCAGGGCGTGGGCCTGCGGCGAGGTCTGGGTGAGCGTCGCCTCGAGGATGTCGGCCAGCCGCGACGCCTGGCAGTGCGGGGCGCTTTCCCCGGCGAATGCGAGGATGTCGCCGACCACGCTCTCCATGTTGCGAACGCCGACGCTGATGCGCCGGGCGATGTCCCGGGCTTTGGGCCGGTCCACCAGATCCCGCTCCAGCAGCGAGGCATACAGGCCGATGCCGCCCAGCGGGTTGCGAATCTCATGGGCGACGCCGGCCGCCATCTCCCCCAACGCCGCCAGCCGCTCACGACGCTCCAGTTCCCGGTTCTTGGCCTGAAGCTCCTCGCGCAGCCGGCACACCTCCCGGCCGAGCAGCTCGTGAGAGCGCTTCAGCCGCTCGGAGACCTGGTTGTAGGTCTGAATCACCTTGGCGAGATCCGCTTCGTCCAGCACCCGCGTCGCCATCAGGAAGCCTCATCCAAACGCCCCTGTCCCTGGCCCGGAGCGGACGGCGTCCGGTACGCCGACAACGCCGCCCCGGCGGAATGGGCCTGGCGCATGCCTCGCGCCGCCCATTGCCGCCGCGCGGAGAGCATCCGCGCATCCTGGTCGTCTCGCTCGATCACCCGGCGCAGACAGGCTGCCGTGCTCCGGGCCAGCGCCTCCACCTCGGCCCGTTGGACCGGGGCCAGCCGGCTCCGCAGGGTATCCCAGACGCGGCGAACGGGCGCCAGCTTCGCCCCCACCACTCCCAGCTTCGCCGAGATCCGCTGCCGCTCCGCCAGCACGGTCAGCAACGGTCCCGCGTCATCCTCGGCGATGAGCGGCCGCTGCCGGACGGCGCAGGCCTCCAGCCTGGCGTAGAGCGCCGCCTCGTCGCGAAACAGCGACACGATTTCGGCCGGCGATCCGGGCGTGCATTCCCCTGTCATAGCCATGTCACTCATGCGTTCGTCACCGGCTCAGAACAGCTCCGACTCACCCAGCCAATCGAAGTACCGCTTCCAGTCTTGCCGCGTCTCCGGCGACACGGATTGTTGAAAGGCCGACTCCGGCATGGCCTCGACCACGATCAACGCCCGGGCGAGCGCCGCCCGCGCCTCCGCGGGCTCGCCCAGGAACACGAAGCAGTTGACCATCTGGACGTACGCAGCCATTCCGGAGGGAAGGTCCCTGAAAATGTTGGCCGCTTCTTCGTACCGCTTCAGGGCATCGCCATAGCGGCGGGTCTCGTAGAAACAGTCGGCTTCGTAAAGGAACGAGTGACGGTAGTACATGCTCTCGAGACGACCCAAGTTCTGCGGCCCCCGGACCTCGTACTCGTCGAGCAGCGCCCGGTAATGCCGCCGGCCCAGGTCGAAGCGGGCTTGGGCGTCCTCCTGCATCTGCTGTCGCTGACTGCCGGAGTCCGCCTCGGCGGTCTCCGCCTTGAGAGCCAAGGCACTGCATCGATAAGAATCCGCGAGCAGGTACCGGGCCCGCCAGACCCGCTCGTCGTCCGGGTAACGCTCCAACGCCTCCTCCAGTGTGGCAATGGCCCGTTCGAAGTGGCCGCGGCGATTCTGGACGTCACCGAGCAGGAAGAGCGCGTCCACGAACTCCGGCGCATCCGGCGTGAACACCTCGGAGTCCTGCAGCACGATCCTGAGAGTCTTCTCCGCCAGTTCCTCGCCCGCCGGCCCCTGAGCCAGATAACACTCGGCCAGCGGAACCAGGGCGCGGGCACCGTCGATCAGGCGCGGGAAACGCCGGTAGCATTCCTGGTACGACTCGATCGCTAACGGCAGCCGGCCCATGGCCTGATGAAGCTCGCCCATGCGCAGCAGGGCCCGCGGCACCAGGGAATGCCCCGGCCTTTCGCGGGCAAACGCGAAATAGAGCTCGATCGCCCGATCGCGCTCCCCCGCCTCGGCGAAGGCTTCGGCACCTCGCCAGTTCCATTCCGCGGAGACCTGCTCATTGAGGATGTTGATCCGGGCCAGCTCCAGAAAGGACACCGCCGCGCCTCGATAGGCGTCCTGCGCTGCCCGGCGGACGGCGCCGGCCCCCGCCCGCCCCTGGCCCTCCTGTTCCGCCGCCTGACCGCGCCGCTCTTCGGCCAGCGCCCACTGCGCCTGGGCCAGTTGCTGGAGATGAAACGTGGCCTGCTCCGTGTTCGCCGGGTCCACCAGCGCCGTCGCCAGGCGGGCGTACTCCACGGCGGAGTCGAATCGGCCGTCCTGTCGTTGGGCCTCCGCCATCACTCCCAAGGACGTTCGTAGCACCTCCGGGCTGACCAGGCGCTGCGCTACCAGGTGATCGAGCGTCTCGATGGCCAACTGGTACGCCTCGAGCGCCTCTTGGTGCCGCTCGAGCATGGCCAGCGCCTCGGCCATTCCCACGCGGCTGGCCGAAGCGTAAATGCTGTCGGGATGATAGCTGATCACGTCGGTGAAGAAGGCGAGGGCCTCGGCCGGGTTCTTCGGACCGTCGTCGTACAACATCGCCCGCCCGAGGAGCCAGCCGGTCATGGCGTGGACCTCGTCATGGCGTTCGAGACGGTTGCGTACCGTCCTCAGCACTTTGACGGCCTGATCCACGAGGCCGCTCTTGTACAGGAAGAGGGCTTCGAGATAGTCGAAGCGGTGGCGGAAGTCAGACGCCGCAAATCGCTCCCGCTCGCCCACCAGCAGCGTAGCGACTTCGTCCAGACGGCCGAGATCGTCGAGGACGTGGATCTTCTCCTCGATCGCCCAGATGTGCAGATCGAGACGATACGGCTCCAGGTCGGCCAGCATCCGATCGAGCCGTTCGTTGAGCTGCGTCGGCGTCGCGTCCGGCTGATTCTTGGCCAGCTTGATCCACCGCTGATGCAACTCCGAGCGGTGTTCCACGCCCCGGTCGATGGCTTTGGCGTAGTTCTCCAGGGCCGATGGGATACGGCCCTGCCATTCATGAGCGCGGCCGAGGTGCTCGTAATCCGCCGCGGTGAGCTTATGCCCGCCGGCCGCGGCGGCGTCATAGGCGTTCACCACCAGCCGGCCCAGGCCGACGGTGCTGACGCCGTGCACCTCCCCACTGCCGATTCGGGCCCGGGCCAGACGCAGTTCGACGGCCGCCCGGTCGGCGTCCGTCGCATCCGCCCTCGCCAAAAGCACCCCGGCCACCTCGATCGCCCGATCGAAGAAACCTTGCGACACCATCCGGTCCAAGGCCTCGACGGCTTCGCCGAACGGCTGCTTCGCGGGATGTGGCTGAACGCGTATGAAGGCGCCAGCGAGCAGCAGAAGCGACAGCAGGAGCAGAGGCACCTGCCATTTCCCCGCCACACGCGCCCTGAGAGTTGACCACTCCGACATCGCGCTCATCCTGAGCCTCGGGCTCGCCCCGCGCGTCCTCCCGGCGCGGTACCTCTGAATGTCGGCAAGAATTGCCGCGTGCCTTGACCGGAAGACGGAGACATCACGAACCCGTCAGGACGGTCGCCGACCCCATTGCCTTGAGGCGCTTTTCAGTGCTGTCACCGGAGGACCGATTGGGCAGTCTGCTGGCAGGCCTGAGGATCGGCACGCCGGGTCGATGGGATGGGCTTGCGCCGCGACGACGATTTGGCGGCAACCTGGCCCACTGGAGTGCCACCCGACGCGGCCGACGCGGCGACGGTCTTGTTCTGGCCGGCATCAGCGTGACCGCGAGGGCGCTTACCGCGCCGGGGCTGCGGCCAAGGCGCAAAAAAAACCGGCGGCGGAGCGTCGGTTCGACGCTCCAGACCGCCGGGAGCTTAGCTAAGCGTTTGCTCGCGCCGCCTGGGCTTAGAAGTTGACGGCGATGTCGAGGTTGCAGGCGACCATCCGCGCCTTGGTCAGCGGGATGAACGGATTGTCGCTGATCTTGGTGACGAACAGCGGCTCGTTGCCGATGACGTTGATCAGAGGCGAGCGGCCGGGGGCGATCCCGTCATCGGGGACGCGGAGCAGGTGGCCGGTCCAGTTGCACACGTAGCAGCCCGGCTCGTTGATCTTGTCGAACGAAACCGTGCTTCCGAAGCCGGCGCAGGTGTCAACCTGCGTGTTGCAATTGACGTTCGCAGTGCTGGTCATCAGACATTTCTCCTAGGCGGTTCTACAGCCATGGGTCAACGGATACGAAGACGATTGGCGCCCATCGTCTCGTGATGTGGGGGGGCGAACACCCGCCCCGACCTATCCGCAGTGACTATCGGAGGGATTCGGGTGCTTCTGGAGCTTAGCCGAGAGATTTTCGCACCGCGCCGCTCGTGACTGAAGGACCCGTTGCAGGCGACACCGAGCGGTTTACCGGGGCCGGAAATCCGCCCCGCGGTGGCACGGCCTGCCGCCTGATCCTTTCCCGGCGCATCGGTTCGCCCATCCGGTGCCGAATTCGTCGCCGCGGAGCGGCCCTCAGCGTTCGCGGCGGGTGCGAAACCGGCGCCGCGAGGCCCCGGTCGCGTCAGTCCTGAACCACGCGGACCGTCGCCGCAACCCCGAAGCGGTCGACGGCGCGCCCCCGATTCACCGCGATTTCCAACAGCCCGGCCCCGCCGACCAGAGCCACCAGCTCCCCCGGCACCCCTTCGCCGAAGGTCGATCGCACCGGGCCGGCATCGACCCCGCCCACCTCCACGCGAAGCCCCGCCCCAACGCGGGCCGGTGCCGGCAGTTGGTCGCCGGCGATGTTGGTGATCAGCGTCCCAAAGCGATCCGCGTACAGCACACGGCCTTCGATCGCCCCGGGTTTCAGCTCGGCGCGATGCGGAAGGGCAAGGACGTCCAGGCGATCCATTACCGGACCGAATTCGCGTGGCTCGACTCCGTTGGCTAAGTGAGCCGCAACCGGCGCCATGATGTCCCGGCCGTGGAAGGTCGAGGACACCTCGGGCAGGAAGAACCGTTGGTTCTCCACGAGATGAACCGCGTCCGCGGGCAGATCTTGATGAAGAAACGTGACCAGACCGTTGTCCGGCGCCACCACGAGTTGCCCCGCGAACCGCCCGACGATGATGCGGCGTGCCGTGCCCACGCCAGGGTCGACGACAGCCAGGTGAACCGTGCCTGCCGGAAACCACCGGCAGGCCTGCCAAAGCACAAACGCCCCGCTGGCAACATTGTAGGGCTCGATCTCATGGCTGATGTCGACCAGTCGAACCTGTGGAGCCATCCGTAGGATCACGCCCTTTAAGGCCGCGACGTAATAGTCTCTCGTGCCGTAGTCCGTGGTGAGCGTGACGATCTGCATTTCAGAAGCCCCGCATGTCGGACGCCGCGTTTCGTCGTGTCCTGCCCAGGCACGGCGACCTGCACCAAACCCGCCCCCGGGCGGGGTCGATCTTGTTCGCCGGGGCCGGCTGCGTCAACGTCGTGCCGCGGGTCGGTTGGCAGACCCGCCCCCCACTTGGCCGTTCCCTCGATCCGGAAGACGGGATAGGATGATGTTTACCGGCAAACGGAAGGAAACGGTTCTGGTCGTGTGACAGTCCGCCCATGTCGATTCCACAGCCCGCTCCGGACGATGCTCCCCAGCGGCGGCAGCGCATGATCGACGAGCAGATTCGCGC
>Ga0214473_10001805_pt1 | contig 27430 bp, 20 predicted proteins | sample RVTome_7_FD_203509 | JGI IMG/M metagenome (GOLD analysis project Ga0214473, IMG submission 203509) | Soil microbial communities from uranium-contaminated site in the Upper Colorado River Basin, Wyoming, United States - RVT98D197 | ecosystem: Environmental > Terrestrial > Soil > Contaminated >...
ACACAAGTTCCCAGCCGTCTGTATCCGCTTTCCATCGCCCCGCCAGATTGCCGGGAAAGCTCTTATCTCCCTCCACAACGACATCAACAGGCCCGGCTTGAGTATCCAGCGGCCTGTGGCATCCGCCGGCCAGCAGCGCCGACACGCCGCAGATCAGGAACATCCTTTTCGCGTTCACATTCTTCATCCTGTTGTCTTTCCCACGGGAGTGAGGATGCCACGTCCAGTGCGTATCCGGCTTTCGCCGGGTGGCAGCGTCAAGGCCCAAGGCATTGGCGATGGTTCCATCGCACTGCAAGCAAGCCATCGCCAAGCTGCGCTTGACACTGCCACCCATCACAGTCAGCAACTGAGCGAGTGCCATGCTTATATTTGCATAGGCATGAATCCACTTATCCTGTGCACTGCCTCATCTGGCAAGCCAAAAAAGAAAGGCAAGTCCGAGGACTTGCCTTTCGTGATCTCTGTTCGAGGCAGTGACTTAGCGAAGTGCCGTGTTACTGCACCTTCGCGGCGCAATCCGCAGGCACGCCCGGGCCCGCCGGCGATTCCTTCACCAGCCAGCTTCCGATCAGGATATTCAGGTCGCTCGTGCCGACGCGGTACCAGCCCGTCTCGTTGCCGCCCTCCTTATCATGCCCGAAATCGGCGCAGATGCCGTTCTCGATGGACGCGATTCCAGGGCCGAACGGCGGCTCCCTCACCTGCCAGGCATTGATCAGGACGTTCAGATCGTCCGTGCCCACGTAGTAGCTGCCTGTCTTGCCGGCCACCGCCAGACCGTCGGCGTCGCCGTGGCACTGTCTCGGGTACGTCCAACAGGCGGGCTTGCCCACGGCCACCCACTCGGCATAATCCGATGCGCTTGCCGCGGCCGCACTGCCGCCGCCGGAAACCACAGCGGTCGCCTGGCTCAGAACGACGGTCGCAGGCTTGTCTGGGTCGGTCAGCACGACGCCGCCGCGAATCTCGTTGAGCGTCACCGTTGCTGTGGCCGCTTCGCTGACCGTCAGCTTGAACAATGTCCCGCTGTTCGGCGGGGCGTTCGGGGAACTGTCATCGGTCGGATAGTACAGGGCGCCCATCTCGATCGTGATGCCGCTGGTGCCCAGTCCGCCGAGCGCACCGCTGTCACACGGGTCGGCGACAGGGGTATAGTCGTTGACATCCCACTTGGCCACCTCGCCCGTGTCGGCGTTGACCGTGATGTAGCGGGCGAAGTTGGCGGGGAAGATCCCGTAGCCGGGCTTGGCTGCGGTGCTCTCCCCCCGAATGAAGTCGGAGATCCCCACGATGATGCCCTTGTCCAGGGTGATGTCCAGGGCGAACGCCCGGACCTTCTCACCGTCCGTCTCGTACTTGATCGCGACAGTATTGGCGTTAGGCTCGGCAATGATTCGCACGGCCGCCAGAGCCGGCGAAGCAGCCACGAGCACTGCCAGCAATGCACACAACTTTTTCATACGACAACCTCCTTTTCTCTCTTCTTCTGCGCGAGGCGATGCGCCCCGCCCTATCTTGGTTTTGGCGTATCCTCAGCATTTGCCAGATGCCGCCTGCACACTCTCACGAGAGATTACTGCAGGTCAACTCCAACGTATCAGAAACGCCCAGAGAAATCAAGGACAAAAGCGACAAAATGAGGCTCGTCGGGCTTCCGGGTCTTACAGGTCACGAACGGCCCAACAACCGGGGAAAGAGTCCCCAGGAAATGCGTAACACAAACCTTTGTCGGACAATGACTTACGAGGAAATCGCGTCTGTCGCCTTGAGGGTACTGGCGAGGGTGGTTCGCTCCTCTTGTCACGGGCACGCAATGACCACCAATAGTCTGTGAGCGGGCGCATCCATTCGGGCCGCTCCTGGGGCTTGACCCCGCCACGCCTTGATCTCTGTCCTTGTGGCTTAATTCCTCCGCCAGCAAGCAGTTGCAGCAAATTCCGATGTTCGGGCGTGTACCGATGGGGGATTGTGTGGTAAGGTAGCGGCATGCGCAACTTTTTGAAAGGGAGGCTCTTACTGGTTCGGGTGTGCCTGCTGGTGTGCACGTTCCTGCTGGTGGCGATAGGGGTGGCGACGCTGTACGCGGTGGGCCACCCGGCCGAGACCAGTGTGGGCACTGACCCGGAGGAACTGGCCGAGCTGGCCGGGTATTGGAAGAAGCAGCTCATGTTCGCCGTCATCGGCCTGGGCGGCTTTGTGGCGGCCAACCTCGTGAACTACCGCAAGCTCGGCGAGGCCAGTTACGCGATGTACGCGGCGATCCTCGTTCTGCTGGCGCTTCTGCTGATCAGCCGGTTCTTCGGCCCGTTGCCCTTCATTCGGCCCTCCCACGGGGCATTTCGCTGGATCCAGATAGAGGTGGGGAGCCGCCAACTGCCTTCCATCCAGCCATCCGAGCTGTGCAAGATCGCCTACATCCTGGCCCTGGCCTGGTATCTGCGCTTCCGGAGCAACTATCACAGCTTCAAAGCCCTGTTGGGCCCGTTTGCCCTGACGCTGCTGCCGATGGTGCTGATTCTCCTCGAGCCGGACCTGGGCACGGTCATGCTGATGCTGCCGGTGCTGTTCTCCATGCTGTTCATTGCGGGCGCGCGGACAAAGCACCTGCTCCTCATCATCCTGTTGGCGGTCGTGGTCAGTCCGGCCCTGTGGTACAAGATGGAGCCCTACCAGCGCCGGCGCGTCAGCGGCGTGCTGCTCCAGAGCGATTGGATTCGCGCCAAGGTCGTGGAGAACCAGACGCTGAGCAACATCATCGTCGGCGGCAAATTCAGCGAGCGATTGTGGCGGACCGACTGGGGTTTTCACATCATCCGCTCGAAGTACGCGGTGGCCTCGGGGGGGCTGGCCGGCACAGGGTTCGGCAAGGGGCCTTTCGTAAAGTACAACTTCCTGCCGGAGCGGCATAATGACTTCGTCTTCTCCGTGGTCGCGCATCAGTGGGGCTTCATGGGGTGCCTGGGCCTGCTGCTCTTGTATGCGCTGCTGGTCACGTGCAGCCTGGAGATCGGGGCGAACAACATCGATCCTTTCGCCCGGCTGGTGGCCATCGGCATCGCGGCGATGTTCGTCATTGAGATCGTCGTGAATATCGGCATGACTCTTGGCATCATGCCGGTGACCGGCCTGACGCTTCCCTTCATCAGTTATGGCGGGTCCAGCCTGCTCGTGAACATGGTCACGATCGGCCTGCTCAACAACATCGGCCGCTGCCGGCCCTTCACCGTCGCCCCCAAGCGGTAACGACAGAAATTCCTCCAAGCGGCAAAAGAAGCAAGTATGATGTTCTCGGAATTAGACGCAAACCTTCAGGTCGTAACCGTCGAACGTATTCAGAGCAGGGGAGATGTCAGGAGATTCAGATATGGCCGAGACGAAAATGTCCTCAGTAGGAGTGCGCGTTTTCAGGCTCGCCGTGCTGATCGGCGGCCCCATCCTGGTCACCGGATGCACGAGCATTCACACGGCAGCAGGCGCAGGAAACGTGCGTGAAGTCCGCAGGCAATTGGCATGGGGCGCGAATCCGAACGCCCGGACGTTCTGGTACCTCCGCACCCCTATGCATGAAGCCGCCGCCTACGGGCGCGCCGAGGTCGTCAAACTGCTCGTGGAGAAGGGCGCCAATGTGAATGCCCGCACTGAAGGGGGGGAGACGCCGCTGCATTACGCGGCCGGTCACGGGCATACCGACGTGATGACGATTCTGCTGGAGCACGGGGCCGACGTCAGTCAAAAAGGCACCGGTTGCGGCACGCCGTTGCAGTGGGCGGCGAAAAACGGGCATATCCCGGCGGCCCGATTGCTGCTGGCGCATGGCGCGCAAATCGACCAGAAAGGCGGCAATGACGAAACCGCTCTGATGTTCGCCGCCTCGCGCGGGCAGGTGGATATGGCCAGGTTCCTGGTTTCACGGGGTGCGGACGTCAACGCGAGAGCCATTTATGGAAAGACCGCGATTCATGCCGCCGGCGGCGCGAAGAATGTGGAGATCGGCCACATTCTGCTCGAGGGTGGCGCTGATCCGACGCTGGAGTTCAACGGACGGCCGGTCGCGGAGGAGTTCCTGACGGCTGTCCGGCAGGTTCAGCCAACGGACAAACTGTAGAGGCGTGACCGCCGTCGTGATTCCGGAATTCCATTGTGTTTTTTCACTGCGCCTCCGCGTCTCAGCGCGCGTTGGAAGCGAAAGAAAGAGGTCAGCCCCGAATGGCACTTCCATAAGAGCTATGTTGCAGTGAGCAGGCGTGCTTTGGCGATGGGTCGAGGCTCGTTCAGATAGACCTGTCTATCCAGCAGCGTAGTCACCAACAACAGATGGCGATACCGAAAGCCCTTCTGAAACACCTCCACCCTCACCTGACCCCATGGGGATTTGAAATCCTCATTACTGAGCTAAAAACGCGGGCCGGGATGCCGACAAAGGTCTTAACGGACCGCCATTCTGTGGTGTCCCCGGAATTGGAGCGGAATTGCAGGGTGCCGCAGCTCTTCAGTTGCGGCACCCATACGCTGCGTACGCTATGCGGCCGGCTTGCCTTGCACCTTCGCCAGGGATCCCTGCTATTTCATCATCTGCATCATCGGACAGCTCTGCTGCATCTTCTTGTGCAGGGCGTCCCAATCGATGTCGATGTCCGCCTCGGCCACCTTCTTGAAGGTCGCATCGTACTTGATCAGCTTGCCGCCGGCGGCCACGACCACGCCGCCATCGCTGGTGGCGGCAATCGCCGTCTGCATCATGGCGCATCCCGAACAGGACATGTCGCCCATCATGCCGGCGTCCATCCCTTCACCCGTCATGTCGCCGTTTCCGCCTTGCGGCATGGACGACTGCTCGGCGAAAATGCCATACGACCCGAGGGCGATGACCACGACCAAAACAACTGGGACCATCAATCTTTTCATTTGCACACCTTCCTTTCTAACCGAGACAAGAACCTGTTTCCACAGTCCCCTTGGGCCATCCAAGAGTGACACCTGCACCCGTGTGGTGACCGGGCGGCTGCCACATGTTGAATCTCATAACGGATTCGTCAGCGAATTCGTTCCTTCCCTTGGCGATTTTCCGCAAAAAATCATCTACTCGCGCTGCATCCCCGTCCATCTTTGAGGCGGTGCCGAGTTTGGCATGTGTCACCCCTTCCACTTGAATCGGGCTAAAACCCGGGCCATAATCCACAGGCAAGGAGGATTCCAGGGGACACCTTGAAATCGCTGGTCAAAGCCGGCAGGGAGTAGCGGATGCAAAAGCCGCTTCAAGCATGGGCGCAAGCCCAAACGACAGGAGAAATGAGCCCAGTGTCCCGAATGGCGGTCTGTCAAGCGGCTGGTCATATCAGAAATCCCCGCTTCTGAACAAAACGAACCCTCACGGGGTCACTTTCGGCGTCGTCAACGGCTTGCCGTTGAGGTACTCCTGCCGACGCAGTTGTTCGGGGACCTTGTAGCCATACTTCTCGAGTACGTCACGAACGCGGTCCGAGACCACGAATTCCATGAAGGCCTGCGCCTGCTTCGGCTGCCCGCTGCATTTGAGCGAGCAGATCGTCACGCGCACCGGCGTGAGCTTATAGGCCTTCCCGGTCGCACTGGTGACCGTGTCGACATAGGGCGCCGGCAGGTGCTCGGGGACAATCGGAATGCTGTCCAGATCGTCCGCCCTGAGGATGGCCACCGCCCCCCAAACCATCGCGGCGTCGGCGCTCTTCATTTGTACAAGGTTGGCCACATAGGAGCCGCTGCGGTGGATGATGACGTTCTTCTTCTGCATCAACGCGTTCAGGTCCATCCCGGCCTTGGCGAAGATGGTGGGCAGCATGCGCCCGAGGGTGGAGGCGTTGGGGTCCGTCAAGGCCAGTTGCACGTCGGCGCGGGCCAGGTCCTGCAAGCCCCGGATGTTCTTCGGGTTGCCCTTGCGCACAATGATGACCGGGCTGATCTCCGCCAGCGTCCAGCCATCCACGGCCAATCCGCGATTCATGATCACGTCGAGGAACGGATCGTGCGCTACGTAGAGGTCCCCTTGGGCCTGGAGTTCGATGTGGGCCAGCAGCTCCCCGGAATCGGCGGAGTTGATCTCAATACTCTGCCCGGTCTCCTGCTGGTAGAGTTCCACCAGTTTTTCGAAAGCCGGGCGCATCGTGCCGCCCACGTGGCACAGCAGCGGACCCGGAGATTCTTTCTTCGTACAGCCGGCCAATATCACCAGTAGCAGGACTCCAATCAGCTTCTTCATTGCCGTCTCCTTGTCAATTCCAATTCAAAAGTCGTTGCACCGCACCATGATCCGATCCTGTCGCCAAGTCCTCCAGGGTACCGACGTCGAGGAGCCGGCCCTCGCACATGACGCCGACGCGGTCGGATACCAGCGCCGCTTCGTCACGGCTATGACACACGTGCACCGTGGCCACGCCAAACTCCTTTTGCACACGGCGCAGCTCGCGACAGGTATCGCGCCGGGTCGGCTCGTCGAGCGCACAGACCGGCTCATCGAGCACCAGCAGTTCCGGCTTGCGCGCCAAGGCCCGTGCCAAGGCCACCTTCTGCCGTTCGCCCCCACTCAGGTAGGCGACGGAGCGGGCAAGCAGTTTCTCAAGCCCGAGGCTGGCCACGATCCCTTCCACGGCAGAACGCGCCGCGGACCGCTTCACACCTGCGACGGTCAGCGGGAAGATGACGTTGCGCAACACGTCCAGATGGGGAAACAGACCGCCATCCTGCGGAACGTATCCGATATTCCGAAAGCGCGCTTCCAGCCCCGTGATATCGCGGCCGTGAAGCCGGACCCGCCCGCGTGAGACCTGCGTCAATCCGCAAACGGCCTTGAGCAACAGGCTCTTGCCGGAGCCGGTCATGCCCATCAGCACGAAATACTCACCCTCGCCCACAGTGAACGAAACATCCTGCACGGTAAACGAACCGGCACGCAGGGTCAGATTGCTGATTTCCAGTGCGTTCACACGAGACTCCTGTCGCGCAGCAGAAAATGAACCACGGTCAGTCCGGCGCCCGCCATCACCAGCATGATCAGGGCAATCGCCAGCGAGACCTCGATGTTGCCGACGCTCAGCTCCAGCCACATCATCGTCGGCATCACCTGCACGCGCGGCCCCGTGCCGACAAAGACCATCAGCGGACCAAACACGCCGATCCCTCGCGCCCAGACCAGAATGCAGCCCGCAATCACACCCGGCCTTGCCAGGGGCAGCGCGACACGCCAGAAAGCCTGCCACTGCGAGCAGCCCAGGGTACAGGCCACGTGCTCCAAATCCTTCGGAGCCGCATCGAAAGCCGCCTTCACGGAGCGGATGCCGTAGGACATCGTCATCACATACTGGCACAGCACGATCCCGATCCACGAGACCAGGGAAATCCCCATGCCGTTCAGCGCTTGCTTGACGCTGCCCCCCAGACCGAAGCCGAAAAAGGCGAGCAGAGACACACCCACCACTACGGGCGGCAGGAAGATCGGGACATCGACGATAGCGTTCACCAGCGCTCGCCCCGGGAAGCGGAAGCGGCTCAGCGCATAGCCCGCCGGAATCGCCGTGACGGCCACCAGCCCCAGTGTGGTCAGCGACGTGATGATGCTCAGTCTCATCGCCCGCACCACTGCCCGGGCGGTGAAAAGCTTCCAAACGTCGGAAAACGGAAGATCCTTGCTCATAAGATAGAAGATGTCGGCCGTCACCAGTCCCGCCACCACCAGCACACAAAACACCAGCATCCCGCCACTCAGCACGGAAAGGCCGTTGATGCGTCGGCCCACGACGCGCAACTGCTCCTCTACCCGGGGTTCGTTCATCGGTAGGGTCGCTCCGTCCGGTAGCCCTTCTCTTTCAGAATGCGCCGGCCTGTGGGGCTGACGAGGAACTGCATGAAGCGCTGCGCCTCTTTCGGGTGCGGGGCGCTCTTGAGCCGGGCACACACCACCGTCGAAATCTCGTTCACCGCCTCAGGGATCTCGACGGTATCCACCGATTCCCGGATCCCCTCCGCCACGGCATCCCACACGATGGCCGCATCCACGTCGTTCATCTGGACCCACAGACCCAGCTCATTCACCGTGAACGACTCCTTGGCGTTGAAGGTGGTGCTATCGAGCCCCACGTTGGCAAAGATCTCCACGCACAGCCGTCCGATCTGGCAGGCTTGGGGATTGCCCAGCGCCACCTTCAGGTCGCCGCGGGCAAAATCCTTGAGGGTCGCCACGTTCTTGGGATTGCCCTTCGCAACGATGATCGTCGGGACGAAATAGGAAACCTGAATCCGCTCCGCGACGTTGTCCGTCACTTCCTGCAAACGATCGACGTACCAGATGTCGCCCGGCATGAAGAGATCGGCCTGCGGATCCCCCTTCGCACGTGAGATCAGCACACCGCTGCCCGCATAATCCACGTCCACCGCAATCCCGGTTTCGTCTGTAAATGCCGCCGCCAGCGCCTCGACCGCGTCCCGAAGCCCGGCGCCTGCATACAGCCGGAGGCGGATGGTCTCCTGCTGTTGCACGCAGCCGCAAAGCCATGCCGCCAACAGGATCAGCCAGACCCCTGCCAGATTCTTCATTCCGCTATCCTTCACCACGAATTGGCTCTTGACAATATCCCGGGACTCCATGCCATCAGTTCAGGCCGTATCGTAGTTGGCAGCTAGCGGACAAGTCAATCCCTATGCCCGCCTTTGTGCAATGCATGGAAACATGCAGCGCAGCATTGGCTCGTCTGCAATGGAGGAAGTAGTCGGCAGACATCACGAGGAATTCCGGAAATGCCATGAAAGCGCGGTCAAAGCCGGCAGGGAGTAGCGGATGCAAGAGCCGCACGAGAAAGGAATGGCGGACCACCTCGCCCCCGAGTCACGCGCCGGCGCCCTGCAAATAAAGTATGCTGTCCCTAATGGCGGTCCGTTAAGGTCGTCGCCACCATTCGAATCGTCATTTTTGGGTTCAGAAACGAGGATTCCACACAGGGCCATCCGCTTAACGGACCGCCATTCTATGCTGTCCCCGGAATTCCAATTCCCCGGAATTCCAACCTGCTGGTGAACATGGTCACGATCGGCCTGCTCAACAACGTCGGCCGCTGCCGACCCTTCACCGTCGCGCCAAAAAGATAGAAGGTGGAGTCTTTCAGAATGACGCCGGCGTCTCCGGAAGTCCATTGACCTGACCCTGGCACGGGGGTAACTTGGCATGTGGATTGTGTGGGCTTGAGGCATGGAGAATGGGCCATGCAGAGGTGCTGACGTGCAGAGGAACCCACCGACAGACCTGAGACGGGATCGCCAGATCCGCGTGTTCGTGTCCTCCACGTTCCGCGACATGAAGGAGGAGCGCGACCATCTGGTGAAGTTCATCTTCCCGCAACTGCGAAAGCTGTGTGAGTCACGGGGCGTGGTCTGGGGCGAGGTGGACCTGCGCTGGGGCGTCACCGACGAGCAGAAGGCCGATGGCAAGGTGCTGCCGATCTGCCTGGAGGAGATCAAGCGCTGCCGGCCGTACTTCATCGGCCTGCTGGGCGAGCGCTACGGCTGGATTCCCGAGACAATCCCCCCGGAGATCATCGAGCGCGAGCCCTGGCTTGCCGAGCACGTCCACGGCCGCAAGTCCGTCACCGAGCTTGAGATCCTGCACGGCGTCCTGAACAATCCCGACATGGCCGAGCACGCGTTCTTCTACTTCCGCGACCCGGCCTATGTGGAGTCCCTATCGCCGGACAAGAAAAAGGATTTCACCGCAGAGGGCGATGGGGACGGGGAGAGATTGCGAAACCTCAAGAAACGAATTCGCACCAGCGGTTTTCCCGTGTACGAGAATTATCCCGATCCAAAGGCGTTGGGCGGTCTTGTGTTGGCGGACCTGACGGTGGTGATCGACAAGCGCTGGCCGGAAGGCTCGCAGCCCGACCCGCTCGGCCGCGACGCCATGGATCATGAGGCCTATGCCCAAAGCCGCGAGCGCGTCTACATTGCTCGCCCGGAATACTTCGCCAAGCTCGACGCCCATGCCGACGGCACCGGTGACCAACCGCTGGTTATCTTGGGCGAGTCCGGCTGCGGCAAATCCGCCCTCCTGGCCAACTGGGTCAAGCACTACCGGGCAGAGCATCCGAAGGTCTTGGTTCTTCAGCACTACATCGGTGCCACGCCCTACAGCGCCGACTGGGCGACAATGCTGCGCCGGCTCATGGGCGAGTTCAGGCGGCACCTGGGCATCCAGCAGGATATCCCCGACAAGCCGGATGAACTGCGCAGCGCGTTCCCGAACTGGCTGTACATGGCCGCCGCCAAGGGCCGCGTCGTGCTCGTGATGGACGCACTGAACCAGTTGGAGGACCGCGACGGCGCGCCCGATCTGGTCTGGCTCCCGCCGGTCATGCCGGAGAACCTGCGCCTGATCGTCTCGACCCTGCCCGGCCGTCCGCTCGATGAAATCAGGAAGCGCGCTTGGCCCACTCTGGAAGTTGGACCGCTCTTAGAGCCGGAGCGTGAGACGTTGATTGGAGAATATCTGGCTCAATATGCCAAAGTCCTCAGCCCTGCCCGCGTGCAGCGCATCGCCGCCGCACCGCAATCGGCCAATCCGCTCTACCTCCGCGTCCTGCTGGAGGAATTGCATGTGTTTGGTGAACATGAGCGTCTTGATGAACGAATCACGCATTATATAGTGGCCCCAACTGTGACCGACTTGTATGAGCGCGTTTTGGGTCGCTATGAAGAGGATTATGAGCAAGATTGTCCGGGGTTGGTTCAGGACGCCATGGCGGTCTTGTGGGCGGCTCGGTGTGGTCTATCGGCAGGGGAATTGTTGGACATATTGGGCGAGGACGGTCGCCCATTCCCGCGTGCACATTGGTCGCCATTGTTTTTGGCCATGGAGCATTCCCTCATCAACCGTTCCGGTCTGATTGGTTTCTCTCACGACGATATTCGGCAGGCTGTTCGTCGTAAGTATCTGACCGAACCCTCGTATGAACGGGCCGCGCACCTGTGTCTGTCAGATTATTTCCGGAAACGCGACATCAACTCCCGCAAGCTGGAAGAACTGCCTTGGCAGCTTGCGCAAGCTCGGGAATGGCCCGAGCTATACGCGGTTCTGGGTGATCTGGCGTTCCTGGAAGCGGCTTGGGATGCGGACCGATTCGAAGTGAAAGCATTTTGGGTACAGGTGGAGCAGGCGTCATCTTACCGGATGGTTGATGCGTACCTATTCCCGAATGCTCGCAAGCCACAACTCGTCACGACGGGTCAAGCTTCGGCTGTGGGGCGTCTTCTGCAGGGCGCCGGCCATCCCAAAGAGGCTCTTTGGTATTACGACAGGCTGATCGACTTCTACCGCGAGAAGAGTGATCGCCCTGGCCTAGAGGCGGCGCTCGGCGGCAAGGCCGCGATCATATTCAAGCAAGGCGATTCGGCTGGCGCGCTGGAGCTTCATAGGGAGCAGGAAGCACTCTGCCGGGAATTGGGAAAGCGGGAAGCCCTAGCTGCATGTTTGGGCAACTTGGCTCAAGTTCTATCCATGCTAGGTCGACATGACGAGGCAATACAGGCAGCACGTGAGGGCGAGCAGCTTCTGATGCGACATGGCACTCCTTTAGAGTTGGCGCGGGCGAGCGTGATAGCAGGCGTGTCCGAGGCCCTCCAGCGCGGGTCCGACACTAAGGATGTAGGTGTGCTCGATGCGCTTGAGCGGGGCGCACGTACGCAGGGCAACAAAGAGGAATTGATTGTGGCGATCGAAAGCCGCTTCCACTCGTTGCTTTCTGATGGTCACTTTCAGGAGGCCGAACAGAACCTGAACGAGCGCGAACACCTTGCCTCCGCCATTGGCTATCCAGAGGGTCTGGCCGCAGTTTACGGAGACCGGGCGACTCTTGCTCGAGAGCAGGGCCTCTTGCCTCAGGCACTGGCCCTGCAAAAACAGCGAGAGCTTCTGTACCGCGAGTTGAACCACAGTCTCGGAGTGGGCGCTGCTATAGGTGCGCAGGCCGAAATCCTGCGGGACATGGGCGACACACATGGTGCCGGGGCACTTTGGCGTCAAGAGATAGACGTGCTACGAAGCATAGGCGCTCGTGCCATCATTGTGGTACCCATGAATGAACTGGCGGTTCAGGCCATACGAGAGAAGAGATATGACGAAGCCCTCGAACTACTAATCGAGCAGGATCGCCTCTGTCGCGAGATGGGCCAAAAGGGAAATCTGGCCGCTGCGCTGGGCAACCAAGCCTTCGTCTTGGACGCACGCGGAGAGTGGACAAGGGCCATGGAACTTCTTACGGAGCAGGAGACGTTGTGCCGGGAGATGAACGACCTCCGCCAGCTTGGCATCTGTTTGAACGGGCAAGCCCACCTGCTATCCCATCATCTGGGGAATGTCGACGAGGCCCTGTCCAAGTGCCAAGAAGCGATGAGGTACATGACCGGCCCTGAGGGCGCGACACACCGTGCACAATCTGAGAAACTGCTGAAGGAGATTCGCAGGAATCTTCCTGGTAAGATGGCGATAGGTAGCGTGGTAGCGGTCGGCGCAGGCATGGCGGTCGCGGGTGTGGCTCTTGGGCTTTCAAATCCCTGGCTCTGGTTACTGGGTGCCCCCATGGCGTTAGCCCCAGTTCTTTTTGGCGTTGCATTGGTGTTCCTCCGTTTCACGCCCACTGGGAGGATGTCAATGGCAGCCAGCAAACGGGTACGCTCACACCGGCGCAGACGATAAAAAGGTGGCGGCAATGAAAGCCGTCCGCGACTTCTTTTGTATCGTGGCCAGCAACGCGCGTGGAGACCTTACATCTCGTCGCCGCCAACAAGCCTTATGCCTTGGGCTGCGGCCAATTTCTTCAACCGCCGCTGGTACCGGCCTCCGTCTGGCACCTGGCCAGCCAGCCCGTAAGCGCTCGTCAACTCAATGGCAGTTGGCTTTTCGCCGGACGCCTGGCGTTGCTCCAGAGTGGTGATCAGCTTGTCCATCAGTGCTCTGGCCTCCATCAAGGCTTGCTGTTTCTTCTTTTCTTCTTCCTTTTTTTTCCCGAATCCTAACATAGTCAGTTCTCTCTCCTTTCAATTGCTTTATAACGCCTCGTACGAGACTTCACAAGCAGCAAATCGAATCTTGAGGACTCTTTTGAAGTGTGCGGAGACATGGCGGAGAGTGGGTGGTCTGTAGAAGTGGTAGCGGTTCTGCCATCGGTTGGGCAATGTGGAGAACCTCGCGACATCGCTCATCAATCAGTCACTGGTGCTCCAGCAGATGGGCCGGGCGCGGGAGGGCCTGCCGCTGGCGGAAGAGGCGTATCAACTCGCTACCGGTCACGGGTATGTGGCACTGGCCAAACAGATCGAGCCGATTCTGAACGCGGTGCGGCGGGCGGCACAAAAGCAATGAGCCATGGGTCAGCCTCCAAATACGCCGTCCACAGGGTGGGTGCCAGGCTGCCATCCGTCCAGAACTTTCGGAGTCATCAGAGATACCTTCATAGGTCGTGAGCTATCCGATGTTCTCTGGTGTGCTCTACAAGCCGTGACACGCATTGCCCCATGGGCAACCGAAGGCAGATCTTGGCTCCTATTGCACAAAGGTGGGAATCGACATTCGAGTTTGACGCCATAGCGTTGGCGTCGCGACTTATCGGACGATGCGGGGGCTAATTCGTTGTGAAACCTTGGACTTGTGGCGATAATATGTAAAGCGTGGGAAGGCGTTACCCGAAATATTGATATATGCAGGTCTTTTCGGCGTTTAAGGAGAAACGAATGCTCAGGGACGCGTCGGTAGCGGTGGTGCTGGCGGTTGTCCTTTTTTCTGCGCCGGCGTGGGCCCGGAGCACCGCCCCGGAGCTGTCGTTCTCCGAGATGGCCCCCTCGCGTCCGAAGGGGGCATCTCTGCCGCTTTCCTCGCCTTCCGCCGCGGCACGACTGCGGGATATCGGTTATGACGTGACGCAATCCAGGAGCATTACCGGACCGAAGGTGGACCAGGCAATCGTTCTGCTGGCCGCCGCGAAAAGCCTCAACAGCAGTGTCAGTCCGGTCGAGCCGTTGCTGATCCAGTTGGCCGGCCGGCAGGCGGATAGGGACTATTCCAGCCAGATCGTCGCCTGGCTGCAGAGCTGTGTCAGCGAGTCCTGCGATCGCGTGGTGGTCCGAGACGCCATCCAGAAGCTGCTGGACAGGGCCAACTCGTGGGAGGACCGGAAGAAGCTCCTTGAGGAGCTTGTGAGCCGGATCGGCAACAAGAACGCCGCGATCGATTCGGACCTGGCGATGCTGCTCGGGTTCCTCATGGGCGAGAAGGCGGACCTGGCCGCCGCCAAGTTCTACCTGATGCAGGCGTACAAGAGCAACAGGCACAACAAGATCGCGTTCGCCAAGTTGGCGGAGATCGCCCCGGACGAGATCGGCCCGGGGATCGTCCTGGAGCATTTGCGGCTTGTCTTGCGGGAAAACCCGCTCGACATCAACGCGGCCATGAACTTCGCGCAGTACTGCGAGCGGCTTCAACTCCATGACGCCGCATCGCTGACGTATCAGTATTGTGCCGAGCTGTTCCGGTATCTGTACCCGACCGAGCCTCTGCCGCCCCACATCTATCTGCCATGGTCGATCTGCAGCTACAACACCGTGCGGGGCCAGCCGGTGAGTATGCAGATTGCCGAGAGCGTACGCGACGCGGGACGCTTTGACATCCTCCTGGAGGCGATTGCAGGCCGTGCAGCGGCCAAGAGCGGCAATCCCCAGGAGGCAAAGCGGATATTCCGCCAAGCCGAGGAAAAGGCCCAGCAGTTGCTCAAAGCAGGCCCGGAGCAGTCCCAGGCCCCGCAGGAGGGCGATTCGGCATCCTCGCGCACGGTCACGCCCAGGCAATTCGCCTGGTTCTACTGCTTTGCCGACCCGAATGCCCGCAAGGCGTTGGATTGGGCCAACAGGGCCTATTCCGTCGAGCCGAACGCGCCGTCCGTCGGGGCTTTGCTGGCGTACTCGCTGACCATGTCCAACCAGATGGAATGGGCCAAGCCGCTGGTGAAGGCGGCCGAGGGCAACCAGATCACGGACGTGGTGCAGGCGAGACTCTTGCTCGCGGAGGGCAAGAAGGAGGAGGCGGTCAAGACCCTGAAGATCGCGATCACCAAGGATTCAGGCTCGCTGGTGGCCGAGCGGGCCAGGGAGATGCTCAAGGAGCTGCAGAGCGAGTATAGTCCGCCGATCGATCCGAGCCTGCTGACGAGTTTCCTCACCGAGAGCTTCGGCAAGAACGCCATACCCCAGTTCCTGCCGCCCGAGAAAGTGGTCCAGGTGCAGTTCAGCATTCGCGGCACGGAATTCACGTACGGGACCGAGATCGAGGGCATGGTGGCGCTCCAAAACCAGGGGGTGGAGCCCCTGGTCATTACGGAGGACGGCCTCTTCAAGGGCGGCGTGCGCATTGATGCCCAGGTCAGCGGCGACCTGAGCAGGGAGATCGCCCCCGTTGTCCTGCAGACGGTTCGCACGGAGTTAATGGTCCAGCCGGGCAGGAGCCTCGTCATTCCGGTGAAACTGTCTGTGGGCGAGCTTCGGGAGCTCCTGCAGGCCCATCCGCAGGCTTCTCTGGAGATGCAGTTCACGTTGTATCTCGATCCCGTCGCGGCCGAGAACGGCTCGGTCAACAGCCGGCTGATGGATTTGAAGCCTGTGAAAGTGATCGTGAAACGGCCACGCGTGGATCTCACCGCCACCTACGTGCGGAATCGGTTCAACGCCATCTCGTCGGGCCAGCAGGGGCAGAGGATCGGGATCGCCCAGTTGTTCACCGGCCTGCTCAAGGAGCAGAATATCATGTCCGGTGGCACGCTTTACCCCTTCCGGTACGCGGAGTGGATGCCGGGGCTGCTGCGATCCGCGTTTACGAGCGATTCCGGGCTGCTTCTGGGCAGCGGCGAGGAGGACTGGGTGGTCGCCGTGCATGCGATGGCCGATATGCTCGCGATGCCGCTCGATGCGGAGTTGACGGCGGCACTGGCCAGGAATCTGCACCATCCGAAGTGGCCCGTCCGGATGATGGCGATGTATGTCCTGGCGAATGGGGCCGGCGGCGGTTTCCAGAAGGTGATCGACTGGTTTGCTCAAAGCGACCCGAGCGAACACGTCCGCAGCATGGCCCTTGCGCTGCGATCCGGCCTGCCTATGGCGGCAGCACCCGCCGGACCGCCGCAATAGGACCGCTTCTCTACCCCGCCAAGCCGCTTGCCAAGAACCTCCCCGCCTGCAACCCGTACAGACCGCGAGTGTTACTCGGTTTTGCACCTGGCCCGGAAGGGCGGCGTGTGCGGTCTGCGGGTGAATTTGTGGAAATTGGGGTTGAAATCGCGGGCCGATTCGGTATGATGCCGTCTCCACAGAGGGTATTAGTAAGCAGTTGTTTTTTGAAAGGGTTGCTGGATGCCGGCAGAAGTGGATAAAGGGAAATGCACGGGTTGTGAGTCCTGTGTGCAAGAATGCCCGAGCAATGCGATCAGCATGGATAACGATAGGGCAAAGGTCAGCTCCGACAGTTGCGTGGACTGCGGCGTCTGCGTTGATACCTGCCCGGCAGGAGCGATAAGCCTGTAAGGATTTACGATTGACGATTTACAATTTACGATTTGGCTGTCGCCTCTCACGAGGCCACAAATCGAAAATCGCAAATCGTAGATTACGAAGCGTGGCCCCATCGTCTAGGCAGGCCTAGGACACCGGGTTTTCAACCCGGCAACAGGGGTTCGAATCCCCTTGGGGCTATTGGGATTTACCATTTGTGGTTTCCCATTTTATGACTTCGCGCCTTGCTTGTGGCATGCACAAAATCAGAAATGGTAAATCGTAAATCTTCAGACTCGCAGGCCGGTTATGGATGCCTCGAAGGCGAGGGTATTGGAGACGACTCCCTGGACGTCGCATGCGTATCTTCTGCCCCGCCTGGCCTCGGTGATGTGGCCGAGCAGGTAAAGCCGGCATCCGGGCTCGATGGCGGACCGGAATTTCGCCCGCTCGATTCCGCCGAAACCGACAAAGCCCTCTTCCTCGTATGCATGCTTGACGAAGAAGCTGAGCAGTTGAGCGGCCGCCTCGATCTGGATCACCCCCGGCATGAGCGGCCGGCCCGGTATATGCCCGCGGACCCAGAATTCGTTCTCGGTGACGTCCTTGTAGCCCAACACGCAGGCCTTGTTCTTATCGTACCAGAGGATGCCGTCGAGCTGCTGCATCTCGAATCGCTGCGGATTGATCCTGCAGATCGCGTCCTTGCCGAAAACGGGCGGGCCGTTCAAATCGATGGATGATAGGTCGAATAGCAGAGACGGTGCCATCGCTAACCTCAATTTCGAGGAAAATAAGCAGAAGACAAAACACAGAAGACCGGAGACGGAAACTCTGCCGGCATCGGTCTTGCGTTCTTCCGTCCTGCGGCTTCCGTAGTGGCGATTTGTCGAGGTCGCGCCGGATTACTCGGTGGATCGGATCTCGAGAATCCGGTTGCGAACCGTCTGTGCAGCCTGCTTGATCTTCTGCATCTGCTTGCGGACGCGAGTCCCGGCGGCCTTGTTTCCACCCAGGGCCTTGTTGATGTCCGCCTCGATCTCCGCAACCAATCGTTTCAGTTCTTCGTACTCTTGCATGTATGCAGACCTCCATATCTGGGTCAAAGTTGTGGCAAATCTAACAGCCCGCCAGCCATCTGTCAAAGAAAAATGGCAATTCTGAGCAAAAAACGCAGTTGCCCGAATCCAGCCTCATTTCCGCCACAGAGACACAGAGGGCACAGAGCCGAAGGTAAGAGGGTAAGAACGTAAGAAGGTAAGAGCCTCGTTCGTCACTCCGCATTCCGAAATCCGCAATCCGCATTCCGAATGCCCTTGCTCCTGCCGATGATAAGGGGTAGGATTCGGTGGGATTCACGAGCATTTGCAGGATTGAGAGGCCGCGACATGGCGGAGAAAGAGGCAAAAGCCAGAATCAAAATTAACAAACTGCTTGAGGCCGCAGGGTGGCGGTTTTTCGCAGAAGGCAACGCCCCGGCCAACATCCAGCTCGAACCCAGCGTCACGATCAAGAGGCAGGATCTCGATGCCCTCGGCGAGAACTTCGAGAAAGTCGAAAGAGGCTTCATTGACTTCCTCCTTCTGAACGAGAAAGGTTTCCCATTCGTCGTTCTTGAGGCAAAGGCGGAGGACAAAAGCCCCCTCGTCGGCAAGGAGCAGGCCCGGAAGTATGCACGCTCACAGAACTCCCGCTTCGTCATTCTCTCCAACGGCAACCTGCACTATTTCTGGGACCTGGAGCGCGGCAACCCCTACGTCATCACGTCCTTTCCGACGCCCGACTCGGTGATCGGCTATCAGAAGGTCACGCCCAACCCGCAACGCCTCATTGAAGAGCAGGTCGGAGACGACTACATCGTTCTCACCCAGCGCCCGAATTACCAATCCGAAGCCGCGTGGCGGAATGAGGTGGAACGCCCCGGTTATATCCAGGCCAACAAACTTCGTTTTCTCCGGCCCTATCAATTGAAGGCCATCTACCGACTTCAGGCTGCGGTCAAGGAAGGCAAAGACCGTTTCCTCTTCGAGATGGCCACCGGCACCGGCAAAACCCTCACCGCCGCCGCCGTCGTTAAGCTCTTCCTGCGTTCTGGCAATGCCCGGCGCGTCCTCTTTCTGGTGGACCGCCTTGAACTGGAGGATCAGGCCAAGAAGGCCTTCTCGATGCTGCTGTCGACTGATTTCCAGACCGTCATCTACAAGGAGAACCGGGACGACTGGCGGCGTGCGGAAATCGTCGTCACGACCGTGCAATCCCTGCTCTTCAACAACAAATACCAGAAGCTCTTCTCGCCGACCGATTTCGACCTGGTTATTTCGGACGAAGCGCACCGCTCCATTGGCGGCAACGCCCGTGCCGTGTTTGACTATTTCATCGGCTACAAACTCGGCCTTACCGCCACCCCCAACGACTACCTCAAGAGGTTCGACAAGTCCAAGCCAGGCGCGAAGGACCCGCGCGAACACGAGCGACGGCTCCTGCTGGACACATACCGCACCTTCGGCTGCGAAGACAGCCAGCCGACTTTCCGCTATTCCCTGCTGGATGGGGTGAAGGAAGGACATCTGGTCAATCCCACGGTGGTGGACGCGCGCACCGAGATTACGACCGAGTTGCTCTCCGAAGAGGGTTTTGTCGTGTCGTTTACCGACGAAGCAGGCGAGGACCAGGAGGAGGCCTTCAAGCAAAGTGAGTTCGAGAAGCGTTTCTTCTCCCAGGCCACCAACCAGCTTTTCTGCAAGACCTTCCTCGAAAACGCCCTGCGCGATCCTGTGAGCGGGGAGATCGGCAAGTCCATCATCTTTACCGTTAGCCAGAAACATGCCACCAAGCTGGCACAAACTCTCAATCAGATGGCCGACCGCATGTTCCCCGGCAAGTACCAGTCCGACTTTGCCGTGCAGGTCACCTCCCAGATTCCCGACGCCCAGCAGTTCACCATCAACTTCGCCAACAACAACCTGCTCGGCTCCGCCAACTTCCTGCCCGCCTACAAGACCAGCAAGGCGCGCGTCTGCGTGACCGTCGGCATGATGACCACCGGCTACGACTGCACCGATATTCTGAATCTCGGCCTTTTCCGGCCCATCTTTTCGCCCACCGACTTCATCCAGATCAAGGGACGCGGCACCCGCAAACACAACTTCCTCGAACAGCTTTTCGACGACAGCCTCAAAGATGGCGTGAAGCAGCCGCAAAAGACCACTTTCAAGCTCTTCGACTTCTTCGCCAACTGCGAATACTTCGAGGAGAAGTTCAACTACGACGAAGTCCTGAAACTGCCCAAGCCCAAAGGCGGCAACGAAGGTGGCGACGGCGGCCCGGTGGTCGTGGCCGGCACCTACGAGCACATAGGCGCGGACATCCTCGCCTCGATCAAGGAACAGGCCATCGGCTACGAGGGCATGAAGATCGACCGCATGTTCTTCGAGAAGTTCGAGGACACCGTGCGCGAGAACGATTTCATCGCCGCCAGTGTCCAGGGCGGGCAGTGGGATCGCGTCATCGACTACGTCAACCGCGAGGTCTTCGACAAGCCTGAGGAATACTACAACCTCGACAAGCTGCGCAAAGCCGCCGCCGTCGATCGGCGCTTGACCCTGCGTGAAATCCTGGAGAAAATCTTCGGCCTTATCCCTCGCTTCAAGTCCAAGGATGAACTCCTGGAGGAGGAGTTCGCCAAGTTCGTCGCCGACTACAAGCCCCAAGAGGCTGAGGCCATCCCGGCCATCAAGACCTACTTCAAGGCCTACGTCACCAGCGACCAGGTCCGGCACATCATCGAGAGCAAGCAGTTCACCGATCTGGCCACCAACCCGGTGTTTTCCACCCGCGACTTCAAGGCTGTACCGGAGAAGTACCGCAAGCTCATCCCCGAATACGTCAAGGACTATGTCTCTTTGAACCAGTTTGCCGCTTAGAGGAGCGTCATGTTAGACACCGACACCAAACGCCGCATCGACACCGCCCGCGACATCCTCGTCGGCAAAGTCCCCGACCCCAAGAGCCAGGTCGAGCAGATCACCATTGCCCTGATCTACAAGTTTATGGACGACATGGACGCCGAGAGCGAGGAGTTCGGCGGAAAGCGCAAGTTTTTCGCCAACGAGTTTGCCCGGTACGGCTGGGCCAAGCTCATGCGCTCCGGGCTGGGCGGCCACGAGACCCTGAACCTCTACGCAGAAGCCATCGCCAAGATGCCGGAGAACCCCGGCATCCCGCTGCTTTTCCGCGACATCTTCAAGAATGCCTATCTGCCCTACCGCGACCCCGAAACGCTCAAGATGTTCCTCAAGGTCATCGACGAGTTCACGTACGACCACAGCGAGCGCCTCGGCGACGCCTTCGAGTACCTGCTCTCTGTCCTCGGCTCTCAGGGCGATGCCGGGCAGTTCCGCACCCCGCGCCATATCATTGATTTCATGGTCGCCGTCATCGACCCGAAGAAGACCGCGACCGTGCTCGACCCGGCCTGCGGCACCGCGGGGTTCCTGATCTCGTCCTACAAGCACATCCTCAAGGCCAACACCGATGACAAGGGCAACAGCACCCTGACGCCGGACGAAAAGGGCCGCCTGGCGCAGAACTTCAAGGGCTACGACATCTCGCCCGACATGGTGCGCCTGTCGCTGGTGAACCTGTATCTGCACGGCTTCGCCGACCCGCACATCGCCGAGTACGACACCCTCACCAGCCAGGACCGCTGGAACGAATACGCCGACGTGATCCTTGCCAATCCGCCCTTCATGTCGCCGAAGGGCGGCATCAAGCCACACAACCGCTTCTCGGTACAGTCCAAGCGCAGTGAAGTGCTGTTCGTGGACTATATGGCCGAGCACCTCACGCCCACCGGCCGCGCCGGCATCATCGTCCCCGAGGGCATCATCTTCCAGAGCCAGAACGCCTACAAAGAGCTGCGGAAGATGCTCGTCGAAAACTCCCTCGTCGCCGTCGTCTCCCTCCCGGCGGGCTGTTTCAATCCCTACTCCGGGGTGAAGACCAGCATCCTCCTCCTCGACAAATCCCTCGCCCGGCAGAGCGACACCATCGCCTTCTTCAAAGTGGAGAACGACGGCTTCGGCCTCGGCGCCCAGCGCCGCGAGATTGATAAGAATGACCTGCCGCAAGCCCAAACCGAGATCGGCGAGTACCTGCGCCGCCTGCGGGCGGGGGAATCGGTAGCCGACTACCGGCCCACGCTCGGCCTTATCGTGGAGAAGGAAAAGGTTGCGGCAAACGGGGAGTACAACCTGAGTGGGGAAAGGTATCGGGAGGGGGCGACACATGCTCACGAGTTCCCGCTGGTTTTCCTTGGTGACTCCAGCCTGTTCCGCGTGGAAAGTGGTGGAACTCCGAAGTCCGACGTTGAGACCTATTGGAACGGCGGCATTCCTTGGGCGACGCTGGTGGATCTTCCCGCATCAGACTTCATCACTCAAATCACCACGACGCAGCGAACGATTTCCGAGCTTGGTCTGCGGGAATCCTCAGCGAAAATGATCCCGGCGAACTCGGTCGTCGTCTCCACTCGCGCAACTATTGGGCGCATCGCCATCAACCGCGTTCCCATTGCTACGAATCAAGGATTCAAGAACGTTGTTATCGAAGATTCGTCACGGGCGCTCCCTGAGTATGTCGCGCTCGCGCTCACAAAACTCGTGCCGACGATGGACGCATGGGCAACGGGCGGGACGTTCAAAGAGATTTCAAAGTCCAAGTTCTGCGAACTCCAAATCCCCCTGCCGCCGCTGGAGACGCAGAAGGAGATCGTGGCGGAAATCGAGGGCTACCAGAAAGTCATCAACGGCGCCCGCGCCGTCCTCGACTACTACCGCCCCCACATCCCCATCCACCCCGACTGGCCAATGGTGAAGTTGGGAGAGGTGTCCGAAGTGACGTCCAGCAAGCGGATACTCGCAGAAGAATACGTTCCATCAGGCACGCCGTTCTATCGCACGAAAGAAATTGTCGAGTTGAGCAAAGGACATGAAATCAGCCTCGAACTGTTCATTTCGAGGGAACGGTATGAATCGATCAAAACTCGCTTTGGAGCACCGGCTAAGGGCGATTTACTGGTCTCGGCGGTCGGAACTATTGGAGTCTCGTGGGTGGTGTCTGATGACCGCGAGTTCTATTTCAAAGACGGAAACCTTTTGTGGATTAGAAGTCTCTCAAGCCTCGATCCCTACTTCCTCAAACATTGTCTCGACTCAACTTTCGCCGAAGGCATCGACCACATTGTGTTCGGGGCTGCCTACAAGGCGCTAACGATTGAGAAATTGAAGGAATTCAAAATCCCCGTCCCGCCCCTCGCCACGCAGCAGACTATCGTCGCCGAGATTGAAGCCGAGCAGGCGCTGGTTGCCGCCAACCGCGAATTGATCGTGCGCTTCGAGAAGAAGATACAGGCCACACTCGCACGCGTCTGGGGCGAGGACGAAACGGCCCCGCCGGAGGCGTGAGCAATGGAAGAGGCCACCGAACTGGGCAACTATCTGCCGATCTCATTCAAGACTCCGAAGGAGCAGGAGTACATCGAGTTCTTGTGGGACGCCTTCGAGACCAACTACACCCACGGCAAGTACCAATTCGCCTTCCTCGCCTACCACATGCTCACCATGAGCTTCGTCTACTTCAACATCTGGCAAATCCGGCAGGCCCGGCGGGAGGACTTCGAGAAGGGCCTCATCGGCTTCGGCAAGGACATCGAGAAGAAACTGCTGGAAGCGACCTCGCCCTTTGCCTTCAGTGCCGAGAAGGAGCGTAGCATCCTGCGCTTTCTCAAGCTGATCGGCTGCGACAACGGCAAGATCGGCACATACGCCAAGTTGGTGGACGACCGCAACGAAACCGCCCACCCCAACGGCAACATCTTCTTCAGCACCCAGGCCGCGCTCGAGGCCAAGATCACCGAGATCCTCCGCGTGGTGGACGAGATCCAGACCCACTCGAAACCCGTCATCGAACACTGCTACCGGGATTTTCTCCTCCAGAACCACGACCCCGAAGAGCGCGAATACCCTGACGCCGCCGATCAAATCCGCGAGGTACTGATCCACGCCAATTACCTCTCCCAGAAAGATATTGAAATTTGCCTCCGATTTGACATCGTTGGCCTGGCCGATAATCCTCAGCACGATAGCATTCTCGCGCTGCACAACGCCTTAGTCTCGCAGTACAAAGACAGTGACGAATAAAAGACTCGTCCAAATGAACGCATTAGCCCGGCCTACCAGCCGCACTTTGTTGGCGGCTGGCCCATTAGGTGAGTGCAGGTGAAGCTATGGACAAGGGAAAGAGAGAAACGGTCTATTTGTCGCAGCTTGACGGGGTACAGATTCTCTGGCCGGGCGATGTTCGCGCCCTGGCGGAATTCGTTCTTCGCTCGTTCGAGGCCAGAGACCGCATAGTCGGTGCGGGGCCATCCAGCTCAAGAGTGAAGTCCCCGCCAACTCTTCACGGGCTGGCCGGGCATTTTGCATGGATCACAGGTATCCCGGAAGTGCAAATCGAACGGCAGTTCCAAGAACACGGCCTTTCTCTGGACGCGACGGTCGAATTCGATCCGCCCCCGGCGGCCGGCCCATCCGGTGAATGCAGATGACATAGGTGGCCCGGCGGCTCCCTACAATCCTGTCTGGTAGAGCTGCGCTATCCGGGGAACAGGCGTTTGGTCAGTTCGGCGATGCGTTGGCCCCTGCGTGTGCACTGCTGTTTGACCTTCTCGTCCGGCCGGCCGATGGAGAGCGGGCCGTAGTGGGCACCCTGCGGGTCGCCCTGGATAACCATTCCCGCGATGAGCATGGCCTCGAGAATGCCCATGACCGTGGTCTCGCTGCCGCCGCCGGTATTGGCGGAGCTGGAGAAGGCCGCGCCGACCTTGCCGTTGAGCTGCCCGTGCCGGCTGACCAGTTCGTCGACCAACTGCTTCATCGGCGCCGCCATCTGTCCGTAGTAGCAGGGCGAGCCGATCACGACGGCATCATAGCCGGGCAGGTCATCCGGCTTGACCTCGTCCACCGGCTTGATCTCCGTTTTGAGTCCGGCGTCGTTCATCGCCTCGGCGATCAACTCGCCCATCTCCTTCGTATTGCCGCTCCGCGAGTAATAGACCACGATTCCGTTTGCCATGCCCACTCCTTTCTACTGTTCTGAGGCCCGGCCGAGTACCCGATGGTTCTCTCACACGCCGATCGAAAGCCGCAGATTCCACGGCGTATCCTACATCCCCGCACGGCAGGAGGCAAAGACATTCCGCCGCCGGCCGCTGGTCCATTGCCCAGATGCCTGCGGTCGTCGCGTGTTTTCCTGCCTGCTCGTGCGGCGATTCCCTCTAGCCGCTGCCCGCCCGCCGGCCGTATGCTGATACAGTGGAAAGGAAGGTGTAACATGACAATGACAGATATAGGTCCCGCGCCTGTGCTGATCGACACGGTCGCCAGGAACTGGCGGCTGATTCTCATGCGCGGGCTGGCCGCGATTGCTTTCGGTATCGTGTGCTTCGTCTGGCCGGCCATCAGCCTGCTGGCCCTGGTGCTGCTCTGGGGCGCCTATGCGTTCGTGGACGGCGTCGGCGCCATTGTCTGGGGCGTGCGCTCCCGCTGGGCGTTGATGGCGGTGGTCGGGGCCGTGAGTGTACTGGCCGGGGTGATCGCCTTCGTCTGGCCGGGCATTACGGCGTTGGCGCTGCTGTACCTGATTGCGGCTTGGGCCATCGTGCGCGGCGCCGCCGAGATCGCCGCGGCCATTCGCCTGCGCCGCCGGATCGAGAACGAATGGCTCCTGGCTCTCGCCGGCATCGCCTCTGTCGTATTCGGCGTGCTGGTCGCACTGTTCCCGGGAGCCGGCGCGCTCTCGGTGCTCTGGCTGATCGGCTCGTTCGCCATCGTCTTCGGCGCTCTGGCCGTCGCGCTGTCGCTGCGCCTGCGCTCGCTGCAGCGAACGATGCAACCGCGACACGAAGAGGTCCCCGTCGGCGCCGCCGCCGGCGATCGAACGCACGAGGAAGACATGCGATAAACGGAGCGATCCCATCGACGACGGGGGGTTTCTTACGGGCGTAAGATAGACCGTCTCCGGCTTCTCACGGAGCCACTGCAAAGATGACAGCGGTAACCCCAAAATTGTGGGTGATCCTGCAAGGGTGGTCGGCATAGCAGGGTGTGCCGTGCACGCCGTTCATCAATAGCCGAACGCGCTGACCGATTCCAACCATGAAAGGAGAAGTCATGAGCAAGATAAAAGGCCATCCCACTCAGCAAGCCGTAGATCAAACGCTTGTGATTACACGTGTCTTCGATGCACCGCGGAGCCTCGTTTTCAAGGCTTGGACGGAGCCCGAGCGCGTGATGCGCTGGTGGGGTCCGAAAGGCTTCACCACGCCTGTCTGCGAGATCGATCTCCGCCCGGGAGGAACCTATCGGAACTGTATGCGCTCCCCCGAAGGTCAGGACTTCTGGTCGCAGGGTGTCTACCGCGAGATTGTGGAGCCGGAGCGGATCGTCTGCACCGATACCTTCGCGGATGAGAGCGGCAACCCAGTCTCGCCTGAATACTACGGCATGAGCCCCGACTGGCCGGCGGAAGCGCTGATCACGGTGACCTTCGCCGAGCATGCCGGCAAGACAAGGCTCACGCTGCGGCATTCCCCCCTCCCGCTGGGCCCGGAGCGGGACATGTGTGAGCAGGGCTGGACTGAATCCCTGGACAAACTCGCCGACTACCTGGCGGAGGAGATCCGTCTGCCTTCAGAGGCAGCCATGAGACAGACGAAGCCCACAACCATGCGGGCCGCCGCGATCGACCGGTTCGGCGGCCCTGAGGTGCTCACGGTGAAAACGCTCTCCGTACCCGAGATCGGGCCGGATGAGGTCCTGATTCAAGTCGAATCCGCGGGCGTGGGCCAGTGGGATCCCTTCGAGCGAGAGGGCGGGTTCGCCACGATGCTCGGTATCGAGCCGAAGTTTCCTTACGTGCTCGGCTCCGATGGCGCGGGGACGGTCGTGGCCGTCGGCGAGCGCGTCAGCCGGTTCAAGGAGGGCGACCGCGCTTATGCCGTGAGTCTCGCCAACCCCAAGGGCGGGTTCTACGCCGAGTACACGGCGGTCAAGGCGGACGATACTTCGCTCATCCCCGAGAACCTGACGACCGAGCAGGCCGGTGCGATGCCCGTGGACGCGATAACCGCCCTGCGAGGCCTGGACGACACGCTGGGTTTGAAACCGGGCGAGTCGCTGATGATCTTCGGCGCCAGCGGCGGCATCGGGCACCTGGCCGTGCAGCTCGCCAAGCGGATGGGCGCCCGCGTGTTTGCGGTGGCTTCGGGCGACGACGGCGTCGCGCTGGTCAATCGCCTGGGTGCCGATGCCGTCGTGGACGGACACAAAGATGACGTAGCCGCCGCCGCTCGTGAGTTCGCGCCCGACGGTCTCGACGCCGCGCTGCTCACCGCCGGTGGCGCAGCGGCCGAGAAGGCGCTGACGGCCATGCGCGAGGGCGGGCGCGTCGCCTACCCCAACGGCGTCGAGCCCGAACCGCAGGCCCGCCCCGGGGTGACCACCGAGAGCTACGATGGTATGCCCGACCCGCAGGCCATCGCGAAGCTGAACCGTCTGATCGAGTCCGGCCCGTTCGTGGTGCACATCGCTCGCACGTTCCCGTTGGACCGGGCCGCCGACGCCCACCGCGCCCTCGACACTCACCACCTGGGCAAGCTCGCCCTGCGGCCGGGTTGAAGGGAAGCGTCGATCAGAGATACATAAGGAGTTTAGCCCGCATATTTCACAGGGGGGCTGGATTTTGAGGGGACAGCGAATTGTGGATGTGGTGGGTCCTGAGATAGTCGGCCTGCCGTGTGTACGGCGCATACTGCCCCCTT
>Ga0214473_10001806_pt1 | contig 27411 bp, 15 predicted proteins | sample RVTome_7_FD_203509 | JGI IMG/M metagenome (GOLD analysis project Ga0214473, IMG submission 203509) | Soil microbial communities from uranium-contaminated site in the Upper Colorado River Basin, Wyoming, United States - RVT98D197 | ecosystem: Environmental > Terrestrial > Soil > Contaminated >...
GCCGGGACTCGAACCCGGGACCATTTCCCTGCGACGGAAAATCTCTATCCAGTTGAGTTACAGGGCCGTATTTTCTTTTGGAGTGGTGGAGCAGGAGGGAATCGAACCCTCTGCCGGTGGCTGCGAAGACCCCAACAGGACCATCCCTGCCCCGACCACTTATGAGGGTGCTCCGTTCCTAAGACGAAGCACCCTCTGCTTTTTGAGATTTTTTGAAGCCATACAGTCCCCTTCTAAACCTGCTAACGCGCTTGTTCCTTTTCAAGGCAGAACTCAAACTGCTGATTATTATCTCTCTGCCGCCCCGGTATCCTTTTTCTCGAATTGCATTGGATATTTCCGTAACGTGCATCGAGTGCCCTTTTTCTCTAAGGATCATTTCAGCAATGCTCCCCAAAGAAAAGGCATCCAAATTAGGGGATTGTACAGAACTGTCGGTAGAAATCTGAGGAACACCTGTGTGTTCAATGGTCTTATTGCCGTCAACCGCAGAAAGAATTTGCTCGGCAAAGGAAATAAAGCCCTTAACGTCCTGCATTCGTTTTTCCATGTGCTTAAGTTCTTGGCGGGCCACTTCCAGCGCGTCTTTAAGATCGTAGCCAGTTGTCATTTGTGCCTCCTTGTACGCAGTGCGTATTTCGGTGTCGCTAAAAATATACGCATATTTACGCATCGTGTCAAGGTCTTTTTGCAAACAGATCGTTCTTTGCGTAGTACGTTGCAACATCTGCCAACAACATAGTTGGCATTTTACTTTTTGTCAAGGAGACAATTCCTGGAATTTGGAAACAATCGTGGTGACATTTGTCGGAATTGGGAAAGGCGGGTATCTTCTAAAAAGGGATAATTCCCAAGTAAAATTTACACGAATAATCACGGTAAAGTGTGAAAGTTACTCTTCAGGGGCCCAACGCCCCGGGATTGTCCGTCAGGTATCCGAGAATTATCCGGGCCATCAGCAGGTGCGCGTCCGGGCTGAGGTGAATGGCGTCGACCGCGTACATCCGCCGGCTGTCCCGGCCGTCGATCTCCCGGGCCATATCGATCCAGCCGGTGCCGTGGGCGTCGCGCACCAGCGACAGCATCCGGTTCATCTGCCGCAGGGTCTCGTGTTCGGCCGCGCCGAAATCCGGCGCCTGCGGGTAGGTCAACAGTACCGGCCGGCAGCCGGCAGCGGCGAGCCGGGCGGTAATCTCGTCCAGGTTGGCGCGAAACTTCTCAGGTTGCACTGCCGGGTGGTCAGATCCCCAGTAAGCGCAGTCGTTGCCGCCGAACAGGACGAAACAGTAGTCGGGCCGGCTGAACAGCACATCCTTTTCGATCCGCGCGAGCCCCTCCCTCGAGTCGTCCCCGCCAATGCCGGCGTTGACCACCTTGACTGTTGGATTGATCCGCCGGAAAACTTCCTCGATGATCTTCGGATAATGGGCCGGGGACGACCAGTGACGGTTATCGGTCTGCGAGTCGCCGAAAAAACAGAGGGTCAGGGGCTTCAGCTTTTCCAGCTTTCCCCTGATCAGCGAAAATTCGGCGGTCGCCATCAGCCGGTCGGCCAGGTCTCCCTCGTTCTGCTGACGGCCGAAACGGCCGGCCAGGTCATCCAGCCGGATCATGGCCAGGTAGATGTCTTCCGTAGCGTAATCCAGCCCCTTCTCCCGCGCCCGGGAAGCGGCCCTATCGACGATTTCCTTCACCCGCAGGGTGTCGCCCCGGCTCAGGCCCAGATCTCCAAGCGAAACCGGCGCACCCATTTCGAGCATGTGCTCCACGATACCCAACCGCAGGCGCAGCTCCCGTCTGCCGTCCAGTACCAGCAGAAAAGCCGCCCCGTAACCCTCCAGGAGCCTCTCACCCGCCTCCGACAATTGCCCACCCTCCCTCAACAGCGGCAGGAGCAGAGCCGCCGGATCACCCGCCGCCTGGATCTGGGCGAGGCCCTCGGTCAGGCCGAGGAATTTTTCTATGTCAGCACCCCATTCTCCACCTCCGCTTTTGACATATTCCGCTATCCGCCCTCCCTCGTACGATGTAACCATCCGGCTGAACAGGCTGTCGGCCGCCCGCGCCTCGCCTTCCAGCTCGGCCCCGGCCGCGTGAGCCCGCCGTTCGATACGCACGATTTTAAGGGCCGCGCCCGCCAGCCGCTGGGCCCTTTGTCCGGCGGTCTGCGCCGCCAGCGGCTGCACGGCCAGAACGATCAGCGTGACTGCGCCTGTTAATTTCATTTTTTCACTTTCCCGGCCGGTCAGGCTCCCGGGCCGTCATTTAAGCAATTCGAGCAGTTCGGTGCGGGCGCGGTCGTAGTCGTCACCGCGTTCGGACCACGGCACCGGCCCCTGGGGGTCGGCCTCGGCCAGGGCTTTCGGCACGACCCGCTTTACTATCTCGAGAACTTTTTGACGGCCGGCCTTCTGTTCGGCCAGCCACATGATTTCGAAGTCCTGCTGGCCGCGGCGGATGTTCTTGAGCCGGATCGAGCCGAACAGGCGGTTGAGGCCGCGGTCTTCATCCGGGTAATACGGCATGCGGCCCGGGTAGAACGCCACGCCTGCCCCCAGGCCGAACGTTTCACCCCAGTTGATGAACGTGATCGGATCGCTGAACACGCGCTGATGGAGCTGGCCCCTGGGGCCCTGGTGGTTATGCGTCCAGTGGGTGCTTTCCCAGAGGAACCAGGTGTCCACGCCGTAAATGTACTTGGCCCAGGCGTTCATCCGGTAGTCGACCGCCTCCGCGGACAAGATTTCGCTGCCGTAGTGCGGCCGGGCTCCGTTATAGAACCAGTGGTACTTGCCCTCGGCCCTCAGCTTCGGCAGCATCTCCAGGTCCACGCCGTGGTAGCCGGCCCAGTAGTCGATGGATCCAGCCAGCTCGGGGGTATATTCGCGGGTGATGAAAATGGGCAGGCGCCGGCCCGGCCCGGGGTTGTTCTTGACCCAGGAGGCACGCTCGGTTATCCACGGAAACTGCACCCGGCCGGGCTCGTCGATCATGTACCAGAAGTAGACCACCCCGGGAGCATTCTTGTCGAACCATTCGACCCAGCGGTCCGATTCATTCCGAGCCCGCTCCTCGGAGCCGAATGCCCGGCCGGTGATCGAGCCGTACATGCCGATCGGGAACAGGTGTTCGCCGGCGCCCTCGAGCGGTCCCTGGTAGCCGTTGGCCGGGGTGTAGGCCGAACCGTCCAGGTACGGCCGGTAGCGCTCCATGAGCTCGGGGTCGAACGGCCGCCTGTTGGCGTCAAAGCCGCCCACCAGGTCTATCCGGTGACGGCGGGCGGTGAACTTGAGCATCTGCTCGACCTGCGCCTGGGGGATGCCGGGGAAGTAGTCAAAGATATCGGAGTTGTACATCCAGACGAAACTATGGTTTTCGTCCGGCAGGCGGGATGGCAGGATTTCGACCACCAGGGGCAGCAGGGCCACCTCGCTCCCGGCCGACCTCACCCGCACGGCGCCCTCGTAACGGCCGGCCGGCCAGCTTCGGTCGCGGGGCAGGTAAAGATCGATCCAGAAGCCCTGGTTCTGCAGCGGCATGGCCGGGTTGACCTCCAGCACGTCCTGGTTGCGTATCTCTTCCCGCTCGGTGGGCGGAATGTCCAGGGGCATGCCGCCGCGGCCCGGCAGGGCATCGGGCGGGATAAGCGCATCCGGGATCCAGCCGGTGGGCCGCTTCGGCCCGTTCGCCTCGGCTACGAAAAACCACAGCGGCTTGTTCGGCTGCCTGACACGCACGTAGTGCTCGCTGAATACCTCGATCCAGCCCCCGGGGCCGTAAGCCGAAGAACCGGCCGAGCCGATCGCCCGGCCGGACTGCCGGTTCACCGGCGGATCGACCGAAATTTCCACTGCCCGGGCGCCCAGACTGTCCGCCTCGACGATCACCTGGAAGGCGAGCACCTCGCTGTACAATCCCACCAGCCCGATCCGGCCACCGTCCCAGACACTGTTGCGGTCGCAGAAAGCCTGGCCGCTTTCGTAGCGGTATATCTTTTCGCCGTCGCCCACCGCCCAGACCCGGGTGATCGCGGCCGGAGCCGGCCGGGCCGCCAGTGATGACAACAACAAGATTGCCATCGAGTTCAGTCTGCTACAATTCAAAGTTCACCTCCCAGTGGCTGCTGTCGGTTATTTTCACATCCTGAGTCCGGCCGTCCGGCAACGAAACCTGGTAGCTGCCGGCTGACAGCCCGGTGAACCGGTAGCGGCCGTGGTAGGGCGTAACCTGCATTTGCCTGATGCTGTTGCCGCTCACGGCCACTTGCGCTCCCTCTGTGGGCAATCCGTCTTTTAGCACGCTGCCCTCGATCGCATAGCGTACCGATTTACCGGTCAGCCGGTAGGGCTTCGAGGCCGTGGGATCGAGAGTGACCGTGCAATCCCCGGCCAGCGCAACCCGGACCTCCTGCGGGCCTGACTCGAGCAGCTCGACTTTCGGCAGGCTCCCGCGGCCGGCTCCGGCCAGGTCGAGTACGGTCAGGTAGATAGTTTCCCTGCCTGCCGGCGCGGCCACTTCCAGCCGCCAGGCGGTGGTGAACTGCGTGTTGTAGCCCTCCGGGCCGGTCCAGTCGTGGCCGCCGTAAGTGAACGTTTTCCCGGGCCCTCCTTCCACTTTCAGGCCGGCCCCCCGGGGAAGAAGGCTCCAGGCGGCCAGTGGCGGCTCGGCGCCCGAACTGGACACGGCGAAATTGCCGGCCAGTTCGAGCGGTTCGGGAATGTGAAGGAAAAGGGTCTTGGCAAAAGACGGATCGGTGGATTCGACCAGGTCGCAGACCACCAGCCAGTCCGGCTTGACGAACAGCATCTGCCGGCACCAGCGCCGCACCTTGTCCGGGTTGTAGCCCATGCCGGCCTCCCCGGCCACGTAGTCGTGCGAATCATCGGAGGCGAAGGCGGTGATCTTGCCGGCGATGCGCAGGTCCGACTGGGCGCGGAATTCGGCGAGGTTGTCCGGCTTATGGGTCCAGTGCTGGATGACCTGGCCGCCGTCATTGGCCGGCTCGGGCACATCACCGGGGCCGTGGAAACGCTCGGCCGGGTCGAACACCGTGATACAGTTGTGGCTGATCGTGCGGATACGCCAGTTGACGTAGTGTGGGTCCACGTTGCCGTCGTAGACGCCCGGCTCCACCACCAGCCAGCGGTTGCGGAAAGCGGAAAACGAGCCCTGCGCCTCGTGCTGATGGTATGTGTAGTAGGGGCCGCAGTGGAAATGGACGAATGTGGCATCCCGGTCCCACGAGCTCCTCATCAGGGCCAGGCCCAGCCCCCGCACCAGGTACGATCCGGGCAGTCCCTCCGGCGGAGTGCTGGGCGCCGAGGGATCGGAAAAGAGGAATTCCCAGAAGTGGGGCGCCACTACCAGCGTATCGGCGAAAGTATCGATCCACCAGCTTGCCAGCCCGGATTTGTATTCTCCTTCCAGGAAGCTCATCATTCGGCGGTCGTGGGGCATGGGGAACGGCCAGTCGTTGTCCTCGTAGCCCAGGATGAAGCTGCCGTCTGGTCCGGTGCCGTAGAGCAGGTAGAGCACTTTGTCGCGCCAGTAGCTGCTGCCGATGAAATAGTCGCCCAGTCCGGCCGAACGCCAGGCCAGCAGGAGCTGCAGGGCGTAGTGCGAGCCGTGGCGGTCGTAGTCGTAGCTTTCGGGCCAGCCGCCGCCCCAGCCGGCCCTGCCGGTCATCTCCCCGGCCGGGACGCCGTCGCCCAGGATTTCCTGCAGCTCGCCCAGTTCCTGCCTCACCAGTCCTTCAAGCCCCTCCGCGCGGGGATCATCGCCCCAGGCGGCCAGCATGGCCAGCCCCTGGCCCATGTTGCGGCCCCGGCACATGTTGTGGTAGACCGTCGCGAGCTGGTACCTTTTTTCCACTTCCTGAACCGACTCGATCAGCTTGCCGGCGAACAGCTTTTTCTCCGGCCCGGAGAACGCGGCATAGGCCCAGTCGAAGGCGAGGCTGTGGTCGACCAGGCCGTCGTAGCGGCCGATCACCTGGCCGAGCTGTTCGCGGAGGGCCGCCAGGCCGGTGGTATCCGCGGTCAGCAGGTAGACCAGGGCCCGGTCGGAAGCATGATTCGAGGTCTTCACCCGCCGCCAGATTTCAGCATATCCCCTTTGACCGATCCTACCGCGCAGCTGGTCGACTCCCGGCACCTTACCGTTCGGCTGCCGGTTGAGGTAGAGCCGGGGATGGGGTCCCAGCTCCAGGGCCGCGGCCGTCGCCTGCTGGCAGAGAAGAATAGCCAGTGCCACTGCGAACCGGTGAAGTCTCATCTTGCGGCCCTCCATAGTTGGTTCCCACGAAATCCATGTTTGCCGGGGTTGAGCACGAGAGAGGCATTGGAGCGCTGGAAGACCAGCTCCAACGGCCGGTTCCCCTCCCCCAGGCTGAATGGGCTGGACCAGAAAAAGCGGTAGCCGTCCACGGTAACCGGCTGCAGGCTCACCACCCAGTACGAACCCGGAGCGAGCCCGTCAATCCGGGCCGCGCTTTCAGCATAGAGAGTCGCCTTGGCCACGGCCGCGGACTCGATTTTGGTGTTGAAGGCCGTCAGCAGCGTATCGATATCGGGAAATTCCGCGCCGATTTTCAGCCGGCTCCAGATTTCATCCGGGTCCTCGGCCACCACCACCAGCGGCACCTCGCCGGAAGCGGGAAACTCCGCCGACCGGAATTCCAGCCGGACGCTGATCCGGCCGGAGGAAGCGCCGGCCGAACAGGAGTGCAGCGTCAGCCCCAGCACGAACGGCAGCCACGCGGTGTAACGCAGCCTCCGGGTACGAAAGCGGCCTGGCATCGGGCAGATTCCGGTAATCCGTTGAAGGTGCCGTCCTTACCGGCTGTGCGGAAAACGGCTAAAATTATTGACAAAAAACAATATTGTGTCAATTAATTAGTTTCCGCAAGAAAGTTTTTATTTTCCGGGCAGAGGCTCCAGCCGGGGAGAGGAACGTCCCGTGGGACAGATTGACGGCAAGCGGCAACCGGAGCACATCGAGCCGGAGGAAGAGGCGCGCGAGCTGGACCGGCTCGCCGCCCGCTGCCGTGAAGCGCTCGGCCGGGGATTGCCGGTCACGAGCGCGGCGGGCGACCGGGAGCTGCAGCGGTTACGCGAGCGCTACAGCCGTTTCCGGGACGACCGGGACGACCGGAGTTTCATCACGGGCGGTGCGCTCCTGTTCAGCCGGCTGGTCACTCCGCGGCCCTGGCTCCATTTCATGACCAGCAACCACCCGCGCGAGCATGGAATCTGGGGATCGTTCTGGGACCAGTACGGTGGGGGATTCAGTTGCCTGGATTCGGTGCTGGCCGGCCGGGTGACCAGTTACCGGGACGCATCCTACGTACCCACCGCTCCGCGCGCCTCGGACCACCGCCGTTTCTACCTGCGGGAGCAAATCGCCGGGGAAGGGGTATCGATCCGCTATCTATTTCCGCAGCCCGGCCGCGGCGAGGACCTCTACGATCGCTTCCACTGCGAACAGGGTCTGGGCACTTACCGGCTGGCCGCCGAGCGCGACCGGCTGGCCGCCGAGCTGCTGGTATTCATCCCGGTCGATGATCCCCTGGAGGTCTGGCGCCTGCTATTGGCCAATGAATCCGGCAATGAGCGCCGGGTGCAGCTTTTCGTGGCCGTGAACTGGGGCCTCGAATCCTACCCGGGCCATTACTTCGACTCGCGGGTGGTAAGCCAGGGGGTCTGTCTCGAGGAGCTGAATACCCTGGTGGCGCTCAACAACGACAAGAAAAACCGGAATCCCCGTACCGGTTTCATCACCAGCCGGAGCCGGTTCGCCGGTTTCGACATGAGCGGGGAGGATTTTTGCGGCCCGGGCCAGTCACGTCTCTGGCCGCAGGCTGTCGAACAGGGCGCCTGCCGCGGCTCCCTGGGCACCCAGCCCTACCTGGGCCTGGTATCGGCGCTGCAGTTCGACCTGAACCTGGCTCCCGGCGAAAAGAAAACACTCGACTTCCTGCTGGGCGTGACCGAACCCGAGCCGGAAAAGGCCAGGTGTCACCTGTCCGGGCTGCGGGAGAAATATTTCGGGCCGGACGGGATCGAAATAGAGCTGGAGCGGCTGGCCGAATCCTGGCGCGGCCTGACCGGCCGGCACCTGGCGCGGACCGGCGACGACGAGGTGGACCGCTTTTTCAACGTCTGGTCCAAGTACCAGGCCAAAAGCTCGCTCAGGCTCCCCCTCTCCCTCGACATGGTAGGCTACCGCGACACGCTGCAGTACATGATGGGCTGCAACAGCTTCGACCCGGACTTTGTTGCGGGCCATCTCCTCACCACGCTGGCTCATCAGTACCCCGACGGCACCGCGCTCCGGCAGTTTGCCAAGTTCCCCGGCGCGCCTCACGACCCCCGCCGCTACCTGGACAACTGTGTCTGGATCGCCGACACGGTGGCGGGTTACGTGCAGGAGACCGGCGATACGGGCCTGCTCGACCGCGAGGTGGGCTTTTTCGACGCCGCGGCCGGCCGGGTCGATCCGGGCAACAGCGCCCCGGTGTACGAACACGTGCGCCGCAGCCTCGAGGGGCTCTTCGGCAACCGGTCGCGGGCCAATGGCCTCTGCCTGATCGGCCATGGCGACTGGAACGATTCACTGGACGGCGTGAGCGAAAACGGCGAAGGCATGAGCGTGTGGCTGTCGATGGCGCTGGTTTTCGCCAGCCGGCGCTTCCGGGAGCTCGCCCTCTGGCGGAACGACAAAAACGGCCTCGGGCTGGCCGACCGGATAATTACGGAGATGACCGAAAAGATCAACCGCACCGCCTGGGACGGCTACCATTACGTCTATGCTTTTCTGCCGGACGGCGAGCCGGTGGGATCGGTGGAAAACGAGGAAGGCCGGATCCACCTGAACGTCAACGCCTGGAGCCTGTTCAGCGGGGTGGCCGAAAACGCCGGCCGGGTGGAGGCGGTTTTGAAGGCGATCAAGGAATTGGAAACTCCGCTCGGCCACCTGCTGCTCCACCCGCCCTACACCGCCAAAAGCCGGCGGGTCGGCCGGATCGCGGACATTGTCCCGGGGCAGTTCGAAAACGGCTCGATCTATACCCACGGCCAGAGTTTCCTGATTTACGGGCTTCTGGCCCAGGGTCTGGCCGGCCGGGCGCTGGCCGAACTGAAAAAAGTGTTGCCGGGAGGCAGCCTGCCGGACATCGCCACCGGCCCACCGCATCAGCTATCCAATTTCACGGTGGGCACCAGCCACGAACATTTCGGCCGCAATCTCTACAGCAACTTCACCGGCTCGGTCAATTGGCTGCGCAAATCGCTCGACCGGATGCTGGGCCTCCTGCCGGGCTTCGACTGCCTGATCGTCGACCCGGTCGCACCCTCGGCGTGGACGAGCTACGAAGTGGTCAAGATGTTCCGCGGCTGCCGGGTGCATGCCACGGTTGCCAACCCGGACGGCGAGGGCAGCCGGGTGTCGAGCGCGCGGCTCGACGGTGAGGCGCTCCCACTTGAAAACGGCCGAGTTGTCCTGTCACAAAACCTCCTCTCCGGCCGCGACCACGCCCGGCTCGACGTAGTCCTCGGCCGCTGACCGGGAAATTATCCCTACCCGCCGAACGGGTTCTCTCCCGGATAAAGGCTGCCGGCCGGCCGGTTGAAGCCGACATCCTTAACTCCCAGGAGCCTGGCCACCTCGAAGAGAGCCCGTCCCGCCTGGTCGAAAGCCACGGCCGTGTGATGGGGGAAAGCCCGTCCCAGCAGGACGTGCCGGTAGAAACGCTCCATCTCCCGGATGCCGATAACCCCGATACAGCCGAACGATTGCGGGTCCACGTCCAGCACCTCACCCTCAGCCACGTACGCCTCCAGCCGGCAGTCGGCCGTACCCTGCAGGCGGAAGATCGTCACCGGGCCGGGCGCGATCCGTCCCTCCAGGGTGCCGCGGGTGATGTCCGGCTCCCGGCCCGGCTCCATCAGCCGGTGCATGATGAGCTGGAACTTGATCGCACAGTCCAGCATGCATTGGGAGGAGGTGTTGCCGCAGTGGAAGCCCATGAATAACTCCTCCGGCCGGTAGCCGTTAACCGCCTTACCCGCCTTGTGGTACATCGCCGGCGGCACGGTGTTGTTGACGTCCAGAATGGCTGGCGGCTTTTCAGTGACTGCCGCGGCCAGGTACTCGCTCACCGCGCCGTAGATGTCCGCTTCGCAGGCCACCGGAATCCCGCGCGTGGCCAGCCTCGAATTGACGAAACAGGGGACGCAGCCAAAATACTTTTCGAAGGCGGGCCAGCACTTGTTGGCGAACACCGCGTATTCGCAGGCGCCGATATGCTGTTCCACAAAGTCGAGCAGGGCGCATTCGAGCCGGGCCAGGCGCAATAGCAGCTCCCGGTCGGTCCCGCCTCCCCGCGCCGCCAGCTCCCGCTCCATGTCGTTCGCCACCGCCTCCAGGTCCGGATGGCCCTGGCTGGACTGAAACCTGTCGTACAGATCCAGCTCGCTGTTCTCCATTACTTCGATGCCCAGGTCGTAGAGCGGCTTGATCGGCGCGTTGCAGGCGACGAAATCGTACGGCCGCGGTCCGAAGGCGAAAACTTTCAGACTCTTCAGGCCCGCCAGGGCCCGCGCCACCGGGATAAAGCCGGCGATCCGGGCCGCCACATCTTCCGGCAGCCCCACCGGCTGTTCCGGCAGGTAGACTTTCACTCCGCGGATGTTGCAGTTGTAGACCGAACTGAGCAGGCCACAGTAGGCATCACCCCGGCCCTGCACCAGGTTATCCGCATCACCTTCCGCTGCGGCGGCCAGCATCACCGGGCCGGGGAAGCGCTGCGCCAGCATCGATACCGGCCCTTCCGGTCCGAAATTGCCCAGATAAATCACCAGTGCGTTACAGCCTTTGGCGGTCAGTTCGGCCAGGGCCGCCGGGACCTGGCTTTCCTTTTCCACCAGGGTCTCGCAGGCCAGCGCCGGCACTTTTTTCCGCCGGCAGGCATCGGCCACCTGCGCCAGCCTGGCGGCGGACAGTTCCCTGGGGAAACAGTCCCGGCTCACACCCACGATCCCCACCCTGATTTCCGGTACGTTGTTCATCTTCTGGCTCCTTCCAGTCCGGTCAGGCCGGAATCAGCTTGCCGAGACCGCCGCCTGATCGGTCTGCTGTTCGACAAAGCCGCCCAGGCTGCGATAGCGCTCATAAGCTTCATCGTAAATGTGCACGAGAGCGGGCCGCGGGGTGAATTCGCGCGAAAAGCCGGCGCCCATCGCCTGCTGGGCCTGCTGCACCTGGGGGTAGAGGCCGGCCACGGTGGCGGCGAACATCGCCGCGCCCAGGGCACAGGCCTGTTCGCAGGCGGAAATCCTGATCCGGCGGCCCAGAACGTCCGCCAGAACCTGCATAGCGTAAGGCGAGCGGGTGGCGACGCCTCCCAGGGCGATCACGTCCGCGATCTTTATCCCCTCCTGCTCGAAACGCTCCACGATCAGCCGCGAGCCGAATGCGGTCGACTCGACCAGCGCCTTGAACACCCGCGGAGCGCTCGTGCCCAGGGTGAGGCCGGTGAGGGCCCCCTTGAGCCGCTGATCGGCGTCCGGGGTGCGGCGGCCGTTGAGCCAGTCGAGGGCGAGGACCGCGGTCTCCTCGGACGGAAGCTGTTCGGCCTGACGGGTCAGTTCGGATAGGATCCCGGACCTGACACCCTCCGCCAATTCAGCCCGTAACCGCTCGGGCAGAAGGTTTTCCATCGGCCAGGCCAGCAGGTCGCGGAACCAGGCAAACACGTCCCCGAAAGCGCTCTGGCCCGCCTCCATGCCCACCATGCCCGGGATCACCGATCCGTCCACCTGGCCGCAGATACCTCGCACCAGCCGGTCGCCGACATCCCGGCCGGGAGCGACCAGCATGTCGCAGGTAGAGGTGCCGATCACCTTGGTAAGGGCATAGGGCTCGATCTGCGCTCCCACCGCCCCCATATGGGCATCGAAGGCACCCACGCCCACCGGCAGGCCCGCCGGCAATCCCAGCCGGCCGGCCCATTCGTCCGAAAGCCGGCCCGCGGCCTGGTCTGCGGTCCAGGTCTGAGTGTAAAGCCGGCTGCGCAGGACGGCCAAGTGCGGGTCGAGGCGACCCAGGAAATCCGCCGAGGGCAGGCCGTCGAACGAGGCGTGCCACATCGCCTTGTGGCCGGCGGCGCAACGGCTGCGCTTTACTCCCGCCGGGGCTCCGCCGCCGCACAATAGCCAGGGCACCCAGTCGCAGTGCTCCATCCAGGTGTGAGCCGCCTGCCGGACCGCTGGATTGCGCCGGCAGATATGCAGAATCTTGGACCAGAACCATTCACTGGAGTAAACGCCGCCGGAATACCTGGTGAAATCCGTCCCGCCCCAGGAGCGCGCGGTCCGGTTGATCTCCCCGGCCTCCGCCACCGCGGTATGGTCCTTCCAGAGGACGAACAGGGCGTCCGGGTCATCGGCGAACCGCTCGTGCAGGCCCAGGGGCAGTCCCTCCCCGTCCAGCGGACCGGGCGTGCTGCCGGTGGTGTCCACGCTGACCGCGCGTACTCTGGCGGCCACACCCGCGCCGGCCTGCCCGAGGGCGTCGGCCACCGCCTTTTGGAGAGATTCGATATGGTCAAGCGGGTGCTGGCGGAACTGGTTGGCTGCGGGGTCGCACCAGCGGCCGTCTCTCCAGCGGGGAAACTCCGCCACCGCAGTCCCTGCCTGCACGCCATCCGAGGCGTTCACCACCAGCGCCCGCACTGAATCGGTGCCGAAATCCACTCCGATCACGAACGAGCTGTCCATGTTTGACTCCTCAGGCTGCCTGGATACGATAGGCTAAAAAGGGGTGAGTATTCTGAAAATTATATCAGCGGCGGTCCGACAGTCAAAGGGAATTTCCCCGGCCCTCGCGGATGCCCCGGCCGGACAATTGGCCGCCAATAAAAAGGGGACGGCCCGGAAGGGCCAACCCCGGTTCTTTCATTAATCTTTAATACCGATAAATTTTTTCATCTTGGCCGGGACACGGCGCGCCGTGTCCCGGCGCCGCGGTCTTTTTGAATCAGCTCCTTTCGGTTGTACCGCCCATAGCGGGGCAAGTCACTTATCCGGCATTTTCCCCTGTTCGGCCCAGGCGGCCTCCGGCGCACTCGGCCCCTCGTGGTTCGGGTATCCCAGCTTGTGGGAGCGCCAACGCTTGTCTACCTGAACCGCCAGTCCGAAAAAAGGATCGCGGGTTTGGAGCACGTGACGGCGCAGCATCTCCCGGTGCTGAACCAGCGGCTTGCGGAAGTAGCCGTCAAATGCCAGATTGCGCTTTTCGCCCGGGTCGTTCTCCAGGTCGTAGAACTCCTCGCCGGTGCCCTCGAGGTAAGAGGTGTACTTGAAGCGGTCGGTGCGGAGCATGCGGCCCGGCTCAACCGTATAGCCCCATTCGGTCTGCCATTCGCTGACCACGTATTCGCGCCTGGACGAGACGTTTTCGCCGCGCAGCCAGGGCGCCAGACTCATCCCCGGCAAATCGCGCGGGGCTTCGAGTCCAGCGAAATCGCAGAGTGTGGGCAGCAGGTCCACCAGGCTGGTCAGCGGCTCAAGCAGCATCCGGCCGTAACCGGCCAGGCCGGTGCCGGAAAAAATCAACGGGATGCGCGTCGTTTCCTCGTAAAAACTCACCTGCTTGGTCACCATGCGGTGGCTGGCCATGCCGTCTCCGTGATCGGAAAAGAACACTATCAGGGCGTTGCCTCCCGCCGGGGAATTACGCAGGGCCTGGACGATCCGGCCGACCTGCTCATCGGCCAGCGCTACGTAGTGATAGTAGGCGGCCAGGTACTGACGGTACTGCTTGTCGCTCCATTTGCTCGCCATGCGCAGCCGGCGGTGGCTGCAGCAGAGGTATTGGATCGGCAGGGGGCGTTTGGCCAGGTCGGCGATTTCGAAGTTTTCCGGCAGGAGAGGAAGCTGGTCGTCCGGAATCGGCGCCAGCTTATCCGGCCCTTCGAACTCCCCCACCCAGCTGCAGATGTTGTGGGGATTGTTCAGGGAGGCCACAGCCAGAAACGGCCGGTTGTGTTCCGTTTTGATATATTCGATGCATCGATCGGCAGTGGGCGGGTCCTGCTGGGAGTCGGAGTCGACCGGGAAGGCCGCAGAAGCTTCCAGTTCCACTTTTTCCGGCTCCACCAGACGGAACCCCCGCAGGGCGCCGGCATCGTGCTGCTTGCCGAAATGCACCGTCTCGTAGCCGGCCCGGCTGAAAATTTCCCCCAGGGTGGCGGTGCTTTCCTTGATAGCCGGCACCGGGTAATTGAGACCGTTGGAGTTGACTCCGGTCTGGCTGGGCATCCGGCCGGTCCAGAACGAGGCGCGCGAGGGCTGGCAGAGCGGGCAGTTGGTGTAGGAGCTGGAGAAGCGCACCCCGCTTTTCGCCAGCGCGTCGATATGAGGGGTTACCCGCTGCTTGTCGCCATAGGCGCCCACGGCTTTCTGGCTGAGCTGGTCGGTGATGATGATCAGGATGTTCGGCATGTCCCGCGCCGAAGTCGCCACCCGCTGGCCGGAAAGTCCGCCGGCCGCGGCCAGCGACGCCGCGCCCGCTGCGGCGAGGAATTCGCGCCTGGTCATCCTGCCCTTGAAAGAATCCTTTTCGCTCGACATCGTTTACGCCCCCGGATCGTTTGAGTGGCCAAATCCCGGACTTTGCCGATTATTTCCAACGCCAAAACGTTTCGATTGTACCGACAGCGGCCACAGAACCAAAAGGCCGGCCTCCATGCGACGGTTGGATAATAAATTTCAATCGGTAAAAATGCCAGATTCAATGCCGCTGGAGAAAAACTTCTGACGTTTATTAAGCCTGCTATCTCTTGAACTCGCTCAGGCTGACCGACCTGCCGGCCTCGGCCGACTTGTCGGCGGCGAACACCACCCGGTGGGACTCGAAAGCGCTGGCGAGGTTGTTGTGGCCTTCCCGGCCGGCCTTGAGACACTGGGCGTAATAGGCGAATTGCTCGCGGTAAGGATGATGGGCAACGTCGCCGCTGTCCACCAGTTGCACATCCATCTTGGTCCAGCCTTTCAGGCCCTCGACCTTTTTGCTGTAGAACAGGTCGTTTTTCAGGCTGCCGTGGCTGCCGATCAGGTTAATGTTGAAAACGTAGGGCTGCATGCAGTCGGTCACAGAGGCAACCCGGCCGATCGCATCCCCGCCGGCAAAGCGGATGGTGGTGACGCTGGTGGTGTCGTATTCGTAGGGCGAGTAGGCCGGGTGAGGGTTGCGCGTTGAGCAGGAATAAACTTCCTGGACCTCTTTTCCCACCAGGTAGAGCAGCATGTCCACCGAATGGCAGCCGGCGGTCAACAGCGAGCTGCCGCCCATCTTCTTCTTCACGTTCCATTCGAACTGCTTGTACCACGGCCCGATCCCGTGGAAATAGTCGCATTCGGCGAAGTAGACGTCGCCGATCAGGCCCTGGTCGATAATCGATTTCATCGCCACGGCAATGCCGACAAAACGCGCCTCGAAGCAGACCGAGGTCTTTATTCCGTTCTTTTCCACCGCTTCCAGCATCCGGCAGGCGTCCTCGAAGCTGAGGGCGATCGGTTTTTCGATTATCAGGTTCTTGCCGGCGTTGGCCGCCTTGACCGTCTGTTCGGCGTGGAACGGGTGCGGGGTGCAGATATCGACGATGTCGATGTCGGGGTCCTCGAGGAAACGGTCGTAATCGTTGTAGATCTTGACCTCGGCGCCGAATTCGGCCTTGATCTGGCCGGGATCGAGGTTGCGGCGGCTGAGAATGGCCACCGGCTCGAAATCCTCGAGGTCCATGAACGACCTGAGGTGGGCACCGGCCACCCAGCCGAAACCTGCGATACCAACTCCATATGCGCTCATTACTGCCTCCCCTCGATTTTTCAGCTTACCGGGTTAATGGCGTGGTGAAGACGAATTTTAGCAGTGATTTCATAATAATCCGACTGTGCCTTTTAGACAAACAATTCGCGTCGGCTCCCGGCAAAAGTTTTGGAACGGGCTGCCGGCCGGCCGGGTACAAGGAAAGTACAATCCGATTTGAAAAGCAATATCGCCCCCCAGCCTGTTGCTCCCGATGTCGGATCTCTCTGTGAAATTCAGCTTGATAAGCAGCTCTGACCGGTATCCGGTGAAAATCAGAATAAAAGGCCGGTACCCTGTGAGTTGACTCGTCCGAAAGGAGGTGGCACCGGAGAATCCGCCGGCTGGCCCCCCGAATTATCGAATAGGTTTCCAATATACCATTACGGTTGTAAATATATACCGCCCGCCGTCCCTGCCGGACGGGCTGCCGGATACGAAAGCGCTCGGAAGCCGGGGCCGGACGGGTGGCATGTGTCTGAGACGACTGACAGCTTAATCCGTTAAGAAGGAGCCGTGCCGATGTTGCGTGAACTGCTTGCACTGCTGAGTATTTCCGCCCTAACCCTCGCCGCCTGCAGCGGAAACAGTCAGACACCCACCAGCTCCACCGAGCGAATTGCGGTCAAGCTCGAATTCACCGGCCTGACTCCCCTGGGGGGAGGAGCGACCTACCAGGCCTGGGCCCTGTCCGGCCCCTACGGGCTGTCACTGGGCAAATTTAACTTCGATGCCAATGGCACGATGCTGGACGTGGCCGGCAATCCGGTGGCGAACAACGAATTCGAGCTGAGTGTACCGCTGAGCGATGTGACCGATATCGCGATCACTGTCGAACCCAATAATGATTCCGACATCAACCCGTCGGTCTCGCACTTGATGGGCGGAACGATTGCCAACTCCGCCGCTGTCCTCACCGTGGGCCACGAAACCGGTGTGGCGGTGGACTTTTCCACGGTCTCCGGCAAGTTCGTCCTCGCCACTCCGACCGACGGGAGTAACAGCAACGAGAACAGCGGAGTCTGGTTCATCGACTATTCCTCCAGCCTGTCCAGCAAGGGGCTCAACTTGCCCGCGCTGGGCAGCGGCTGGGTCTACGAGGGCTGGGTGACGATCAACGGAAAACCGGTTTCCACAGGACGCTTCACGAATGTCACCGAGGCGGACGACTCTTCCCGCTACGGCGGGCCGCAGGAAGGGCCGAGCTTTCCGGGGGAAGATTTCCTGAACAACAGCCCCACCGGGCTGACTTTCCCGGTCGACCTGTCGGGAAGCCCGGTGGCGATCACGGTCGAACCTGTCGTTGACGACGATCCGGCTCCGTTCCCGGTCAAACCCCTGACCGGCCAGGTCCCGGCTGCCGCCGCCGACCACCAGACCTACCAGCTCCAGAATAACCTCACCGCCTTTCCCTCGGGGGTCGCCACACTGAGAGTAGTGCCGTAGCGAGCTTTCCGGCCTGGGTATCCAAGCAGGGACACGGGGCGTTCAGCCTGTACTATGAGGGCCGTGTCCCTGCTTTTTTTGGGACAACTCCTTTTTTATTACCGTCTGTCCTCCCCTCCCGCCGCTCGTGACTCTTGCCTTCCCGGAACGAGTTTATCACTTTGAGGTAAGGCTGATTCACCCTGTGGACCTCCCCCATGCCAAACTTTTCCCGGAGCTGTGCGCCATGAAAAGTACGCTGAGCTTACTGATCCTTTCCCTGGCCGTGCTGGCCGGCTGTGCCACCGGGCCGAAGACAGAGAAAAAAATCTACCCCTACCGCTGGACTTACATGTCCCGCTCCCTGCGTAACGACAGTCAGGTGGATGACGTGCGCCGAGTCGCCGATACCTGCGCCGCCCACGGGCTGAACGGCATCCTGCTGTCGGCCGGCATGGACCAGCTGGACATTCAGCCCCAGGACTACATCCGCCGGCTCTTCCAGGTACGCCAGATCGGCCGCGACACCAAAGTGGAAATCATTCCCGCGGTATTTTCCATCGGCTACGGCGGCGCTTTTCTGGCCCACGACCGGAACCTGGCGGCCGGACAGCCGGTGGTGGATGCCCTGTTCGTCGTCAAGGGCGGCAAGGCGCAACTGGCGGCCGACCCGCCGGTTGAAATTCCCAACGGCGGATTCGAAAATACAGAAAATGGACGAGTGGCCGGTTTCACCTCCCCGCCCCAATTCGGCCAGGTAATCTCCCAGGACACTCAGGTCGCCAAGGAAGGCAAGGCGAGTCTGCGCTTCGAAAATTTCGGCAGCTACGAGGCGGGGGCGGGCAAGCTGGCGGTGGAAATCAGCGTGCACCCGCAGCGGCTCTACCGCATGAGCTGCTGGATCAGGAGCGAGGGGCTGGATGAATCCAGGCCCTTCGGCTCGGGCAACATACGGCTCCAGGCCGCTGCCCCGGACGGCCGTCCCCTGGAATGGATCAACATCAACATGCCGGCCTCCGGCGACTGGCAGCAGGCGGTGGAAGCCTTCAACAGCCTGGGCTACGACCGGGTGGTGATTTCGGTCGAGGCGGGTAGACGCCAGAGCGGCAAGTTCTGGGTGGACGGGCTGAAAGTGGAGGAGGCCGGCCTGGTGAACCTGCTGCGCCGGCCGGGGACGCCGGTCACGGTCAAAAGTGAAAAGACGGGGACTATTTACGAGGAGGGCAAGGACTATGCCCGCCTCGAAGACAAAGAGCTCAATTTCCGTTTCGACCACGACGGGCCGGCCATCGAGCTGTCGCCCGGCAGCCGGATCAAAAACGGCGAGCGCCTGCGGGTGAGCTTCTACCACGGCACCCACGTCTACGACGGCCAGGTCACGGCCTGCATGTCCGAACCCGCGGTCTACGACATTATGCGCACCAACGTCCGGATGATCCAGGACATCATGCACCCCACCAAGTATTTCCTGCCCCTCGATGAAATCCGCAACGGCGGGGCCTGCCAGGCCTGTGTGAGCCGTAAGCTGAGCATGGGACAGATGCTGGGCGATTTCATCACCCAGACGGTGAACATCATCCATGAAGTGAACCCGGACGCCGAGGTCTTCATCTGGAGCGACATGCTCGACCCCAACCACAACGCCCGGGCCGACCGGGCTTACTATTACCTCGTGCCGGGGAACTTCTCCGGGTCGTGGAACTACATCCCGAAGGACCTGGTTATCGCCTGCTGGTATTTCGAAAAGCGGCGCGAGAGCCTCGACCATTTCTCCGGCCTCGGCTACCGCACCCTGGGCGCGGCCTATTACGATGCCGATGACCTGGAAAACCCGAAAGGCTGGCTGGCGGCCCTGGACGCCACCCCCAACGCGGTGGGTATCATGTACACCACCTGGCTTGACAAGTACGACCTGCTGGATGACTTCGGCGACCTGGTTTCGAAAAGAACCGACCGCTGAAACCTGAAACGCGAGGGACCGCAGCCATGTCCGCCGGATTGCTTGTCCGTTCAATCGCCGCCCTGCTGCTGGCCCTGCCGTCTGCCGGGCTGACCGGGGAAGTGCGGGTCTACGAGGTGCCGCTGACTCTGCCCACCTACCAGCTGGGCGAGCCGGAAAAAATGCCCGCCTGGAAAGCCCGTTTCGGCGGCATCTACCCTTACACCATGCTGGATAAGCTCACCGATGACCGACGGGACAAGACCTACCGGGCGGTCTACGCGGAAAACGAGTGGGTGCGGGTCCTGGTACTGCCCGAAATCGGCGGACGGGTGCACGGCGCCCAGGACCTGACCAACGGCTACCAGTTCATGTTCGACCAGCGCTCGATCAAGCCGGCCCTGGTGGGCATGAGCGGCGCGTGGATCTCCGGCGGCATCGAATGGAATTTCCCGGACGGCCACCGTGTCTCCGGCTTCCGGCCCTCGGACTGGCGAATTACCCACAACCCGGACAGCTCGAAAACTATCTGGACCGGGGAGATCGAAAGGATTTACGGGATGCGCTGGTCCGTGGGCAACACCGTGCACCCGGGCCGCAACTGGATCGAAACCAAAGTCAGGCTTTTCAACTGCACTCCCTACGCGCACGCTTTTCTCTACTGGGCCGACTGCGGCGTGCGCGGCACCCCCCGGTTCCAGGCAGTGATCCCCGGCGAGATCGCCACCGGGCACGGCAAGCACCAGTTCTTCCACTGGCCGTTCAACGACGGGGTGGATCTGCGCCGCTGGGAAAACGCTCCCGGCGGCACCAGCTACTTCGCCTGGGAGAGCGAGAGCGATTATTTCGGCACCTGGAACCCGGAGGACAACGCGGGACTGGTCCACGTGGCCGACCATCATATCATGCGCGGCAAGAAGCTCTGGTTCTGCGGCACATCTCCGGCGGGCCGGCTCTGGGAGGTGGTCCTGACCGACAACGACGCTCCGCTGGTGGAACCCCAGGCCGGCGCCTACAGCGACAACCAGCCGGACTACCTCTGGATCAGGCCCGGTGAAACCAAAATTTTCAGCCATTTCTGGTTCCCGGTTCGGGACATCGGTCCCTGGCACTACGCTAACCTGGAGGGCTCGCTGGCCCTGCGGCTGGAAAAAGGCAAGGCAGTGATCGGCTGGTGTCCCACCGCCAGGAACCAGGATGCGGTTGTCGCTCTCGACTGCGACGGCCGGGAAATTTTCCGCCGTACTGTGGATACTGACCCCGGCAGGCCGTTCCTGGCAAGCGTCCCGGCCCCGGCCGGCGCGGAACTTTACGACCTGCGCCTGTCCGTATTGAACTCGGCCGGCGACACCCTGTTGGCATTCTCCCATCCCCGGCCCCAAAATCCGCCCCTGCCGGAGCCGGAGCCGCCTTATCCGCCCCCGGCGCAGGTCACGAGCGCCGACAGCCTGTACCTGATCGCCGACCACCTCGAGCGCTTCCGCCAGCCGGACCAGGCTGCCGGCTATTACCAGGAAGCCCTGCGCCGCGATCCCGGCGACAGCCGGGTCAACACCGCCTGGGGGCTGACCCTGTCCAAGCGCGGGCTGTACGCCGAGGCGCTTGAGCACTTCGGCCGGGCGCTGGAGCGCGACCCGTCCCTGGCCGAGACGCACTATTACGCCGGGCTCTGCCGGCGGGCCCTCGGCGATCTCCCGGAGGCCGAAAAACAGCTCTATCGCGCCAGCTACGATCCCGGCTGGTACGCAGCGGCTTACTACGAGCTGGCCCAGCTCGCCGCTTACCAGAAAAACTACGTCAAGGCCCTTGAACACATCGAGCGCAGCCTGCGGGCCAATGCCGACAATATGCAGGCCCTCGCCCTGAAAGCCCTGATCCTCAACCGGCTGGGCCGCTTTGAAGAAGCCCTGGCCGCAGCCGACTCGGTGCAGCGTACCGACCGGCTGGAAATGCTTTCGGCGGCGGAAGCACTGGTGGCGCGCAATGGCCTGCTGCGCCGGGACCCCCAGCGCTGGCAGAGACTAAGCCCCCGTGACAGCCTGATCGCGATCACCCGGCTGGATGAACAGAACCATCTGGAGCTGGCCATCCGCTACGGCCGCTGCGGAGAGTACAAGTACGCCGCCGATTTTCTGGAGCTGGCAGACTTTTACGGCGCGGAAACCGGAATGAAACGGGACATTTCTCCGCTCCTCTATTATTACATGGCTTATTACAACAGCCTGCTGTCCAACGATAAGGAGGCGGCTGAATGGCGGAGGCTGGCGAAACAAGCTTCTTACGCTTACTGCTTCCCCAGCCGGCTGGAAACGGAAACCGTGCTGCGCAGCGCCATCCAGGCGGACCCGGGGGACGGCCTGGCGCACTTCCTGCTGGGCACCCTGCTCTACAGCAAGCAGCGGCCGGCGGAAGCAATCGAAGAGCTCGGCGAGGCGGTCAAATACACTCCGGATAATGCAGTGGCCTGGCGCAACCTCGGCTACGCCCTGGCCGAAAGCGGACGGCCTCGGGAGGCGCTGGCCTCGTACGAGAAGGCCGTCGAGGCCGATCCCCGTTCGGCGCAGGCCATGCTCGAGCTGGACATGATCCGCCAGGACCTGGGGGTAGGCCTGAGGGAGCGAGCAGACTCGCTCGAAGCGCACCATGAAACGGTTAACAGCAGCGACCCGCTCAGTTCGCGGCTGATCTCCCTTTCCGTGCAGCTCGGCCGTTACCAGGATGCCCTTTTCCTTCTGGGCGGCCACCTCTTCCATTCCTGGGAAGGCAAGTTCGGCGTACATCTCTACTGGGTGGAAAGCCACATCCGGCTGGGGGATGCCGCCCTGGCCGAGGGAGACGGCGAGAAGGCCCTGGAGCATTACCGACTGGCCCTGACCTACCCGGACAACCTCGAAGTCAAGGAACAACCTGGGACGATCCACGCCCGCAAGCGGTACAAGATCGCCCTCGCCCTGGAAGCTCTCGGCCGCCGCGACGAGGCCCGGCAGATGTACGAACAGGTGCTCGAGGACCAGCCGCGGCCCGGCGACGCCTTCCTCTACTTCCACGGCCTGGCCCTGGTCAAGCTCGGCAAAAACACCCAGGCCCGTAAGTTGTTCGCCGATCTGCTGGCTTACCTGGAGAGCCGGCAGGAGAAAAGCGTCCGGGAGGAAGAGCCCCACGGTGAAATGGACCCGGCCCGCGAGCAAAGGCAGGCCGCGCTATTTCATTTCAAACGGTCACTGGCCCTGGAAGGATTGGGCAGGAAAGAAGAAGCGGCCGGAGAAAGAGAGCTCGCGCTGTCGCTCGATCCGGAAGTCACTCTCAGCGCCTTCTGTCCACCGGCCGCCGGCTGGTGAGTTCGATCCGGCCCAGGCACTGTTTTGACTGAGCGGTAAGCTGGATTCGAACACGATTATAACTCGGATTATTTGCAAATTACTGCAAATTCTGTAAGAGCAGCCCCCTGTGTCTGCCTATTGTTCGGGAATTTCTTGATGGCAATCTGACGCAAATGCGGTAACGCCTCCGTAGGGGAGGGTTTGAAACCCTCCCCTACAGGTAATCCGGCGTAAACGCGGGTACACCCCTGTAAAAAATCTTGACAGAAAAATTTTATGAACTCCAGTTAGGACCTGAAGTTGCAGGCTTACCCGGCGGTCGTTCCTGGGCGCCACGGTAAGCTCCCTTTCCCACCTGCCCCACAGACAGCTCTCCACCAAACCGGCCACCTCGGCAGACGACTGATCCAGCATGTCTTTGCTCAACGCGATACGCTTCAGGGCTTGGCTATTCTTCAACGCTCACGGTTCCTCCGGCTTCCGAGCCCGCCTGATTTAAGCTTGACTCCAGGCCCGTTCCAGCCATAGTTTGATTAGATTTTGCCCGCCGCCCCCGGCGGACCGGCAATGGCAGCTAAACCTGCTCGGGTCTGTGACAGGGAATGGACGTAGCCGAAAAGACAAAGGCTTTCACTTACCGCCATCCGTGGGAAGTTTCACGCCGCGACTGCCTCTGCTCGCTGGTGGCCGACGGCGGCCGGGACCTGGTTTACGCAGATGTGGGGGCGGGTGACCTTTACATTGTCGAAAAGGTCCGGCAGTTCACCGACCGCCGGATCATCGCTATCGACAACGCGTTCCCGGAATACGAGATCAGTGAAAAACTGCTGATGCTCTGCGACGTCGAGGCGATCGAGAAAGGGACCGTCGACCGGCTGCTGCTGCTGGACGTGCTCGAGCACATCGAGGACGACCACTCGTTCCTGGATAAGCTGACAACTGTGCTGTCCGAATCGGGAGAGCTCCTGATTTCCGTCCCGGCCTTCCAGTTCCTCTTCTCCCCCCACGATGAATTCCTCAGGCACTACCGCCGCTACACGGTCCCCGGGCTGGAAAAGATGGTCCTTCAGCACGGACTGGAGCCGGTGGAAAAGTTTTATTTCTACACCGGCCCTTTGCTTGTAAGATTCCTGGAAGTGATACTCCACCGTCTGGGCTTCAAAAAGGAGTTCACCCGGGTGGTCAGCGAATGGCGGCACCGTGAAACCAGCCTGATTTCACGGCTTTACACCGGCGTGCTGAACCTGGACTTCAAGATCGACCGTTTCCTCGGCAAGCTCGGAATCCTCATCCCCGGACTCAGCGTATGCCTGCTCTGCAGGAAAAAGTCTGCCTGATAGTGCCCTGCTACAACGAGGAGAAGCGCCTGGATTTAGGCCGGTTCGAAAGTTTCGGCTACATCCACTATCTCTTCGTCAACGATGGCTCCACGGACGGCACCGCCCGGCTGCTGGCCGCGAATGTCAGGGAGCCCAATTACTGGCTCGATCTGCCGGCCAACTGCGGCAAGGCCGAAGCCGTGCGGCGGGGCATGCTCCACGCCAGGGAACTGCCGATCTGGGACGCTCTGGCCTGGGTTGGTTTCTGGGATGCGGACCTGGCCACTCCGGTGGAAGAGGTGGAGTACCTCCTGCAGAATCTCCAGTTCTACGGCCGCGTGGATGCAGTCTTCGGCAGCCGCGTCGACCGTCTGGGCTCGACCATCGCCCGGGATTATTTCCGCCATCTGTTTGGAAGGCTTTTCGCCACGGTCGTACAGATACTGTTCAATACCGGCAGCTACGACACCCAGTGCGGAGCCAAGCTCTTCCGCAAGGAAGTGCTGGAGGAGGCGTTCGGCGAGCCGTTCACTTCGCGCTGGCTGTTCGACATCGAAATCCTGCTCCGGCTCGCCGGCCGCCGGGTAATCGAATGTCCACTGCGCCAGTGGAAGGAAATCGGTGGCTCAAAGGTTAGATTTTTTTCCTTCAGCGTGCATGCGGCGCGTGATATGTACCTGATGCGGCGCCGCTACGGCCGGCGGCAATCGGCCCCCGGAAGCGGCTGATCCGCCCGGCAGGCGCACCGCAAACCAGCCCCCCTCCACCGGTAGTCAGTATTCAGTAGTCAGTAGGTAGCCCACCCTTTACCACTCTGTCTCTCTGTCAGTGTCTTTTCCCTTTGTGCCTTTGTGCCTGTGTGCCTGTCTTTACTTTATCACTCTGTACCTCTGTCACTTTGTCACTGTATTTTCAGGTAATTCGCGGTCAGTCGGCGGATACCACCCGGAAGCGGGAGAAGGCCGCGGAGGCCTCGACCTGGCGGTCGAGAGAGTTGACCGTGGAGGTGCCGTCCAGGCTTTCAAGCGTGATCTCGACCAAGCCCTCCGGCGGCAACTGGATGCCGGGAATCCTGATTTCTGTCGCCTGGGTGCTCGCCAGCTCGAATTGAGCCACCGGCTTACCCGCAGCCAGCGCCCGGACCCGGCGTGTCCGGCCGAAAGCCGCCGCCAGGGCGCGGATTTCCACGGTGTGGGGCCTGGCGAGCAGATTTCTGGCCCGAATTTTCCCGCGCCCGAGCATGACCCGCCAGCCGATTGCGCCGGCCCGGCCGGCACTCAGCACCTGCGGCGGCTCGAATCCCTCGTTCCTCAGCTCCAGCTCCACTTCCGAATAGTTGTAGAAAGGCCGCGTGTCGAAAGCGAGTAGAACCGTGGCCGAATCGGCGGTCACCCGGTAGATGGCTTCCCGGCCGAAATCCTGTACCAGCTCCAGCCCCTCGGCCGCCGAAAAATCCGGCAGCGGCAGGTGCGGGCTGCCGGTCTGGTTACGTTCGTGGCGCACCACGCAGTCCACGCCGAAATAGCGCAGCAGCTCGACATTCACCGGGTCGGTGATCGCACCCGGATAGTCCATCTCCAGCCAGAACGGGAAATACTTCGGCGGGATGTTCGTCACGTCGAAAAAGCGGTTGAACAGTTCCTTGCGATGAATTGTCTGGAAGAAGAAGTAATCGGTGTTGGTCATGCCGGTCACCGCCACCGGCGGGCATTCGAAAATCATCCGGCAGTCGGAGAGGGAGGCGAGCCTGGCGTAGACCGGCGGGGCTTCTTCCGGCCTGGTGGCCACCCGGGTCAGCCCGGCCGGATGCGCGAACTCGACAGCCAGTAGCAGGACCAGCGCGCCCATCAGCATGGAAAACGACTTCCTGAGCGCCAGGCGCTTCGCCAGCTCCGCTACGCCGTAACCGGCCAGGACGGCCACCGTCATCTGCAGGAAAATACTGTAGCGGCCGATCGCCCGGATGAAGGGCGCGAACTTGTGGATCACCAGGGACGGCATGGGGATTTTCAGGTATCCCAGGCTCAGGTAGGGTCCCAGCGTGATACTGAACGCACCCAGGCCGAAGGCCACGAGCACCCAGGCGCGCCAGTCGCGGCGGGCGGCCTTGAGGCCCACCAGGGCCAGAACCAGCGGCACCCAGCCGATATAGACCGCGCTTTCGGTGACGTTGCGCCGGACCGGCACCAGAGCCGAGGTGATGGGCTTGAAGAGCGGGTGGTCGACTCCGGGCAGCAGGTAATTGGCCCAGCCCAGGGCGAAACGCTCCTGCCAGAGCAGGGGCCGCGCCACCAGGGCTGCGGTCGGGCCCAGGTACAGGACGTAGGCGGCTGCCGCCCCGCCGGCCAGCGCCGTCGTGACTGCCGCGGCCAGAACCCACTGCCTGGCGGTGACCCGGCCGAACGCGCCGGTCACCCGCCGGCCCTGGCTGAAGTCGAAGACGAAGCGGTCGAGAAACCGCACCGCCAGCCAGGCGGCAAACCCCAGCGGAAAAACCAGGTAGTAGTAGGGGCTGCTATAAATGACCAGGGCCAGCAGCGCCAGCACGAATAGGGTCCAGCTTTTTGCGCTGCGGTCACGGTGAAGACGGAAAGCAGTGTAAAACAGGAAAGGGAAAGTCCAGATCGGCGCCAGGTCCAGGTGGACGATCGAGCGGGCCCAGGCGTAGGGGCAGAAAGCGAAGGCCAGCCCGGCGACCACTCCGGCCAGGTTCCGGCCGGTCAGCTCGCGTACCAGGAGCCAGGTGCACAGCCCGCTCAGCGTAAAATTCAGCAGCACGTAAAGGTTGACCGCTCCCACCGGGCCGAAGGCCGCGGTGAACGGGATCATCAGCGTGGGAAACTTGTGCAGGGTGAACACTGAGGACTGGTTGAATGGTCCCGCGATCAGGTCGAAACGGAAGGGCGAAGCGTGCAGCTCCAGGAGCTGCACTTTGGCGCTCCAGAACTGCCAGATCGCCCAGAAGATGTCTCCGTAATAATGCTGGTACCGGCCCAGGATGGCCTTCCCCGGCGACAGGATCAGCGGGAAAGTGTACGCCAGAGTTAGCAGGGCGAACGCTCCGGCGACACGCCAGGGGGTGAGCCGGCCTTCGATCCGGTCAGAAAAAACCGAACCCGGCTGCCCGGCCGGACTGCCAGCCGATAGCTGAACCTGTTTTCTTTTTTTGTCACGGTGAACCAAACTGCCTCCGTTGACGGCTCATCGTTCAGGATTGCTTTTAATAGTGGTGCATCTCGAAAAGCGTGTTGAAAAAACCTTCCGTTATCGAAAAAATGGAAAATCAATAGAGAGACATTGCGGTAAGAACCTATGTAATTATCTATAGCGCAATGTGTTACCGTAGGGGCAACGCATGCGTCGCCCCTACAATTCATGTTCCTTCCTTGCAGGCGAGATTAATTCAACACGCCTCTAAAACAGCTCAATTAGCCCTTTTTACGTAAATATCGAATATACTCAGGCGATCTGACCTGAAATATAAGCCCTGCGCTCCTACGAGAATTTGACTTTATTTCAGAGGCATGACACTGGGATTACC